>ERZ500994.20-NODE-20-length-60215-cov-11.907480_pt1 | contig 60215 bp, 64 predicted proteins | sample MGYA00248878_ERZ500994 | MGnify/ENA primary metagenome ERZ500994 (study PRJEB25958, sample SAMN03398533) | human skin metagenome | study: EMG produced TPA metagenomics assembly of the Human Skin Microbiome Metagenome (human skin metagenome) data set. | reverse complement strand
GGGACTCGAACCCGCGACCTCCGCCGTGACAGGGCGGCGCGCTAACCAACTGCGCTACAGGGCCTTGGTGTGCAAGGCACGTGCACGATACATCTGTGCGTATCCCCAACGGGATTCGAACCCGTGCTACCGCCGTGAAAGGGCGGGGTCCTAGGCCGCTAGACGATGGGGACCCGTCTCCGAAGACCCCTCGCTACGCAGCAGGCAGCACCCGAATCCGTCGAGGACTCGGAAAGCATACGCAGACACATCCCGGATCGCCAAAACGAGTCAGGCGGGGGCCGCCCAGGCCCGCACCCGCTCCGCGCTCCACGTCGTGATGATGCGGTCCAGCGGCACCCCGAGACGCTCCGCGCGCTCGGCGCCGTAGGCCTTCATCTCCAGCTGTCCCGGGGCGTGTGCGTCGGAGTCGACGGCGAAGAGGCAGCCGATCTCGAGGGCGAGCTCGACGAGCTCGTCCGGGGGGTCGCAGCGCTCGGGGCGGGAGTTGATCTCCACGGCGACGTCGTGCTCGGCGCAGGCCTCGAAGACGGCGCGGGCGTCGAAGTCGCTCTGCGGCCGCGTGCCGCGCGACCCGGTGACGAGTCGGCCGGTGCAGTGCCCGAGCACGTTGACCCGAGGGTTGCTCACGGCCGCGACCATGCGCCGGGTCATCGGGCCCTTGGCCATCTTGAGCTTCGAGTGGACGGAGGCGGTGACGAGGTCGAGCCGGCCGAGCATCTCGGGCGTCTGGTCGAGCTCGCCGTCGTCGAGGATGTCGACCTCGATGCCCGACATGACGGTGAAGGCGTCGCCGAGGGAGTCGTCGATCGCCGCGAGGAGCTGCAGCTGCTGGCCGAGGCGCTGCGGTGACAGGCCGCCCGCGATCCGCAGCCGCGGGGAGTGGTCGGTGAGCACCATCCACTCCTGACCCAGCTCGACGGCGGTGAGCACCATCTCGTCGATCGGGCTGCCGCCGTCGGACCAGTCGGAGTGCAGGTGGCAGTCGCCGATGATCGCGGCGGCGTAGTCCTCGCCGCCCTCGACGAGCGGGCCACCGTGCTCCTCCTGCTGGCGGACGAGGTAGTCCGGCAGCTCGCCGCGCACGGCCTGCTCGATGACGCCCGCGGTGGAGCTGCCGATGCCCTTGAGCTCGGTGATGGTGCCGTCCTCGACCCGCTGGCGCACCTCCCCTTCGTCGAGGTCGCGCAGGACCGCCACGGCCCCGCGGAAGGCCTCGACCCGCCGGCTGTGCTGCCGGGAGCGCTCGAGGAGGAAGCCGATGCGGCGCAGCGCCTCGACGGGGTCGACGGGCGCCTGCAGCGGCTCGAGGGACCTCACGACGTCACCAGGAGGTGTGCAGCGGTCGGCCCTCGGCGAAGCCGGCCGTCGACTGGAGGCCGACGATCGCCCGCTCGCGGAACTCCTCGAGCGACGTGGCGCCCGCATAGGTGCACGAGCTGCGCACGCCGCCGATGATCTCGTCGATGACGTCCTCGACGCCGGGGCCGGCCGGGTCGATGTACATCCGCGAGTTGGAGATGCCCTCCTCGAAGAGGCCCTTGCGGGCGCGGTCGAAGGGGGAGTCGCTCGCCGTGCGGTTCTGCACCGCCCGCGCGGAGGCCATGCCGAAGGACTCCTTGTAGCTGCGCCCGTCGGGGTCGGTAACGAGGTCTCCGGGGGACTCGAGGGTGCCGGCGAACCACGAGCCGATCATGACGTTGCTCGCGCCGGCGGCCAGCGCGAGGGCGACGTCGCGCGGGTGGCGGACCCCGCCGTCGGCCCACACGTGCTTGCCGAGCTCGCGGGCAGCTGCTGCGCACTCGAGCACCGCGGAGAACTGCGGGCGGCCCACGGCGGTCATCATCCGGGTCGTGCACATCGCGCCCGGGCCGACGCCGACCTTGACGATGTCGGCGCCCGCCTCGATGAGCTCGCGGGTGCCCTCGGCCGAGACGATGTTGCCCGCGACGACCGGGACCTGCGGGTCGAGGGCGCGGACCGCGGCCAGGGCGTCGAGCATCTTGGCCTGGTGCCCGTGGGCGGTGTCGACGACGAGGACGTCGGCCCCGGCGTCGAGCACCGCTGCGGCCTTGCCGCCGACGTCGCCGTTGATGCCGACGGCGGCGGCGATGCGCAGCCGGCCCTGTGCGTCGACGGCGGGGGTGTACATGCTCGCGCGCACGGCGCCCTTGCGCGTCTGGATGCCGACGAGGCGGCCGTCGGCGTCGACGACCGGGGCCACGCGGCGACGGGACCGGTGCAGCTGCTCGTAGGCGGCGCGCGGGTCGGCGTCGGCCGGCAGGGTCATCGGGTCGGGCGACATGACGTCGCGGACCTGGGTGAAGCGGTCGACCCGGTCGAGGTCGCGCTCGGTGACGACGCCGACGGGGCGGCCGTCCTCGACGACGATGCCGGCGCCGTGGGCCCGCTTGCTGATGAGGGCCAGCGCCTCCCCGGCGGTCGCGCTCGGCTCGAGCGTGATCGGGGTGTCGTGGACGAGGTCGCGGCTCTTGACGAAGGAGATGACGTCGGCGACGACGTCGACGGGGATGTCCTGGGGGATGACCGTCAGGCCGCCGCGGCGGGCGGTCGTCTCGGCCATGCGGCGGCCGGCGATGGCGGTCATGTTGGCGACGACGAGCGGGATGGTCGTCCCGGTCCGGTCGGTGGTCGTCAGGTCGACCTCGTGGCGGCTGGCGATCTCGCTGCGCCGCGGCACCATGAAGACGTCGTCGTACGTCAGGTCGAACTGGGGCGTCAGGCCGTTGAGGAACTCCACGGGAGTCCAGTGTAAGGCGCTCGATGGGTCATCATCGGGGCGTGAGCTTCCTCCAGGAGTCCCCGGCCGACGAGCGGCGCCGAGCGGGTCTGCGCCGCATGCGCACCCTCGCCACCGGCCTGCTCGTCCTCGCCGCCGTCGTCTTCGTCGCCACCCTGCGCCTGGACCACGACGGGGTGTGGGGATTCGTCAACACGGCCGCCGAGGCGGCCATGGTCGGTGCACTCGCCGACTGGTTCGCCGTGACGGCGCTCTTCCGCCACCCGCTCGGGGTGCCGGTGCCGCACACCGCGCTCGTCAAGAAGCGCAAGGACGAGCTGGGGCGCAGCTTGCAGGAGTTCGTGACCGAGAACTTCCTCACCGAGGAGATCGCCCGCGACCGGCTCGCCGCCGCACACGTCGCCGAGCGTGTGGGCACCTGGCTCGGCGAGCCGGCGCACCGCGAGCGGGTGCTCACCGAGGTCACCCGCGGCGGCGCCCGGGGCCTCGAGCGGGTCGCCGACGACGACGTCCACGACTTCCTCGAGCAGCTGCTCCTGCCGCGGCTGGCCCAGGAACCGATCAGCCCGATCCTCGGCTCCCTCCTCGAGGGGGTCGTCGAGGGTGGCAACCACACCGGGCTCGTCGACCTCGGCCTCGACGAGGTGCGGCGCTGGCTCGACGACAACCCCGACCTCTTCAAGCAGGTCGTCGGCGACCGCGCCCCGTGGTGGACCCCCGAGTGGGTCGACGACAAGGTCATCGACTGGACCTATCGCCAGGCGCTCGGGTGGCTCGCCGAGATGCGCACCGACGTGCGTCACCCGGCGCGCACCGCCCTCGACGACCTGCTCCGGCGGCTCGCGGCCGACCTGCAGCACGACCCCGACGTCATGGCGAGCGCCGAGTCGCTCAAGGAGCGCCTGCTCGCGCACCCGCAGGTGCCGACGAGCGCGGTCGCGGTGTGGCAGTCGCTGCGCGCCTCGCTCCTGGGCGCGATGGCCGACCGGGACTCCTACTTCTGGGTGCGCGGCGACGAGCTGCTCACGCACCTCGGCGACCACCTCGCGCACGACGAGGCGTGGCAGGAGCGTCTGGAGCAGCACCTGGGCGAGATCGTCGCCTTCTTCGTCAACACCTACGGCGACGAGCTCGCCGAGGTCATCTCGGTGACCGTCGAACGGTGGGACGCCGACGAGGCGAGCGAGCGGATCGAGCTCTTCGTCGGTCGCGACCTGCAGTTCATCCGGATCAACGGCACCGTCGTCGGTGCGCTCGCCGGTCTGGCGATCCACACCGTCGCGGTGCTCATCGCCTGACCTCTCGCAGCCGAGTTGATGTATCTCGGTGCGCTGGGGCTCACCCTCATACATCGACCCACGGAGTCTCTGGGGCCCACCGCTTGAATCGATGTATCTCGGTGCGCTGGGGCTCACCCTCATACATCGACCCGTCGCTCAGCGCAGCGGGTCGAAGGGGGTCAGCTCCGCTGCCGGGCGACCGGTGACCATGGCCTTCGCGAGCAGGCGGCCGGTCGCGGGGCCGAGGGTGATGCCCCACATGCCGTGGCCGCCGGCGACGCTCACCCGCGGCGAGCTCGTCACGCCGATGAGCGGCAGCCCGTCGGAGGTGCACGGGCGCGAGCCGACCCACTCGTCCTGCCGGTCGTCGAGGTCGACGCCGGTGAGGTAGGGGCGGGCCGCGTCGACGATCGCGGTGATCCGCCGGGGGTCGAGGGCGGCCTCGGGCTTGCGGAACTCCATCATCCCGGCGACCCGGAGCCGGTCGCCCAGGGGCGTGCAGGCCACGCGCTGCGCGGGCAGGTAGACCGGGCCCCGGGGGGTGTGGTCGATCGGCACGCTGAAGCTGTAGCCGCGGCCCGCCTGGACGTGCATCTTCACGCCGAAGGGGCGGGCCAGGCGGTCCAGCCAGGTGCCCGTGGCGACGACGACCCGGTCGAAGCGCTCGTCGCCGCCACCACGGACGGCGAGGCGCACCCCCTTCGTCTCGTCGGTGATGCCGGTGACCTCGCTGCCCTCGCGGATCGTGCCGCCGCGCGCCCGGACGGAGTCGGCGAGCGCTGCGACGTACTCGACGGGGTTGAGGTAGCGCTGGCCGAGCAGGCGGATCCCGGCACCGATCCGCTCGGAGAAGGTCGGCTCGGCGGCCCGGACCTCGTCGCCGGTCAGCTCCTCGAAGCCGACGTCCTGCCCGGAGGCGGCGATGTGCTCGAGCTCGGTGAGCAGGAACTCGGTCTGCTCCCTGGTCTCGTAGCCGGCGATGAACGAACGGGCTTCTCGCGCAGGGGCGCTCACGCCCCCGGCGGCGAGGTCGTCGAAGGCGCTGATCGCGTGACTGTTGATGGGCACGAGGGCGCGCATCGACAGGCTCCAGCGGCGCATCGTGCTGTTGCGGGTGAAGGCCGCGAGGAAGCGCAGCAGCCGCGGGTCGGCCGTCACCGGCACGTAGACCGGGGACGCGGGGGAGATGACCGCCTTGATCCCGTAGGAGAGGACTGCCGGGTCCGGCAGCGGCGTCGAGATGCCGGGGGTGATCCAGCCGGCGTTGCCCCACGAGGAGCCCGCGGCGACGCCGTCGCGGTCGAGGACCTCGACCTCGACGCCGTGCTCCTGCAGGAACCAGGCGGTGGACAGTCCGACCATGCCGGCGCCGATGACGGCGACCTTCTTCGGCGCGGGTTCCAGGGTGCTCATCGCGTCCTCTCGGGCTCGGCCCGCAGGGTCTCCGCAGGCATCAGGCCACTGTGCCCCAGATCACGTGCGCGGCAAAGTCCCCCGAGATGTCGGGCCTCCCGTCGTCGCCCGGTCACCCGTTGGCAGGCCCACGACCCTCTCCTAGTCTGCGTCCCAGAGTTGAATCTGAACCCGGATTCACACGTTCTCAATGAGGAGAAGCTCGATGGCCGCTGCATTGTCGACGCGCACGACCCGCCTGTTCGCCGTGACCGCCAGTGGGGTGCTCGTCGCAGCCCTCGCCGCGTGCGGGGGCTCCGGGAGCGGGGGCTCCGGAGACGGGGACACGATCACCATCGGTTACTCGGCCGGGATCAGCGGGGGCGCCGCGGAGTACGGCCTCAACGTGCAAAACGGCCTGCAGATGGCCATCGACCAGCTCAACGACGAGGGCGTCGAGGTCGACGGCAAGAAGTACACGATCAAGCTCGAGAGCCTCGACGACCAGTACCAGCCCGGCACGACGGGGACGAATGCCCAGCGCCTCGTCCAGAAGGACGGCGCGGTCGTCGTCTTCGTCCCGCACGCCGGCGGGATCGAGGCGGCCCAGGAGCTGAACTCCGGCCGCAGCGAGTTCCTCATCGGCGCCTACAGCTCCGACCCGGCGATCGTCGAGAGCGACAACCCGCTCACCGTGATGATCCCGCCGTCCTTCACCAGCTACATCCAGCCCTTCATCGAGCACGTCGACACCAAGGGCAAGGGCAAGCTCGGCCTCCTCGCGACCTCCAGCGAGTTCGGCCAGGAGTGGACCACCCACATGACGAAGGCATGGAAGGACGCCGGCGGCACGGTGCAGGCCAACAACAACATCAACTACGGCACGGTCTCCGACTTCGCCGGCCCGGTCGCCAAGACCCTCTCCGGCACGCCGGACGTCATCATGGTCGGCGGGCCCTCCCAGCCGACCGCCCTGATCATCGAAGAGGCCCGCAAGCAGGGCTTCGACGGCTCCTTCATGATCCTCGACCAGGCGAAGTACGAGGAGATGGAGGAGTTCACCGACCCCGACAACCTCGACAACTCCGTCGGCATCGCGCCGCTCACCGAGTTCGACGGGACCGAGAAGTTCATCGCCGACTACCAGAAGAAGTTCGACTCGAAGAAGCCGGTCAACGCCGACATCGCCCTCAACTACCAGGCGCTGCCGATCTTCATCAAGGCCATGGAGCTGTCGGGGAGCGTCGACGACCCGAAGGCGATCCGCGAGGCGATGGGCGAGGCCGTCGAGGAGGTCGACCCCAGGTACCAGGTCGCCTTCGCGCCCACCCGGATCACCGACTCCGGGCACCTCGTCGCCGACGACCTCAAGGCCGCCCAGCGCACGGAGGACGGGACGTACGAGTCCTTCGAGATCGAGCAGATGACGGAATGAGGTCGGGACCGCAGGCACCGCGCCGGCACAGGGGTCTGACATGACGCTCTTCCTGCAGCAGCTGATCAACGGTCTCGCTCTCGGTGGCATCTACTGCCTCGCCGCCGTCGGCCTGACCCTCGTCTTCGGGGTCCTGGGCTTCCCCAACCTCGCCCACGGCGCCATCTACATGCTCGGCGGCTACGTGACCTACTCGATGATGGTCGACGTCGGTCTGCCCTATGTCGCGGCGATCGTGTGCGCGGCACTCGTCCTGGCCGGCATCGGGGTCGTCTTCGAGCGGCTCGTCTTCCACCCGCTGCGCACAGCGCCGCACACGCACCACATGATCGCCACGGTCGGGGTGATGTTCTTCGTCATCTCCGTCGTGCAGGAGGTGTGGGGCACCGGCTTCCTGCGGATGGAGTCGCCCTTCAGCGGTCGGGTCGGGCTCCTCGGGGCGGAGATCTCGGCCCAGCGGGTCCTGATCATCGTCACGGCCGTCGTCGTGCTCCTGGTCCTGACGTGGTTCCTCAGGCGCTCGGTCCACGGCCAGGCGATCGAGGCCGTCGAGCAGGACCGCACCGGTGCCGCGCTCGTCGGGATCAACCCCGGCGTGGTCTCGATGGTCACCTTCGCGGTGTCCTTCGCCCTCGTCGCCATCTCGGCCGGCCTGGTCGCCCCGATCCAGCTGCTCTCGCCCGGGATGGGGGAGTCGCTCAACCTCATCGTCTTCGCGATCATCATCCTCGGCGGGCTCGGCTCGCTGCCCGGGGCGATCCTCGGCGGCTTCCTCATCGCCCTCGCCGAGGTCATGGCCTCGACCTACATCTCGGTGGGGGCGGGTGAGGCGGCGATCTTCGTCGTCCTCATGGGCGTGCTGGCCCTCAAGCCGACAGGACTCTTCGGGACGGTGGCCCAGCGATGACGACCTCCTTCAACCCGCGACTCCTCGGCGTCGGGATCGTCGCCCTCGCACTGGTGGCCACCCCCTTCGTCCTGAGCGGACAGCCCTATCTGGTGCGCATCGTCACCACGGCCCTCATCTACGCCATCGCGGCCTACGGGATGAACATCATCCTCGGGCTCACCGGCCAGCTAACGCTGGCCCACGGCGCCTTCTTCGGGATCGGGGCCTATGTCGTCGGCCTGCTGACGACGGACCGCGACTGGAGCTTCTGGGCCAGCTTCGCCCTCGCGATCCTCGTGACCACGGCACTCGGCTACGTCTCCGGACTCATCGCGCTGCGGACCCAGGGGGCCTACTTCGCGATCTTCACGATGGCGCTCGGCTTCCTCGTCTTCATCGTCATCACGCGCTGGGAGAGCGTGACCCACGCGCACTCCGGGGTGAGCGGCGTGAAGTTCCCCGAGAACATCGGGCCGATCGACTTCACCCAGGAGACGACGATGTACTTCTTCGTCCTCGTCGTGCTCGCGCTCGCGGTCTACACCACCCACGCCCTGCTCACCTCGCCCGCGGGACGCTCGCTCGTCGCGATCCGGACCTCCGAGGACCTCGCGAAGTCCATCGGCGTCAACGTCGCGGTGAGCAAGCAGCTCGCCTTCACGGCGTCGGCCGGCATCGCGGGGCTGGCGGGCGGGCTCTTCGCCTCCTTCACCGGCTTCGTCGGGCCGGACTCCGCGGCGATCGACCTGACCTTCCAGTTCCTGCTCTTCCTGCTCATCGGCGGGATGGGGACGGTCATGGGGCCGCTCGTCGGCAGCCTGCTCGTCGCCTTCCTCTTCGAGATGCTGCAGGACCTGGAGTCCTACCGCTTCATCGTCCTCGGGCCGATCATCGTGCTCCTCGTGATCTTCGCGCCCAAGGGGATCGTCGGCTATCTCAACGCGCTGCTCTCCCGGCGTCGCTCCCGCCCACCCGCGGACCCGGCCGGGGTCGACGTGGCCGACCACCGTGACGTCGAGGAGGTGCACTGATGCTGCTGCAGGTGCGTGATCTCAGCAAGCGCTTCGGCGGGCTCGACGCCGTCAAGGACGTCAGCTTCGACGTGCCGGAGGGGCAGGTCACCGCGATCATCGGCCCCAACGGCGCCGGCAAGTCGACCCTCTTCAACCTCCTCGCGGGCTTCTACCGCCCGACGTCGGGGTCGGTGACCTTCGACGGCACGGACATCACGGGGATGAAGCCGCACCAGACCGTGCGGCAGGGCATCGCCCGGACCTTCCAGACGACGCACCTCTTCGACGGGGCGAGCGTGCTCGACAACGTCCTGGCCGCGTGCGTCGTGCGGACCCGCTCGACCGCCCTCGACGCCGTGCTGCGCACCCCGCGGCACCGCCGCGACGAGCGCAAGAGCCACGAGAAGGCGATGCGGGTGCTCGACTTCGTCGGCGCCGCGCACCTGCGCGACGAGATCGCGACGACCCTCCCGCAGGAGACCCAGAAGCGGGTCTCGCTCGCGCTCGCGCTGGCCACCGAACCCCGGCTGCTCCTGCTCGACGAACCCGCTGCGGGGACGACCGACGAGGAGACGGAGGGCTTCGGCGAGCTCATCCGGCGAGTCGTCGCCGACGGGACGACGGTCTGCCTCGTCGAGCACAAGATGTCGATGATCATGAACCTCGCCGACCAGATCGTCGTCCTCGACCACGGGCAGCGGATCGCGCTCGGGACGCCCGAGCAGATCAGGACCGACCCGCTCGTCATCGAGGCATACCTCGGCGCGGGCGCAGACCAGCAGGGAGCCACGCCATGATGACCATCTCCGGCCTGGGGGCCGGCTACGACGCGGTCGACGTCCTGCACGCGGTCGACATCACGGCCGCCGCTGGCGAGCTCACCGTGATCCTCGGGGCCAACGGGTCGGGCAAGTCGACGCTCTTCCGCGCCGTGAGCGGCGTCATCCGTGCCCGGTCCGGCACGGTGGAGTTCGACGGCGCCGACGTGACGCGGGCGAGCACCGCGGCCCGCGTGCGCCGGGGGCTGGCCCACTGCCCGGAGGGGCGTCACCTCTTCCCGCGGATGTCGGTCGAGAAGAACCTCGTCCTCGGTGCCTACGTCGGTCGCCGCGACAAGGCCCGCACGCGCGAGCTCCTCGACCGGACCTTCCAGCTCTTCCCGATCCTCAAGGACAAGGCCGGGCAGAGTGCGGGGTCCCTCTCGGGCGGCCAGCAGCAGATGGTCGCCATCGGGCGCGCGCTCATGTCCGACCCCAAGATGCTCATCCTCGACGAGCCGTCGATGGGCCTGGCCCCGCTGGTGACCCAGCAGGTCTTCGACGCCATCGTCGACATCAACCGGGAGGGGATCGGCGTCGTGCTGGCGGAGCAGAATGCCCGCTCCGCGCTGCGGATCGCGTCCTACGGCTTTGTGCTGGCGGAGGGGCGGGTGGTCCTCTCCGGTCCGGCGGCGCAGCTGACCGACGACCCGGCGGTGCAGAGCGCCTACCTCGGTGTCTGACGGGGCGAAGGGGGCCGACCGACCGTCGTCGTCGGACAACTACGCTGTGTCTGCCGGGCCTCTAGCTCAACCGGTCAGAGCTGCGGACTTTTAATCCGTAGGTTGTGGGTTCGAGTCCCACGGGGCCCACTCACCAGCACCCAGGAGCGCACCATGACCGCACCCGTCGCCCTCGTCACCGGAGCCTCCTCGGGCATCGGCGCCGCCACGGCCCGCACCCTCCAGTCGCTCGGCCACGTGGTCCACGGTGCGGCTCGCCGCACCGATCGGCTCGCCGACCTCGAGACCGAGGGCATCCACCCGCTCGCCCTCGACGTCACCGACGAGGCGTCGCTGCAGGCCGGGGTCGCCGCCGTGCTCGAGCACTCCGGCCGCATCGACGTGCTCGTCAACAACGCCGGCTACGGCTCCTACGGCGCGATCGAGGACGTCGACCCGGCCGAGGCGCAGCGCCAGTTCGACGTCAACGTCTTCGGCGCGATGCGCCTGACCCAGCTCGTCCTGCCCCACATGCGGGCACAGGGGGGCGGCACGGTCGTCAACATCTCGTCGATGGGCGGACGCTTCCACACCCCCCTCGGCGGCTGGTACCACGCGACGAAGTTCGCCCTCGAGGCGCTCAGCGACGCGCTGCGCGTGGAGGTCGCCCCCTTCGGCATCGACGTCGTCGTCATCGAGCCCGGCGGCATCGCCACCGAGTGGGCCGACATCGCCGCCGACAACCTCGAGGAGACCTCAGGCCACGGCGCCTATGCCGACCAGGCCGCGGCCGTGTCGCAGACGCTGCGCAGGAGCACCGACCGCGACTCCTCGCCGCAGGTCGTCGCCGACGCGATCGCCCGGGCCGTCTCCGCGCAGCGCCCCCGCACCCGCTACGCGGTCGGCTTCGGAGCGAAGCCGCTCATCGCGGCCCGCCGCGTGCTGCCCGATCGTGCCTTCGACGCCCTCGTCTCCCGGGCCATGGGCCTGCCGCGACGCTGACCCCCTTCGTCGTGCCTGACGCCCTCCTGCTCGACCTCGTCCTCGTCGCCGTCCTCGTCCTCCACGCCGTCGGGATGTCCCGTGTCGGACTGGTCGCCGGGGCGCTGGCCATCGCCGGCCTGCTCGGAGGCGGGCTGCTCGCCCTCTGGGGGCTGCCGCTCGTCCTCGACCGCTGGCAGCCCGCGGGCGGCGAACCGACGGTCAGGGTGCTCGTCGTCATCATCGGTTCCTTCCTCAGTGCGGTGATCGGCCAGCAGGTCGGGGCCGCGCTCGGGGCCCGCTGGCGCTCCCGCCTGCGCAACCGCCCGGCACGCCTCGTCGACTCGCTCCTGGGTGCGGTGGGAGCCGTCGTCGTCGGCGCCGGGCTCGTCTGGCTCGGCGCCGGGGCGGTCGTCGGCAGCCTCCAGTCCACCCCGCGTGCGGTCGCCGACTCACGGGTCCTGCAGGGCATCGACGGGATGATGCCAGCCAGCGCCGAGCAGGTCATCAGCGGTGCCTACCGCTCGCTCGACAGCGGCTTCCCCCGGGTCTTCGCCGGCGTGCAGCCCGAGCGCATCCGCCCGGTCGAGGCCCCCGAGCCGGGCACGACCCAGGGCCGCGGCATCGCGGCCGCCGGGCAGTCGGTCGTCAAGGTCATGGGCGGGGCCTGCGGTGGCACCCAGACCGGCAGCGGCTGGGTCGTCGCCGACCAGCGGGTCGTCACCAACGCGCACGTCGTCGCCGGGGTCGACCACCCCGTCGTCCAGGTGGGCGGCACCGGCCGCACCCACGCCGCCACGACCGTCGCCTTCGACCCGCTGCGCGACGTCGCGGTCCTCGCGGTGCCCGACCTCACCGCGCCCGCCCTGCCCACCGGCGATCGGCAGGCGCACGGTGACGACGTCGTCGTCGCGGGGTTTCCCCTCGGTGGGCCCTACGACCTCGAGGCCGGCCGGGTCCGCGACGTCCTGCAGGCCCGCGGCGCCGGCATCGACGGCACGCTCGGCGTCACCCGCGACATCTACTCGATCAACGCGCGGGTCCAGCAGGGCAACTCGGGCGGCCCGCTCCTCTCGCCGACGGGCCAGGTCGTGGGCACCGTCTTCGCGAAGTCGCCCTCCGACGAGACCACCGGCTACGTCCTCACCCTCGAGGAGACCCGCCCGGTCATCGAGGACGGCCTGCGGGCGAGCGCCGAGGTCGGGACGGGTGAGTGCGTGCGCTAGCGGGGGTCAGCGCACCGCGCGGTCGGCGTTGACGACGCCCTCGCCGAAGATGCCGTTGTCCGCCGTCGTGCCGACGCAGCGGACGCTCCCTTCGTCATCGGGGCAGGGGATCTCGGTGGCGCTCTCGCCGAGCTGCCGCGCCACGTCGTCGGGCGCCATCCGGTCGCCGTGGGCGCTGATGATCAGCGCGGCGACCCCGGCGGCGTGGGGCGAGGCCATCGAGGTGCCCTGGTTCCACACGTAGAGCCCGCACTCCCCGTCCGGGTCGGGGTCGTTGCCGGCGATCGACTCGGGACAGCTGCGCACGACCATCTCGGTGCCGGTCTCGGTGACCCGGCCCTCGTCGTCGACGAAGCCCTCGGCCGTGACGACCGAGCGCGATGCGGCGGAGAGGATGCCGCCGCGGCCCGAGCTCTCCTCGCCGCCGGGGGCGGCGACGTCGACGAGCCCGTCGTCGGGGTGCGAGGTCCAGTTGCTGAAGGTCGAGCGCACGTTGCCCTCGTCGACGGAGGCGACGGCGATGACGTGCTCGCCGGACAGCGGCAGGCGCTCGCAGGTCTTCGGATCGACGCGGCGGGTGCGGGTGTCGCCGCCGTAGTTGGGGCTCGAGGTGTCGCGGCTCGGGGCGCCCATGTCCGCGCCGTCGTTGCCCGCGGAGGTCACGAGCGTCACGCCCTGCTCCTGCGCGCGGTCGAGCGAGCGGTGCACGAGCTCGAGCATGACGTCCTGGAAGGCCGCCTGCTCCGGGGTGTCGCCCGGTGCGCCGCCCTCGCAGGCATAGAGCCACGGGTCGATGTAGAAGCTCATGTTGACGACGTCGAGCCGCTGGTCGGCGGCATGGGTCAGCGCGTTGACCACCGGCCCGAGGAAGAAGAGCCCGCCGTCCTGCCCGGCCCGCAGGTCGACGAGGGTCACGTCGGGGGCGACGCCGGTGACACCGAGGTCGTTGGCTGCGGCCGCGATGGTCCCGGCGACGTGCGTGCCGTGCCCGCCGTCGTCCTCGCCGACCGGGTCGACGCAGCTGTCGTGCTCGCACTCGCCGTCGATGTCGGCGATGTCGCTGACGACGAAGCTCTGGGACAGCCCGGCGTCGAGCCGTGGCGCGAGATCGGGGTGCGTCTTGTCGATGCCGGTGTCGATGACGCCGACGCGCACCTCGGGTCGGCCCGTCGTCACCTCGTGCGCGCCCCGCGCGTTGACCGCCTCCATGCCCCAGAGCCAGCCGTCGAAGGGGTCACCGCCCTCCGGTGCCTGAGGGGGCGAAGGGAGGTCCGCTGCGGGAGTCGTGGCGCCGGGGTCGGGCTCGGCCGGGGGCTCCGGCGACCAGGAGGCGGCGCGGTCGGTGACGGCATCGGTGACGCCGTCGACCCCCTTCGCCCGCTCGGCCACGTCGGTGTCGTCGGTGCGCAGGGTCACCATGCCCACGGCGGTGTTGACCGAGGTGAGGGGCAGACCGTCGGCCTCGAGCTCGTCGGCGACCCGCTGGGTCTCTGCGGGGTCGTCGACGAGGACGACCCAGTCGCGGCCCGTGCGCGGTGGGTCGAAGGTCTCGATGCTCGACCTCGCGGGCGTCGACGTCGGCGCCTGCGTGGTCGTCGACGACGTGCTCGTGCTGGCACCGTCGTCCCCCTCGAGGAGCGAGCACCCGCTCGCGACGAGCGTCAGCGCGACGAGCGCACCCCAGGTCCTGCGTCCGCGCATGGTGTCCCCTCTGTCCGTGCGGTGTGTCCAGAGTCTAGGAGGCGAAGGGGGTCACAGCTCGCGGACCACCCGGGCCGGGTTGCCGACGGCCACGACCCCCGCGGGGATGTCGCGGGTGACGACCGCTCCCGCCCCGATGACCGAGTCGTCGCCCATCGTCACGCCCGGGCAGACGATGACGCCGCCGCCGAGCCAGACGTTGTCGCCGATGGTGATGGGCTCGCCCGCCTCGACCTTGTCCCGGCGCGGGCCGGGCTCGAGCGGGTGGGTCGCGGTGAGCAGCTGCACCTGAGGTCCGATCTGGCAGTCCTCGCCGATGCGGATCGGGGTGACGTCGAGCGCGGTGAACCCGTAGTTGACGAAGGTGCGTGCCCCGATGCTCAGGTGGGCGCCGTAGTCGACGTAGAGGGGCGGGCGGATCTCGACGTCCTCGCCGTCGGCGTCGAGGGTGGCCCGGTGGTAGCGGTCCTGCAGGTCGCGGGCCCGAGCGCTCGCCGCCGCGAGCTCCGGGTCGCGGCCGCCGGTGTCGTAGGCTCGGGGGCGAGTCAGACGCACACCAGTGCAGAGGGAACCCGGTGCGAGTCCGGGACTGTCGCGCAGCGGTGAGGGTGACTGGCGGGGTACGACGCCACTGGGCCACCAGCCCGGGAAGGCACCCCGTCGGGGCGACCCCGAGTCCGAAGACCTGCTGACTCGCCTCATCCGACCGGGCCTCGCGATCAGGCCCCCGATGCACCTGGAGACCTCGGTGTCCCACGACCATCCCGGTGGACGACGCGTCCCCACCGTCCCGCTGCTCGTCACGCTCGTCGTGGCGACGGTGGTGAGCGCGGTCGTCTCGCTCGCCTTCGGCTCGGAGCCGCTCAGCATCTCGGGCGTCGTCGACGTGCTGTGCGCCCGCCTCGCCGGCGGCCGGGGGAGCGACCCGACCTACGACACCATCGTGTGGGAGCTGCGCGCGCCGCGGGTCGTCATGGCCGTCGTCGTGGGGGCGGGGCTGTCGATCGCCGGGGCGTGCATGCAGACGCTCGTGCGCAACCCGCTCGCCGACCCCTACCTGCTCGGGGTCTCGTCGGGCGCCGGGGTCGGCGCCACCCTCGTCATCGTGCTCGGGGTCCTCAGCGGCCTGGGTTTCTGGGCGCTGTCCGCGGGTGCCCTCGGTGGTGCTCTGCTCGCGACGGCGCTCGTCTTCGGGATCTCGATGGCCCAGGGCGGGATCACCCCCCTTCGTCTCGTGCTGACCGGCGTCGTGATGTCCGCAGCCTTCTCGTCCATCTCGAGCTTCCTCGTCTTCTTCAGCGCCGACCCGCGGGCGACTCAGTCGGTGCTCTTCTGGCTGCTCGGCAGCCTGTCGGGCTCGGTGTGGGAGCAGATCCTGCCGTCGGTGCTCGTCGTCGTGGTGGCCACCGTCCTGCTCGTCGCGCTGCACTCCTGGCTCGACGCGCTCGCCGCCGGCGCCGAGGTGGCGTCGGCGCTCGGCGTACCGGTGCGGGGGCTGCGGATCGCCCTCTTCGTCCTCGTGTCGGTGCTCGTCGGCGTGCTCGTCGCGGTCTCCGGGGGCATCGGCTTCGTCGGGCTCGTCGTCCCGCACCTCGCCAGGATCCTCGTCGGCGCCCGCCACCGCGCGGTCCTGCCCGTCGCCGCCGTCGGGGGAGCGCTCTTCATGCTGTGGGTCGACGTCGCCGCCCGCACCATCGTCGCCCCGCAGGAGATCCCGCTGAGCGTCGTCACGGGCCTCGTGGGGGCCCCGGTCTTCCTCCTGCTCCTCGGCAGGCGGCACTACACCTATGCAGGAGGCGGCGAATGAGTCACCTGAGCTGCCACGGCCTCGCCGCCGCGATCGGCGGGCACAGCATCGTCTCGGGCGTGGACCTCGACGTCCCGCACGGGTCGATGCTCGCGGTCGTCGGGCGCAACGGCAGCGGCAAGTCGACGCTGCTGCGGGCGCTCACCGGCCTGCGGCCGCCCGCGGCCGGGACCGTGCTCGTCGACGGCACCGACCTCGCGAGCCTCACCCCGCGCCAGCGGGCGACCCGTCTGGCGCACGTCGGCCAGGAGGACGGCCCGCCGGAGGACCTGCTCGTCGGCGAGATGGTCGCCATGGGCCGGATCCCGCACCGGCCGCCGTGGGCCTTCGACACGAAGGGGGAGCGCCCACTCGTCCTCGCGGCGCTCGAGCACGTCGACCTCGTCGACAAGGTCGACCACCCGTGCCAGCACCTCTCCGGCGGCGAGCGCCGGCGGGCCATGCTCGCGCGCGGCATCGCCCAGGGCGCCGGCCTGCTCGTCCTCGACGAGCCGACCAACCACCTCGACGTGCACCACCAGATCCAGCTCCTCGAGACGGTCCGGGCCCTCGGCTGCACCATCGTCGCCGCCGTGCACGACCTACAGCTCGCGGCCGCCCACTTCGACGCCGTCGCCGTCCTCCACGACGGCCGGCTGCACGGCGTCGGGCACCCCGCCGACGTGCTCACCCCCGACGTCCTGCGCGAGGTCTTCGACGTCGAGGCGCGGCACCTCACCGACCCGGCCACCGGTCGGGTCCACCTCGTCGTGGGCGCAGGAGCGCCCGCACCCGCCCACCGGAAGGCCCACGCATGACCTCCCTTCGCCCCGCCCGGGCCACTGCCGCGGTCCTCGCGGCCGGACTGCTCGCCGCCTGCGGTGGTGGGAGCAGCGCGGACGCACCCTCTGCCGGGGGCGAGGTGACGATCACCAACTGCGGCCAGGAGGCGACCTTCCCCTCGCCGGCGGAGCGGATGTACGTCGGTGGCGACGGCAACCTGCTCGCGATGGTGCTGGCCCTGGGTGCCGAGGACCAGGTGGCCGGCGTCAGCGGCCTGAGCGACACCCGGCAGGCCCTGTCCACCGCCTACGGCGCCGACGTCGTCGACGCCCTCCCGGTGGCGACGAAGGACTACCCGACGATGGAAAACGTCATCGCGCAGCGACCGGACGTCATGCTCGCCGGCTGGAACTACGGCTACACCGAGGAGAAGAAGCTCACCCCGGACCTCCTCGAGGACCGGGGCATCTCGGGCTACGTGCTCTCCGAGAGCTGCCGCCAGGCCGACGGCAAGCGCGGGACGATGCCGCCGTGGAAGGCCCTGGCGGCCGACATCGACAACCTCGGTCGGATCACCGGTCACGAGGACCGGGCCACCGAGGTCAACGACGACATCGCCCGGCGGCGCGCCGCGCTCGAGGACGCACCGCAGGCGACCCAGGCCCCGACGGTCTTCGTCTTCGACTCCGGCACGAAGCAGATCTTCACCTCCGGCTCCTTCGGCGCGCCGCAGGCGATCATCGAGGCGGCGGGGGCCAAGAACGCGACCGCCGACGTCAAGGACACGTGGACCGAGGTCTCCTGGGAGCAGCTCGTCTCCTCGGAACCCGACTTCTTCGCCTTCGTCGACTACGAGGGGCAGAGCTTCGAGGACAAGGTCAAGGTCCTCGAGAGCAACCCGGCGACGAAGAACCTGCCGGCCGTCAAGGAGAAGCGCTTCCTCAACCTGCCGATCCCGGCGTGGACGAGCAGCCCGCTCAACATCAACTCGGCCGAGCAGCTGCGCGTGGCCCTGGAGGAGCACGACCTCGTGCCCGCCAGCGACATCCAGCCCGAGCACGACCTCGAGCCGTGACGGCCGAGGCCGCCGGGGCCGCCGATGCCGCCGGGCCGGGTGGGTGGGCCTGCGCCGCCCCGGTGGCTAGGGTGCGTGGTGTGGGAGTCACGTACGAAGCATCCGACCGCCTTGCCCGCATCGTCCTCGACCGGCCCGAGGCCGGTAACGCGCTCGACCTCGAGATGGCCCGCGCCCTGCGCGAGGCGGTCGAGCGGGCGCTCGGGGACCCCTATGTCGACATCCTGACGCTGACGGCCAACGGCGCGGACTTCTGCGTCGGGTCCGACACCTCCGCGGCGGAGCAGGCCGAGGACCCGACGACCGCGGTCTTCGAGCTCGCGGCCGCCCTCGAGGAGCTCTTCTCGCTGCTCAACAACTCGAGCAAGCTCGTGCTCGTCGGCGTCCAGGGGCTGGCCGCCGGCTCCGGCCTGGGCCTCGTCCTCGCGGGCGACCTCGCTTTCTGCGCCGGCGACACGACCTTCCGCGTGCCGCCCAAGGGTGGCACCGGTGCGCCCGACCCCGGCCTCGCGTGGCTCCTGCCGCGGGCCATCGGCCAGCAGCGCGCCCTCTCCTTCGGCCTCGGTGGCCGCACCCTCGACGCGGCGACCGCCGACGACTGGGGCATCGCCGAGCTCGCCCCCGACGGTGACGTCGCGGCCGCGCTCCAGGACGCCGCGTCCAACCTCGGCGGCAAGCACCTGTGGGCCAACTCCGAGATGCGGCGTCTGCTCCACGCCTCGTGGGAGACCTCGCGCACCGAGCTCTCGCAGTCGGAGGCCGTGACCCTCGTGCGCGCCCTGCTCAACCGCAACCGGGGCTGAGCATGAGCGAGCCGGGCCGACCCCGCCGGCCGCTGCACTTCGGTCCCGACGCCATGGAGGCGCACGGCGGGACCCTGCCCGACCCCGCCGAGACCGCGGCGGCCGCCCACGCCGCGGCGCAGACCGTCGTCGAGGCGGGCCGGGGGTCGGCCTCGCCGGAGACGACCGCGAGGCTCGTACGGCTCGTCGAGGACCTCGGCATCGACACCCTCGCCCAGCTGTGGGCCGACCGCCCCGCGCGCAGCCTCCCCGGCGCCCTGTGGCGGGTCTACGTCCTGCGCGCCTGGATCCAGCGCTCGCCGGAGGTCGCCGCCCGCGAGTACGGCGCGGGCATGGCCGTCGCGCACGTCAACCACGCGATCGCCGGCGTCGTCGACCCGCCGGGCGCCGACGAGGTGCGCGACCTGTCCGACCGGATCCTCGGGGGAGTCTTCGACGGGGACCTCGCGGTCGCCCTCGAGCGGGCAGCGGCCTTCTGCCGGGTCGTGGCGACCGGGCGCGCCCATCTCGACGACGGCGACGTCGAGGCCGCCGCGGCCATGGTCGGCACCGCCGAGGACCTCGAGGCCAGTGCGCGGCTCTGGCGGACCGGCGCGTTGGACTGACCCCCGTCAGGCCCCGTCGGCCGCGCTGCGACACGGTCGCGAGCCCCCGCGGGAATGCCGTGACCTTCGTCGCGGTTACGCTAGGTCGGTGCGCCGGGTCGCGGTAGCCCCGGGTCCCAAAATTCGCCGCTACGAGCGGCCGTGCGCCGTGAGGCGCTCCCGACCCGGCGCATCCCCACCGAGTGGTGGTGAACTCCCGATGACACACAGGTGGCCGGGCGGTTCTAGGCTGTGCACGACAACTGCACGCTCCCCCTGATCCGGAGACCCACCCCGTGGCCTTCTTCCGACCGTCGTCCGCTCGCGACGACGCCTTCTTCCAGCTCCTGGCCGCCAGCGCTCGTCATGCGGTGACCGCAGCCGAGCTGCTCACCCAGCTCCTCGCAGCGCCTCCCGAGGAGCGTGCTGGCCTCCTGCCCCGCCTCAAGGAGGTCGAGCACGAGGCCGACGAAGCGACCCACGCGATCATCCACAAGGTCAACTCCAGCTTCGTCACCCCCTTCGACCACGGCGACATCCTCGAGCTCGCCGGGGCCCTCGACGACTGCACCGACATCCTCGAGTCCGTGGGCCAGCACATCGTGCTCTACCGCATGGACGGCCTCATGGAGGGCATCGCCCGTCAGATGGCGGTCATCGTGCGGATGGCCGAGCTGACCGCCGACGCGATGCCGCGCCTGGCGAGCATGAAGGCCATGCCCGACTACTGGGTGGAGATCAACCGCCTGGAGAACGAGGGCGACCAGATCCACCGCGGGCTGCTCGGTGACCTCTTCGACGGTCGCGTGAGCGACCCGGTCGAGCTCATCAAGCACAAGGACGTCATCGAGCGCCTCGAGCACGCCGCCGACGCCTTCGAGCAGGTGGCGCACCGCGTCGAGAGCATCGCCATCAAGGAGTCCTGACCCTCGTGGAGTTCCTCCCCGTGGCCGTCGTCACCCTGCTGGCGATGGGCTTCAACTACACCAACGGCTTCCACGACGCGGCCAACGCGATCGCGACGTCGGTGTCGACCCGCGCGCTCACGCCGCGGGCGGCGCTCGCCATGGCGGCCGTGGCCAACCTCGCCGGCGCCTTCTTCGGTGCCAAGGTCGCCGCGACCGTGGGTCAGGGCATCATCGAGGCGCCCAGCGGGCACCTCGGTCTCGTCCTGTGTGCGGCGGCGCTCCTGGGCGCCATCGTGTGGAACCTGATCACCTGGTGGTTCGGCCTGCCCTCATCGTCCTCGCACGCCCTCATCGGCGGGCTCGGCGGTGCGGCCCTGGCGGCCGGCGCGACGGTCAAGTGGGGCGGCATCCTCGAGAAGGTCGTCATCCCGATGGTCGTCTCGCCGGTCGTCGGCATCGTCGTCGGTTTCCTCGTGATGAAGCTGATCCTGCGGATCTTCCGCGATGCCAACCCCGGCCGCACCAAGCGCGGCTTCCGCATGGCGCAGACCGCCTCCGCGGCCGCCATGGCCTTCGGTCACGGCATGCAGGACGCCGCCAAGACCGCCGGCGTCGTCGTCCTCGCGCTCACCGTCTCGGGCTACCAGTCGTCCGACGACCAGCACATCCCGCTGTGGGTCCTCGTCATGTCGGCCGTCGTCATCTCGATGGGCACCTACTCCGGCGGCTGGCGGATCATGCGCACCCTCGGTCGCGGCATCATCCACCTCGACCCGCCCAAGGGCTTCGCCGCCGAGGTCACGGCCGCGTCGATCCTCTACGTCGCGACGATGCTCAAGGCGCCGATCTCGACGACGCACGCGATCACTGCGGCGATCATGGGCGTGGGGTCCACCCGCTCGCTCAAGGCCGTGCGGTGGGGCGTGGCCAAGAACATCGTCGGTGCGTGGCTCTTCACCTTCCCCGGCGCGGGACTGTCCGCGGTGCTCTTCATGCTGGTGCTGCGCCCGCTCACCGGCGTCTGACCGCACCCCCCGGCACGACGAAGGCCGGCGGACCCCCCCCTGTCGGATCCGCCGGCCTCGCCGTTTCCCCCTTCGCCTCCCCGACGAAGGGGAGGTCACTCACCCGAAGCGGCCGGAGATGTAGTCCTCGGTCGCCTTCTCGCGCGGGTTGTTGAAGATCGTCTGGGTGTCGTCGAACTCCACGAGCTGGCCCGGCTTCCCGGTCCCCTCGATGTTGAAGAAGCCCGTCTTGTCGCTGCAGCGGGCGGCCTGCTGCATGTTGTGCGTGACGATGACGATCGTGTACTCGTCCTTGAGCTCGGCGATGAGGTCCTCGACCGCGAGGGTCGAGATCGGGTCGAGCGCCGAGCACGGCTCGTCCATGAGGACGACCTCGGGCTTGACCGCGATCGTGCGGGCGATGCACAGACGCTGCTGCTGGCCACCCGAGAGGCCCGAGCCGGGCTTGTCGAGGCGGTCCTTGACCTCGTTCCACAGGTTGGCGCCGCGCAAACTGGTCTCGACGAGCTCGTCGGCGTCGGCCTTCTTGATCTTCTTGTTGTTGAGCTTGACCCCGGCGAGGACGTTCTCCTTGATGGACATCGTCGGGAAGGGGTTCGGCCGCTGGAAGACCATGCCGACCTTGCGGCGGACACCCACCGGGTCGACGCCCTTGCCGTAGAGGTCCTCGCCGTCGATGACGATCGAGCCCTTGACGTGGGCGCCGGGGATGACCTCGTGCATGCGGTTGATCGACCGGAGGAAGGTCGACTTGCCGCAGCCCGAGGGGCCGATGAGAGCCGTCACCGAGCGAGGCTCGATGGTGACGTTGACATCCTTCACGGCGAGGAAGTCCCCGTAGTAGATGTCGAGGTTCTGGACGTCGATGCGCTTGGACACGTCAGCGATTCCTTGTCTGTCTGCGGTCAGCGACCGGTCTTGGGGGCGAAGAACTTGGAGATGAGCCGGGCGAGGACGTTCAGCACCATGACGATGATGATGAGGACGAGCACCGCCGACCAGGCGCGGTCGATGTAGGGCTGCTTGTCCACACCCGGCTGGGTGATCTGGTAGTAGGCGAAGACCGGCAGCGTCGCCATCGGATCCTTGAACATGTTCGGGTTGAGCGACGTGCTCAGACCTGCGGTGACGAGCAGCGGCGCCGTCTCGCCGATGATGCGCGCGATCGCGAGGGTGACACCGGTCGCGATGCCGGCGACTGCGGTCGGCAGGACGACCTTGACGATCGTCAGCCACTTCGGGACACCGAGGGCATAGCTCGCCTCGCGCAGCTCGTTGGGCACGAGGCGGAGCATCTCGTCGGTGTTGCGCACGACGACCGGGACCATGAGCAGGGTGAGGGCGACGACGCCGACGATCCCGGCCTTGTAGCCCGGCTCGACGAAGATGCTGAAGAGCGAGAAGGCGAAGAGGCCGGCGACGATCGACGGGATGCCCGTCATGACGTCGACGAAGAAGGTCAGGGACCGTGACAGCCGGTTGCCGTTGCCGTACTCGACGAGGTAGATCGCGGCCATGATGCCGATCGGGACGGCGATGACCGTCGTGAGCAGGGTGATCATCAGCGTGCCTTGGAGGGCATGGGCGATGCCGCCGCCCTCGCCGACGACGCCGCGCATCGACAAGGTGAAGAAGTCGGCGTCCAGGCGCTTGGTCCCCTTGCCCAGCACGTCGATGACGAGCGAGACGAGCGGGATGAGCGCCATGAGGAAGAAGGTCGTCACGATGCCGGTCACGAGGCGGTCGGTCGCGTGCCGTGAGCCCTCGACGGCACGGGACACGGCGTAGATCGCGATGCAGTAGACGAGGGCCGAGACGATGACCCACGGCAGGAGGGAGAAGCCTCCGAGCACGAGGACGACCGCGAGGCCGACGAGTGCCGAGCCGGCCAGGACCGCCCAGCGGATCTCCTGGCGCAGGCTGCCGGCCGCGGCGGTGTCGCCGCCGACGGCGGTCGCGGTGTCGGCGGGCGTGCCGCCGCTGGGCAGGGGGGTGTTGGTCATCAGTTGGCTCCTGAGAACTCGGACCGGCGGGAGACGATCCAGCGGGCGGCCATGTTGACGAGCAGGGTGACGAAGAAGAGCACGAGGCCGGAGGCGACGAGCGTGTTGGTCGCGACGCCGGAGCTCTCGGGCAGGTTGAGCGCGATGTCAGCCGCGATCGTCGAGCTGCTGTTGTCGGAGAGCAGCTCGATCGAGTAGGGCAGGCCGGGGGAGAGGATGAGCGCGACGGCCATCGTCTCGCCGAGAGCACGCCCCAGACCGAGCATGGTGCCGGAGACGATGCCGGACTTGCCGAAGGGGATGACCGCCTGCTGGATCATCTCCCAGCGGGTGGCACCGAGGGCCAGCGAGGCCTCCTCGTGCAGCCGCGGGGTCTGGAGGAAGACCTCGCGGTTCACCGCCGTCATGATCGGCAGGATCATGATGCCCAGGACGATCCCGACGACGAGCATCGTCTTGCCGGTCACCGAGGCGTCGCCCGCGAAGAGGGGAATCCAGCCGAGGTGCTCGTTGAGCCAGTTGCCGACCGGCTTGGAGCCGGGGCCGACGACGGACAGACCCCAGAAGCCGAAGACGATCGAGGGGATCGCGGCCAGCAGGTCGACGAGGTAGCCGAGGGCCTGGGCCAGCTTGCGCGGGGCGTAGTGGCTGATGAAGAGGGCGATACCGATCGACAAGGGGACCGAGATGATCAGCGCGATGATCGCGGCGAGCACGGTGCCGAAGAGGAGCGGGCCGATGTACGAGACCAGACCCTTGCCCCCGCGGACCTCGGACGGGTCGGCGGTGATGGCCGGCCACGCCTGCAGGATGAGGAAGAGCGCGACCAGGGCGAGGGCGATGAGGATGAGGACCCCCGAGGTCGTCGACAGGCCGCTGAAGACCTTGTCGCCGAGTCGGCGGACACCCTTCCGGGGGGACGGGGCGGAGGAAGCGGTACTCACGTGACTCTCCGGGAGCAGCAGGGGCAGGGGCGCGGCGAAGGCCCGGGCGGCGTGACGCACACCGCCCGGGCCCTCACCAGGGGGCGATCAGGATCAGCTGATCTTCTCGACAGCGGCGGTGTTCTTCTTGACCCACTCGGCCGGGAGCTCGGCGGAGCCGGCGGCCTCGGCGGAGGCCTTCTGGCCCTCCTCGCCGGTGACGTAGTTGAGCCAGGCCTTGACGACCTTCGCCTTCGCGGCGTCGTCGTACTTGAGGCAGCCGACCTGGTAGGAGACGAGGACGTTGGGGTACACGCCGGCCTCCTCGGTGTCCTTGGCGACGTCGACCGCGAGGTCGGTCTCGGACTCGCTCTTGGCCTTGGAGGCGTCGAGGATCTTGGCGGCGGACTCGGTGGTGGGCTCGACGTACTCGTCGCCGACACCGAGCGCGACGGTCTTCAGCTCGCCGACCTGCGAGAGGTCCGCGTAACCGATGGTGCCGTTACCCTTGCCGATCGCGTCGACGACACCCGAGGTGCCCTTGGCAGCGGTGCCGCCCTTGACCGGCCAGGCGTCCTCGGCCTCGTGGGTCCAGGACTTCTCGGCGGCCTTGCCCAGGTAGTCGGAGAAGTTCTTCGTGGTGCCCGAGTCGTCCGAGCGGTGGACCGTGGTGATCTTCGTCGACGGGAGGTCGGCGTCGGGGTTGTCGGCCTTGATCTTCGGGTCGTTCCAGGTCTTGATCTTGCCGTCGAAGATCTCGGCGACCGTGGCCGGCTTCAGCTGGAGCTTGTCGACGCCCTCGAGGTTGTAGGCGATGGCGATCGGGGAGACGTAGACCGGGATCTGGACGATGTCGCCACCGCAGACCTTCTTGGCCTTGTCGAGCTCCTCCTCCTCGAAGGCGGAGTCGGTGCCGGCGAAGTCGACCGCACCGGCGGCGAACTGCTCACGGCCGGCGCCGGAGCCCTGCGGGTCGTAGTTGACCGTCGCGCCGCCGTTGGCGGTCTCGAATTCAGCCTTCCACTTCTCGACGGCAGCCTGCTGGGAGCTGGCGCCCATGCCCTTGATCGAGCCGGAGACGGACTCGCCGCCGTCGCCAGACGCGCCGGAGCCGGAGTCGGACTCGCCGCAGGCGGCCATGGTGAAGGTCAGGGCGAGAGCAGCGGTGGCGGTCAGGGCCTTGCGGCTGCGGGTGGAACGGATCACGTCTGTCGAACCTCTCTACAGGGGTTGGCCACGTGCCCCGCGACGGCAGTCCGTCGCGACCGCCGTGGTCGTACGCATCGAAGGTAGGGAGGCTCGGTGACCTGTCGGGTCGAGATCGGTGAACAGTCGGTGAATCACGGCTGCACAGTGCATGGTCGGGTCGCGCCCCGGCCGTCGGCGATGTAACGCGCGCGACAGCGCCGCTCGTGTGGCGTCAGCCGCGGTCGCGCGGGTGGTGCCGCTCGGCGGCGACGATTCGGGCGGCGTCGCCGGTGCCGACCACGTGGACGAGCAGCACCTCGCCCTTCGCCAGGCCGCCGGAGAGCGCGTCCTCGATGACCGACCGGCCGACGAGCCCGGGCGCGAGCGAGGGGTCGGCGCGCTCGAGGAGCAGCGCCACGAGGTCGGGCAGGACCGGGCCGTGGCTGCACAGGGCGGCGGGCACGCCGCGCTCGAGCAGGCGCCCGAGGTGGTGTCGTGCCTTGCCCGGGTCGGCGGCATGGCCCTCCTCCGACAGGCCGGGCTTGAGCCGCAGCCGCTCGCCGCTGGCCGTCGCATAGGGGGCGAGGGTGTCGCTGGCGCGGGTCGAGGGGCTGCTCACGAGGCGCTCGATGCCGTAGCCGGCGAGCAGGGGCACGAGGTCGGCGGCCTGCTCGCGGCCCCGGTCGTCGAGGGGCCGCAGCCAGTCGTCGTCGGTCCACGTCGCGCGGGGCTGCGCCTTGGCGTGGCGCACGACGGCGAGGGGCCAGGTCGACAGGGTGCCCCGAGCGTCGGCGGCCATGAGGGCCTCGACCTGGGCGACGTCGTGCGCATAGCTCAGCCGGGAGAGGGCCTCGCCGGCCTCGAGCCAGGCGACCTCGTCGGCCTCGTGGACGAGGCCACCGTCACCGCCGGTCACCTCGGCCGCCCAGTAGCGCACCTCCTTGACCGCCGGCCCCGACTTCGACGCGACGGTGTACGTCGTCGTCGGCAGCGGGTGGCCGAGCCGCACGCGCAGCCCGGTCTCCTCGAGGGTCTCGCGGGCCGCGGCGACGGGGAAGGTCTCGCCGGGGTCGAGCTTGCCCTTCGCCCACGACCAGTCGTCGTAGCGGGGGCGGTGGACGAGAGCGATCTGCAGGCGCCCCCGACGACGTCTCCATGGCAGGGTGCCCGCGGCCAGGACGGTGGCCATGCTCAGCGCCGGGCCTTGCGGCGGCGCTTGGCGTGCATCGCGATGAGCGCGGCCTGGATGTCGGGCAGCGGCTCACCGTCGGGGTTCTGGTGCACCCGGGTCCAGCGGCCGTCACCGTCGAGGTTCCAGTGGGCGTAGTCGCCTGACATGCCGCGCTCGACGAGGTCGAAGACCTGCTCGACGTGGCGGGGCTCCTTGATGCGCACGAGGGCCTCGACGCGTCGGTCGAGGTTGCGGTGCATGAGGTCGGCCGAGCCGATCCACGCCTGGCGGTCCGCTCCGGTCCCGAAGAGGAAGATGCGCGAGTGCTCGAGGAATCGGCCGAGGACCGAGTGCACCCGGATCGTCTCGCTCAGCCCGGGCACGCCGGGCCGCAGGGCGCAGATGCCGCGGACCCACACGTCGACCTGCACCCCGGCCTGGCTGGCCCGGTAGAGCGCGTCGATCGTCTGCTCGTCGACGAGCGAGTTGACCTTGACCGCGACGTAGCCGTCGCCCGTCCTGGCCTGGCGCGCCGCCTGCTCCTCGATCCGCTCGACGAGCCCGTCGCGGATGTGTCGGGGTGCGACGAGCAGCCGCTTGAACTTGCTGCGCGGTGCGACGCCCGAGAGCTGGTTGAAGAGCCGGGTGAGGTCCTCGCCGACCTCGGGGTCGGAGGTGAGCAGCCCCATGTCCTCGTAGAGGCGGGCGGTCTTGGGGTTGTAGTTGCCGGTGCCGACGTGGCAGTAGCGCTTCACCCCGTCGGGCTCCTGCCGCACGACGAGGGCGAGCTTGCAGTGGGTCTTGAGGCCGACGATGCCGTAGACGACGTGCACGCCCGCGTGCTCGAGCTTGCGGGCCCACTCGATGTTGTTCTGCTCGTCGAAGCGCGCCTTGATCTCGACGACCGCGAGCACCTGCTTGCCCGCCTCGGCGGCGTCGATGAGCGCGTCGACGATCGGGCTGTCACCGCTGGTGCGGTAGAGCGTCTGCTTGATCGCGAGCACGTGCGGGTCGGCCGCCGCTTGCTCGATGAAGGCCTGCACGGAGGTGGAGAAGGAGTCGTAGGGGTGCTGCAGCAGCACGTCCTGCCGGGCGATGCGGCCGATGAGGTTGGCGGCCTTGGACGACTCGGCGGGCGCCAGGTCGGCATTGGTCCGGGCGACGAAGGGAGGGAAGTGCAGGTCGGTCCGGTCGATGTCGGCGATCTCGTTGAGCCCGCGCAGGTCGAGGGGGGCGGGCAGCCGGTAGACCTCGTCGTCGCTGACGCCGAGCTCGCGGCTGAGCAGCTCCATGACGTGGTCGTCGAGGTCCTCCTCGACCTCCAGCCGCACCGGCGGGCCGAAGCGCCGCCGGGTCAGCTCCTTCTCGAGCGCCGCGAGGAGGTTCTCGGCGTCGTCCTCCTCGACCTCGAGGTCCTCGTTGCGGGTGACCCGGAAGGAGTAGTGCTCGTGCACCTCCATGCCGGGGAAGAGGTGGTGCAGGTGCGCGGCGATGACGTCCTCGAGCGGGACGAAGCGCGCCTCGAAGAGGTCGGAGGTCACCGAGGCCTGCGCGCGACGCACCTTGAGGAAGCGGGGGAGCGAGGGCGGCATCTTGATCCGCGCGAAGTGCTCCTTGCCCGTCTTGGGGTTGATGAGGATGACGGCGAGGTTGAGCGAGAGCCCCGAGATGTAGGGGAAGGGGTGGGCCGGGTCGACGGCCAGCGGCGTGAGCACGGGGTAGATCTGGTCGCGGAAGAGCTCGCTGAGCCGCTCCTGCTCGGACTCCTCGACCTCGCTCCACCGCACGATGCTGATGCCCTCCTCGGCGAGGGCCGGGCGCACGCTCTCGTCGAAGATGCGGGTCTGCATGTGGGTCAGGTCGTGCGCGATGCGGGCGATCTGCTCGAGCACCTCGCGCGGCTCGAGCCCAGAGGGGCTGCGCACGGCGATGCCGGTGGCGATGCGCCGCTTGAGGCCGGCGACCCGGACCATGAAGAACTCGTCGAGGTTGCTCGTGAAGATCGCGAGGAAACGCGCCCGCTCGAGCAGGGGGACGCTCTCGTCGGCCGCGAGCTGCAGGACCCGCTCGTTGAACTGCAGCCAGCTGATCTCGCGGTCGAGGAAGCGGTCGACCGGCAGATCGGTGGCGGGCGCTGCGTCCTCGGGGCGGCTGCGCACGAAGCGGCCGTTGGCCGCGCGGGGCCGCAGCTCGGGGGTGGCGTCGGGGGCGGAGGAGGTGATCGAGACGTCGCTGGTCGGGGCCGCGCCCGGTCGGCGAGCCGGGACCGACGGTCGGGGTGCTGGGGCGGAGGCGTCCGACATGGCGCTCATCCTTGCACCGAGGGGTGAACCTCGTGTGAATACATCACGTGGAGGGCCTTGCGGGCGAAGCCTGCCCGCTCGTAGGTCGCCAGCGCCGGCGTGTTGTCGCCCTCGACGTAGAGCTCGACCTCGCGCACGCCCCGACGGGCCAGGTGCGCCAGGCCGAGGCCGGTGAGCGGGCCGGCGAGCCCGCGACCCTGGCAGTCGGGGTGGACGCCGACGACGTAGACCTCGCCGACGTCGCCGCCGGGCGGGTCGATCTTCGTCCAGTGGAAGCCGACGAGCCGGCTCGGGTCGTCGTCCTCGAGCAGGATGACCCCCTCGGGGTCGAACCACGGCTGGGCCATCCGCTCGTCGAGCCCGGCCCGGTCGAGGGCGCCCTGCTCGGGGTGGTGGACGAAGGCCGCGGCGTTGGCCTCGAGCAGCGCGGTCTCGTCGGTGCCGGGGACGAAGGTCCGGTGCCGCACCCCCTCGGGGAGGGAGGGGTCGGTCTCGTCGCCGTCGCGCACGTCGCGGGAGAGGACGAGCAGCTCACGGACCACCTGCAGGCCGAGCCGGGAGGCCAGGGCGCGGGCGGCCGGCAGGTCGCCGTGGGCCCACGGCCGGGCGTCCGGGCGCTCCTGCAGGACACGCTCGAGCAGGCGGGTGCCGACCCCCTTCGCCCGGGAGTCGGGGTGCACGAAGAGCTCGACGGACCCGTCCTCGGCGACGGCTGCGTAGCCGGCGAGGTCGTCGCCGTCGGTCGCGACGTGGTGGGTGCCGGGGCGCGGCAGGGCGAGCTCGAAGGCCTCGCTGAGCGGCGCGACGCCGTCGGCGGAGGCCGCGTCGAGGGCACCGGCGGCCACCCGGTCCACCAGGGCGTCCGGCAGCACGTCGAAGGGAGTGATGGTCACGGTCACAGGGACACCGCCTCGGTGTCGGCCTCGTCGTCATGGGCGGGTACGAACCGGTAGCCGACATTGCGGATCGTGCCGATGAGCTGCTCGTGCTCGCTGCCGAGCTTGGCCCGCAGGCGACGCACGTGCACGTCGACGGTACGGGTGCCGCCGTAGTAGTCGTAGCCCCAGACCTCCTGGAGCAGCTGGGCCCGGGTGAAGACACGGCCGGGGTGCTGGGCGAGGTGCTTGAGCAGCTCGAACTCCTTGTACGTCAGGTCGAGCAGGCGCTCGCCGAGCCGGGCGGAGTAGCTGCCCTCGTCGATCGTCAGGTCCCCGGCGACGATCCGCTCGTCGGCCTCGTCCTCGACCGCGTCGCTGCGGGTCATCACCAGCCGCAGCCGGGCCTCGACCTCGGCGGGGCCGGCATGCTCGAGGAGGATGTCCTCGACCGCCCACTCGGCGTTGACCGCGGTCAGGCCGCCCTCGGTGAGGATCGCGATGACCGGCGCGGAGGTGCCGGTGGCGCGGATGACGCGGCACAGCGAGCGGGCCTGGACGAGCGCGGTGCGCGCGTCGACGAGGACGACGTCGACGGCGGGCGCGTCGATGATCGCCGATGCCTCGGCGGGCAGCGTGCGCACCTGGTGCCCGAGCAGCCCCAAGGCCGGCAGGACCTCGGCGCTCGGCGCCAGGTCGTCCGTGAGGAGCAGGAGTCGGGCCATCGCGACCCAGAATATGCGGGCCGGCCGCTACCCTCGCGTGGTGACCACGCCAGTACCCGCCGAGCCAGAGACCCGAGCGGCCCGCCGTGCCCTGCGCGCGAGTGCGGGGGAGGTCGCCGACCCCCAGGCCCCGCCGCCCCGGTCACGCCCGGTCGTCGCCGCGGCCACGGTCGTCACCGCACTGCTGGTCGCCGGCTCGGCGGCCTCGGGCGAGCGCATCCTCGAGCTGCTCGCCGTCGTCGCCGCGGGCCTGGTCGTCGCGTTCGGCTGGCCCTCGCTCGTCGGGTCCCGCACCCCCGTCGGCACGACCGCCGTCCTCGCCGTGACCTCGCTCGCCCTCGGCGCCGCCCTGGTGCTGCAGGACGAGGAGCCCTATCTCGAGCACGTGCCCGCGGCGATGGCCCTGGGCATCGTCGCCATGTGCCTGCACCCGCTGCTGCAGGCGCCGGCCCGGGTGCAGCTGGCCCGCTCGATGGCCGGCACCTCCCTCGGCATCCTGCTCATCGGCGGTGGGGGGCTGCTCACGAGCACCGTCTACGCCGACAACCACGGGCCGGTCGTCATCGTCGGCATCGGTCTGGCCGTCGCCGCCCTCGTCGACCTCGTCCTCGAGCGTCCGGCGACGAGCGCGTGGATGATCCCGGCCGCGATGGGTGTCGGAGGGCTCGCCGGTCTGGTCGCGCACCTCGTGCTCTCGGGGTCGCTGTCGGCGTGGTCGGCGCTGCTCGGGGTCATCGGTGCGGGCACCGCGGTCGCGCTGCGCCGCGCGCTGTCGCAGCAGCGGGCGATCGACACCGTGGTCGGCGCGCTCGCCGCCGGCGCGGCCTCCGTGCTCGTCGCCGGGCCGCTCGTGCACCTCGTCGCCCGCCTGCCCCTGGCCTGACCGCCGGCGCGCTCCCGGCCCGGCGTCCGCCCTACGATGGGCGGGTGTTCACCCTCGACCCCACGATCCACCCGGACATCGCCCCCCTCGCCTGGCTCGTCGGCCGCTGGGAGGGAGCCGGTGTCGTCGGCTACCCGACGATCGAGTCGGCCAACTTCGGCCAGGAGCTCGTCGTCACCCATGACGAGCGGCCCTTCCTGCGCTGGGAGAGCACGACCTGGATCCTCGACGACGCCGGCAACAAGGTCCGCCCCTCCGGTACCGAGCTCGGCTTCTGGCGCCCCGGTGGCGAAGGGGAGGCGGAGCTCCTCCTCGCCCACCCCACGGGCATCGTCGAGATGTACTACGGCACCGTCGAGCCGGGCCGGATCGAGCTGCAGACCGACGGGATCATCCGCAGCCCGCAGGCCAAGGAGTACTCGTCGGCCAAGCGCATGTACGGCCTCGTGAAGTCCAACCTCATGTGGGTCATGGACATGACCGCCGCCGGTCAGCCGATGAGCAGCCACGTCTCCGCGGAGCTCAAGCGCGTCGACGGCTGACCGCCCCCGCCGCGCAGCGCCCCAGGGTCTTGCAGGGTTGGCGGCCCGGAACTTCGCAAAACCCTAGGGTTTTGCAGGGTTGGCGGCCCGGAACGTCGCAAAACCCTAGGGTTGTGCAGGGGCCAGGGGGGTGCGAAGGGGGCGGGGTCGGGTCACTCCTCGTAGCCCGCCATGTCGTCGGTGCGCAGGGCATCGCTCAGCCGGGACATGCCCTGCTCGTCGAGGATGTCGATCGACCCGCCGTCGGGCGCGGTGCCGTAGCCGCTGAAAGGCGCGGTGACGAAGTGGATGTTGCCGCCGCGCACGCCGCGCAGCTTGATCGCCTCGCTGCGGATCTTGCCGGTCGTCAGCGCGTTGTCGACGATCGTGTTCTTGGTGCCGGCCTCGATGACGTTGCCGAGGCGGCCGGGGTTGAGCAGCACGCCGGGGGTGAGCGTCTTGGTCATGATCCCCTTGAGCCAGGCCTGCTGGCGCTGACCGCGGGAGATGTCGCCCTCGGCGAGGGTCTTGCGCTCGCGGACGTACTCCAGCGCCTGCTCTCCGTCGAGGTCGTGGGTCCCGGCGGGGTACTTGGGGCTCGCCTGGGCGTTGTTGACCTGCACGCCCCCGAGCGCGTCGGTGAGCTGCTTGAAGCCCTCGAAGTCGGTCTTGGCGACGTGGTCGACCTTGACGCCGACGAGGTCCTGGATGGTCTGCACGAGCAGCGGCGACTGGCCGAAGGCGTAGGCGGCGTTGATCTTGTTCTTGCCGTGCCCGGGGATCGGCACGTAGAGGTCACGGGGGAAGTGGATGATCCACACGTCGCCGTGGTCCTCGTCGACGTGGACGAGCTGAATGACGTCGGCCCGGCTGGCCGTCTCGCCCGCCCGGGCGTCGGAGCCGATGAGCAGGTAGTTGGTCCCTGCGTCGGTCACGAGCTGCTCGCCCTCGCGCCACTCGGTCTGCTGCTGCGCCTTGCCGAGGAGGTCGTCGTGCGCGAGGTTGCGGTCGACCTTGCTGCTGATGAACCACGCGTACCCGCCGATCCCGATGACGAGGAGCAGCAGGAAGGCGAGGACGGAGACGGCGAGCCGTCGTCCCCACCCCATGCGGCGGCGGCCTGAGCGGCGAGTCGTGGTCTCGCCAGCGGTGTCGTCGTCGAACTCCTCGAGCATGCGGTCATCGTACGGGGCGAATCCGGCACCAGGCTGGGAGACGTAGATTGGGCTGCATGAGTGCCTCCCCCCTGCTGCAGACCGCCGGCGCCGTGCCCGGCGACGGGATCGACTCCGGGGTCGCCGCGCACTACGGCGACCCACTGCGCGAGCAGCGGCTGCTCGCCGAGGGGCTCGGGGTCGTCGACCTCTCGCACCGCGGCGTCGTGACCGTCACCGGCCCCGACCGGCTGTCGTGGCTGCACTCCCTCACCTCGCAGCAGCTCGTCGACCTGCCGCCGCGGACCTCGGCCGAGTCGCTCGTCCTCTCGCCCAAGGGGCACGTCGAGCACGCCCTGCACGTCGTCGACGACGGCGAGACGACCTGGCTGACCGTCGAGCCGGGAACGGCGCCCGCGCTCGCGGCGTGGCTCGACTCCATGCGCTTCATGCTGCGCGTCGAGGTCTCCGACGTCAGCGACGACTACGTGGTGCTCGGTGAGAGCGTCGACCGCGAGGGCGCGGAGGGCGAGCCGCCGACCTGGCTCGACCCGTGGCCGCGCGTCGTCGGCGACACCGCCACCTACGGCCCCGCGGCCCAGGAGCACCCGGCCCGCGAACGGCGCTGGCGCGAGGTCATCGTGCCGGCGGCGGACCTCCCTTCGGCCGTCGGCGACCGTGAGCTCGTCGGCACGTGGGCCGCCGAAGCACTGCGCATCGCCGCCTGGCGCCCACGCCTCGGCGCCGAGACCGACCACCGGACGATCGCCCACGAGCTCGACTGGCTGCGCACCGCGGTCCACCTGCACAAGGGCTGCTATCGCGGCCAGGAGACGATCGCCCGGGTGCACAACCTCGGTCGCCCGCCGCGCCGACTGGCCTTCCTCCACCTCGACGGGTCCGGCCACACCCTGCCCGAGGTCGGCGCCGACGTGCTCCTCGGCGACAAGGTCGTCGGCCGCATCACCTCCCGCGGCCGGCACCACGAAGACGGCCCGATCGCCCTCGCCGTGCTCAAGCGCAACACCGACGACGCCGCTGACCTGCTCGTCGCCCCCGACGTCGCGGCGGCCCAGACGGTGATCGTCCCGCGCTGACGGCGCTGCGCCCGGAGGTGACTCCGCTCACCAACCGCTGCCTACGGCTTGCACGTGCTAACTACGGCAAGCACAATGGTGGTCATGTCGAAGAATCCGCTGGAGGGCCTGCCGAGCCACCTCGGCAACTCCCTGGGCGACTACCTGCGTGAGCAGCGCGTCCTGGCGAAGCTCTCCGTGCGGCAGCTGTCGGCGCTGGCCGGGATCTCCAACCCCTATCTCTCCCAGATCGAGCGGGGGGTCAAGCGGCCGAGCGCCGATATCCTCCAGCAGATCGCCAGGGGACTGTCGATCTCGGCCGAGACCCTCTACGTCCAGGCGGGTCTGCTCGACCCCATGGACGCGGCCGCGGAGGCCGGGGCCACAACCCGGGCCGCCATCCGCACCGACCCCGCGCTGACCGCACGTCAGCGTCAGACCCTGCTCGAGATCTACGAGTCCTTCGTCGGCGCGGAGCCCGCGACGTCGCAGGACACGGCCCAGCCGTCGCGCCCGACCCCTCGGGCACGGGCGACGCGCAAGGCGGCCAAGCAGGCGAAGGGGGCCGCACCGGCCTCCGGGGGCGCGGCCACGAAGAAGGTCGCCAAGAGCACGGCCAGCACCACCACGGCCGGCACCAAGAAGAAGGCCAGCACCACCAAGGCCAGCACGAAGAGCTCGACGTCGTCGTCGGGCTCGAAGACCGCGGCCCCGGCCGCCAAGCGCGCACCGCGCGGGTCGCAGTCCTCGTCTCGCTCGACTACCACCAGGAGAACCTCATGAGCGTCACCACCACCGTCAAGAAGGTCGTCACCGACCAGACCTACGCCACCATCGGCGCGACCGACCTGACCGTCGAGACCTTCCGCGGCTACACCTCGCAGATCGCCGCCCTGCGCGCCGAGCTCGAGCCCAAGAAGGTCCAGGCCCGCGTCAAGGCCGCCCCGGCCGACGCGCAGGCCTACTACGCCGACCTCACCAAGCGCGGCGAGGCCCTCGTGACCCGCATCAAGAAGCAGAAGGCCACCCAGGACCTCGTGGGCCAGGCCGAGGCGACCGTCTCCCTCGGCAAGGGTGTCGTCACCACGGTCAAGAAGGCCGTCGCCGACGTCGAGCGCTCCGCCAAGGCCACGCTGACCATCGGTCGCAAGGAGGCCGTCAAGGCTGCCGAGGCCGTCAAGGACTCCGTGGACGTCGACGTCAAGGTCGACACCGCCAAGGCGAAGAAGGCCGTCTCCACCTCCGCCAAGCGCACCACCACGGCAGCCAAGCGCACCAACACCACCGCCAAGAAGGCTGCGGCCCGCACCCGCGCCGCCACCAAGTCGACCGCGACCGCCGCCAAGAAGACGGCCGCCAAGACCACCCAGGCCGCCGAGAAGGCTGCCGAGAAGGTCGGCGACTGAAGGGATCCGGCTCCGGCTCCCTCTGCGGAGCAGCCGAAGCTGTGGTGATCGACGGTGCTTGAGGTGCGAGGAACCAGCCTCGAAGGCTAGCCTCCGGCAGGTGACCGCACCGGCCCCCGACACCACTGCCCTCGACGAAGCCCCCGTGCTGGTCCACGTGACCCGCGGGGGCTTCGTCGAGTCCGCCCACCGCGCGACGCTCGTCGCGACCGACGGCGACGGGGGGACCCCCCTTCGTCACGGTCGGGTCGACGACCCCGTGCTGCCACGCTCCTCGCTCAAGCCGGTCCAAGCGCTCGCGATGGTCCGCCTCGGTCTCGACCTGCCGCCCCACCTGCTCGCGCTCGTCTGCTCGAGCCACTCCGGCGAGGCCGTCCACCGCGAGGCGGTCGCCGAGATCCTCGCGACCGCCGACCTGGGGCTCGACGCGCTGCGCACGACCCCCGCGCTGCCGCTCGGCGAGCTCGAGCACGCCCGCTGGCTCGCCGCCGGCGAGGCGCCGACGCCGGTCGCCATGGACTGCTCCGGCAAGCACGCCGGCATGCTCGTCACCTGCGTGCTCCAGGGTTGGCCCACCGAGACATATCTCGACCCCGAGCACCCCCTGCAGGTCGCGATCCGCGAGACCGTCGCCGAGGTCGTCGGGCCGGTGACCCACACGACCGTCGACGGTTGCGGCGCACCGCTCTTCGCCGTGCCGCTGTCCGGCCTGGCGGCCGCCTTCGGGACCCTCGCCGGGGCCGACGCCACGACGGACGAAGGGAGGGTCGCCGCGGCCATGCGCACCGCGCCGGAGATGGTCGGCGGCACCGGCCGCGACGTCACCGCCTTCATGCGGGCGGTGCCGGGGCTCATCGCCAAGGACGGGGCCGAGTCGGTCTACGCCGCCGGCCTCGACGACGGGCGCGGCATCGCGGTCAAGGTGGCCGACGGTGCGCCGGTCGCCCGGGCCCGGCGGGCCCTGCTCGCCCACGCCCTCATGGCGCTGGGCGTCGACACCCCCGACCTGCGCGAGCTGGCCGACCAGCCGGTGCTCGGCCACGGTCGACCGGTCGGCGCCGTCGAGGTGCTCGACCTGACGACCTCGTGAGGACCGTCCTGCAGCGGGTCACCTCCGCCCGGGTGCTCGTCGACGACGAGGTCGTCGGCGAGATCGGCCCCGGCCTGCTCGCCCTCGTCGGCGTCACCCACGACGACGGCCCCGACGAGGTCGCGACGACGGTGCGCAAGATCGCCGAGCTGCGGATCATGGCCGGTGAGACCTCGGTGACCGACAGTGGGGGAGGGGTACTCGTCGTCAGCCAGTTCACCCTCCACGCCGACGTGCGCAAGGGGCGCCGACCGTCGTGGAATGCCGCCGCCCCCGGACCCGTCGCCGAGCCGCTCGTCGACGCGGTGGCCGAGGGCCTGCGCGAGCGCGGGGTCGAGGTGGCAACCGGCCGCTTCGGCGCCGACATGCGGATCGACCTGCGTGCCGACGGTCCGGTGACGATCGTCGTCGACGTGCCCGCCTAGGCTGGCGGTGTGCAGATCTTCTCGAGCATCCAAGCGACGATCGTCCTCGTCCTGAGCCTCCTCGCGCTCGGTGCCGAGGTCTTCGCGCTCGTCCACGCGGTGCGGCAGCGGCCTGATGCCTTCACGGCGACGGGCAAGCAGTCCAAGACCTTCTGGGTCGCCGCCCTGGCGATCGCGACCCTCATGGGTGTCGCCGCGGTCGGGGGTGTCGGGCTGCTCGCGATCATCGGCATCGTCGTCGCGGGCGTCTACCTCGCCGACGTGCGTCCGGCCATCGACGAGATCCTCGGTCGCCGTCGGTGAGTCGGGCACAATGACCACGGACCGCACCACGAGCCAGGGGGACCCGTCGTGACCGACCTGCCGGACCCGCGCCCGGACGTCTTCGTCTCGGAGCGCCCGTGGGGGCGCTTCGAGCAGCTGACGCTCAACGAACCGACGACGGTCAAGATCATCACCGTCGCCCCGGGGCACCGCCTCTCGCTGCAGACCCACGCGCGGCGGGCCGAGCTGTGGCAGGTGCTCGACGGGCCGATCGACGTCACCGTCGGTGATCGGACGTGGTCGGCGCATCCCGGCGAGCGAATCTGGGTCGAGCAGGGCGCCGTGCACCGCATGGGCAACTCCACGCAGCAGCCGGGCCGGGTCCTCGAGATCGGCTACGGCGAGTTCGACGAGGACGACATCGTGCGCCTCGAGGACGACTACCAGCGCTGAGCCAGCGGGCCGCCGCGGGGCGCGACGAGCGACCACGGCACGGTGAGCTCACCGAGGCGCCAGCGCGCCGCACCCCCGAGCACCGGCACCTGCCGGGCGATGTCGCCCCAGGCGGCTACTGCCTGCTGCCGGGCCCCGTAGGGGGCGAAGGGGGAGGAGCGTCGCCACGCGTCGTCGACGAGCAGGAGCAGCTCGTGCACCGGCTCGCCGGGGACGTTGCGGTGGATCAGCGCCTTGGGCAGGCGCTCGGCGACGACCGACGGCGGCCGGTCCGGGCCGAGGTCGCGCAGCCGCCACGACAGGGTGAGGGTGCGCGGGCCCTCGGCGTCGAGGGTCACCCAGCTGCCGAGCCGACCGAGCTCGTCGCACGTGCCCTCGACGAGGATCCCCAGTGGGTCGAGCCGGCCGACCATCGTGCGCCACGGGCCCTCGACCTCGGTCTCGTCGTACTGCCGCAGCACATTGAAGGCCCGCAGGACCCGCACCTGCGCATCGCTCGGCAGCGGCACCTCGAAGCCCCCGAGCGCGAAGTCCACCCCGGGCCCCGCCCAGGTCTGCGCCGTCGCCACCCGCTCCGGGTCGATCTCCAGGCCCGTGACGTGTGCGTCGGGCCGCACCGTGCGCACCCGCTGCGCCCACTCGGCGGTCGTGACCCCGCTCGCGCCGTGGCCGAGGTCGACGAGGTGCGGCGGGCCCCCCTTCGTCAGGACGTCGCGGTGGGTCGCCAGCAGCCACCGGTCGCAGCGACGCAGGCGGTTGGGGTTGGTCGTGCCTCGGGTGATGTTGCCGAGGGGTCGCTGGCTGGGCACCCCGGCAGCGTAGGCGCTGCGCGGAACTACGCTGGTGCACGTGTGGCGTACCGACCGACGGGTGAGCTGGAGCATGGTCTCCCTCGTGGCCTCCCTGTGCGGCGCGTTCCTGCTCGCCGCGGTCATCTGGGTGCCGCCGGCGCTCGGCCGGGACTCCGGCCTGCGGCCGGTGCAGCCGGGCCTGCTCGTCGTGGCCCCCGAGGCGGGCGGCGTCGTGACCCTCGGCGAGGGCCGCGCGGTCCAGCTCGACGACACCGGGCTGCGGGTCACCTCGCGGGGCAACACCCTGTTTCGCACGGTGCGCGGCGGCTCGCCGCTGTCGGCCCTCCTCGGCGACGTCGAAGGACGCGGCGAGGGGCGCAGCGAGCAGATCACCCACACGCTGAGCGACCTCGAGGTCGACCGCCTGTCGATCCGCGACGGCGAGGTCACCTGGTCGGGCCGGCTCACCGGCGACGACCGCAGCCTGCCGGTCACCCTCACCGTGCGTCTCGAGGGCGTGCGCATCACCCTCACCGCCACGGCGAAGGGGGCGGATGCCGTCGTCGTGCACTCGCACCAGGAGCTGGCGACCCGCGGTCGTCAGCCGGGGCTGCCGGAGCGCCTGCTGCGCAAGCGGGCGTGGTGGGTCGGCCCCGGGGCGGCGCCCGTCGCGGACGCCTACTCGACGCAGCTCGGCACGACGATCGGGATCGGTCCGCGAGGGACCGCCCGCGGCGTCGACCTGCGTCGGATGGGTCACACCGACCTGCACGTGTGGTCGCCGTCGGCGACAGTGGCCATGACCAGCTATCGGAGGACGGTGGAGGAGTGACGCAGCAACGCATCCGGCGGGTGGCGATGGTCTCGGTCCACACCTCGCCCCTGGCCCAGCCCGGCACGGGCGATGCCGGGGGGCTCAACGTCTACGTCGTCGAGTCGGCCCGCGAGCTGGCCGCGCGGGGCGTCGAGGTCGAGATCTTCACCCGCCGCACCGCCGCCGACCTGCCCGACGTCGTCGAGATGTTCGCCGGCGTGACCGTGCGGCACGTCGACGCCGGGCCCTACGAGGGCCTGGCCAAGGAGGACCTGCCGGGGCAGCTGTGCGCCTTCGCCGCAGGTATCATGCGCGAGATCGCGCGGGTACCCCAGGGGCACTACGACGTCGCCCACTCGCACTACTGGCTCTCCGGCCAGGTCGGCTGGCTCGTCGCCGAGCGCTGGCAGGTGCCCCTCGTGCACACGATGCACACGATGGCGCGGGTGAAGAACCGCCAGCTCGCCGACGACGACGTGCCCGAGCCGCCCGGCCGGGAGATCGGCGAGGACCAGGTGGTCGACATCGCCGACCGGCTCGTCGCCAACACCGACCGCGAGGCGAGCGAGCTCGTCGACTACTACGGCGCCGACCCGGACAAGGTGGTCGTCGTGCCCCCCGGGGTCGACCTCGAGACCTTCGTCCCCGGCGACCGTGGTGAGGCCCGGGCCTCGCTCGGGCTCGCCGACGACGCCGTCGTCCTGCTCTTCGTCGGTCGGATCCAGCCGCTCAAGGCGCCCGACGTGCTCGTGCGCGCCGCCGCGGAGCTGCTCGAGCGCCGACCCGAGCTGCGCGAGCGGCTCGTCGTCGCGGTCGTCGGAGGCGCGTCCGGCCGCGGGCTCGCGGCGCCCGACCGGCTCGAGCGGCTCGGCGAGGAGCTGGGCGTATCCGACGTGCTCCACCTGGCCCCGCCGGTGAGCCGTGCCGGGCTCGCGCAGTGGTACCGCGCCGCCGACGTCGTCACGGTGCCCTCCCACACCGAGTCCTTCGGCCTCGTCGCCGTCGAGGCGCAGGCCTCGGGCGCCGTCGTCCTCGCCGCCGATGTCGGCGGGCTGCCGACGGCCGTCGGTGACGCCGGTGTCCTCGTGCCCGGCCACGACCCGAGCGTGTGGGCCGACGAGCTGCTCGCCGTCCTCGACGACCCCGACCGGGCGAGCGACCTGAGGCGCCGAGCGCGCGCGCACGCCGAGGGATTCGGCTGGGCGGTGACCGTCGACCGGCTTCTCGAGGTCTACGCCGATGCCGTCGCCGAGCGCGAGTCGCTCTCCGCCGAGACCACGACCGACGAGCCCCTGGAGGTGGCCCGATGACCGAGCAGCCCGAGTACGCACCCACCCCCGACGCCGAGGCCCAGCGGGCCCTCGACGTCGTGACCCGCGTCGTGACCGACGCCGGGCTCGAGCACGAGGCCGGTGCCCGTGACGGCGAGCTCGTCGTCACCCTGCCGGGGGAGAAGAAGCTCAAGACCGTCGTCTCCCTCGTCGTCGGCGAGCGGGCCCTGTCCGTCTCGGCCTTCGTCATCCGCAACGCGGACGAGAACCACGCGCAGTTCTACCGCCACCTGCTCCGGCGCAACCTGCGCATGCCCCTGCTCGCCTACTCGATCGACGCCTCGGGCGATGTCTACGTGGGCGGGCGGATCCCCCTTCGCGCGGTGACCGAGGAGGTCGTCGACCAGGTGCTCGGCGTCGTGCTCGAGGCCGCCGACGGACCCTTCAACGAGCTGCTGCTCCTCGGCTTCCGCAGCTCGATGCAGAAGGAGTGGGACTGGCGCGTCTCGCGCGGCGAGTCGCTGCGCAACCTCGAGGCCTTCCGCTCCGTCCTCGAGCGGACGGACGGGTCCGCGCCGGAGTGACCGGCGTCGATACGCTGGCCCCATGTCGACTCTGATCCTGCTGCGCCACGGCCGTTCCGACTGGAACGAGAAGAACCTCTTCACCGGATGGGTCGACGTCGACCTCATCGACAGGGGCCGCGAGGAGGCCGTCCGCGGCGGCCAGCTCATCAAGGAGTCCGGTCTGCTGCCGGACGTCGTGCACACCTCGGTGCTCCGCCGGGCGATCACCACCGCCAACCTCGCCCTCGACGCGGCCGACCGCCACTGGATCCCGGTGCGTCGCGACTGGCGGCTCAACGAGCGCCACTACGGCGCCCTGCAGGGCCTCGACAAGGCCGCGACGCGGGAGAAGTACGGCGACGAGCAGTTCATGCTCTGGCGGCGCAGCTTCGACACCCCGCCGCCGGCCATCGAGCCCGACGACGAGTTCGCCCAGACCGACGACCCGCGCTACGCCGACCTGCCCGAGGTCCCGCGCACCGAGTGCCTCAAGGACGTCATCGCCCGCCTCATGCCCTACTGGGAGGGGCCGATCCGCGAGGACCTCGCCGCCGGCCGCACCGTCCTCGTCACGGCCCACGGCAACTCCCTGCGGGCCCTGGTCAAGCACCTCGACGGCATCAGCGACGAGGACATCGCCGGGCTCAACATCCCCACGGGCATGCCCCTGGTCTACGACCTCGGCGAGGACCTCATGCCGACCCGACCGGGCGAGTACCTCGACCCAGAGGCGGCCGCCGCGGAGGCCGCTGCGGTCGCCAACCAGGGTCGCTGACCACCTGACGACAGCGAGAGGGCCCGCCGACGTGCAGTCGGCGGGCCCTCTCGTGCGCTCGGCAGGCGAAGGGGGTCACTCCCGCTCCGCCTCCTCCGCGAGGTCGATGGCGCCCGGGTCGCCGGTGACGAGGAAGCCGACCCGACGGGCCACGGTGACCGCGTGGTCGCCGAAGCGCTCGTAGTAGCGGCTGAGCAGGGCGATGTCGACGGCGCTCGTCGTGCCGTGCTGCCACGCGCCCTCGGCGAGCCGGGTGAACATCTCGCGGTGGTGCGTGTCGAGCTCGTCGTCGGTGGTCTCGATGTCCTTGGCCTGGGTGAGGTCCTGGGTGCGGATGACCTGCCCGACGCGGGCGACGAGGTCCTCGGCGATGCGGCCCATCTCGGCGAAGACATCGGAGAGCTCGTCGGGGACGGCGTGCTCGGGGTAGCGCATGCGCGCGACCTGGGCGACGTGGCGGGCGAGGTCGCCCATGCGCTCGAGGTCACCGGCAATGCGCATCGAGGCGACGACCGTGCGCAGGTCGCTGGCGACCGGGGCCTGCCGGGCGAGCAGGTCGACGGAGCGCGCGTCGAGGTCGTTGCGCCGGGCGTCGATGTCCTGGTCGGACTCGATGACGCGCTCGGCGAGCTGGACGTCGGCCTCGAGCAGCGCGCGGGTGGAGTCGCGGATCGCGGTGCTGACGAGCTCGGAGAGGGAGACGAGGTCGTCGGCGATGGCCTCGAGCTCGTCGTGGAAGACCTGGCGCATGGCGCCCCCTTCGATGGGTGTGGGCAGTGTCGCTGGTGTGCCTGTCTACGCGGGACGGGTGAACGTCGTCGGGCGCGCAGGTGAACATCGCGGGCGCGCTCGGCGGTGGTCCGGCCCGGTCCCAGCATGCCCCACCGGAGAAGTACTCTCGGTGACGTGGAGCCAACGACCGCGGCAATTCTCGGGGGTGCTGCCGGCCTGCTCATCGCCTTCCTCGTGTGGGCTGCGATCACGATGAGCGACCGGGAGCGTGCCGTGGACCCCGCGCCCGAGCCCGAGGTGCCGAAGGGGGTCGGTGACGTCCTCGCCGTGCTGCGCTCCTCCGGCGTCGTCCTCGACCACGAGGGCCGCGTCCTGTCGAGCTCGCCCGCCGCGGTCACCTACGGCCTCGTGCGCCACGGCCGGCTCGTCGAGCCGGCGATCCAGGCGATGGTCGACAAGGTCGCCCGCCACGGCGTCATCGAGGAGCAGGAGCTCGAGCTGCGCCGCCCGGGCATGAGCACGACCACCTATGTCTCCGCCCGTGTCGCCCCGCTCGGGGCACGCCACCTGCTGCTGCTCGTCGACGACCAGTCCCAGGGCCGGCGCGTCGAGGAGACCCGCCGCGACTTCGTGGCCAACGTCAGCCACGAGCTCAAGACGCCGGTCGGCGGCATCTCGTTGCTCGCCGAGGCCGTCATGGATGCCAAGGACGACCCCGAGGCGGTCGACCGCTTCGCCCGCCGCATGCAGGGCGAGGCGACCCGGCTGTCGAGCCTCATCCGCGAGATCGTCGAGCTCTCCCGGCTGCAGGGCACGCCGGTGCTGCAGGACCCGCCGCTCGTCGACGTCGAGGACGTCGTCGCGCTCGCCCTCGAGCACCTGCGCATCGAGGCCGAGGCCAAGGACATGACCCTGACGGACAAGGTCGCCGAGGACCTCTACGTGCGCGGTGACCAGGACATGCTCGTCACCGCCGTGCGCAACCTCGTCGGCAATGCCATCTCCTACTCCGACGCCGGCACGGCCGTCGGGGTGGGGGCGCGACTGCACGGCGACACGATCGAGATCGCCGTCACCGACCAGGGGCCGGGCATCCCCGAGCCGGAGCAGGCGCGCATCTTCGAGCGCTTCTACCGCATGGATGCCGCGCGCTCGCGAGCCACCGGTGGCACCGGCCTCGGCCTGTCGATCGTCAAGCACATCTGCGCCAACCACGGGGGAGACGTGCGCGTGTGGAGCGACGGGTCGCAGGGCTCGACCTTCACGATCCGCCTGCCCGCCGCCCCCGAGACCCTCGACGCCCACGGCGTCGAGCTGGAGCTCGCCGGCGACGACGCCCCCGATGCGGCCTCCCCGGCCGCCGAGACCCCTTCCCCCACCCTCACAAAGGAGCCCCGCTGATGACACGCATCCTCGTGGTCGAGGACGAGGTGTCCTTCTCGGACCCCCTGTCGTACCTGCTGCGCAAGGAGGGGTACGACGTCGAGGTCGCCGAGACCGGTCCGGACGCCATCACGGCCTTCGACTCCGACGGCGCCGACCTCGTGCTGCTCGACCTGATGCTGCCGGGCCTGTCGGGCATCGACGTCTGCCGCTCGATCCGGCAGAAGTCCAACGTGCCGGTCATCATGCTCACCGCCAAGGACGGCGAGATCGACAAGGTCGTGGGCCTCGAGATCGGCGCCGACGACTACGTGACCAAGCCCTACAGCTCGCGCGAGCTGCTCGCCCGGATCAAGGCCGTGCTGCGACGCAACAACGAGCCCGAGGAGCTGCTGCCCGCCACCATCGAGGGCGGACCCGTGCGCATGGACGTCGACCGGCACGTCGTGGCCGTCGCCGGCACCCAGGTGCAGCTGCCGCTCAAGGAGTTCGAGCTGCTCGAGATGCTCCTGCGCAATGTCGGGCGGGTGCTCACCCGCGTGCAGCTCATCGACCGCGTGTGGGGCAGCGACTACGTCGGCGACACCAAGACGCTCGACGTCCACATCAAGCGGCTGCGGGCCAAGATCGAGCCCGACCCGGCCAAGCCGGTGCACATCGTCACCGTCCGCGGACTGGGCTACAAGTTCGAGGCCTGACCTCCCCTTCGGTCATGACGACGCGAGGCCGGCACCCGATGGGGTGCCGGCCTCTCGTCGTGCGACGGGGGGAGTGCTCAGTGGCCCTCGGACTCCGACTCGCTCTCGCTGTGGGTCTCGGAGGGGGTGGGGGTCCAGCCCTCGGGGGCGTCGGTCTCGTAGTAGCCCTCGGGGTCGAGGACCGGGACGCTGACCGGGGTGGCGGAGCCGCCGGTGCTGATCTCGACGTCGGTCATCTCGCCCGGGCCGGCCTTGACGGACTTCAGCGTCAGCTCGGCCTTGTCCTTGCCGCCGAGGGTGACCGCCTGGTGGGCCGGGATCTTGGCCTGCACCTTGCTGCTGCCGGCCGTGACGGTGAAGGTCATGTCCTTGCCGGTCTCGTTCTCCACGGCGCCGGTGACGACCGCGTCGCCGCCCGCCTCGCCGCTGACGAGCGCGAGGTTGCGCACGTGGGCGCCCTCGACGTCGACGGCCACTCCATCGGTGATCGACTGGGTCTTCGCCGTCTGGAAGGGGGAGTTGACCGAGCAGCCGGCGGTGCCGGCGGCGAGCAGGGCCGCCAGGGCCACGACAGGGGTGCGGGTGAGGAGGTTGCGCTTCACGGGGCACAGCCTAGCGGGGGCGTGCGCGTGGGATGCGCCGGGCCACGGCTCGTGCTCTCCACGCGCGCGCGAAGGGGCATTGTGGCGGGGCTGACGGCTGTGCGACCCACGACACGCCGTGATAATCTGGAGGTCGCGAAAGGGGAAATCTCCACATGGTTTTCAAGGTCGGCGAGACGGTCGTGTACCCCCACCACGGGGCTGCTCTGATCGAAGAGATCAAGATTCGAAAGATCAAGGGCGAGGACAAGCAGTACCTCAAGCTCAAGGTGGCCCAGGGTGACCTGACCATCGAGGTGCCCGCCGAGAACTGCGACCTCGTGGGTGTCCGCGACGTCGTGGGCAAGGAGGGGCTGGACCGCGTCTTCGAGGTGCTGCGCACCCCGCACGCGGAGGAGCCGACCAACTGGTCGCGCCGCTACAAGGCCAACCTCGAGAAGCTGGCCTCCGGCGATGTCATCAAGGTGGCCGAGGTCGTGCGCGACCTGTGGCGCCGCGAGAAGGACCGCGGCCTCTCGGCCGGCGAGAAGCGCATGCTGGCCAAGGCCCGCCAGATCCTCGTCTCCGAGCTCGCGCTCGCCGAGAAGACGGACGAGGACAAGGCCGAGGTCATCCTCGACGAGGTCCTCGCGTCCTGAACGACTCACTGCTGACGCAGTCCGACGCCCACACCGATCACGGTGTGGGCGTCGTCGTCGTGGCCGCCGGGTCCGGCACCCGGCTCGGGGCCGACCGGCCCAAGGCCTTCGTCGAGATCGAGGGCGTGACGATCCTCGAGCGTGCGGTCTCCGGGGTGCTGCAGGCTCCCGTCGACGAGCTCGTCGTCGTCGTGCCCGAGGACCTCGTCGCGGAGGCGACCGAGCTGGTCGACCCCCTGCGTCCGAAGGGGGTCGACGTCACCGTCGTCGCCGGCGGCGCCGAGCGCACCGACTCGGTCGCGGCCGGCCTCGCCGCACTCGGTGAGGACGTCGACGTCGTGCTCGTCCACGACGCGGCCCGCTGCCTGACTCCCGTCGCCGTTTTCGAGCGGGTGCTCGCCGCCCTGACCGCGGGTGCCGCCGGTGCGATCCCCGGGGTGCCCGTCGTCGACACGATCAAGGTCGTCGACGCCGCGGGCGTCATCACGGCCACCCCGCTGCGCGAGTCGCTGCGCGCGGTGCAGACACCACAGGGCTTCGACCGGGCGGTGCTCGTCGCCGCCCACGCCTCCGGCGCCGTCGCGACCGACGACGCCGCGCTCGTCGAGGCCCTCGGCCACGACGTCGTCGTCGTCGAGGGCGACCTGCTCGCGATGAAGATCACGACCGTCGACGACCTCGCCCGCGCCGAGCGCCTGCTCGCCACCGCCGACTGACCCCGCCTGCTCCCCCCCAACTCTGCAAAACCCTAGGGTCTTGCAGAGTTGTGTGCGCAAGACCCTAGGGTTTTGCAGAGTTGGGGGCGGCCAGGTGGGCGCGGACGGCCAGGGCTGCGGCGCGGCCGGCGCGGTTGCCGCCGATCGTGCTCGCCGAGGGTCCGTATCCGACGAGCTGCACCCGGGGGTCGCGGGCCGCGGTCACCGAGGTCTGCACGTCCCGTGATCCCGGCAGCAGGGCGATGCCGCCTTCGGGGCTGCGCAGACCCAGCGGCGCGAGGTGGCGCACCGCGGGTCGGAATCCCGTGGCCCACAGGATCGCGTCGAAGGCCTCGGTGCTGCCGTCGGCCCAGCGCACCCCGTCGCGCTCGATCCGCTCGAACATCGGCCGGCGGCGCTCGTAGACCCCGGTGCGCGCCGCGGCCATCTCCTGGGGGCGCAGGGAGAGCCCGGTGACGGAGACGACGCTCGCCGGGGGCCTCCCTTCGCGCACCCGCTGCTCGACCATCTCGATGGCCTGCCGGCCGGAGAGCTCCGTCGTCCACACCGGTGGCCGGCGCGTCACCCACTGCACGTGCGCGATCGTCGCGAGCTCGCCTATGAACTGCACCGCGGAGGCGCCGCCCCCGACGACGAGCACGCGCATGCCGCGGAAGTGCTCGCGCCCCGGGTAGGCGACGGTGTGCCACTGCTCCCCGGCGAAGTCGCGCTGCCCGGGGTAGGTGGGGACGAAGGGGTGGGTCCACGTGCCCGTCGCGTTGACGAGCGTGCGCGTCGTCCACGTGCCCGCGTCGGCGTGCACGTCGAGCAGACCCTCGTCGTCGGTCACCCGCTCCACGCGGACCGGGCGCAGCACGGGCAGTTCGTGCGACTGCTCGTAGTCGTCGAACCAGCAGGCGATGACCTCCTTGGCCCGCGCGGTGCTCGCTCCGGGGGCCGCCGCATCGGGCAGGTCGGCGACGCCGTGCACGTCGGCCATCGTCAGCGAGTCCCACCGATGCTGCCAGGCGCCGCCGGCGTGCTCGTTGGCGTCGAGCACGACGTGGTCGATGCCGAGCCGGCTCAGGTGGTGGCTCGCCGAGAGCCCGGCCTGACCGGCACCGATGACGAGGGAGTCGAAGGGGGTCCCGCTGCGTCCAACGCAGGTGCGGCCGCGGTTGATCCCGGCTGCGAGACTGTCGCCATGAGTGCACACGAGGTCGCCCGGCTGCCGCGCACCGGGATCGGTGTCGACGTCCACGCCTTCGCCGCGCCCGATTCCGGGCGCGAGCTGTGGGTCGGCGGGCTGCTGTGGCCCGGCGAGGTCGGTCTCGAGGGGCACTCCGACGCTGACGTCGCCTGCCACGCGGCGTGCGACGCGCTCTTCGCCGCGGCCGGCATCGGTGACCTCGGCCAGCACTTCGGTACCGGGCGCCCGGAGCTCGAGGGGGCCTCTGGCACAAGGCTGCTCGCCGAGGCGGCCCGGCTGGTGCGCGAGGCGGGATTCGAGATCGGCAACATCGCGGTGCAGGTCATCGGCACCCGGCCGAAGATCGGCACCCGTCGTGACGAGGCGCAGCAGGCGATGTCCGCTGCCTGCGGAGCGCCGGTGAGCCTCAGTGGCACGACGACCGACGGGCTCGGGCTCACCGGTCGGGGCGAGGGTGCGGCTGCGATCGCGACCGCCCTCGTCGTCGCGGTCTCCTAGACACCCGCTCAGCGCAGGCGCGCGGCGAAGGCCTCGGTCACCGGACGCCACGCGGCCTCGATGGCCGGCTGCGCCCGCTCGACGGCGGCCAGGGCTGCGGGCACGTCGATGCCCTCGACCTCGGGCGCCCCGGCGTCGGAGGCCGCCCAGGCCGTGACGATGTCGAGGTCGGCCTCGGGGTGGCCCTGGACGCCCCAGACGGTCGGGGCGAGCCGGGCGACGAGCAGGTCGCCGCGCTCGTTGTCGGCGAGGGCGACCGCGCCCTCGGGCAGCCGGGTGACGATGTCGTCGTTCCACTGCGGCACGGGCGCGCCCGCCGCCGCCCCGAGCACGGAGTCGTCGGCCAGCTGGTCGGTGCTGCCGACGGTGAGCACGCCGATGGTCCTGCCACCGGGGTTGCGCCCGACCTCGCCGCCGAGCGCGGCGGCGGCGAGCTGGTGGCCCAGGCAGATGCCCAGTGCGGGGGTGCCCCCCTTCGCCGCGGTGCTGATGAGGTCACGCACGGCCGGCAGCCACGGGGCCACCTCGTCGTCGCGGCAGCCCATCTGGCCACCGAGCACGAGCAGGCCGTCGTGCCCGGAGAGGTCGGTAGGCAGCGCCTCGCCGGCGTAGGGCCGGCGCACGTCGAGCTCGACCCCTGCGTCGCGAAGCCATGCCCCGACCCGGCCCGGCGGGCAGGTCGTCTGGTGCTGGACGACGAGCAGGCTCATCGCGACGTGCCCTGTGTGCCGCGGCGACCCGAGACGGCGCCGGCGCCGAGGAGCGCCAGGCCCGCGACGTTGAGCACGAGGGTCGGCAGCGAGACGATCCAGTAGGCGCGGTAGAAGCCGTCGAGCTGGTAGAGCATGAAGGTGCCCAGGACGCTCACGGCCTGCGCGGCGAGGAGCGCGGCGACGCCGCCGACGACGAGCTTCCACCACATCCCCTCGTCACGACGCAGCAGCGCCCACCCGCCGATGACGAGTGCCGTGACGGCCAACGGAGCGGCCCATCCCACCTGCGTGATCAGGTGGCGGAAGGCGACGTCGAGTCCCATGGGCCGACCCTATGTCGCGGTCGTCACGTGATGGGCCAAGATGGGGGCGTGAGAGCCGGGCCACCGGTCCTCCGCCAAGCGAAGGAGTTGCACCGTGCCGCAGACCGTCAAGGCAGTCATCGCCCGCTCGAAGGGAGTCGATGTCGAGCTCGTCGACATCGTCGTGCCCGACCCGGGCCCGGGTGAGGCCGTCGTCAAGGTCCAGTCGTGCGGGGTGTGCCACACCGACCTGCACTACCGCGAGGGCGGGATCAACGACGAGTTCCCCTTCCTCCTCGGCCACGAGGCCGCGGGTGTCGTCGAGGCTGTCGGCGAGGGGGTCACCGAGGTGGCGCCCGGTGATTTCGTCATCCTCAACTGGCGGGCGGTGTGCGGTCAGTGCCGCGCGTGTCGGAAGGGCAAGCCGCAGTACTGCTTCGACACGCACAACGCGACCCAGAAGATGACCATCGCCGAGACGGGCGAGGAGCTGACCCCCGCGCTGGGTATCGGCGCCTTCGCCGAGAAGACTCTCGTCGCTGCGGGGCAGTGCACCAAGGTCGACGGGGACGCCGACGCGGCGGCCGTGGGCCTGCTGGGCTGCGGTGTGATGGCCGGCTTCGGTGCCGCGGTCAACACCGGTGAGGTCACTCGTGGTGAGTCGATTGCGGTCATCGGGTGTGGTGGTGTCGGTGATGCGGCGATCGCGGGCGCGAAGGTTGCGGGTGCGACGACGATCATCGCGGTGGACATGGATCCGCGGAAGCTGGAGATCGCCAAGGGCTTCGGTGCCACGCACACCGTGGATGCGAGCACCGAGGACACCGTCGAGCGGGTCCGTGAGCTGACGGGCGGTTTCGGTGCCGATGTCGTCGTCGACGCGGTCGGCCTGCCGCAGACCTACGAGCAGGCCTTCTACGCGCGCGACCTGGCCGGTCGGGTCGTCCTCGTCGGGGTCCCGGCCCCGGACAAGGAGGTCACCCTCCCCATGATCGAGATCTTCGGCCGAGGTGGTGCCCTCAAGTCGAGCTGGTACGGCGACTGCCTGCCGAGCCGCGACTTCCCGATGCTCGTCGACCTCTACCGCCAGGGGCGCTTCGACCTCGACGCCTTCGTCACCGAGCGGATCGGTCTGGGCGACATCGAGTCGGCCTTCGACAAGATGCACTCCGGTGACGTGCTGCGCTCGGTGGTGGTCCTGTGACCGCGCGGGTCGAGCGGGTCGTCACGTCGGGCACCTTCGAGCTCGACGGGGGCTCGTGGGAGGTCGACAACAACGTCTGGCTCGTCGGGGACGACAACGAGGTGCTCGTCATCGACGCAGGCCACGAGGCCGGACCGATCCTCGAGGCGATCGGCGAGCGGACCGTCACGGCGATCGTGTGCACCCACGCGCACAACGACCACGTCAACGCCGCGGCGCAGGTCGCCGAGGCGACGGGCGCGCCGATCCTGGTGCACCCCGACGAGGCGCCGTTGTGGCAGATGACCTACCCGGACCGGGCGCCCGACGGCGCGCTGGCGAACGACCAGGTCATCACCGTGGCCGGCACCGACCTGACGGTGCTGCACACGCCCGGTCACGCGCCGGGCGCCTGCTGCCTGCACGCCCCCGCGCTCGGGGCCCTCTTCTCCGGGGACACGCTCTTCCAGGGCGGACCCGGCGCGACGGGGCGGTCGTACTCCGACTTCCCGACGATCGTGGAGTCGATCCGCGACAAGCTGCTGACCCTCCCATCGGACACCGTCGTGCACACCGGCCACGGCGACGACACGACGATCGGCGCCGAGGCTCCGCACGTGCAGGAGTGGCTCGACCGGGGGCACTGAGTCGCGAGGAGTCATCACCTGTCGTCGTGGTCGTCCTGTCCCGGTCGCCACGTCGAGGCTGATCGAGAGGTCAGGGTCATCACCCAAGCGGCGGCGAAGGCCGCCGCGAGGACGGCGCCGCCGACGACGACGAAGGTCAGGTCGTCCAGTGCTCCGGGAAGCCTGATCTTGCGCAGCACGGGTATGGCTTGGATACGGCCGGAGTAGCCCGCGGCGAGTCCGGCGATGACGAAGGGGATGGCCGTCACCGCAGATGTCACGGCCAGTACGCGAGCTGTGCTGGGTGCGAAGAGTGCGGAGATGGGGGCCATCTGCCGTGCCAGGTCGATGGCTGCGCGACGCCCACCTACCAGGACGCTGATGAAGGACAGTGCGAGCCCAAGAGCCGTGAGCGCCACGACCCATCGCGCTTGGATCTCGTAGCCCTCACCCGTCCCCCAGTCCTGGCCGAGTCGGGTCACCGTTCCGGTGTCGCCGTCGGCCTCGTGTGCGATGACGGCGAGGCCGCCGAGGTCGACCGTTGTGCCATCAGTGGCGACGACGAGATAGGTGCCCGGCCTCATCGTGATCGATGCAGCCGGCGACTCGGTGCGGGCCGCGCTGGGAAGGTGGAGGGGCGCGATGACTGCACGGCCGCGAGGAGCGAGGGCCGCCTGCTGGAGGGGGGCCTCGCACGGCAGGTCCAGCGCGGCCAGGGCGCGGCAGTCGCCGACGACCGTCGTCCCCCGGACCTCGACGACGCTCTGGCCCGGGGGCAGCACGTCCGACCAGGCCTGTCGGCGATCGACATGCTTCCCGAGCTCGACCCGGGCAACGCCGGGACCGACGAGCTGGGTGATCTCACGCCCTTCGGCGCCGGGAGCGGTGAGGGCCAGGACGTGCTGTGCGGCCTGGAAGGCGACGGTGCTGACGCCGATGACGGTGAGGGCGAGCACCACGTGGCTGCGCGTGTGCGTGGCCAGCCACGCGCCAGCAACGATGCCTGCGGGCTGCCCTCGGCGCGACGAGAGGCGCCGCAGGAGTGTCCCGACGGCCCCGGCTGCGGCAGCGACCGAGATGGCGACGGCAGGGATGGTCACCAGCGCGAAGGCCCAGCTGAGCAGGGCGAAGAGCACGCCGGAGTCCCTGGTGGACCACACGAGCGTGTAGGTGAGCCACAGCAGGGCCGGGCCGAGCAGGATCCACCGGGGAGACAGCCTCCGCTCCGTCACGAGAGGCCGATTGGTCGTCACCCGCTGTGTGCCCGACAGGGTCCAGGTCATCGCGGTGACTGCGAGGGCGATCGCCGCGACCGCCAGGATGCGCGTGACGGGCAGCGCGTCCGACGAGATCTGAGACCCGACGAAGGGGACCACGGGGGAGCTCCACACCCAGGCAGCGGTCATGCCTGCGGCAGTCGTCGCACCGAGCACGGCTCCTGGGAGCGCCGACAGCGCCCGAGTGGTTCGACGGAAGGCGGGCGGCGCCCCGAGGGCTTCGAGGACGGCGTCGCGGTGTCGTCGGTGACGCGCACCAGTCGAGCTGGCCGCGACGAGGAGCAGGACCGCCGGGGTGAGGACAAGAAGAGCCGTCCCGAGGAGCGGGTCTGTGATCCCGAAGATCTGCAGGGACTCGCCGAAGACGGCTGTCGACGTGCTGACCTGCCAGGGCGAGTAACCCGGGGTGACCCCAAAGGCGGACACGTGCTGTGCGCCCTCAGGGCTGACTCGGGGATTCGTGTAGACGAGGTATTCGTCGGGTGCCCCCAAGCCGTCGGCGCCGATCGTGCCGACCACACGGCCGTACCTTTCGCGGACGTGCTCGCGGGGGTGCTCGGCCGCATACCTGGCGAGCGCCGGTGAGAGGACCACCTCGCCGGGGTCCAACCGTGGCACGCCGGGCGGCAGGGGTGACCTCGAGTCGTTGGGCTTGATCAGGACGACGCTGAGCTGACCCACCCCGGGCAAGGTGTCGAACCGGGTCGCCAGAGAGGTGGTCCCCGCACCCGACTCGGTGGTGTAGACGGGTCCGCGGCGACTGTCGGCCGCAGCACGGACCTCGTAGGCCCCGTATGCCGTGACCAGCACCGCGAGGGCGAAGGCGAGTGCGGCGGCAGCCAGAGCAGCGGGGGCGAACTCTGCCCTCCATCGCGTGAGGGCACCGGGATGCTGCTTACGCATCATGCGTGGTCGGTGCGCGCGGCCGCCAGGTCCACGACGCTGTCGGCGCGCTCTCTCACGGCGGCGGAGTGCGTGACGACGAGGAGGGAGCAGCTCTGGGATTCCGGCAGCTCGAAGAGGAGGTCCCGCATCTTGGCGGCACCGTCTTCGTCGAGGGCGCCCGTGGGCTCGTCGGCCAGGATCACCTCCGGACGGCTGATCAGGGCCCGGGCGACGCCGATGCGCACGCGCTCGCCTCCGGACACGACCGCGGTGGTGCGAGCCGATGTGCGGACCTCGAGCCGCTCGAGCAGCTCGACTCCGCGGCGTTGGGCCTCACCATGGTCAGTGCCGGACCACAGGGCCGGGAGGACCACGTTTTCCAGCGGTGTGAGCTCGTCGATGAGCTCACCGAACTGGAAGACCACGCCGACGTGGGCGGCGCGGTGGGCGGCACGTCCCCGAGAGCTCAGGCTCGACCAGTCCGTGCCCAGCACCGAGATGTGCCCGCCCGTCGGGGTGAAGAGGCCGAGTGCCAAGCTCAGCAGCGTGGACTTGCCGCTGCCGCTGGGTCCTGTGATGGCCATGGAGTGGCCCGGAGCCAGCTCGAAGGCGAGGTCTCGGAACAACTACGGCGCGCGCTTGTCGAAGCGGTGCTCGACGCCCGAGAACTGAATGGCTGGCTCCACGTGTCCCCCTTGGTGCGGTTGTGGAGGGGGCCAGTGCTGCTGCCCCCTCCACACCTGGTGCGGATGTCAGTACTGCTTCGAGGTCCAGCTCGAGCACGGGTCGTCATCGAGAGGGATGACCAAGCATGCCCTGATCTGGGTGACGGTGCCTCCGGTGGTGAACGTCAAGAAGATCCCGCAACCCTCCCCATTGTCCTTCTCGTAGACCGTCGACGAACCGGTGCGCTGCCAGTTGCCCTGGGCCGCGCGGCCGTCGCACTTGGTGTCGTACACCTTGAGCGTGCTGCCCGAGGCGGTGACACGCACGGCGTCGGAGTAGCGCGCATCCATGTAGGCCTGCGCGGGCGCGGCCAGAACCACCGTGGCGATGGGCACGACCGTGAAGACTCTACGAATGCGACTGCTAACCATGGAACTCCCCTTCCAGATGGTGCGCGACCCAACGGGTCGTGCTGCGAGGATCATCCACCCGACCGGGGGGGCGCAAGCGTTGGGCAGCCAACGGCCCGCATCCGTCGACACGTGACGCCAACGGACCGCTGCTGACCCTCCCTTCGGACACCCTCGTGCTCACCGGCCACGGCGACGGCACGACGATCGGCGCCGAGGCGTCCCACGTGCAGGAGTGGCTCGACCGGGGGCACTGAGTCAGGGCAGGAAGGCGACGAAGGCGGAGGTGATGAGCAGGAGCATCTCCACCCCGGCGAAGGTGCCGGCGACCCACGCGACCACTCTCGCCTGGCCGAGCGTCGCCCCGGCGAGGGTCAGGTCGCGAGGAGTGGGGGACAGGCCGCCGCGGGACGGGCAGGTGCTCATGGCGATCGGGCCGATGACGGCGACGGTGGCGGCCCACACCCCACGGCCGACCCACGAGCGGGTGGGTGCCGACTCCCGCACCCCGAGGAGCGCGATCAGGCAGCCGAAGCCGGCCACGGTCACGAGGAGTCCCCAGGCCGACCACAGCGGCATCTGCTCCATCACCGGGCCAAGACAACCACGGCTGGCCGTTAGCCTTGAGCCCGTGACCCTGCAGCTCTTCGACACCGCCACGCGCGAGCAGCGCGACTTCGTCCCCGTGACCCCCGGTCGGGTGGGGATGTACATCTGTGGGCTCACGACCCAGGGTGCGCCGCACATCGGTCACCTGCGCTTCGCCGTCGCCTTCGACGTGCTGCGCCGCTGGCTCGTGCGCGGTCACGGCTACGACGTGACGCTGGTGCGCAACGTGACGGACATCGACGACAAGATCCTGCGCAAGGCGGCCGAGACCGACGAGGAGTGGTGGGCGCTCAGCTATCGCAACGAGCGCTACACGTGCGAGGCGCTCGACCTGCTCGGAGTGCTGCCGGCGACCTACGAGCCGCGCGCGACCGGGCACGTCCCCGAGATGGTCGAGCTCATCGACCTGCTCGTCGAGCGCGGTCACGCCTACCCGGCGGCCGACGGCAGCGGTGACGTCTACTTCGACGTCAGGAGCTGGGCCGACTACGGCGAGCTGAGCCACCAGGGCCTCGACGACATGGTCGCGGCCGAGGACGCCGACCCGCGGGGCAAGCGCGACCCGCGCGACTTCGCGCTGTGGAAGGGCCGCAAGGCCGAGGAGCCGGCCACGGCGAACTGGCCGACCCCCTACGGCGAGGGTCGGCCCGGCTGGCACCTCGAGTGCTCGGCGATGGCCCGCAAGTACCTGGGCGACACCTTCGACATCCACGGCGGCGGCATCGACCTGCGCTTCCCCCACCACGAGAACGAGCAGGCCCAATCGCGTGCGGCCGGGCTCGACTTCGCCCACTACTGGCTGCACAACGGGTGGGTGACGGTCAAGGGGGAGAAGATGGGCAAGTCCCTCGGCAACGCTCTCGAGGTCCAGCAGCTGGTGCAGGAGCACGACCCGCTGACCGTCCGCTACTTCCTCACCGCGGCGCACTACCGATCGATGATCGAGTACCACCCCGGCTCCCTCGAGGAGGCGGGCGCGGCGGTCGAGCGCATCGCCGGCTTCCTGCGGCGGGCCCTGCCCGGCCAGGCGGTCGTCGAGGCCGACCCGTCCGTCGAGCTGCCCGCCGACTTCGCCGCGTCGATGGACGACGACCTCGGTGTCGCCGGGGCGCTCGCGGTGATCCACGAGGCCGTCCGCGCCGGCAACACCGCCCTGGACGAAGGGGGTCGGGACGAGGCCGCGGAGATCGCCGCCACGGTCGTCGCGATGACCGATGTCCTGGGCATCAACCCCCTGTCGGCGACGTGGGGCGGCGCCGGCGGCAGCCGCGAGGAGGAGCTCACCGAGGCCCTCGACGCCCTCGTCCAGCTGCAGGTCGAGGCGCGCGCCAAGGCGCGCGCGGCCCGTGACTACGACACCGCCGACCAGATCCGCGACGCACTCACCGCCGCGGGCATCACCATCGAGGACACCCCGGGCGGCGCCCGGTGGAGCCTCGGCAAGAAGGAGCACTGATGGCCGGCAACAGCCAGCGACGTGGCGCCGTGCGCCGCAGCGGGTCGAAGAAGGGCGCCCAGGTCGGCTCCGGCGGCCAGCGCCGCCGCGGCCTCGAGGGCAAGGGCCCGACGCCCAAGGCGAGCGACCGCCCCAACCACAAGGCATACAAGATGTCGAAGGCCGCCGACAAGCGCGCCTCCGGCCGCCCGGGTCCGACGCGCAAGAAGTCCGGCTCCACCGAGGTCGTCGCGGGCCGCAACCCCGTGCTTGAGGCGCTGCGCACCGACGTGCCGGTGTCGACGATGTACGTCGCGAGCCGCATCGACAGCGACGACCGGGTCAAGGAGGCGCTCACCCTCGCCGCCGAGGCGGGCATCCCGATCATGGAGACGCCCCGCACCGAGCTCGACCGGATCACTGACGGCGCGGTCCACCAGGGCATGGCGCTGCAGGTGCCGCCCTACGACTACGCGCACCCCAAGGACCTCGTCGACTCGCAGATCCCGGGCACGCCGCTCATCGTCGCCCTCGACGGCATCACCGACCCGCGCAACCTCGGCGCGATCGTCCGGTCGACGGCGGCCTTCGGCGGCCACGGCGTCGTCGTGCCGTCCCGCCGCAGCGCGGGCATGACTGCCTCGGCGTGGAAGACCTCGGCCGGCGCGGCCGCCCGCGTCCCCGTCGCCCAGGCGGCCAACCTCGTGCGGGCGCTCGAGGACTACCGCAAGGCGGGCTTCTTCGTCGTCGGCCTCGACATGGACGGTGACGTCGAGCTGCCCGGCCTGGAGCTGGCGACCTCGCCGCTCGTCGTCGTCGTGGGCTCCGAGGGCAAGGGCCTCTCGCGCCTGGTCCGCGAGACCTGCGACCAGATCGTCTCGATCCCGATGAGCAGCAGCGTCGAGTCGCTCAACGCCGGCCTCGCCGCGGGCGTCACGCTCTACGAGATCGCCCGCCTGCGCACCGCGCAGTGATCTGAGGCAAGCAGTGACCTGACGAGATCGATGGAGCCGGGGTCCGGCCCCGTCCGTCAGGACCGGTCGACGTGCACGACGTGCGTGTGGCCGGCGATGTCGGCGAGCGTGCGGTCGTCGTGGTCGACGAGCATCCAGATCCAGCTGATGATGCCGGCGAACTGGTGGACCAGCTCGCGCAGCGCCGCCGGCCCGAGCCGCGGCACCGCGCCGGTCTCGGCATCGACGACGCGCAGGCCGGTGAGCCGCTTGCCGAGGCTCTGCCCGGTGCGGGTCACCCGCCACACCCGGTTGTAGGCGACCATCGCCAGCGCCGTGACGACCGACAGCATCATGAGGACGACGCCGAGGGTGACCAGGGCGGTTGACCCGGTGCCCGGCACGCTGCAGCCGTTGGTGCCGTAGAGCGTGCAGTACTCCCGCTCGGGCAGGCCCTGCACGAAGCAGATGATGCCGATGACGAGCGGCACGAGCCCGGCGAGGGAGACGAGCAGGCTGTCGACGACGCCCGGCAGGATCCGGTCGCCGAAGCTCGCGCTGCGGCCGAAGCGCTGCTCCACCCAAGCGCGCGACCCCGGCCGCATCGGGTCACTCCCCGTGACGAAGGGAGGGGCCGCGGGCTGCTGCGACGGGTCGGGCACGGTCATCTCGTCTCCCCCGGGTCGACGACGGGCAGCATCTGGGTGTCGGCACCCAGGACGGACTGCTCGTCGGGCTTGCTCGGCAGGACCTCTCGCAGATAGGCGGCGATGGCGTCCTCGATGGGCACATCGTGCCCCAGACGCTCGGCCATGTACCACCGGTGCTCGAGGATCTCGTGGAAGATCTCGGCGGGCTCGAGCTTCGCCCGCAGCTCCGGCGGGATCCGCCGGGTCGTCGGCTCGTAGACGCGGGTGAGCCAGTCGTGGGCGACGAGCGACTCGTCGTCATTCTGCCGGTCCAGGGCGGCGCGGTAGGAGTCGAGGTCGTTGAGCAGGCGGCGGGCCTGGTTCTCCTCGACGTCGAGGCCGGTGAGGCGCAGCAGACGCCGGCTGTGGTGGCCGGCGTCGACCACCTTGGGCTCGATGCGCAGGTGGGTGCCGTCGAGGTCGGTCGTGATGGCCAGCTCGTCGACGTCGAAGCCGAGGGCGTTGAGCCGGCGGATCCGCTCGTCGACCCGCCACCGCTCGCCCGCGTCGAACCACTCGTCGCCGGTGAGCTCCTGCCACAGCCCGCGGTAGCGCTCGATGATGTCCTCGGCGATGGCGAGCGGGTCGAGCCCCTCGGGGAGGTAGCCGGCGGCGGCCAGGTCCATCATCTCGCCGGCGATGTTGGTCTCGGCGAGATCGAGGTCGTGCTCGCGCTGCCCGGTGCTCAGCCGGTCGTGCAGCTCACCGGTCTCGGCGTCGACGAGATAGGCGGCGAAGGCGCCCGCGTCGCGGCGGAAGAGCGTGTTGGACAGCGACACGTCGCCCCAGAAGAAGCCGGCGAGGTGCATCCGGGCGAGCAGCGCGGCGAGGGCGTCGGCGAGGCGGACGGCGGTGTCCTCGCGCAGGTTCTGGCTGAAGACGATCCGGTAGGGCAGGGAGAACTGCAGGTGCCGGGTGACGAGGCAGGCGTCGAGCGGCTCCCCGTGGGCGTCGGTGCGCCCGGAGACGACCGCGAGCGGCTCGACGCACGGCAGGTCGAGTCGGCGCAGCTGCCGCAGCAGCCGGTACTCGTTGCGGGCGAGGTCGGCCTTGATCTCCTTGACCGCGACGATCCCGCCGGACAGCCGCGCGAAGCGCACGACGTGCCGCGAGATGCCGCGCGGCAGCGCGGCGAGCCGCTCGGCGGGCCAGTCCTCGAGCGGCACCGACCACGGCAGGTCGAGCAGGGCCGGGTCGGGCCGGGCGGCGGAGATGTCGAGGGGCACGGGTCCTCCCTTTCGCGGGTCCGGGTGGGCCCATCCGCCCAGTGTGGCGCAGCCGCCTCAGCGAAGGGAGGCGAGCGTCGCGAGGATCTCGGGCACGGCCGTGGCGTCGTCGACCCGGGCGCTCGCGGCGGTCTCGCCGGCCCCGACCTTGATCCCGAGGTCACCCTCCCCGAGCACGGCGAAGGCGTGCTCGTCGGTGACGTCGTCGCCGAGGTAGACGGTCGCGTCGACCCCGAGCGCGCTCGCGAGCTCGCGCAAGGCGGTGCCCTTGTCGGCCCGCAGCACGCTCAGCTCGTGCACGCCCTTGCCGGCCAGGTGGGTGACGCCGGGGGTAGCGGCGGCCTCGTCGGCGATCGCGGCAGCCCTCGGCAGGACGTCGTCGGGCAGGCCCCGGGTGTGCAGCACGACCGCAGCAGGCTTGTGCTCCAGGCGAATTCGCGGCTCGCGGGCCGCGACGGCGGCCTCGACGGCCCCGCGCAGGGCGGCGATCGCGACCGCGGTGCTGAGCATCCTGTCCGGTTGGGCCAGCGGCGTGATCGCCACGGACCTGATCACCGGGTGGTGGGCCACCGACCCTCTCTTCTGCGTCGCCGTCGGATTCCTCGCCGCGGTCTCGGCTGCGGCCTCCATCAGCGGCGTGATCGCCCTGCTCCTGCGGCGCCGAACCGCGCGACTGCTGATCGCGGTCGGGGCTGTCATCGCGCTGCTCATCTTCGCGAGCCTGTTCGTTGCAGGCGCGAAGCTGCCCGCGCCGGTCTATGCGTTGCCGCTGCTGCCGCTGACGTCCGTCGTGCTCGCGGCCTTGCCCGCGACGGCGCGGTGGAGCCGCACGGACTGATTCAGAGCTTGCTGATGGGCGCGTGGTTGTGCATCAGCTTCACCCGGCCCGCGCTGCCGAAGTCGATCAGCGACATCGCGGACTCGCCGGCACCGGAGACCTCCTCGACCCTGCCGAGGCCGTACTTGTCATGGGTGACCCGATCCCC
>ERZ500994.19-NODE-19-length-60370-cov-10.475039_pt1 | contig 60370 bp, 60 predicted proteins | sample MGYA00248878_ERZ500994 | MGnify/ENA primary metagenome ERZ500994 (study PRJEB25958, sample SAMN03398533) | human skin metagenome | study: EMG produced TPA metagenomics assembly of the Human Skin Microbiome Metagenome (human skin metagenome) data set. | reverse complement strand
CTTACCCCACGCCCCGGCGCGTCGCGCTCACCCCACACTCATCGGTGAAGAGCCGGAAAAGGAAGGCATCAAGGAACGGGTGACCCGAAGCCGCGCCCGCAAAAAGGCCGGGGAGCCAGTAACGCCGAATGTAACGCGTTACAACGGCGATACACGGGGAGGAAGTAGAAGTGGAAGTGGAAGTCGCAGTAGAAGAGATACAGGGGTGGCGTCGAGCGATGACCTCACCTCGGTCCTGGCGCAAGAAGGCGCTGCGCGCCGCCACGACGGAGGCAGCGCCCATCGCTCGGCACCCTCCGCCGAACCTCAGCGGACTCTTCAGGGCGACAACAGGCACAGTGACAATGCCAGTCGCGGTCGCTTCCTCCTGCCTGCGACGCCATACCGTGAGTCGTGCCCACCTCCGCGAGGGAAGCCTGCCGAGGTCGGTGGCTCGGACAACTTCAACCAGCCGCTCCACGCTTCACAGGCAGAGACGCTGCTCGTCGCACGGATCAGCCCGGAGCGGTTCGTCCGACAGATGCGGAGCAAGGCCGAGGCGAAGGGGTGGGAGCGTCTCGACTGGGCCGCCCTCGTCTCCAAGCAGCGCTACATCAAGGCTCTGGCCGTCCGGCAGGGCGAGGTCGAGGCGCTGCTCCCTCAGGTCGAGGCGTGGCTAGAGGAGGGTGCTTCATGAGAGTGCAAGGGGATGGGATGGGTGAGTCGGCAACGGGCTGCCCACCGGCCCGCGAGTCCGCTCCAGTCCTGTCGGTGCGCCGACCTACGATGACCAAGTTGGGTCCGGACGGACCTACGACAGCGAGCGAGGCGGACGCATGACGAACAGCGGTGAGCAGCGGCTGGAGTTGACGTGGTTCAACAAGGACAAGGCGCTGATCCCCACGGAGAGCGGTCGGTACGGCTACACGTGGGTCGACCCCCGGGACCCTCGGTACTGCGAGACCCGAACGCTCGTCATGGACGAGTACGTCGAGGGCGAGCAGGCACCCAAGGAACAAGGCGTCGTCTACAGCGAGCGTGCCGACCTGGCGCCGACGACCGACAACCTCCTCGTTCTCGGTGAGTCTGGTGACGTCCTCGAAGCCCTGACTCGGGTTCCGGAACTGCGCGAAAAGTACGCGGGCCAGATCAAATGCATCTACATCGACCCTCCGTTCAACACGGGTGCAATCTTCGGGGACTCCTACGAGGACAACCTCGAACACTCCGTGTGGCTGACCTTGATGCGGGATCGCCTCCTTAATCTGCGCAAATTGTTGCGCAAGGACGGCACGATCTGGGTCCACCTCGATGACTCCGAAGTTCATCGAATGCGCGTCCTCCTTGACGAGACCTTCGGTCCTGCCCGGTTCTTGGGCAGCGTGCTCTGGCAGAAGGCGGATGGTCCGAGGAATGACCTCCCAAACTTCTCGGTCGACCACGACACGATCCTCGTCTACGGCGCGACAGATGCTGCCAAACTTCACCAGCAGGACCGCGACGAGGCCCTGAATGCCATCTACACCTCAGTGGATGGTGATGAGCGGCCCTGGTACGACGACAATCCCACTGCGCCCAGTGCCCATCGCAACCAGACGTGGGTGTACGCCATCCAGAACCCGCTAACGGGTGACCTGATGTACCCGGCTGTCGGACGGTGTTGGGGCGCGAAGCAGGAGACTGTCTTCGCTGCAATGAGCGAGTACGCCAAGTTCCGGCTGGAAGTCATTGACGATGATGACGAGCGAGCGCGCATCTGTGGCGTGCCCGTGGCCGAGGTTCGCAAGGGCATTCCGGCAATCATGCTGGACGAGCCCCTGGAGGACTCTGCCGAGCATGTCGCGGAACGGAAGCGGCAGGGCGCGTGGCCCGAGTTTATTCTGCGCTCCAAAGGAACACTGGGCCGCAAGCGCATCCAGCCTGACACTGGAACGAACGTCAGGACGCTGTGGCTGAACTCGGAGGTCGGCCACAATCGGCAGGCCAAGACGGAGATCAAGAACCTCTTCCCGGGCGAGACTCCCTTTGCCACGCCCAAGCCGGAGGCCCTCATCGCGAAGATCATCCTCGCGGCCACAGAGCCGGGTGACATTGTGCTCGACTGTTTCGCTGGATCGGGAACAACCGTCGCTGTTGCCCACAAGTTGGGGCGACGCTGGCTCGCGTGCGAGTTGAAGGAAGACAACTTCGCCCGATACACCCGTCCGAGGCTGGAGATGGTTACCTCGGGCGCGGACCAGGGCGGAGTGAGCAGCACGGAACGCGAGACCGACGAGCGGATGCTGCCAGAGGGCACCCTGCTGCCCGAGGGCATCTCGACGCCTTCAGAGGCGTGGACCATTGACCGTGGCTTCGACAAGGCGGCGCGCACGCTCGAAGCGCGAATCGACCTCTCGAAGATGATCCATGCGGCTGTTAGGCGTGACAAGCGTGGCGAGGAGCCCACGTTGAGCGACGCGGAGGGGAAGGAACTTCTTTCCCTGCTGGATCGCCTGCCGAGTGCGGAAGTGGGAGAGGTTGACTTCCTGCCGCTGGTCAAGCGATCCGTTGTGAGGCAGATCAAAACAGAGCGCATGCCCAACGAGGTCAACTGGCGCGGCGGTGGGGGCTTTCAAGTGGCCCACCTTGCCCCGGCCTGCTTCGACTACGACCCTGAGATCGCGGTCGTCACGATGACCAAGGCTGCCCAGGAGGCAATGGTCCTCAGAGCGTCCGTCGCCGCTCACCTGCGCTTCCGGCTGACCCCTGAGCACAGGCACTTCCACGGCGCGCGCGGTGCCATGCGGCTCTACGTCACCCGCGACCCGTTGACGCCTGAGTACGTAACGGAACTGGCCTCCCACCTCGGGGGCGGCGAGAGCCTGACCATCGCCTCGACCGTCGTACTCGACGGCGCGACAGAAGCAGCGCGCAAGGCGAGGCGTGGTTCTCGCGTGGTGCACATCCCGAGCGACCTGTTCCCATTCCAGACGGAAGGCAAGCGATGATTCCCGGCTTCACCTACGACGAGCACCTGGTCGCGGAGATCGCCCAGCGGTTCGACCTGCGCGAACCCAACGCACGGGCCTTCCACACCGTGGTTGCGGCTCTCGCGAACGGGTACGACCCGGAGGTGCCGCTGGTGCTCGACCTGGCCACCGGGGCGGGGAAGACCTACATCATGGCTGCACTGGTTGAGTACCTCCGGGAGCAGGGCCTTCACGATGTCCTGATCGTCACGCCATCAACCGTGGTGCAGGACAAGACGGTGGCGAACTTCTCTTTGGGGGACTCGAAGTACATCGAGGGCTCGTTGTCGAGCCCGTTCGTCGTGACTCCGAGCGACTACGACACGTGGCGTCCGAACGAGACGATGGCAACGGTCTTCTCCAACGACGCCGAGCCGGTCCAGTTGTTCATCCTGAACGTCCATCAGTTGATGGCCCCCAAGGAGGCGGAGGGTGAAACTACGAGTGAAGGCAAGGACGCGCAGCGCCGGTCGTTCCGGAAGTTTCGCGAGAACTCCGGCAACCTGCACAAGTACCTGCGTCAGCGTCAGGACCTCGTGATCATCGCGGACGAGCACCACCTCTACAGCGAGAGCGCTCAGGCGTTCAAGGCCGGAATCCGCGACCTGTCACCGGCTGCGGTGATCGGCCTGACCGCTTCCGCTGCGGAAGACGACCAGGTGATCTTCCGCTATCCGTTGAAGCGTGCGATACAGGAGAAGTACGTCAAGCGACCTGTGATCGCGTTCCGTCGCGGAGGCTACGGCGACGCGAGCGAGGAGCAGCAACTGCGGGACGCGGTGGCACTGCTGGGCGTCAAGCAGAAGCACTACGAGAACTACCACCATTCCCAGCCGGGCATCCCTGAGGTGAACGCGGCCCTCTTCGTTCAGTGCGCGGACGTGGCGCACGCGACTTCCATTGCCACTCTCCTGCGTGGACCGGAGTTCTTCGCCAGCGAGAGTGCCGTCCTTCAGGTGGACAACCAACACGACGATGCGCAGACGCTCCAGCGGCTCCGGGACATGGACCACCCGCACTCGCCAGTCCGGTGCGTCGTGAGCGTCAACAAGTTGAAGGAAGGCTGGGACGTCAAGAACGTTGCGGTCATGGTGACACTGCGTGCAATGGCCTCGGACGTGCTGACCCAGCAGACCCTCGGTCGCGGGCTCCGCCTGCCGTTCGGCAAATGGACCGGCTCGGCGCACGTCGACCAGTTGGACGTGCTCGGCCACGACTCATTCCGCAAGTTCCTGTCAGATGAGCAGGTGCTGAAGTCGTTCGGGCTGGAGGACCTCACTCGGGAGGAGGTCGAGACCCCCGCCCCCGCGAGTCCCACTCAGGGTGGCACGGATACGGACACGTCCTTCCCCGGTGACGCTCCCGAAGAGGAGAGGCAGACCCAATCCCCAGTGCCTGTAGGTCAGGCAGAGGTCCACGACCTCGCGGATGGCACGGTTGGCGTGGTGATCCTGGCCGACGACGCCAAGGTCGGTGCTGAAGAGACCCCCGAGCCTGTCGTCGTCCGGATCAACGAGCAGTTCGAGGGTGAGACCTTCGCCTTCCCGAGCACCTCGATGGAGCGCGAGACGTCGGAGTTTCGTCTCTCGCGGGTGGATGACAGTGCGATCAAGGACGCCGCACGCAAGGTCTCGGACCAGGGCAGCGTGCTGACCCGGGAAGCCATCGTCTTCAAGGGTGAACGGTTGACGACGCGAGAGGAGGAGGACGTCCGCGTCTCGTCGCTCAGCCTCGACAATGCACAGGCCAAGAAGGACCTCATCCAGTCAGTCATGGGGCTGCGCGTCTTCGACTCCAGCGATCCGGAGAACCTGATGGTCCTGCGCAACCACATCGTCCCGTTGCTGGTCGCGGAGTCCGGGATCACCGAGTGGACCGTGAAGTTGCTGTCTTCGGCGGTGGCGCAGGTACGTGAGGTCATTTCGCGCACCGCTCGGGAGCATGTAAGGGGTCAAGGGACAAAAACCGTGCTGCACCCGCACGAACTGCCCATTGCGAGCGAGTACGCCCTTCCGCTGGGGAAGGACATCCGCGGCCTGCTCTCCGCCGACTCCAAGGGTGAGGAGTTTCAGCGGCACCAGCATTACGGCCCGTGGGCCAAGGGGCTGTTCAACGCCGCAGCGTTCGACTCTTACTCCGCCGAGTACCGGATTGCCGCCATGCTTAACCGCTCAGGGAGCATCCGATGGTGGAAGCGGCTGTACTCGACGGATCAGGCCAGCATCGCCTACACCCTGGAGCAGGACTACAACCCGGACTTCGTGGCGCTGGACGAGGACGGCTACCACTGGATCATCGAGGGCAAGGCGGAGTCCGGCAAGGACGACCAGGTCGTGCAGACCAAGCGCAAGGCAGCCGAAGAGACTATTCGCCTTCTCAGTGGACACCCGTCCTTCGAGGGTCAGAAGTGGGGCTACGCCATCGCCTACGAGAGCGATGTCAAGGCCGCCGACTCGTGGGAAGACCTCTTGGCGAGCACCAACCCAGTGAAGACCATGGGTTGAGGTAGGGCGACCCAACCATGCCATTCCACTGGACGCGGTGAGACTCATGCAGCAGACCGAGCAGGTCTTCAACGGCACCGAGTTGCTGCCGATTTGGGATGCGCTCGAACAGTGGGAAGCCACGATGGAGGAGGCCGACCGCTGGTACGCCACGAGCGTCGACCTGACCGACCGTCGTTTCGACTCGGCTAGTCGCGCTGGTCAGCGGCTTTACATCACGGCCTCCGCATTGATTCATGTCGCAGGCGAGCACCAGTACGTGCTGGCCAAGACAATGACCGGTCCGGACGCCCTGGGGGTCTACCCGCATGCCACCCCAAACCTGATCCGCCCGGCGTTCGAGGCCGCTCTAACGGCCTTCTGGCTGCTCGACGGGAAGGATTCGCAGACACGAGTCCTGCGTGGCCTGCGCCAGTCATGGGAGGACCACAGGCAATCCGATGCTTGGGCCGACGACCTGCTCCACTCTCCTCTGGCCACCAAGGAGGAACGGGAAGAGGTCATGGGCAAGAAGGCCAAGATCGCCAAGCGCTACCACGAGGACGCCGATGACCTCGGCGTCAAGTGGGAGAAGGTCCGGCAGAAGGTCAACCTCTGGGACGAGGTGAAGAACCTCAGCACGGTCCAGGGTGATCCGCTCCTGCGACAAGCGATCCGAGCCACATGGCGGCAGTTGTCAGGCGTCCAGCACGGCTTGCAGTACGCGAGTCTGCGCAGCGGCCAGCGGATCGGTGAGGTGCCGATCCCGGGAGGGGCTCAGGCCATGATGGTCACCGACGACGACTGGCTCATGACGGCCTGCCGGGCATCCGCAGCGGTCCAGTCGTGGGCGATGTCGTCCTACATCAAGCGGACTCGGGGCCTCACACGATGAGGCTGGCAGGAGTGACCCAAGCATGACGACTGAGAAGGAACCCGACGAGGAGAACTCCTCGGATGATGACCTGTCGGAAGACGACCTCGACGCAGAGTTCGAGAAGGCGGTCACCCCTGGGTTTGATGCGGCGAGGGCATTCGCGACAGCACTGCCACCAAACTTCTTCGAGCGGTTTGCCGCGAAGAACCTGATGCCGCCGGTGGACTTCAGCAGCATCTTGGCACCACACATGGAGGGCATCCAGCGCCTCGCTACCGCCAATGTGACGGCAGCGCTGACCCCCATGGTGGAGAGCATCCGGACCAGCATGTTCAGCCCCGAGGTGCAGGCAAGCATGCGCTCAATCACTGAAGGCTTCGCCACTCAGTACCAAGGTCTCTTGGAGAGCCTCCACCTAAACCTGAAGCCTCTCATCGACGCGGACGTGATCGAGGGCTTCAACAGGAGCATGCTGCCTCCCAACCTGCGCTCTGCGAGCAAGCAGATCCGGGCGCTGGAGGTAATGGACTTCGTGACCTCCGAAGGCATCCCCCTCTACCTCGTCCCACGGGCCAGCATCGGCGTGCGGCTCTTGAAGGCTGACAGTGCCGCAGCGAGACGTCAGGTGCTCAGCGACCGATTCGATGCCTTGGTGGTCGATTGCGCCGCCGTAATCGACCGGGCTACTGACCCAGTGGTCGCAGATGCTGTTCATTTCGTGCGAGACGGGCTCGGGGCAATTCGAGGTGGTCACCACGCCTCAGCGCAGGCGATCTTCACACTCGTGTTGGACACGTTGATCATGGACTTCTACCCGGAGCGCGAAGATCGGAAGAAGATCACCAACCGACGTCGGGACGACGATGCCGTCCCCGAGGTCATCGACCGGATGGCGCTGCACCAGTCGTATGTCTGGCTGCCGATCTGGAATGCGCACATGCAGTTCTGGAAGGACAGAGGCGACACCGTTCCATACCCCTACTCGCGCCACGCGAGTGTGCACGGCGCATCCAAGCGGCAGTACAGCAAGCGCAACTGCATCCAGGTGCTGATGCTCGTGACGAGCCTGATCGGCTTCGCGGATCAATTGGCGAAGCAGCATCGAGTAGAACCTGACGTTGCGTAGCGTTGATCTGCGCCGATTCCCCAGCGCACCCGCTAGGGGCATACCCCATCAGTCTGGGTAGGCCGTCACTCCTCGGAGACCAGTTGCCTCGCGCTCAGTGGCTCGACGCCATTCGCGCGGTCACTCATGAGGATGCTGCCCTGCCGGGTAATGCGACCTTCAAGGGCGACCGTTGTGCGGCGCTTCATCCAGTCGAGTGCGCTGTCGAACCGCTCATCGTCCGTCACCCTGACGCTCACGTGCGTGCTGCGCGACTTTCGGAAGGTGTCGATGGTGACGGTGCCTCCCTGCTGGGTGTCACGCGCTACGGCAACGATGGGGCCGGTGAGGACCTCGACGCTTGGCTCAGTCGGAACCTTGCGCAGTCTGTCGGCCACAGCCGCGACCCTTGGCGCAGCAGCCGCTGGGATGAACACCCCATCCAGGCCCTCCGGCTGAGGACCTGCAACAGGAGCCCATTGAAACTTCGCCCCGAACTCGGCGACGGCCTCCTCGGTCAGCACCTTGGCGAGTGCCGTCGCGAACTCGGCACTGACCCCGGCGAACATGAGGTCCAAGGTGTCTTCGGTGTTCGGTTCGCGCTCCGGGGTGACGACCAGTTCATGAACCTTGGTGAGCGCCTCGGCGAACGTCCTCATGACCCGACGTTCTACGGGCTCGGGCGGTGCGGTGTTCACAAGCCCACTGTCAATCTCGGGCGGCTCGCTGACCGGCAGCAGCAGCGGGATGATGAAGGACCCCCGCTTGGTATGCGCCATCCGCGCCGTGCTCGCGATCTCGTCGGCGCGGCTGTTGTAGTTGGACCTGATCTGCGCACGGGGTTTCATCGAGGTGGTGGCGCAAGCGCGAAACATTCGCCATGCCCCTTGCATCATTGCCGTCCCCGCTTCGTAGGGGATCGTGTCAGTGATGATCAGGTCGTTGGCCGCCCGCAGGTTGGCCACGTCGGTGGACATCAGCACGACGTCGGCCACGACCTGCTCGACCGTGACTTGCTCGACCTCAGCGAGGCGCGCTGTGATCGAGCGCCAGTCAAGCGAGCCCTCCTGCACCACTTCTGGGATCGCCACCGAGAGATTGGTGGCCTCGTGGCCCCACAGGCGTCCCGCTGGCCCCGGGTTGCGTGGAGAGGTCCAGCCGTGGCTGGTCAGGTAGAGCGACAGGTTGCGTTGAAGGCTTCTCATGCCGCACCTCCCGTGAAGACCTGCTCGACCTCTTCGTCCCACACACGGAACGTGTCTATGTGAAGGCGATTGTGCACGGGCACTCTGACAGTCCCTGGCTTCGCGTCGTTCACCCGCACCCAGTAGGCGTGGGCATGCCACGTCGTTGATCTTGACCCGTGGGCGACCCCAGCAGCGAAATCCTTCTTCGAGAGCACGACGAGCACGAGGTAGACAGGCACCTTCTGCTTGGCCCACTTCGCGCACCAGTCAGCCGTCACAGACACGGAGTACGTCCCGTCCTTGTTGCGTCGGGCCTGCGTGCCTGTCTTCACCTGCACGGTCACCGGAGCACTGGTCAGGTGCACGGTCATGTCTACTGCTCCATGGTCCTCGCCGGGAGCGGTCTCACACTGGCGGATACCCGCCTGAGCGACGAGGCTCATCACGTACATCATGCCGATGCGTCCCGTGCGGTCGGAGGACGCAATATCACCAGTCGGTTGACTGGACGGCATCGCTGGCATGACCGCACTCTAGGCCGAGGCGACGGCCCTCGTGCGGCAGACACGAGGGCACGGCGTGGACTGGCGCGCCTCGGCCATCGACCCTCGGCAGTAGCCTCCCCTCATGAAGCCGTGGCCATGGGAAGGGAATGTTCAGGAAGTCTTCGCTGCCATGCTGGTCCGCCATGGCTGGGAGATCGAGTCCCTGGCCGACACGGCGAGCAAGGCTCGCGGCGTGGACGTCCTGGCCGCCCGAGGGGAGCGTCGGCTCGGTGCCGAGGTCAAGGGCTACCCCGCGAGCGGCTACGAGGACCCGGCCCGCGCCCATGAGACCAAGCGCAGCAGCCCCAGCGGTCAGGCGCGGAACTGGTATGCCAAAGGGGTGCTGGCAGCACTGCTGCTGAGGGATGCCCAGCCGGAACGGGACAGTCTCCTGGTCCTCCCTGACTCGCGCCGGTACCAAGGTCTGCGCGACTCCACCCGCACGGGGCTGGAGGCTGCTGGAGTCCATATCGTGTTGCTCCGCGAGGACGGCACCTACGACTGCTCGACGTGGACCGTGAACTGACTCAGGCGGGCTACACGCTCGGTTCGGACCGCCACCGCTCCAACGCCCCGGGTCCGAGCCGCTCGCTGGGCCGCTTGCGGACCCCACGAGCCACCTCCAGCGCCACGTCCCTGAACCGCAGGGCCTGGCTTCCCTTCCAACCGGCCCTCAAGGCAGCGGAGAAGAGGTGCTCAGGGTTGAAGCGATGGCCACCGTTGTGCAGGAGCATCAGTCCGTCCGTTACCCGCCCTCCGTCGCGGGAGTCGTACATCGTCTGCCCGCCGAAGGTGATGCTAGTGAAGGATTCCATCGCCTTGGCCACCACCGGGTCCTCGATCAGCGGCTCCGGAACCGCGATGGGAGGCCCGGCCAGACACTCCGGCTCGAACGCCTCGATCCAACGCACGTGCGGATGGTCGTCCAGGATGTCGAAGTTCTCGTCGTTGCGTGGGTCGTAGGCCCCCACGAGACACATCGGGTGCTCGAACGGCTCGACGTCGATCACGTCGTCCAGCATGGTGAAGCCGACTGCGACCAGCGGCCCCGGGAAGTGCCTCGGCCCGGACCCGCCACGGCGACGAGGACGCTCAGCGACCACCTCGATCCCGGCCTTGCGCAGCCGAGGCTCCCAGCCTTGGGGAAGCGAATCGAGGTGAGCGCACCAGAGCGTCACCCGCTGGTCGTCCACCGCCTGATCCTGAGCCCACTTCAGGGCGGTCACTAGGTCTTGTTCGTGGTTCATTCCGGAGTGCAAGGAGGTGTAGGCGCGCTTCATGCGCCCGAGCCTGACAGGAGGGTCTGACAGGCCAGTCGGTCACGGCTCGCGACCGGGAGTCGGCACGGCGGTCTGCTACCGCTCGCTGGCCCAGGAACTTCTCCTGTGACTCCAGCGGGTGATGCCCATCGGACGGGGGTCAGTAGAGGCCTCGAAGGTGCGCAATTTGTCGGGCTGTCAGGCCCGGGTTCTAAGGTGACGACATGGACGAGGGAACAGGCCGCAGGGAGGGATCGGGCTGGTTGACCCTGCCGTTGATGTTCCTGTCGTCCTACGCCCCGCTCCTGCTGATCCTCGCCATCCGCTTCGAGGAATCGTGGCTGCGGACCACCTGTGTCGCACTCGCAGTCGTCGGCATCGTGGGACTCCTGGCGTTGATGCGTCTGCACCACGAGCCGCATGACCAGCAGGGACGGCATGCCCTTACAGAGGTTCGGGGGGCGGGCGAGGGAGCGTCGAGTTACCTGGCCGGCTACCTGCTCCCGTTCGTCACCATCGGCAACCCGAGCCTGACCGATCTCGCTGCCTACGCGGGCTTCTTCGTTGTGGCCTACGTGGTGACCACCCGGACCGGCATCATCCAGGTCAATCCCACCCTTTTCCTCCTCGGTTACCGGGTCGACTCCATCACCGATGAGCAGGGCGCGCAACGGTACTTGCTCAGCAGGACCAGAGATTCGATCACCCAGGGGGTTACGGTAAGGGCGTCACGGATGACCAACGATGTCCTTCTCTTCGAGGGGATCGTCACCACAGCCGAGCAGTGAGGAGCGTCCCCGGTGATGGAGAACCTGACCATGGAGGGGAGCCTGCATCTGGTCGTAGCGTGGGTGTCCGGGAAGTCGTACTCTGCGCGGCTGGTGAAGATGTCAGGCGAGGTGGCTGACAGGCTGAACTCCTACGCTGAGAATGCGGTCAGCGGCCTCAGCGACCCGACCCCCTACGCCCCGGACGCCGACATGGAGGACAACTCGCACATGGAGGCCCCCAGGGACGAGGCCCTGGACACGGTGCTGATCGAGGAACTTTCGAAGGGTGCCTCGTTGAACCTTGCGACCGAGCACGAACTTCGCACAAAGACGTTCCTCTGCCACGCGCTCGTCGTGACCTCGGAGTCCAACATCACGCTTTTCGTGAGGAAGCGGTCTCCCATCCAATTGGCCAAGAAGTCCCTGCTGGCGGCGGTCGTGCACGGGCGGTTGGACGAACTGGAGTCGCCGCTCTTCGCCTTCGACAACAGGTACGACGCCATCATCACGGATCAGACGGTGTACGTCCTGGACAAGAGGGCATTTGAGGGACTCTTCAAGAACTCGCCCGCCATCTTGGCCAAGACGAGCGAATGGGTCAACGATGTCGCCACTGTCCTCCCTTTCGCTGACGGCAGCGCTGCCGAACTCGACACCATCCTGAGGAGGAACTCGGTCCTCCGGAGCAAGTTCCTCGCGGTGAAGGGTCGGCCCTACCTGCACACGATCACGCCGGACTCTCTCCGGAGTGAGATGGCCAAGTACGGGCTCGACCCTGCTGATTTGATGGACGGCGACAGTCTGAAAGTGACGGGGCAGAATGCGAAGGACGTCTTGCGCCTCCTCAACGAGGACCTCTTCAGCGGGGGGTTCTCCCAGCAGCACTATGCCGCAAGCGCAAAGCGCACCATCAAGTAGCGGCATGGACCTGAGCGAGCGACTCGACAGGTGGCGACGGACACGGAACTGGGTGGCCGTCGGCAACTTGGGTGAGCAGGTGACACTACGGTTGCTGGAGTCGCAGGGGTACCAGATTCTTGGCACTCAGGACGACTACCTGGGCATGGTTCCCGACGTCCTGGGTGATGGGATCAGGGCAAGCCCAGAGGACTTCATCGCCATCGACCCAGAGGGTCGGCTCATGACAGTGAACAGCAAAGCGACCGCCTCTCCGTGCTCTTGTCGAATCACTCGGGATGGCAACCTCTCGATGCCACGGATCGCCCGAACCCAGACCGAGGTCCCGTACTCGACCCTCAGGGCGAACCTCGTGTCGCCGTTTGAAGGTGATTCCCACGCGCAGGTCGTCAAGATCAACCTGCTCAACTCCAGGGCCCAGATCTTCGAGATCGGCACTGATGGTCGGCTCACACGACTGGAAAGCCCCATGGACGTGGCGGCTTTCGTGGCAGAGGTCCTGAGGGATAACCCTGATTCGATGCCGCCTCCCACAACGGTTTGAGACGATCCCCGGGCGGCTGACTCCTAGACGTTCCGGAACTGTCGGACAACGAGGCGACTATCCCGACGAAGCAGGCCGTATTCGAGCGCTGACGGGGTGCTGCTGGCATCTGCGTAGATGCATCGGACGAAGATGAACGTGCCCGGCTGCGCGGCGGCGTATCGCTCCAGCCCGCGCCAGCGCCCGCCAAGGTTGACACTCGCCGCTTGGACGAACAGGTTGTAGCCCTCGTCGGGGCCTCCGAGACTGTGTCCAGCACCGTGACCGCGATGAACCCTCATTCCTGCTTCCGGCTGGCGGAGGGGGTACCCCGACATGCGGGAGGAGTCGCGTGATCGAGAAGGTCCCCCGGAGGTTCCGTAGAGACCTACCAACCTCGACTCAGGCGCAGGCGCGTCAGTCGCGGTGGTGTCCCACAGGTAGGTGAAGGTGCCAACCGTGAAGGACCGCAGGTCGCGTTCGCCTGTAGTTGCACGCTCGTATAGCCACGCCCACTCGCCCTCCAGTGCGGGTCCGAACGTCTCGACGGCTCGCATCACCTCAGGCGTAGCCCTTCGGAGCAGTTCCTCGTAGTCCACGAAGAACATACCTCCAGCCCCGAGTTCTTCGACTCCTTCGTCCGCTTCATCCATGCTGTCTCCGTGCCTGCTGACTTGCCCGTCTCATCGCGTACTCCCACTGACCGTAGAGGCCCCGAGGGCCACAAGGTGAACGATCAGTGTCAGGGCGCGAGAACATGCAGAGGCCAAAGCGCGATGACCCGCACGGTAATCGGCTGCCTACCGGAAGCGGTGACGACTCACTATTCAGGAACTCGTCTGGGCCGGACCGCGCTTCGCCGTGGCCAGTCGCTGACGTTGGTGGCGAGGACTCTTGTGTCAGCGCTCGACATCAGCGCGCCTGTCGCCGCGAAGCCGCCCAGACGATACCGTGCGAGTACACCCCGGAGAGTGAAGTGGAGCATCCTATGACTGCCCTTGCTGGACCTGACCGCGCTCCTCGTCACGGCCTTCCTGTCGACCAAGTAGTGACGGCTGCACGACGTGCGTGGGAGGCGCACGGCGAGCCGCTTGAAATCCACAGCACACCGGTCAACGGACATGCCCACATGACCTCGCTGGCGGCGGGGCACGCACGCCGCGTTGAGTTCGTGGTAGCCGAGGATGATCCAGACGCATGGGATGTCCTGGCGGGGATCAGGGCTGCTGACTCCTGGCAACTCTGCGCGTTGGTCCCTCTGGGCCTGCTCGGCGTCGCCCACGAACGCTTGCGCGGACACAGATACGAACTCCAAGGCTGGTGGGTCACCGATGACAAGGTGGCGTTCGGCAACGTGGAGATCGCATAACCGTGCCGCCTGCGGTCTACAGCCAGAACACCATCGCCCTCATCTGGGACTTCGACAAGACACTGACCCATGGCTATATGCAGAACCCTCTGTTCGCCGAGTTCGACGTGGACCCCAAAGTGTTTTGGACGGAGGTCAATGCGCTGGAGCAGCGCTACGGCGATCCCGAGTCGCCCGGTGGTTCCGCCCGAGTGGGCAAGGACACGATCTACCTCAACCACGTCCTGACTTACGTCCGGGAAGGCATCTTCAAAGACCTTACGAACGCCAAACTGCGCGAGTTGGGGGCGCAGGTCGAACTCGCCCCGGGACTGCCTGAGTTCTTCGACCAGATGCGTGAAGCGGTCAAGGACGAGAAGTACCTCCGACACGACATCTCCGTCGAGCACTACATCGTGTCCACCGGCCTTCGCCCCATGATCGAGGGCTGTTCTTTGGCCAAAGCGGTGGACGGCATCTGGGCGTGCGAACTCCTGCCCGAGGCTGCTCCACCCGGGTTCTTGGACCGCCTCGACGTGTCGGGGAGCGCGGTGCTCGCGCAGATCGGGTACACCGTCGACAACACGAGTAAGACGCGCGCGATCTTTGAGATCAACAAGGGGGTGAACAAGAACATGACCGTGGAGGTGAACTCCGTCGTCCCCGAGGATCAGCGACGCGTACCCATCCCAAACATGATCTACATTGCGGACGGCCCCAGCGATGTGCCGAGTTTCTCGCTGGTCAACAGCAAGGGCGGGCGTACCCTCGGCGTCTACGCACCCGGCGATGCCAACTACGAGAGCGCAGCGCGACTGGAAGAGCAAGGTCGGGTGCAGAGCATTGCGCCAGCCGACTACACTCCAGATAGCGCCGCCGCGAAGTGGCTCCGCCGCTCCGTTCGCCAGATGGCAGACCAGATCGTCAAGAACCGCGAACAGGTCTTCTCCTCGTACGGTGGGGCACCTGGGCACAACGTCTAGGAGCGACGCCCCACCTCACCCTGACGTCATCCGTCAGGTAGGAATCGCCGGGAGCACCTGATCGTGGGGCGCCATCCGCCCGCAGCGCGTAGCCAGCCGGGAGAAGGGCTGGTGATCGGTTCTAGCGCTATCGCTGGCCGACCCACGCCTCCTCCAGCAGCACCCCTGCCACGGCGTACTCCGCCCTGTCTCGGTCGATGGCGGGGACGATCTGGCCGAGGCGCTCAGCGGCGACTCCACCTACCTCGAACGCTGTCTGGATCAGGACTCGCTGCGACGGGTCGGCGGGCATGCTGTCGGGTGCGATTGGCTCTCTCATGCGCCTGGACTGTAGCCAGGCGGAGTGACAAGGGCTCGGGGGAGTGTCCCCACCGCTTCTGTCGGGGATATCTGGTGAAATGGCCCTCATGACCGGGGGAGTAAATACCGACCCAGAGACTGGGGACGTGTACCGCGTCTCGCCCAAGACCTCGGTCAACGGCGACAAGCACGGCTCGAATGGACGCCCTGCCGCCGTGGTCGAGACCAGCCAGCGGGCCGTGCACACCTTGACCCGGACCACGCACCCGGAGAAGAACGCGCGAACCTTGCGCTCGGCCAAAAACGACGCCATCGGCCTGACCAAGGAGGGCTACTGGACCGACGTGAACCAGCGCCCGGTGCCTCGGTCGGCTTTGGCAAAAAAAGCGCTCTGCCGCTACCTTGGAAGACTGCCCGAAGACGAGACCCGCGCGCTGGCGTCGTTCTGGGCGACGACTCTCATGCTTGGACGGAAGAACTCGTGACGTTGATGGATGCCCTTGGTTCCCCGCTGCGGTTGCCCGCAACGGGCGATGGGCCGCGTCCTGGCGTGGGGGATGCGTGGGTGGTGAGCGCGGACGGTCGGGACCGAGGGCTCGTGCTTATTGCGGCAACCAGGGAGATGCATGTCCTTGCTTGGCCGCTTACTAACCCCTCCGGCGACGCGGCGGTGCCCGCCTTTACGGTCGCCATCCCAGGCATGGGCAGCATGGTCGGCTGGCCCGATGCGGAGTTCGGACTCTCTACGGCGGCCCTTGACCGGCGGCTGGGCCGTGCCTTGGATGACCGGACGATGCGCGAAGTCCGTTGGGCGGTGACCGAGGGCAAGACAGAGGTCGAGGTCGAATGGTGCCCGTCCATCGAGAGCCCGGAGGCTGACGCTGTGTTCGAGGCTGTTTGCTGGCAAGCGTGGGACCTCGGTGATTGGGCATGGCCGAGCGCTAGCTGTACTGACCCGGGACGTTAGGTACGCGATGGGCGAGTCGGCGTGACATGAGGAAGACCTCCGGGTGAGGTGTGGAGCTGTCTAGGAACACACACGGCTCACCCCGGAGGCCTTCATGACCCACGCTAATGCTCTGCTCACTCCACGCGGTCGGCTGCGGCTGGCCCGGTGCGTTGTCGATGATGGGTGGCCGCTTCGTCGCGCAGCGGACCGTTTCCAGGTTTCGGTCACCACGGCCAAGCGGTGGGCCGATCGGTACCGCGCGCACGGCCCGGCAGCGATGGGCGATCGGTCCAGTCGTCCACGCTCGTGCCCTCACCGCACCACGCGCCGTCAGGAGCGGCGCGTGGTCGGGATGCGTGTGTCGCGTCGCTGGGGGCCAGCACGGATCGCGTACCACTTGGGCTTGAACGTCTCTACGGTCCAGCGGATCTTGACCCGCTACGGGTGCTTGCGCCTGTCCTGGACCGACCCCGCGACCGGGATCCCGGTCCGTGCGAAGCGACGGCAGATCGTGCGCTACGAACGCGAGGCGGCCGGGGATCTGATCCACGTCGACATCAAGAAGCTAGGACGCATCCCCGACGGCGGAGGACATCGCGTCCACGGCCGAGCGCAGGGCGGGCGCAACTCCAGCGCCCACCGGGAAGACGGCCGGCCACGCAAGGTCCACGGTCGCCCGAACCTGGGCTACGCGTTCTTGCACCACGCGGTCGATGACCACTCGCGCTACACCTACTCCGAGATCCTGACCGACGAGAAGAAGGAGACCGCGACAGCGTTCATGGCCCGCGCCCTGCAGCACTTCACCTCCATCGGCATCACCACCCAGCGCGTGATGACCGACAACGGGGCCTGCTACCGGTCGCAGATGTTCCGGGACCTGTTGGCCGAGCACGGGATCAAACACAAGTGGACCCGCCCCTACCGGCCGCAAACCAACGGCAAAGTTGAGCGGTTCAACCGCACCCTGCAAGAGGAATGGGCCTACGCCCGCCCCTACGCCAGCGAAAGCGAACGCGTCGCGGCCTTCCCCGACTTCATCCACACCTACAATCACGACCGCGGCCACACCGCACTCAAAGGCGCCTCACCCGCAGACCGCGTACCCAACCTGGCGGGTCAGTACAGCTAGCCCCGGAATCGGTGTTTTCAGCCAAGAGGTGCTCGAAGAGAAGGGACTCGATGTTGGGCACCTCGCGGAGGTCTGGGCCGTCAGGCCGGGGCGGGCCTCAGCGCTTGTCCGTGGGGTAAAGGTGCCGACGCCGGGGGAGGTCGACGCCGTGCTGGGCCTACTGCCTCCGGGCCTTGGGCCAGAAGACGTACTCACCCCGGTCGCGGACGATGGTGCCCAAGTGATCGCCCTGCCGACCTACAAGCACGACGTGGTGACCTTGATGGGGCAAATGGGGACGACGGAGCAGCGGGCTCGGACCTCCCTGTGGGAACGCTCCGGTCAGGCTGCTCGGCAGGTTTCGCACGCTGAGCCTTCCGAAGCCGCCCAGGCGCGCGTGCAGTTCGCTCTGGAGCAACTCCTGGAAGAGACACGGTGAGATGGCACTCCCGCAGGAGCGCAGCGCCGCCGAGTGGTCCAGCCAGACACTGGTCTCACAGGCAAGCACTCACCTGCGCGAGGTACTGAGCGCCTCGTATCCGCACGTAGCGGCACGGGCCAGCGCCGATCCACAAGGTGCGCTCGCGCTCGTCCCGGGAGTGCAGGTCCGCTGGACCCACGAGCGCCCGAAGGGTGCTTGCGACTTGGGTGGTGTCTACGACGGCGACAGCGAACCGCCTACGATCACCCTGCGCCGTGTCGGGAACGAGAAGCGCAACAACTTCACCGCCCTGCACGAGGTAGGGCACCACCTTCTCTACGGCGACGAGGACTGGCAGTACCAGGTGCTCCCGACCTTGGGGGACAAGGCGCGGCTGGTGGAGGAGAAGATCGTCAACGACTTCGCCGCCACGCTGCTCGTCCCCGACGCATTGGTGCAAGAGCACCTCGGCGCAGGCGTGACCGCAGCCGGTCTCTGTCAGATGGTGGCCCTGACGGAGGCGTCCGCGACCACCTGCTGCATCTCGGCACTCAACCTGCCGGGGGAGCGGCTGGTCATGCTTTCCGATGTCGAGGGACGCATCTGGTACGCCGACTCGAACGGCAAGCCCTACAACCCGGGCAAGCGGATCACGCAGCCTTCCTTGGCGAAAGCAGCGGAACGGGCCCTGGAGGACGGTCAACACACCCTCGTCGGCGGAGAAGGAATCCGCTACTCGACGGGCTGGGCCGACACGGACGTCCGGATCGACGTCGCCCTCCACGAGGGCCTCGTGATCGCCGTCGCGACATCCACACGCCCCGACAGCCGCACCCGCCTGAGTTCGGACTGGCGTGAGGAGTGTGCCGCGTGCGGGGAGTACTTCGCGGCGGACACCTCATCCGGGCAGTGCGTCACCTGTGGGGACTGGAAATGCCCCGAGTGTCGGGGATGCGAGTGCTCCAACTCCCAGGCCGTGGTCTGCACCCGGTGCTTCTTGGCGCTCTCCGTGGTCGAAGTCGGGAAGGGACTGGCGGTCCACGAGGACTGTTGACCAGCGGCGCTGCGCGGGCCATGGACAAAAGTGCCCGATCCTTAGGGACCTACCCCCACCGGGCAAGGTGCGTTTCCGCAGGTCAGGGAGTTGTGGGAACTTCACACCACACCGAAGGCCCGAGACCCTGCACGAGCAGGTCTCGGGCCTTCGTCGTCGAAGGGGGCCGTCACGAGACGCACCGCTCGCCCGCCCGTCGCCACGCGGCATACTCCTGCGGCAGGCAGACGGCACAGGGGCGGAACCCGGCAGCGATCGCCGTGGCCTCGTCGGCGAAGAACACGCGCTGGGTGACGTATCCGCCCTTCGCGATGGCCCGCAGCGCCGTCGGGCAGTCGAGACGACCGTAGATCCGTCCCTTTCGGTGCCCGCCCAAGGTGCCGGAGGTCGGGCTGTCGTACGGCACCTTGTCCACGCCGAGCAGCGTGTACGTCTTCCTGGTCATCGGGCGCTCCCTTCGGTCGACGTGACGACCGTAGACTCACCGCACCATGGACACCATCCACTGGGTCGAGGACGGCACCGACCACGAGGCCGAGTGGCACTCCGAGAGCGGGGCGCCCGTCCCGTCCCGGGTCGTCGTGGGCGACGACACGATGACCGCCGACACCGCGATACGGCTTGCTTCCCGCGGCACCGCGATCCTCTGGCGCGGTGACCACCACAACGCTCGCCAGCTGCTCAAGGCCATGGACCGTCGCATCGAGCGCCGCGCTTCGCGGCGGCAGCGCGGCGAGGTGACCTTCGCCGGGCACCGGGCCGAGCGAGCCGAGCGGGCGAGGCTCATGGCGCAGCTCGTCGTCGAGCTCGGTGCCGACCGCTCGCTCGACCTGCGGCGCGCGCCCGACGTGCGCGCGGCCTGCCTGGCCGCCTACGGCCCGGGGTTCGGACCCATGGTGGTCGCCCTCAGCGAGCTGCTCGGCGTCATCGGCGCCCACCAGTGGCAGACGAAGGGGGTGCCTGTCCCGGCGCTCGGGGCGAGCATCCATCCGGCCTACGGCGTCTTCTCCCCGGTCCGCGGCGAGTACATCGATCTCGTGGCCGATGCGCCTCTGGCGCAACCGATCCCGCGCACGGCCTTCGACCTCGGGACGGGCACCGGCGTGCTCGCCGTCGTGCTGGCGCAGCGCGGTGTCGAGCGGGTCGTCGCCACCGACATCAACCCGCGAGCGGTGGCCTGCGCCCGCGACAACGCGCACCGGCTGGGCGTCGCCGACCGGGTCGAGGCGCTCGAGGCGGACCTCTTCCCGGACGGTCGGGCCGATCTCGTCGTGTGCAACCCGCCATGGCTGCCCGGCGAGCCGACCTCCGACCTCGAGGCGGGCATCTACGACCCCGGCTCGGACATGCTGCGGCGCTTCCTATCCGGCCTGGCCGAGCACCTCGAGCCGGGCGGCGAAGGCTGGCTGGTCATCTCCGACCTCGCCGAGCACCTCGGTCTGCGCGCTCGGGAGGAGCTGCTCGGGCTCATCGACGATGCAGGGCTCGAGGTCGTCGACCGGCTGGAGACGGTGCCGCGCCACAGCCGGGCGAGCGACGCGAAGGACGCCCTCCACGCCGCTCGACGTGCCGAGGTCACGTCCCTCTGGCGGCTGACGGTGGCCCAGGAAAGCCAGCCGGACCGGTAGCCGGGCACTCAGAGCGCGACGAGTCCCCGGGCCAGTGCGGTTGCGGCCGACTCGACGTCCTCGGTGCTCGTCGACCGGCCGAGGGAGAGGCGGAGCGCACCGAGCGCGGTGTCGGCGTCGAGTCCCATGGCGAGCAGGGCGGCGTTGGGGGAGTGCACGCCCGCGTGGCAGGCGCTGCCGGTCGAGGCTGACACGTCGCCGACCGCCTCGAGGACGTGCGCACCGACGCGGCCCGGCAGGGCAACCATCAGGGTGTTGGGCAGACAGGCCTGCTCGGGCGACACCCGCACCAACCCCGGCACGGCACGAGCGAGCTTGTCCCACAACGCCTCTCGTAGGGCGGACTGGCGTTCGACCTCGGTCGCGAGCACCTTCGCGGCCAGTTCGGCGGCCACGCCGAGGCCCACGATCAGCGCGACGTTCTCCGTCCCCGGCCGCAGGCCACCCTCCTGCCCGGCACCGAGGACGACCGGCGCGACGCGGGTGCTGCGCCGCACGTAGAGGGCACCGACCCCCTTCGGTCCGTAGAGCTTGTGCCCCGCGATCGACAGCAGGTCGACACCGAGCTCCTCGACGTCGACCGGGACCTTGCCGACCGCCTGTGCCGCGTCGGCGTGGACCAGGCCACCCACCCGGTGGACCCGCTCGGCGAGCTCGGGCCCCGGCTGGATCGCACCTGTCTCGTTGTGCGCGAGGATCAGCGTGCCGAGACCGACTGCGCCGGAGGGCATCTCGTCCAGCACGACCCGGCATTCGTCGTCGACCGGCAGCTCGTGCACCTGCCAGCCGTGGTGGTCGCGCAGGTGCGCCAGGGGCGCGGCCGTCGCGGGGTGCTCGACGCACGACGTGACGGCCACCCGGGTCGTGAGGTGCCGAGCGGTGCCCCGGATCGCGATGTTGTTGGCCTCGGTGCCACCCGAGGTGAAGACGATCTCGTCGGGCTCGGCGCCGACGAGCGCCGCGATCTGCTCGCGCGCTCGGTCGACCGCAGACCGGGCCCGCCGGCCCTGCACCGAGGCGCTCGACGGGTTGCCGAAGTCCTGCGTCAGGTGCGGCCACACCGCCTCGGCGACCTCGCGGGCGATGGGCGTCGTCGCGTTGTGGTCGAGGTACACGGGGTCAGCGGTCATGCCCCCATGATGTCGAGCGTTGCCCGGCCGGGGAGGATGGGGCCACCCCCGACGAGAGGACCGCGATGCCCCGCTCCCGTGCCTTCACCCAGGTCGACGTCTTCGGCACTCGGCCGTACTCCGGAAACCCGCTGGCCGTCGTCCTCGACGGCGAGGGCATCGACGACGACCTGCCCCAGGATGTCGCGCGCTGGACCAACCTGTCGGAGACGACCTTCGTCCTGCCGCCCACCACGCCCGAGGCCGACTACCGGGTGCGCATCATGACCCCCGGCGGCGAGCTCACCTTCGCCGGTCACCCGACGCTCGGGACCGCCCACGCCTGGCTGACCCACGGAGGCACCCCACGACACGAGGACCGCATCGTGCAGGAGTGCGGCGCCGGGCTCGTCGACGTCCACCGCGAAGGGAGCGAGCTCGCCTTCACCGCACCGCCGCTCGTGCGCACGGGGCCGTTGGACGACGCCGACCTCGACCGCCTCGTCGCGGCCCTGGGCATCACGCGCGCCGACGTCGTCGGGCACCAGTGGGTCGACAACGGCCCGGGATGGGCCGCGGTGCGCCTCCCTTCGGCCCAGCACGTCCGTGACCTGCGGCCTGACTGGTCGCACGCGCCCGACGCCAAGGTCGGGGTCATCGGCTGGCACGAGGACGGTGGCGAGCACCTCTACGAGACGCGGGCCTTCGTCCCCGGTCTCGGCGTCGGCGAGGACCCCGTCACCGGCAGCCTCAACGCCGGCATCGCCCAGTGGCTCGTGGCCGAAGGGGAGGCCCCGCACCGCTGGACCGTGACCCAGGGCGGGTGCATCGGGCGCTCCGGCGTCCTGTCGCTCACCGCCGACGAGGGCGGCGAGGTGCGGGTCGGCGGCACGGTCACCTCGCTCGTGCAGGGCACGATCAGCCTCTGACCCTAGGCTGGAGCCATGGCACGCATCGTCACCGACCAGAAGACCCGAGTCGTCAGCGCCCCGGTGGCGATCATCGTCGCCGTCGTCAGTGCCGGCTACATGCTCCCGTGGGCGATCGCGGCCGTGCGGGGCAACCGCAACGCCTGGTCGGTCTTCTGGGTCAACCTGCTCCTCGGCTGGACCGTCATCGGGTGGATCATCGCCCTCGTCATGTCGATCAAGGAGCACCGCATCCTCGAGGTGCGCTGACCCTTCGAGACGGCCGCGGGCGGCCTCCTCAGGGACCGGCAAAGAATGCTGTTGGTGGCCGAGGGCTGATGGGGGAGGATCCCCCTTCGTGGGGCATGTCGACGTCGCCGGTGTCAGGTACGAGCTCTCGGACGGGCGCGTGCTGCTCGACGAGGTCTCCTTCCGCGTCGGCGAGGGCGCCAAGGTAGCCCTCCTCGGGGCCAACGGCGCCGGCAAGACGACGCTGCTGCGGATCGTCACCGGGGAGCTGACTCCGCACGCCGGGTCGGTCGCTCGCACCGGTGGGCTCGGGATCATGCGCCAGCACGTCGGTGCAGGTCTGGGGGAGCAGCCCACGGTTACCGACCTGCTGATGTCGGTGTCTCCCAAGGCGGTTCGCGAGGCGGCCGCCGAGGTCGACCGCCTCGAGCTGGCCCTCCTGGAGACCGAGGACGAGCGCACCCAGATGCGCTATGCGACGGCGCTGTCCGACTTCGCCGATGCGGGCGGCTACGACCAGGAGGTCGTCTGGGACGTGTGCACGACGGCCGCGCTGGGCGTCCCCTTCGAGCGGTGCAAATACCGGGAGCTGGCCACGCTCTCCGGGGGCGAGCAGAAGCGGCTCGTCCTCGAGTACCTGCTGCGCGGGCCCGACGAGGTCCTGCTGCTCGACGAGCCGGACAACTACCTCGACGTTCACGGCAAGATCTGGATGGAGGAGCAGATCCGCGCCTCCGACAAGACGATCCTCTACATCAGCCACGACCGTGAGCTGCTCGCCAACACCGCCACGCGCGTCGTCACCGTCGAGCTCGGGACTGCGGGCAACCGCGTGTGGACCCACCCGGGCGGCTTCGGGACCTACCACGAGGCCCGGCAGGAGCGCTTCGCCCGCTTCGAGGAGCTGCGCAAGAGGTGGGACGAGGAGCACGCGAAGCTCAAGGCGCTCGTGCTCATGTACAAGCAGAAGGCGAAGTACAACTCCGACATGGCCTCGCGCTACCAGTCGGCGCGGACCCGGCTCGAGCGCTTCGAGGCCGAGGGGCCGCCGACCGAGCAGCCGCGCGAGCAGAAGGTGACGATGCGCCTGCAGGGTGGTCGCACCGGCAAGCGCGCGGTCGTGTGCGAACGGCTCGAGCTCACCGGGCTGATGAAGCCGTTCGACCTCGAGGTCTGGTACGGCGAGCGGGTCGCGGTGCTCGGCTCCAACGGCTCGGGCAAGTCGCACTTCCTGCGGCTGCTCGCCGCCGGTGGCAGCGACCCCGAGGTGGACAACCTGCCCGTCGGCGAGGCGGTCATCGCGCCCGTCGCGCACACCGGCCGTGCCCGGCTGGGAGCGCGGGTGCGCCCGGGCTGGTTCGTCCAGACCCACGAGCACCCTGAGCTGATCGGCCGCACCCTGCTGCAGATCCTGCACCGCGGCGACGACCACCGCTCGGGTCTCGGGCGCGAGGCCGCGAGCCGGGTCCTCGACCGCTACGAGCTGGCCCACGCGGGGGAGCAGACCTTCGAGTCGCTCTCGGGCGGGCAGCAGGCGCGCTTCCAGATCCTGCTGCTCGAGCTCTCCGGAGCGACGCTCCTCCTGCTCGACGAGCCGACCGACAACCTCGACGTCGAGTCCGCCGAGGCCCTCGAGGAGGGGCTGGACGCCTTCGAGGGCACCGTCCTCGCCGTGACCCACGACCGGTGGTTCGCCCGCGGCTTCGACCGCTTCCTCGTCTACGGGGCCGACGGGCGGGTCCGGGAGACCGACGGCCCGGTCTGGGACGAAGGGAGGGTCACCCGCGCTCGGTGAGCCGGGCACGAACTGTGGCTGGCCACACGTTGACGCGTCAGCCACATCACGTGGTGCGGCTGACCACACCAGCTGTAGCCAGCCACACTTTGTGCGGGGAAGGGAAGGGAGGGGGGCGGCCGCCCGTCAGAAGGTCGCGAGGTCGGCCATCATCTCCGTGCCGAGCCAGGCCTCGGGGATGCCGAAGCCCGAGACGAGCGTCGCCGCGTGAGGCCGCAGCTCGCCGCAGAGCTGGTTCACCCGCGCCACGACTCCCTTCGACTGGCTGGCGCTCAGCCGGCCGTGCTCGATGAACCACGCGCGGTTGGCCTCGACCGTGCTGAAGACGAAGAGGTCGCACACGAGGTTGAGCAGGTCGCGACCGGGGCCGTCGGGGGCCTCCTCGATCGCGGTGACGAAGGCCTCGAGCGCGATCCGGTCGATGTGCGCGCGGGCCGACTCGAGCAGGTGGTCCTGGGCCTCGTTGAAGACCCGGAAGGAGTCGGCGCCCTCCTCGCCGGCGCGGCGCAGGCGCATCGCGAGCGTCTCGGTGAGGTGCGACTCGCGGTCCTCGAAGAAGGCGAGCTGACCGCCGCGGTCCTCGAGCGCGTTGTCGCCGTCCTTGCCCGGGGCGCCGGAGATCAGTCGCTGGATGATCGACCCGCCGATGGTGTGCTCGATGACCGAGGTCGTCACCTGCCGGGCGCCGAAGAGGATCGCGCCGCGGGTGTCGAGCTCCTGGAAGTCGCTCTTGTAGTCGGTGAGCATGCCCTTGGCGAGCAGCTGCAGCAGCACCGTGTTGTCGCCCTCGAAGGTCGCGAAGACGTCGGTGTCGGCCTTGAGGTCGGCGAAGCGGTTGAGCGCCATGTAGCCGGCCCCGCCGCACGCCTCCCGGCAGGCCTGGATCGTGTCGTTGGCGTGCTCGGTCGTGATCGCCTTGAGCCCGGCGGCGCGCGCTTCGAGCTCGCGCTGCGAGGACTCGTCGGTGATCTCGCCGGTGCTGATGTCGGCGAGCTTGCCGGTCAGGGCGTTCTGCGCGAGGGCCAGCGCGTAGGACCTCGCGAGCCGGGGCAGGAGCTTGCGCTGGTGGGCCCGGTAGTCCATGACGACGACCTCGTGCTCGCCGTCGGGGTAGGTGAACTGCGTGCGCTGGAGGCCGTAGCGCACCGCGAGGGTGAGGGCGCTGCGGGTGGCCGCACCGGCGCCGGCGGCGACCGTCACCCGGCCGCGCACGAGCGTGCCGAGCATGGTGAAGAAGCGCCGGTTGACGCTCTCGATGGGCGAGGAGTAGCGGCCCTGGTCGTCGATGTCGCCGTACTTGTTGAGCAGGTTGGCGCGGGGGACGCGCACCTGGTCGAACATCAGCCGGCCGTTGTCGACGCCCTTGAGGCCGAGCTTGGTTCCGCAGTCGCCGATCGTCACGCCGGGCATCGGCTGGCCCGATTCGTCGCGCAGGGGGACGAGGACGCAGTGCACGCCGTGCTGCTCCTCGCCGACGACGAGCTGGGCGAAGACCGCGGCGAGCCGGGCGTCGCGGGCGGCGCCGCCGATGTAGTCCTTGCGGGCGGCGGGCGAAGGGGAGTGGACGACCAGCTCGTCGGTCTCGGGGTCGTAGGTGGCCGTGGTGAGGATCGACTGCACGTCGGAGCCGTGGCCGGTCTCGGTCATCGCGAAGCACCCGGGCAGCGACAGGTCGGCCATGGCGGGCAGGTACTCGCGGTGGTGGCGCTCGGTGCCGAGGTTGGCGATGGCCCCACCGAAGAGGCCGAACTGCACGCCCGCCTTGACGAAGACCGACAGGTCCCCGTGGCCGATCATCTCCAGCCCGGTGACCGAGGCCCCGACGTCACCCGTGCCGCCCAGCTCGACCGGCAGGGTCGCCCGGACGAGCTCGCTGTCGGTGAGGGCGGTGACGAGCTCCAGGGTGCGCGCCCGGTGCTCCTCGAGGTCGAGGCGCAGGTCGGGCTCGGCGACGGGGAAGCGCGGGTCGGCTCGAAGCTGCTGCCGGATCGTCTCCCACCGACCGTCGAGGACGGCGCGGATCTGCTCGGCGACGGGGTCCTTGGTCTGCTGGGCGCTCATGCTTCGCATGCTCGCAGATCCCCGGGCGCGGCGGGCGCCGAGCCGATGGTGACCGCGTCACGTCGACGCCGAGCCAGACGTCGCACGACCCTAAGGAAATGCGGTCGGCAGCTCACACCTCGACGGCCTCGAGCTCCCGATCCGTCGCAGGCAGGCGAGAGAGCGCCAGCGCGGCGAGCAGGGCCGAGCCGGCGCAGATGCCCCACACGACGAGGTAGCCCGACAGGGGCGCGTGCCCCTCGGTCGGGTCGGAGATGCTGCCCGTGGACGCCAGGGCCACGGCGAAGAGCGCCGAGGCCAGGCAGCCGCCGACGGTCTTGGTCGCATTGGTCAGGCCCGCCGCCTCGGCCGTGCCCCCGTGCGTCGAGGCCGCGGCCGCGGCGGCCGGGAGCGAGGCGACGAGGGCCCCCGATCCCAGGCCGGCGATGCCCATGGCGAGCATCGCGTGCGCCAGCGCGTCGTGCAGCGGGATGAAGGTCGCGTAGCCGACGGCGACGAGCACGGCGGCCCCGACGAGCATGCCCCGCACCCCGAGACGACGGGCGGCGAAGGGGGACAGCAGCGCCCCGACGGCCATCGCGACGACGTAGAGGCCGATGAGGTTGGCGATCGCGGCCGCGTCGACGCCCAGCCCGTAGCCGACCTCCGCCGGATCGGTCCGGGCGAAGGTCGACAACGGGATCTGCGCCCCGAGCACGCTCATGCCGAAGAGGGCCGCCGCCAGCTGCACCGGCCACATCCCCGGCGCGGCGAGCGCCCGCACGTCGACGAGCGGGGAGTCCGAGCGCCGCTCCACGCGCACGAAGTGCCACACGACCGCGCACCCGGCGACGACGAGCAGCCAGGCCAGCGGGCTCGCGAGCCCCTGCAGGCGGACGACGACCAGGCCGCCGAGGACGAGCAGCAGCCCGGTGCTCAGCAGGGCGGTGCCTAGGAGGTCCAGGCGCCCGGTGGCAGGAGCCGACTCGTCGCGCACTCCGAGGAGGATGGCCACCAGGGCGATCGTCGTCGCGGCGGCGGGCACGGCGAGCAGTGCGGTCATGCCGAGGACCGGCTGGAGCGCGCCGGCCCCCAGCGCGCCGGCGATGACGCCGACCTCGAGTGCCATGACGAGGAGGGCGGCGCCGCGCCTGACGAGCGCCGGGCGGTCGGGGTGCTCGCGAGAGCGCTCGTGGAGGATCGCGATCTCCATCGGGAGCCAGACGGTGTAGGCACCCTGAATCGCCCAGCCCACGAGGAAGGTCCAGAAGCCGGGGGCCAGGGCCACGACCCATCCGCCGACCGCCGTGATCACCGTAGCGATGATGAGCACCCGACGGTGACCGTGCAGGTCGCCGAGCCGGGAGAGCACGGGCACCGCCAGCGCCGCGACGATGAGCTGGGCGGCCTCGAACCAGTTGACATCGCCGTCGGCGATGCTCAGGTGGTCGGCGATGTCGCTGTAGATCGGCGTGTAGTAGCCCTGCAGGATGCCCGAGGCGATCTCGACCGCGGCGAGGAAGCCGACGATTCGCCAGATCGTCGGGCTCACGTCGCCGGGCCCGTCGCGTCGACCCCGCCCAGCCCGTCGAGCAGCGCCCGGTACCAGCGGACCCCGTCGAGGAAGTCCGCGACGCCGAGGCGCTCGTCGTAGGAGTGGATCGCCTCGCGCTGCTCACCGCTCATCCGGAAGGGCGCGAAGCGGTAGACCCGGTGGCAGATCGTCGTGAAGTGCCGGGAGTCGGTCGCCGCGTACATGACGTAGGGCACCGGCACCGCGTCGTCGAAGACGGCAGTGATCGTCCGCTCGAGCAGGGCGAAGGCCGGGTCGTCGACGGGCGAGAGCGGGCTCGGCTCGTGGGCGTCGGCCACCTCGACGTCGATGTCGGACCCGACGACCCGCCGGATCCGGTCGGTGGCGTCCGCGGTGGTCTCGCCGACCGCGATGCGCAGGTTGAGCCCGGCGACGACGGAGGTGGGGCTGACGTTGATGGCCGGCGACCCGGTGAGCGTCGTGACCGCCACGGTCGTGCGGGCCAGTGCGGCGGCCTCGGGGCCGGCGGCGACGAGCAGCCGGGCAAGGGCACCGGGGAAGCGGTCGGCGCGCTCGACGACCGGTCGCAGGGGGCGCGGCAGGTGCGGCGCGAGCCGCCGGAGCATCTCGAGCGTCGCGGGGGAGACGTGGGCCGGGAAGGGCCGGCGCTCCAGTCGGGTGATCGCCGCGGCCACGCGGGCGGCGGGACCCCCCTTCGCCGGTCGCGAAGCGTGACCGCCGCGGCCGCTGGCCGTGAGCCGAAGGGAGAGCACCCCCTTCTCCGAGACGCCCACGACCCCGAGGGGCCGCGTGACCCCGGGGAAGGCCTCGGAGGCGACGGCTCCGCCCTCGTCGAGGACGAACCAGGGGCGTACGCCCCGCTCGCGCAGCGTCTCCACGGCACGATGGGCGCTGCTGCCCATGACCTCCTCGTCGCTGCCGAAGGAGAGCCACACGTCGCGGGCGGGGCGCTGCCCGTCGGCCAGGAGGGACTCGACGGCAGCGATGACGGCGACGAGCTGGCCCTTGTCGTCGAGGGTCCCTCGGCCCCAGATGACGCCGTCGACGACCTCGGCCGCCAGCGGCGGGTGCGTCCACAGGCTCTCGTCGCCGAGCGGGACCACGTCCATGTGGGCCATGAGGACGACGGGGTCGGCGGTGGCCGTCGGCGAGGTCGGGTCGGCGGGCACCCGGATGAGCAGCGCGTGCGGCGGGACGTCGATGACCTCTCCCACCTCGTGGGTCAGGGGGAAGTGCTCGCGCAGGCGGGAGTGCAGCTCGACGAAGGGAGCGGGGTCGGTCGTCTCCGGGTCCGCGGAGGCCACGGTGGGCAGCCGCAGGATCTCGCGCAGTGCCGCGACGGGGGCCGCGTCGATGGGGTCCATGGGCGCGACCCTACGCGTCGGTAGGCCGCTTCCAGGCGATCTTCAGACCCGACCAGGCGAGGTCGGTCAGCTGGGCGGTGACCTCCTCGCGGGAGACCTCGCCCGCGGTGCCGGCGAGCCACGCGTCGGCGCCGGCTCGCACCAGTCCGACCATCGACTGGCCCCACAGCATCGCGGGGGCCGGGTCGTTGCCGCGCTCGACGAGGGCGGCTGCGACGAGGTCGCTGATCTGCCCCGCCATCCGACCCGTGGCGCTGGCGGCGACCTCGGCGGCGTTGCCGCCGGTCGAGGTGCCGACGATCGGCGCGGAGACGATGAATCGGTAGACCTCGGGGTCGCGCTCGACGAGCTGGAGGTAGGCGTCGATCGCGGCGTGGATCACCGAGCGCGGGTCGACGTCGAGCGCGTCGAGCCCGGAGCCGGACCCGCCCGTCCGGCGACCGAGGACCTTGCCGATGTCGCGCAGGATGAGCTCGTCGACTCGGGCGGCGACGGCCTGGTAGAGGCCGCGACGGTCGGTGAAGTGCCGGTAGAAGACCGTCTTGGACGTGCCGGCGTCGGAGGCCAGCTCGTCCATGCCGACGGCGGCGCCCCGGCTGCGGATGGTGCGGATCGCCGACTCGACGAGCGCCTTGCGGCGCTCCTGACGATGCACCTCCCAGCGGGCGCTGCGGCCGTCGGTGGTGTCACTCACAAGGCGGGACGGTATCAGGGACGAGGGGTACCTGCTACCGTCCGTATCGCATAAAGTCAGTGGTGGGAGAGGCGGCGCACGACGCCGTCCCCGACTGACACCAACACGACCCAGGAGACCTGTGGTGGCTAACAACCTGCCGCGTCGCGCCGCCGTCCTCGGTGGCAACCGCATCCCCTTCGCCCGCCAGTTCGCCGCGTACGCCGAGGCGTCCAACCAGGACATGTTCACCGCCGCCCTGGACGGGCTCGTCGCCCGCTACAACCTCGGTGGCAAGCACATCGACGAGGTTGCCGGTGGTGCGGTCATCAAGCACTCCCGCGACTTCAACCTCGTCCGCGAGGCCGTCCTCGGCTCGGCCCTCGCGCCGACGACCTCCGCCTACGACCTGCAGCAGGCCTGCGGCACCGGCCTCGAGACCGCGATCCTCGTGTCCAACAAGATCAAGCTGGGCCAGATCGAGTCCGGCATCGCCGGTGGCGTCGACACCGCCTCGGACGCCCCGATCACCGTCACCGAGTCGCTGCGCAAGAAGCTGCTCAAGGTCAACCGGGCCAAGGGCGCCAAGGCGCAGGCCCTGGCGCTCACCAAGATCCGCCCGACGGACCTCGGCATCGCCACCCCGGCCAACGTCGAGCCGCGCACCGGCCTGTCGATGGGTGACCATATGGCCATCACGGCCAAGAAGTGGGGCATCACCCGCGAGGCGCAGGACGAGCTCGCCATGAAGAGCCACCACAACCTCGCCCGCTCCTACGACGAGGGCTTCCAGGACGACCTCGTCACGAGCTTCATGGGTCTGTCCAAGGACCAGAACATGCGGGCCGACTCCTCGATGGAGAAGCTCGCCAAGCTCAAGCCGGTCTTCGGCAAGGGTGACGACGCGACGATGACCGCCGGCAACTCGACGCCGCTCACCGACGGCGCGTCCGTGGTGCTGCTCGGCTCCGAGGAGTGGGCAGCGGAGCAGGGCCTCACCCCGCTCGCGTGGTTCGTCGACGGCCAGGCCGCCGCGGTCGACTACGTCCACGGTGCCGAGGGCCTGCTCATGGCTCCCGCCTACGCGATCCCGCGCATGCTCGAGCGCAACGGCCTGACGCTGCAGGACTTCGACTACTACGAGATCCACGAGGCCTTCGCCGCGACGGTGCTCTCCACGCTCGCCGCGTGGGAGGACGAGGACTTCTGCCGCGAGAAGCTCGGCCTGGACGCACCGCTCGGGTCCATCGACCGCGACAAGCTCAACGTCAACGGCTCCTCGCTCGCCGCTGGTCACCCCTTCGCCGCCACCGGTGGCCGCATCGTCGCCGCGCTGGCCAAGATGCTGCACGCCAAGGGCCCGGGCAGCCGTGGCCTGATCTCCATCTGCGCCGCCGGTGGACAGGGCGTCGTGGCCATCCTCGAGGGCGCCTGAGCCTTCCCCGCACCGACTCAAGGAGAACACCCACATGGGATTCGAGTACGGCAAGTTCGTCAGCTCCGGTCTGGGCAAGCAGATCGCCAACACCCTCGGCCTGCCCCGTCCGACCAAGCTGCGTCGCCACAAGGCCGGCGCCCCGCTCATCGGCGGCGCGGTCCTGCTGGCCGGGCACGGTGACGCCCCGGTCGCCGCTCTGCTCACCGAGGCCCTGCAGGCCGACGGCGTGCAGATCGCGACCTCTCCGTCGACCTCGGTCGCCGGTGTCGTCGTGGACATGACCCAGGCCCGCACCCCCGCGGACCTGGAGACCCTGCGCGGCATCCTCGCTCCGGCGCTGAAGACCCTGGCCCCCACCGGCCGGGTCATCGTCATCGGCCGTCCGGTCGCGGACACCGACGACGTCGCCGAGGCCGCGGCCCGCCGCGCGCTCGAGGGCATCGTCCGCTCGGTCGGCAAGGAGATGCGTGCCGGCGGCACGGCCAACATGGTCTACGTCGCCGAGGGCGCCGACGCCAACGCCGAGGCGACCGTCCGCTTCTTCCTCTCCGGCCGCTCGGCCTACGTCTCGGCCCAGGTCGTGCACGTCGGCGAGGCCGTCGGCGACATCGTGGTCCCCGAGAGCTGGGACGCCCCGCTCGAGGGCAAGGTCGCCGTCGTCACCGGTGCCGCGCGCGGCATCGGGGCCGCGATCGCCGAGGTGCTCAGCCGTGACGGCGCGACCGTCATCTGCGTCGACATCCCGGCGGCCGGTGGCCCGCTCGCCGAGGTCGCCAACCGCATCGGAGGCTCGGCTCTGCAGGTCGACGTCACCGCGGAGGACGCCGGGACCAAGATCGTCGAGCACGCCGCCTCGCTGCACGGTGGCTTCGACATCGTCGTGCACAACGCGGGCATCACCCGCGACAAGCTGCTCGTCAACACCGACGCCGACCGCTGGGGCTCCGTCCTCAACGTCAACCTGCTGTCGATCCTCAAGATGAACGAGGCGCTCGTGCCCGCCATCAACGAGGGCGGCCACATCGTCAACGTCGCCTCGATCGCCGGCATCGCCGGCAACCGCGGTCAGGCCAACTACGGCGCGAGCAAGGCCGGCGTCATCGGCATGACCTCGAGCCTGGCCAAGGACCCGCAGGTCCTCGCCAAGGGCGTGACGGTCAACGCCGTCGCCCCCGGCTTCATCGAGACCGAGATGACCGCGAAGATCCCGCTCGCGACCCGCGAGATCGGCCGCCTGACCAACTCCCTGTCGCAGGGTGGTCTGCCGGTCGACGTCGCCGAGACGATCGGCTGGTTCAGCTGGGACAGCAACCGCGCCGTCACGGGCAACACCGTGCGCGTGTGCGGTCAGATGCTGCTGGGTGCCTGATGGCCGTCACGACCGTCAAGAGCATCCCGGCGCTCGGGCCGATCTACGCCAAGGCGGCCCTGCCGGGCAAGGGCGGCGGCTCGTCGCTGCCCGACACCCGTCTGCGGCTCCAGGGCCACGAGATCGACCGGTCCGACCTGCTCGAGTACCAGCGCATCTGCGGCTTCAACAACAGCGACGTGCTGCCGCACACCTACCCGCACGTCGTCGGCTTCCCGCTGCAGATGCAGCTCATGTCGGGCAAGGGCTTCCCCTTGCCGCTCATGGGCCTGGTCCACGTCGAGAACGTCATCACGGTGCACCGTGAGATCCGCTTCGACGAGGCCCTGGACATCACCGTCTCGGCCGAGAACCTGCGCGCCCACCCCAAGGGCAAGGTCGTCGACCTCGTCACCGAGGTCGACGTCGCGGGAGAGCGCGTCTGGGAGGGTCGCTCGACCTACCTGGCCCGCGGCAAGGGTGACGCCGACGCGGACCGCGGTGCGCAGCCCCCGGCGATCCCCACGGGTCAGGCGGCAGCCAAGTGGAGCCTGCCCGCCAACCTCGGGCGCACCTACGGTCTGGTGTCGGGTGACATCAACCCGATCCACATGAGCGGTGTGACGGCCAAGGCGATGGGCTTCCCGTCGGCGATCGCGCACGGCATGTGGACCTACGCCCGGGTGCTCGCAGCCATCGGTCCGCGCACCAGCGGTTCGAGCACGAGCCACGTGTGGTTCAAGAAGCCGGTGCTGCTGCCGGCCAAGGTCGACTTCGTCATCGACACCACTGGCGAGCAGGTCGTCGCGGGACTGCGCAGCACGCGCAAGCCCGAGACCGAGCACCTCGTGCTCACCCTGGCCTGACCGCCGAGCTCACGACGGCCCGTGCCCCGCAGGGGGACACGGGCCGTCGTCGTCTCGGACCGTCGTGCCGCCCCGCGGGTCCGTGGGCGACGATGCGGCCGAAGGGAGGGCTCGCCGCCCGCAACGGGGTGCACGCGGCCAACTGGGGTCTGACCTACCTCGTCCTCACGGTCGTCCTCGTCGGCACGCACTTCGGGTTGCTCTGGTACCTCACCGCCGACGACCCCGAGGGGACCATGAGCTTCTTCCCCTTCGGTCTGGTCCTCACGGCCTGGGCCCTGGTCTCCCTCTGGCACCTCGTGCTGTGCATCTGGGGCATCGTCGCGAGCGCTCAGGGGCGTGAGCTGCGCGGCACGGGCCTGCCGGTCTGGCGAACCTCAGCCTGAGGTGCGCACTGCCAGGATGCGGTCGCGCAGCCAGGCGTAGGAGTCCTTGGGGGTGCGCTTCTGGTCGGCGCCGACCCGCACGAGCCCGAAGCGCTGGGTGTAGCCCTCCGCCCACTCGAAGTTGTCGAGCAGCGACCACACGAAATACCCGCTGACGTCGACCCCGACGTCGATGGCGTCGGCCACGGCGTCGAGGTGCTGGTCGAGGTAGCGGATGCGCGCGTCGTCGTGCACGGTGCCGTCCTCGACGACGTCGTGCGTCGAGCAGCCCGACTCCGTGACGTGCACCGGCGGGAGCCGGTCGCCGTAGCGGTCGCGCAGCTGCACGAGCACCTCGGTCAGTCCCTCCGGCGCCACCGGCCAGCCGAAGGCCGTGTACTCACGAGCCGTCACCGGCACGAGGTCGAGGGGGATGCCCTCGGGGACCGTCAGCTGGACCTGCTGGTCGGGGACCGCGTCGCGGGCGGCCTCGGTGCCGGGCGACCCGGGCATCCCGACGAGCGTCGGGTTGTAGTAGTTGACCCCGTGGGCGTCGAGCGGCTCGCTGATCACGGCCAGGTCCTCGGCGACCGGTCCGGGCATCCCGTCACCCATGCCGTTGGGGTACTTGCCGAGCAGGATCGGCTCGGCGAAGGCCCGGTTGTGGATCGTGTCGTAGAGCGCTGCGGCAGGGACGTCCTCGTCGGCATCGCTCACCGCGTGCACGGGCGTGTGGTTGTTGGCCGTGCCGACCGCCGCGGCACCCGCCGCGCGCAGCGCCCGGGTCGCCAGCCCGTGACCCAGGAGCAGGTGGTGGGCCGCGGCCAGCGCCTCGAAGCCCCGTGACTCCCCGGGGGCATGGACCCCGAGGGCGTTCCCGAAGAGCGTGGCGACGACCGGCTCGTTGACCGGCAGCCACATGGCCACCCGGTCGGCGAGGCGCTCGGCGACGAGCCCCGCGTAGTCGCCGAAGCGCTCGGCGGTCTCCCGGACCATCCAGCCTCCCTGTGCCTGGAGGGCGGCGGGCAGGTCCCAGTGGTCGAGCGTGACGAAGGGAGCGACCCCCGCCTCGCACAGTGCGTCGACGGCGCGGTCGTAGAAGTCGAGACCCTGTGGGTTGGCCGGACCGGCCCCTGTCGGCTGGATGCGGGGCCAGGCGAGGGAGAAGCGGTAGGCGTCGGTGCCCAGATCGCGCACGAGCGCGACGTCCTCGCCCCACCGGTGGTCGGGGCGAGGACCTGCGGCAGGGCGTTGGCGATGTTGATGACGCCGAGGTCGCGGCCCGCTCGTCGGCGCGGGGAGCACCTGGGTGATGAGGGCGAAGTCCACGGCGAGGTAGACGCCGTAGCCGATCCCGAGGATCACGGCCCCCACGAGTGCCGCGGACCAGGTCTGCACGATCGCGAGCAGCGCTGCGGCGCAGGACATCACGACACCCGAGACCATGACGAAGGGCTTGCGAACCCCGAGCCGGTCCGACCACGCACCCGCGACCATCGCGGACACGACGAGGCACGCCGCGTAGAGCAACGTGAGCACGAGGACCCCGAGCTCGGGGTCCTCGACGCCGACGGCGTCGGTGAGGAAGAAGAGCAGGTACATCGTGCAGATCGAGTTGGCGATCGTCGCGAGGAAGCGTGTGGCCCAGGCCCACGCGAAGTCGGGGTGGCGCCGCGGCGAGATCCAGAAGCCGGCGAGGAAGGCGCCCACGCCGATGCGGGGGAGGTGGCCGCGGGGGAGCGGCCGGTCCAGCGAGCCGAGGACGAAGGGGGTCACCGCGGCGACGACGAGCACGGCCAGGACGAGGTAGGCAGCCGCGGTCCCGGCGACGAGCGTGGCCACGCCGGTGCCGACGACGATGCCGAGCGTCTGGGTCATGCCGACGACGCCGCTGACGAGGCCGCGCTGCTCGACGGGCACGAGGTCGGGGATCGCGGCGGTCAGGGCGGCGAGCGTGCCGTTGAGCCCGGCCTGCACGAGGCACCATCCGAGCACCATGCCGGGGACCGTGGTGGCCATCGCGAGCAGGACGAGACCGACCGCGCCGACGAGGGTGCCGCCCACGAGCCACGGGACCCTCCGGCCGAAGCGCGAGGTCGTCCGGTCGCTGAAGGCTCCCGCGAGCGGGTTGGCGAGCGTCGACACGGCGGCGCCGATGCCCGTGACGAGGGAGAGGGTGGCCTCCTTGTGGTCGGGCGTCAGGCTCGCGGCCTGGAGACCGAGGAGAACCTGGATCGGGCCGAACCAGCCGGCGCACATGCCGACGCCGGCGAGGCCGAGACGCGCCACCCACGAGGTCGGAACCGGACGTGTGGGTTCGGCGGAGGGGTCGTGGCCGTCGACGGTGACGGCCTCCGGGGGCCGCATGCGCCGAGGCTAGCCGCGGGTCGGGCCCGTCGGGGGTCTGCGCTGCCGGGGGCCGATCCGACCGTTCACCTCGTGGGTGTGGTGGCTGTCACACCCGGGTGCCATGCTCGGTGGATGGCACACGGAGACATCACGCACATCGACATCCCGGTCAGCGACCTCACGGCAGGCGCGGCCTTCTACAGCGGGCTCTTCGGCTGGCAGATCGCCGAGATCCCCGGCTTCGAGGGCTACCCCATGTGGCAGGCCCCCAACAAGATCAGCGGCGGTGGGCTGGCGCCCCGGGGCGAGGGCTTCGAGCATCCTCGCTCCTACGTCGAGGTCGACTCGATCGACGAGGTCCTCGCCAAGGTCGAGCAGGCCGGCGGCTCGGTCGCCATGCCCAAGTCACCGATCTCGGAGACGAGCTGGTTCGCCGTGCTCGCCGACCCGGACGGCAACCACATCGGGCTCTACGAGGGCACCACCGAGGCGGGCTGACCGTCCCGTCGGTGGCCGCACGGGGTGTGGCCACCGACGGTGGACCCGGTCAGCCGAGCATGATCCCGGCGATCGTCGCGCTCATGAGGTTGGCCAGGGTCGCCGCGAGGATCGCCCGCATGCCCAGGCTGGCGATGTCCTTGCGGCGGCTCGGCGCCATCGAACCGAGCCCGCCGAGCAGGATGCCGAGCGAGCTGAGGTTGGCGAAGCCGATGAGCGCGAAGGTGACGATCGCCTGCGTGCGCGGGCTGTAGGACTCGACCTCGGGGCCGAAGTTCGTGAAGGCCACGAACTCGTTGACGATGACCTTCTGCCCGAGGCAGGACCCGGCGTCGACGGCCTCGTGCCACGGGACGCCGATCATGAGCATGATCGGCGCGAAGACGTAGCCGATGATCGTCTCGAAGGACTGGTCGGGGTGGCCGAACCAGCCGCCGACCCCGCCGATCATCGCGTTGAGCAGGGCGATGAGCGAGATGAAGGCGAGCAGCATCGCGCCGATGTTGATCGCGAGCTTCGCCCCGTCGGCGGCACCGGCGGCCGCCGCGTCGATGACGTTGCGGTGCTCGGTGACGTCGCCGAGCTCGCTCGGCGTGTGCTTGGCGGCCTCGACCTCGTCCTCGTCGAACTCGATGCCGGCCGCGACGTTGTCCGGCTCCTCGGGCACGAGCATCTTGGCCATGAGCAGGGCACCCGGGGCGGCCATGAAGCTTGCGGCGATGAGGTAGTCGAGCTCGGCGCCGAGCAGCGAGTAACCGACGAGCACGGACCCCGCGACGGTCGCCAGGCCGCCGACCATGACGGCGAAGAGGCCCGAGCGGGTCAGCCCGGCGACATAGGGCCGGATCACCAGGGGCGCCTCGGTCTGGCCGAGGAAGATGTTGGCCGCGGCATTGGTCGACTCGGCCTTGCCCGTGCCCAGGACCCGCTGCAGCCCGCCGCCGAGCACCCGGACGACCACCTGGAGCCAGCCCAGGTGGAAGAGCACGCCGGTGAGCGAGGCGAAGAAGACGACGACGGGGAGCACCTGCAGCGCGAAGACGACGCCCTCGTCAGGCAGCAGCGGCCCGAAGAGGAAGCTGATCCCCTCCGTCGCCGAGTCGATGACCGACTGGAAGCCGTCGGAGACCCACCGCAGCGCGGTGCGGCCCCACGGGACGAAGAGCACGAGCGCGCCGAAGCCGACCTGGATCGCCAGGGCCGGCAGCACGGTGCGCAGCCGGATCGCCCGACGGTTGGTCGACAGCGCGGCGGCGATGACGAGCAGGCCGAGCATGCCCGCCAGGCCCCATGACGTGCATGGTCCATCCCTCTCGTGGTGTGTCCGCGGACGCGTGCCCGCCCACACTCTCAGATCACGGCGACCGGGTCCTCCCGGCGCACGACCCCCGGGGTGACGACGTCGGCGTCGACGCCGAAGGGGACCTCACCCTCGGGCCGCTCCCGCCGGGCGAGCGTGTGCAGGTGCCGCGTGTCGAGCTCGCCCGTCTCGCAGTTGATGTCGACGACCCGGCAGCGGGGGACCGGGCCGCGCACGCGGACGACGACCTCGCCCAGACGCAGCAGGCTGCCCGGCTCGGGGTCGCGGCCGGCCTCGATCGTCAGCGTCGCGCGGAACCGGGCGGCCTGCGCCTCGCCGAGGTCGCGCAGCGCCCCGGTCGTCACCAGGCTCACCGCGCCGCCGTAGACGACCTCGCCCGCCGAGCGGATGCGGGCCAGCCGGACCGGTCGGCCCAGGTGCTCGCCGAGGAGGTCGGCATGGTCCGACGCCATGACCTCGAGCCGGGCTCTTCGCCCCCAGTAGTCGGCCTCGACAACCTCACCGGTGGGCGTGGGCTCCCCGGTGAGGGGCCCTCCCTTCGGTGAGGTGACCGTCAGCCACGCGCCGTCGAGGGAGGCGGCGACGAGGACCATCGACGGGTTGTCGACCGTGCGCAGCACGTGGTCGCGGTCGGCCTCGAGCAGGCAGAAGAGCCGGTCGCCGCGTGGGCCCGTCGGGTCGACGTGGACGTGGGCGAGGTCGGCGTGGCGGGCGCCCTTGAGCGGGGTGAGTCCGATGCGGGTGATGTGCACGGCCGCCAGTCAACCAGCCGTGGGCTCAGGCGACGTGACGCTCGTAGTCGCGGTCACCGCGGAAGGGCATGAGGTGCTGCTCGACGATGCCCTCCGGCACGCTCTCCAGCCGCAGCACGCCGTACTCCTCCGGCCAGCTGCCGTCACGGGGGAGCTTGAAGCTGCCCATGAGCATGTCGACGATCGGCAGGTGGATCGCGTAGTTGCGGTCCCAGTAGTCGACGTGCCGGGCGTGGTGCCAGTGGTGGTAGCGCGGCAGGACGACGAGGTACTCGAGCCAGCCGAAGCGCACCCCGATGTTGGCGTGGGCCACGACGGCCTGGAGGCCGACGATGATGACGTAGGCGTTCATCGCGGGGGTCGAGAAGCCGAGGACCATGAGCGGCAGCAGGACGATGCTGCGGGTCAGGACGGTCTCGGCGAGGTGGACGCGCGAGCCGGCGAGCCAGTCGAGGTCGCGGCTGGAGTGGTGCACGGCGTGGAACCGCCACAGGCTCTTCACCCGGTGGTAGGCGCGGTGCAGCACCGCCTGGGCGAGGTCGGCGACGAAGACCGCGAGCAGGACCTGCAACCACAGGGGGACCGCGCGGACCAGGTCCTTGATCGGCTCGACGGCGATGGCTGCGGCGACCGTCGTCGTCGACGTCGTGACGACGATGAGGATCAGCTGGACGAGGACGTGGCTGAGGAAGAAGTAGCAGACGTCGGTGCGCCAGCCCCGGCGGAGCACCGGGTGCGGTCGGTGGGCGAGGTGGCGCTCGAGCGGGATGAAGACGACCGCCGAGAAGACGAGGGACAGGATGAACCAGTCGACCCCCAGCGACCACGGGGTCGCCTCGATCTCGCCGAGGGGAACCTCGGACCCACCCAGCAGCACAGCCACCGTGGCCGCGACGACCCCGGTGAAGGCGATGGGCCGTCGCTGCCCGGCGAGCACGGCAACCGTGCCGATGACCAGGGCTGCGATGATGCCGACGAGCAGCAGCCCGCGGGCGAAGCCCGAGGTGTAGACGGGACGGAACTCCTGGCTCGTGAGGAGCTCGGGGAAGTGGAAGCACAGCACGGCGAGCAGGCTGAGCACGCCGAACCAGCAGGCGGTGTGCGGGAGCAGTCGAGCGTCCTTGGTGAGCATGCATCGACGCTAGGGAGGGCGAAGGGGGCGCGGCCTGAGGTCTGGTACTCAAGGTGGAATGCGTTGGGGGCCGCCCCTTCGCGGGGATAGAGTTCTTCGCGGTGCCCGGCCGGGCACCGCACCCCGTCCCACAGGAGCATCCCGTGTCTGCCCAGATCACCATCAACGTCGCCGGAGACGAGCGATCGGTGGACCGGGGGACTACTGCGGCGGACCTCTTCGAGGGGGACCGGGCGGTCCTCGTCGCCCGGGTCAACGGCGAGCTGCGCGACCTGGCCCACGAGGTCGCCGAGGGCGACGTCGTCGAGCCGGTGACGGCCGCCGAGCAGGACGGTCTCGACGTCCTGCGCCACTCCACGGCCCACGTGCTCGCGCAGGCCGTCCAGCAGATCAACCCCTCCGCCAAGCTCGGCATCGGCCCGCCGATCCGTGATGGCTTCTACTACGACTTCGACGTCGAGGAGCCCTTCACGCCCGAGGACCTCAAGGCGCTCGACAAGGCGATGCAGCGGATCATCAACGAGGGCCAGACCTTCGTGCGCCGCGAGATCAGCGACGACGACGCGCTCGTCGAGCTGGCCGACGAGCCCTACAAGTGCGAGCTCATCGGGCTCAAGGGCGGGGCGTCGGAGGACGCGGCCGAGGGTGCCTCGGTGGAGGTCGGCGGCGCCCAGCTGACGATCTACGACAACGTCCGCCGCGACGGCACCCGCGCCTGGGGCGACCTGTGCCGCGGACCGCACGTGCCGAGCACCAAGGTCATCGGCAATGCCTACAAGATCATGCGCAGCGCCGCGGCCTACTGGCGCGGCAGCGAGAAGAACCCGCAGCTGCAGCGCGTCTACGGCACGGCCTGGCCGTCCAAGGACGAGCTCAAGGCCTACCTCGACCGGCTCGCCGAGGCGGAGAAGCGCGACCACCGCAAGCTCGGGCGCGACCTCGACCTCTACTCCTTCCCCGACGAGATCGGCTCCGGCCTGCCCGTCTTCCACCCCAAGGGCGGCGTCATCAAGCGGGAGATGGAGGACTACGTCCGCCTGCGGCACATCGAGGAGGGCTTCGAGTACGTCGGCACGCCGCACATCGCCAAGGAGGGGCTCTTCCACACCTCCGGCCACCTGCCCTACTACGGCGAAGGGATGTATCCCCCCTTCGACGTCGACGGCATGGACTACCGCCTCAAGGCGATGAACTGCCCGATGCACAACCTCATCTACCGCAGCAAGCAGCGCTCCTACCGCGAGCTGCCGCTGCGGCTCTTCGAGTTCGGCCACGTCTACCGGCACGAGAAGTCCGGTGTCATCCACGGCCTGACGCGCGTGCGCGGCTTCGCCCAGGACGACAGCCACTCCTACGTCACCAAGGAGCAGGCGCCCGACGAGATCCGCCACCTGCTCGACTTCATCCTCGGGCTGCTGCGCGACTTCGGTCTCGACGACTTCTACCTCGAGCTGTCCACCCGGGACGAAGGGGGCGAGAAGTCCAGCAAGTTCATCGGCAGCGACGAGGACTGGGCCGAGGCGACCGCCGTCCTCGAGCAGGTGTGCTCCGAGACCGGGCTCGAGCTCGTGCCGGACCCGGGCGGCGCCGCCTACTACGGCCCCAAGGTGTCGGTGCAGGCCCGTGACGCCATCGGCCGCACCTGGCAGATGAGCACGATCCAGTACGACTTCAACCAGCCCTCGGCCGACCGCTTCGCGCTCGAGTACCAGGCGGCCGACGGCTCGCGGCAGCAGCCGGTGATGATCCACTCGGCGAAGTTCGGCTCGATCGAGCGCTTCATCGGTGTGCTCGTCGAGCACTACGCCGGCGCCTTCCCGGTGTGGCTCTCGCCCGTCCAGGTGCTCGGCGTGCCGGTCGCCGAGGAGTACAACGACTACCTCTGGGACGTGCTGCAGCAGATGCGGACGAAGGGGATCCGCGTCGAGCTCGACGAGAGCGACGACCGCTTCCCGAAGAAGATCCGCAATGCGAGCAAGTCCAAGGTGCCCTTCACCCTCATCGCCGGCGAGGAGGACCGCAGCAACAACGCCGTCTCCTTCCGCTACCGCGATGGGAGCCAGGAAAACGGGCTGCCGATCGAGACCGCGATCGAGCGGGTCCTCGCGGCCGTCGAGGCCAAGGACCAGATCACCTCGGCCCCGAGCCTGACCAATCCCGGCCCGGATGCCGCCCCCGCCGGCACGATCTGAGGCAGATCTCGAGGCTCGCCCGAGGACGGCCTCGCACCTCGACCATCGGGGGACCGCTATGTTGCGGGCATGACGACGCGGATCCGCCCGATCGAGCGCGACGACGCGCTCTCGCTCGGCGCGCTGCGCCTCCAGCAGGACCGTGAGGCCGGGCGCACGCCACGGCCCGGCTTCCTCACCGAGTACGCCGATGCCCTCCTGGCCGACTTCGCCGCGCAGCGGGGCTGGGTCGCGGAGGAGCCCGACGGTCGCCCGGTCGGGTGCGTCCTCGTCCACCCGGTGCGCAAGCTGCCGACGCTGAGCCACCCCGGGCGGCCGGAGTGGTGGTACGTCCAGCAGGTCTTCGTCACCGCCGACCGACGCCGCGAGGGGCTGGGCCGGCGCCTGCTGCACGCGGTGCAGGAGGCCGCGACCGCCGAGCGGGTCCGCTTCGTGCGGCTCAACGCCAGCGACGCCGGGCGGCCGCTCTTCGACGCCACCGGCTTCGACGACCCGACCGCCCGTCTGCGCGAGTGGGTCCCGGGGCAGGGCTGAGCGCCGGCCCGGCCACGGGACGAAGGGGGCGGACCCCCCTTCGTCACGGGGCGTGACAGGATCGGGCCCATGACGCAGCAGGACCACCCGACCGAGGACGCGCGCTCCCTCGTGGGCGTGCCCGATGGCTTCGACCGGCTGTGGACGCCGCACCGCATGGCCTACGTGACGGGGGAGCGGCCGAGTGACGACGCGGGAGACGGGTGTCCCTTCTGCGTCGCCCCGGACAAGGACGACGACGAGGGGTTGATCGTCCACCGCGGCGAGACCTGCTTCGTCGTCATGAACCTCTTCCCCTACAACGCCGGTCACGTCCTCGTCTGCCCCTATCGGCACGTCTCGCTCTACATCGACCTCACCGACGAGGAGACGGCGGAGTTCACGGCGCTGACCAAGACGGCGATCCGCGCGCTGCAGGCCTCGTCCAACCCGCACGGCTTCAACCTCGGGATGAACCAGGGCGCCGTCGCCGGCGCCGGGGTGGCAGCGCACCTGCACCAGCACGTGATCCCACGGTGGGGCGGGGACATGAACTTCCTGCCGATCATCGCCCAGACCAAGGCGCTGCCGATCCTGCTCGAGGACGCCCGTGCGGCCCTCGTCGCGGCGTGGGAGGACGCCAGCAACTGAGGTTGATCGCCCACACGCCGGTGCGCCGTCCGGCGGCGGTGCGGGGCGCGGTTACGCTTGACCCGCCATGCTCAATCGATACGCACGCGCCGCCGTCACCCGGATCCTCACCCCGGTGGCGCGCCTTCTGCTCCGGATGGGCATCAGCCCCGACGCCGTCACGATCATCGGCACCCTCGGCGTCTGCCTCGGTGCCCTCGTCTTCTTCCCCCGCGGGCAGCTGCTCGTCGGCGTGCTCGTCATCACCGCCTTCGTCTTCTCCGACACGATCGACGGGATCATGGCCCGCCAGCTCGACCGGTCGAACCGCTGGGGTGCATTCCTCGACTCGACGCTCGACCGGCTCGGTGACGCCGCGATCTTCTCCGGCCTGGCGATCTGGTTCTTCCAGGGCGGCGACGACCGGCTCATGGCCTGGCTCGCCCTGGCCTGTCTCGTCCTCGGCAGCGTCGTCTCCTACGCGCGCGCCCGCGCCGAGGGGCTCGGGATGCGGGCCGACGTCGGCATCGCGGAGCGGGCCGATCGGCTCGTCGCCGCGCTCGTCACGACCGGCTTCGTCGGCATGGGCCTGCCCGAGGAGGTGCTCAAGGTCGTGCTCGGGCTGCTCGCCGTCGCCAGCGTCGTGACGATCTTCCAGCGCGTCCTGCTCGTGCGCCGGCAGGCCTTCGCTCCCGAGTCCTCCGGCACCGCACCCGCCGGGTCATGACGCGGCTGCGGCAGCGCGCCACCGTCCTCGCCTTCCTCCTGGCGTGGCGGGCGCTGCGGCTGCTGCCGGCCCGGCTGGCCTACCTCCTCTTCGACCTCGCGGCCGACCGCACCCACCGCGCCGACGGCCCGTCCGTCCAGCGGCTGCGGGCCAACTACGCCCGGGTCCGCCCGGAGCTGTCGGCGGACGACCTCGAGCGGCTCGTCGCCGATGGCGTGCGGGCCAGCCTGCGCTACTACGTCGAGGCCTTCCGGCTGCCCGCGGTGAGTGGCGAACACGTCGACTCGGTCGTGCGCTTCGAGGGGGCGATGCCGCAGCTCAAGGCGGACCTGCTCGCCGGCCGACCGGTCCTGGCCTTCCTCGGCCACACGGGCAACTGGGACCTCGCCGGGGTCTGGTGCGCGCGCCACCTCGGCACCGTCGTCACCGTCGCCGAACGGCTCGAGCCGGAGGAGATGTTCCGCGCCTTCCTCGACTACCGAGAGAGCCTGGGCATGGTGATCCACCCGGCCGAGCGGGGCACCTTCGTCAGGCTGCGCGAGCAGCTCGCGACGGGGGAGCCGGTCGTCATGCCGCTGCTCGCCGACCGCGACCTGTCCGCGAGCGGCGTCGAGGTCGACCTGTGCGGGCACCGGGCGCGCATGGCCGCCGGCCCGGCGGCCCTCGCCGTCGAGACCGGCCTGCCGCTCTACCCGGTGACGCTGCGCCACGAGCGGGTCGGCGGCACCTGGGGCATGGTCGTGACCGTCCACGACGCCGTCGCCGTCGCACCGGCGAGCGTGCCCGACGCGGTGGCCCGCACGACCCAGGCCTGCGCCAACGCCTTCGGCTCGGCGATCCGCGAGCACACCGCCGACTGGCACATGATGCAGCGGGTCTTCGTCGACGACCTCGACCCGGCACGCGATGCCGCCCGACGCGAGGCCTCCCGACGGGAGGTCGCATGAGGATCGGCCTCGTCAGCCCTTACTCCTTCGACGTGCCCGGGGGAGTGCAGTTCCACATCCGCGACCTCGCGGAGTACCTCGGCGCCCACGGTCACCAGGCCTCCGTGCTCGCCCCGGCCGACGAGGGCACCGCGTTGCCCGACTACGTCGTGCCCGCCGGCCGCGCCGTGCCGATCCGCTACAACGGCTCGACCGCCCGCCTGCTCTTCGGCCCGGTGGCGGCGGGCAAGGTGGGCCGCTGGCTCGAGGAGGGCGACTTCGACGTCGTGCACATCCACGAGCCGCTCGCACCGAGCCTGTCGATCCTCGCGCTGTGGGCGGCGACGACCCCCGTCGTCGCGACCTTCCACACCTCCAACGTCCGCTCCCGCGTCATGCAGGCTGCCTACCCCTTGCTGCGCCCCTCGTTGGAAAAGATCCACGGCCGCATCGCCGTCTCCGAGGACGCCCGCCGCACGGTGACGACCCACATCGGCGGGGACGCCGTCGTCATCCCCAACGGCGTCGACACCTCGGCCTTCGCCTCGGTCACCCGTGACCCGCAGTGGACCGGTGCGCCCGGCCGACCGACGATCGTCTTCCTCGGCCGCATCGACGAGCCGCGCAAGGGTCTGCCGGTCCTCACCGAGGCCATGCCCGCCGTGCTCGACGCCGTGCCCGGGGCGCGACTGCTCGTCGTCGGGCCGGGCAGCGCCGAGGCGGCGCGGGCGCGCATGCCCGAGCGGGTCGCTGCCGCAGCCGAGTTCCTCGGCGCCCTGTCCGACGAGGACAAGGCGCGTGCGCTGGCCTCGGCCGACCTCTACGTCGCGCCGCACACCGGGGGAGAGAGCTTCGGGATCGTGCTCGTCGAGGCGATGGCCGCCGGTGCGCCGGTGCTCGCGAGTGACCTCGCGGCCTTCCAGCGGGTCCTGGACGGAGGCCGGAGCGGCATGGCCGGGGCGCTCTTCCACTCCGAGCGCCCCGACGACCTGGCGGCACGCACGATCGAGCTCATCGGCGATCCGGCGCGACGCGCGACGCTCTCACAGCTGGGCCGGGAGCGGGCACGCGTCTTCGACTGGGACGTCGTGGCCCGCGAGATCATCGCCGTCTACGAGACGGTCCTCGACGCCGGGCACCGGCACCACGAGGTCACCCGACTGCGGCCGGGGCTGGGGCGCCTGCCCGGCGAAGGCCGTGACCACGGTCAGGCAGGAGAGCCATGGAGACGCTGAGCTGGATCGCCCTCGCGCTGTGCGTGGTCCTCGTCCTCGCCTGGTACCTCTCCTACAGTGCGGCGCGGCTCGACCGGCTGCACGCGAAGGTCGAGGGGGCCTTGTCGGCCCTCGACGCCCACGTCGTGCGGCGTGCCGAGGCCAGCCTCGAGCTGGCCAACTCCGGTGCGCTCGACCCGGCGAGCGGCTTCCTCGTCGCGGCGGCGGCCAGCGAGTCGCTCGAGCGGGTCAACGAGCGCACCTTCGAGACCGATCTGCTCGAGGGGCAGCACTTCGCGGGCCGTGAGGCGGTCGAGAGCGAGCTGACCGAGGTGCTTCACGCGGCCCTGCCGCCCGAGGTCGCGCGGGAGATCGACGCGGACGGTGGATCGGGTGCCGCCGCGCTGGAGCGCGTGCGCGAGGCCGGGCTGCGGGTACAGCTGGCCAGGCGGTTCCACAACGACGCGGTCAAGGAGGTCCAGCGGGTGCGGGCCAAGCGCGTGGTGCGGCTCTTCCGCCTCGCCGGCTACGCCGCCCTGCCCCAGACGGTCGAGTTCGACGACGCCCTCCCGGGGGCGTGAGCCGAGCCTCCCTTCGGCCCGGCCACAGGGGCGAAGGGAGGTCAGGAGCACTCGTCGACGGCAGCCAACAGGTCGTCGGCGAGCGCGGCGGCCTCCGCGTCGGTGAGGTCGTGCACCGTGAGCCGCAGGTGCTGTGACGGCTCGTCGCCCTCCTCGAGGCGGAACCCGTCGCCCGTGCGCACGAGCCAGCCCCGCCGGGTCAGTCGCTCGGTGACCTCGCGGGCGGGAACCGGCAGAGGGACCCACAGGCTCATCCCGTCGCCCGCGACGGTGGGCAGACCCCGGTCGGTGAGCAGCCCGGCGAAGCTCGCGTTGCGCTCGGCGTAGTGCGCACCGGCCCGCTCGATGAGCGCCAGCGCCGCCTCGTCGGTCATCACCGCGTGGGTGATCCGCTGCAGCAGGTGACTCACCCACGTCGTGCCGGGGCTCAGGCGCAGCTCGAGCCGGGCTGCGGTCTCCGGGTCGCACGCGGTCACGGCGAGGCACATGTCGGGCCCGGCGAACTTCGACACCGACCGCACGAGGGCCCAGCGCTGGTGCTCGGGGCCCACGATCGAGTGGAAGGGCTGCCGGGACAGGTAGGAGTAGTAGTCGTCCTGCACGACGAGGACGTAGGGGTGGTCGGCGAGGACCTCGCGCAGCGCCGCGGCTCGCTCGGCGGTGAGCGACGCCCCCGTCGGGTTCTGCGCCCGCGGGGTGCACACGACCGCCCGCGCGCCCTGCTCGAGCGCGTGCCGCAGCCCCGCCACGGTCATCCCCTCGTCGTCGACGGGGACCGGGACCGCCCGATAGCCGCCGAGCTGGGCCAGGTGGATGCTCGCGAGGAAGCACGGGTCCTCGAGGGCGACGGTGTCGTCGCGCAGGAGCGCCTGGGCGAGCAGCCGCTCGACCGCGTCGACGGCGCCGCTGGTCAGGGTCAGGCGCAGGTCGTCGGCCCCCACGGGCACGTCGGGCGCCATCCACTCCCGTGCCCAGGAGCGCAGGTCGGCGTCGATCGTCGGCTCGCCGTAGAGCACGTGGCGTCCGGCAGCGGCCGCCAGCGCCGGGCCGAGGTCTGGGATGAGGCTCGGGTCCGGGTTGCCGGTGCCGACGTCACGCAGGGCACCCGCACCGGCGAAACCCTCCTGGGGCACCCGGCTGCGTCGGGCCACGCGGGTCCCCGCCCGTCCCTGGGAGATGACGACACCGGAGCGAGCGAGGTCGCGATAGGCCGCGACGGCGGTGTTGCGGTTGACGCCGAGCTGTTCGGCCAGCGCCCGGACCGGGGGCAGCGCCTCGCCGGGGGCGAGCTGCCCGCGCTCGACGAGGCCGCGCACGCTCTCGGCGATCTCGGCCGCGGTGCCGCCGGAGATCTGCGGCGTCTGGGTGCTCACGACAGCCGAGTCTAGGTGGCGTCGTCCCCGTCCGTGGACGGCGGATCGGCATTGTCCTGTGCCGTGCTAGTTTTTGGCCTAGATCAAACGACGTCGCAACCTGCGACCCGACGAGGAGCACGACATGAGCACCGAGACCCAGACCCAGACCGGGACCGCGCGCGTCAAGCGAGGCATGGCCGAGATGCTCAAGGGTGGCGTCATCATGGACGTCGTCACCCCCGAGCAGGCGAAGATCGCCGAGGACGCCGGAGCCGTCGCCGTCATGGCCCTCGAGCGCGTCCCCGCCGACATCCGCGCCCAGGGTGGCGTCTCGCGGATGAGCGACCCCGACATGATCGACGGCATCGTCAGCGCGGTCTCCATCCCCGTCATGGCCAAGGCCCGCATCGGCCACTTCGTCGAGGCGCAGGTCCTGCAGTCGCTGGGTGTCGACTACATCGACGAGTCCGAGGTGCTCACCCCGGCCGACTACGCCAACCACATCGACAAGTGGGCCTTCACCGTCCCCTTCGTCTGCGGCGCGACCAACCTCGGCGAGGCGCTCCGTCGCATCACCGAGGGCGCCGCGATGATCCGGTCGAAGGGGGAGGCCGGCACCGGTGACGTGTCCAACGCGACGACCCACATGCGCCAGATCCGTCAGGAGATCCGTCGCCTCCAGGGTCTGGCGGAGGACGAGCTCTACGTCGCGGCCAAGGAGCTGCAGGCCCCCTTCGAGCTGGTCAAGGAGGTTGCGACTGCCGGAAAGCTCCCGGTCGTCCTCTTCACCGCCGGTGGGATCGCCACGCCCGCCGACGCCGCGATGATGATGCAGCTGGGCGCCGAGGGCGTCTTCGTCGGCTCCGGGATCTTCAAGTCCGGCAACCCCGCCCAGCGGGCCGAGGCGATCGTCCGGGCGACGACCTTCTTCGACGACCCGGACATGCTGGCCAAGGTCTCTCGCGGGCTCGGTGAGGCCATGGTCGGCATCAACGTCGACGAGATCCCGCAGCCGCACCGCCTGGCCGAGCGCGGCTGGTGACGTGTCACCCAGCGCATGGGTGAGGGGCCCCGGTCGACGACCGGGGCCCCTCACCTGCCGCCGGCCGGTCAGGCCCGCCCGCAACCCGTGGTCGGTCTTGCCGCTCATGGCGATCGTCGTGGTGGAGATGATGTTGTGCGGGGGGCCGTAGACGGCCACGTACCCGGCCCGGTCCACGCCCAACCCGGTGACCCCGGTGCACAGGTGATGTCGGTTGCCGTAGGCGAGCGCGTCGGCAGACGTCTCCGAGAAGCGGATGCGACACCCGCGCTGAACGAGGGCGATGGGTTCGACGGAGCCGTCCATGAAGGGTCCGTATGCGTGCGCTGCGGGCGTCGTCACGGCATGGGACACTCCCGGTCGCTGGGTCGTCTTGGTCCAGGAGAGCCACACGTTCGCGGTGCTGCCGACCACTCGCGCGTAGTCCTGCAGCTGCCGCAGGTCGAGCCGCCGACGCAGACGGGAGTCGAAGATGCTCACCGTCTGACCGACGGGGTCGCGGACACGCCGGTGACCAGACCGCGGGTGGCGAGCGTCTCGTCGGGGTCCGCCTGGGCGTTGACGACCGCTCCACGCTGCTCGGTCGACGAGACGACCTGCAGGTCACCGGTGGATGACAGGCGCACGGACGAGACCCCGATGCATCGGTGCGACGAGTTGGCGTGGACGCGCGGGGTCTCGCTGTCGAAGCGGATGACGCATCCGCCCGCGATCGTCGTCTCCGACGTCGCCGTGCGGTCACGGTAGGGGCCGAGCGCGTCGTACCCCGGGTCCTTGAGCAGGGACGCCGCGGTCGTCCCGGACGGTGTCACCTTGACCCAGCCGATGACCAGGTCGGCGCCGACCACCCTTCGCCGCTGCGTGGTGCTGCGCAGGCTGATCCGGCTCTTGTCCCGGGCGTCGTAGAACCTCACGGTGACGTGCTTGCCGTTGCCCGTGGCACTGGTGGCAATGCCGCGAGCACTGAGCACGGGGCCGGCCTGCACCATGATCCGCAGCGAGGGATACGGCGCCTGGGGCGTCATCCGCACGATGAGGTCGCCGCGGCTGTCGACCCCGAGCGAGCTGACGCCCACGCAGGGCCGCCCCGCGGAGCCGACCGGACTCGCGGTCCCGGCCGCGTCGAAGGCGATCCGGCACCCTCCGACGACGTACCGGTCGACCGGGGCGAACTCGTCGTCGATGGCCGCAGCGTTCCCGGACGGGACGAGGAGGACGGCGAGGAGAAGTGCTGACAGGACGGACGCGATCAGCCCGCGGCGAGGCGTGATGAGCAAGGTGACCCCCGGTGACCAGCCCGGGCTTCCCCTCCGGGCAAGGCACGCACACTGCGTGCGGGGGAAAACCTGGCGCACCGTGCCGCGCCGTGGGCGAGGCGGACGTCCGTCCATTTCCGCGGCGGTTCCGACCGGGGCACACCGCGTGGCCTGCGCTCAGTCGCCGTCGGTGCGCCCGTGCCCCCTGCGGCGCAGTGCTCGCGCATCCCGGACGTCCGCCTCGTGCTTGTCCTTCTTCTTGTCGATGCCGGTCGTGTCCCGCCGAGGCAGCTGGATCTCGTCCTCGGCGGGCATGCCGGCCTGCAGCTCCCGCCCACGCTCGAGCTCGGCGTCGAGCTCAGCACCGAAGAGCAGGGCGAGGTTGGTCAGCCACAGCCACAGCAGGAAGACGATGACGCCGGCCATCGATCCATAGGTCTTGTTGTAGGAACCGAAGTTCGCCACGTAGATGCCGAAGGCCACGGACGCGAGCACCCACACGAGGATCGCCACGAGCGCGCCGGGGCTCATCCACCTGATCTTCGGCTGGCGCACGTTCGGCGTCGACCAGTACAGCAGCGCGACGATGACGACCACGGCGAGGAGGAGGACCGGCCACTTGGCGATCTGCCAGACCGTGACGACACTCGACCCGAGCCCCAGCAACGAGCCGATCGACTCCGCGACCGGTCCCGAGACGACCAGTGCCACGAGCACGGCGGCCACCAGGACGAGAAGCACCGCGGTGACGAGGAGCATCAGCGGGCGCAGCTTCCAGACCGGCCGGCCCTCGGTGACGCCGTAGATCCTGTTCATCGCCCGGGAGAAGGCGTTCACATATCCCGATGCCGACCACAGGGCACCGGCGAGGCCGAGCACCAAGGCCAAGCCGGCGCCGGTGCCCTGGGCCAGTGAGGTGAGGACCGGCTCGAGGGTGTCCGCCACGGAGGCTCCCGCCGTGTCCCGCAGGACGCCGAGGACCGTGTCGACCGTCTGCGGCCCCTGCCCGACGAGGCCCACGAGTGAGACGAGCGCGATGAATGCCGGGAAGAGTGCCAGGACGGCGTAGTACGTCAGTGCCGCCGCGAGGTCCGTGCACTCGTCCGCGGAGAACTCCCGCGCCGTCCGGCGCAGCACGTGGCGCAGCGTGGGCTTCTCGAGGTCGGTCGGTCCGTCCGGCGCGCGGGAGTCCTCCGAGTGCGGTGCTGGACCGCTGCGGTCAGCTCGTCCGGTCATCAGAGCCGGTAGCCCCGGTACCGGTGGAGCCGTCTGCCACGTGAACGGACGAGGCGCACGGCGAGCGGCAGCCCGACGAGCGCGACGGCCGCGGCGACACCCGCTGCCCAGACCTGCGGCAGCGGCTTCCCCTCACGATCGGTCGCGGAGCGCCGCACGTTGGCCACGGCGTGCTGCACCCGCGCCTTCTGCTCGTCGGCCCCGTGCTTCGCCCGCGTCCTGACGTCGAGCTTCGCGGCGAGTGCGTCGACCGTCTCACCGAGCTCGGCTCGCGTGGCGGCGGCCTCGCGCTCCAGCTGCTCGACCCCCTCGTCCGGTGACGGATGGTGCTCGTCCGGGACCGCGCGGAGGTCATGGCGGGGTTCCTGCTCGTCGAAGGTGCTCACGGGTGGTTGCCTCCCCTGACCGTGTCGATGTCGGCCTTGACGTTGTGGACGGTGCGCTCGGCGGGCGGTGCCGCCTCGGACACCTGCTTCTTGCCCACGAGGGCAAGGAGACCGGCGACCGCCAGGAGGACCACGCCGACGACCAACGCGGCCAGCCACAGGGGCATGACGAGGTCGAGGGAGATGATGGCGGTCGCGACGAGCGCGGCGACGCCGTACAGCGCGACGAGACCGGCACCTCCGAAGAGTCCCGCTCCCGTCCCGGCCTTCTTCGCGCTCTGCGTCAGCTCGGCACGAGCGAGCGCCATCTCCTGACGGACGAGCTGTCCGATCTGCTCGGTGGCGTCGGCGACGAGCTGCCCCGTGCTCTCGTGCTGGGTCGGGATGTCGTCGCGGCCCGCGGCGTGCGAGCCGCTCGCGTGGGTGGGATCAGCCAAGGCCGCCACGTCCCGGGGTGGTGCCGGGGCCCGAGGTGGGCTCGCCCGACCCGAGACCGCCTGCGCCGGTCCCGGGGGTGGTGCCGACGCCGGTGCCGGGGGAGGCGGTGGTGGTCGTCGTCGGGGTGTCGGTGGAGTCGTTCCCCGCCTTTTCCTTGACCTTGGCGGTGATCTTGTCCCCCGCCTTGTGCCCCAGGTCCTCGGCGGCCTCCTGGGCCTGACCGGCCTTGCGCTGCACCTTGGGGTCCTTCCACAGCCGCTTGGCCTGGCCGCTGATCTTGTCGTACTGCTCACGGCCGGCTCGCGTGCCGAACACGTAGCCGATGGCTCCGGCGGCGAGCATCGAGATCTTGCCCATGACAACCTCCTGGGTTGAGTCGTGCGGTTGGTTCATCTGGCTACCCGCTGACCGGGGGACCAAACACGTCCACGCATCGAGGCGGCGGCAGTCGCAGGCGTGCGGGCGACTACATTCCGCTCCATGAGCGACCTCTCCCGTCCCGTCATCGGAGTCCTCGCGGTCCAGGGCGACGTCCGGGAGCACCGAGCCGCCCTCGAGGAGGCCGGCGCAGCGACGCTGCCGGTACGTCGACCGGAGGAGCTGGCGACGGTGGACGCGCTCGTGCTCCCCGGAGGGGAGTCGACGACCATCGACAAGCTCACCCGCACCTTCGGCCTGCGTGCCCCCCTTCGCTCCCGCATCGCCGACGGGATGCCGGTCTACGGCAGCTGCGCCGGGATGATCCTGCTCGCGGACCGCATCCTCGACGGCCACCCCGACCAGCAGACCCTCGGCGGGCTCGACATCACGGTGCGGCGCAATGCCTTCGGCCGCCAGGTCGACTCCTACGAGACCGATCTCCAGGTGCGTGGGGTCGAGGGCGGGCCGGTCCGCGCCGTCTTCATCCGGGCTCCCTGGGTGGAGCAGGCCGGCGACGGCGTCGAGGTGCTCGCCGGCGTGGAGGCGCAGGGGGAGACCCGTCCGGTCGTCGTGCGGCAGGGCCACCTGCTCGCCACGAGCTTCCACCCCGAGGTGACCGGGGACCACCGCGTCCACGCGCTCTTCGTCGAGATGGTGCGGCGCGCCGCGTAGGATCGACCCTCGGACCACCTGCCAGCCACAACGAGGAGACAACGTGTCCGGCCACTCCAAGTGGGCAACCACGAAGCACAAGAAGGCGGCGATCGACGCCAAGCGCGGCAAGCTCTTCGCCAAGCTGATCAAGAACATCGAGGTCGCGGCGCGCACCGGTGGCGGCGACCCCACCGGCAACCCCACGCTCTACGACGCGATCCAGAAGGCGAAGAAGAGCTCGGTCCCCAACGACAACATCGACCGCGCCGTCAAGCGCGGCTCGGGCGCCGAGGCCGGTGGCGCCGACTGGGAGAACATCACCTACGAGGGCTACGCCCCCGGCGGTGTCGCCATCCTCATCGAGTGCCTGACCGACAACAAGAACCGCGCCGCCACCGAGGTGCGCACGGCCCTGTCGCGCAACGGCGGCAACCTCGCCGACCCCAACTCGGTGGCCTACCTCTTCAACCGCAAGGGCGTCGTCATGGTGCCGAAGGCGGAGAAGAGCGAGGACGACCTGCTCGAGATCGTGCTCGAGGCCGGCGCCGAGGAGATCAACGACTTCGGCGACTCGTGGCAGATCGTGTCCGAGGCGACCGACTTCGTCGCCGTCCGCACGGCGCTCCAGGAGGCCGGGGTCGACTACGACTCGGCCGAGGCCTCCTTCCTGCCGAGCATGCAGGTGCCCCTCGACAAGGAGGGCGCCAAGAAGATGATCCGCGTCGTCGAGGCCCTCGAGGACAGCGACGACGTCCAGGACGTCTTCACCAACGGCGACATCTCCGACGAGGTCCTCGCCCAGCTCGAGGCCGACGAGTCCTGAGCCCGGCGTGTCGGCGGCGCCCGGTGCGCCGCCGACACGTAGTCTCGACCAGAACAGGTGTTCGAGTCGATCCGGGAGGCCGCAGGTGCGAGTGCTCGGCGTGGACCCCGGGCTGACCCGGTGCGGCCTCGGCGTCGTCGAAGGGGAGGCCCGCGCCCTGCGCATGGTGGCCGTCGGTGTCGTGCGCACCTCGGCGGACCGCTCCACCGGTGACCGACTGGCCTACGTCCAGGACGAGCTCGACGCCTGGCTCGACCGCTTCCAGCCCGACGCGATCGCGCTCGAGCGCGTCTACGCCGCCGACCACGTGCCGACCGTCATGACGACGGCACAGGTGAGCGGGCTGGTCCACCTCGCCGGGGCCCGCCGCGGGCTGCCGGTCACCCTGCACACGCCCACCGAGGTCAAGGCGGCCGTCTCCGGCTCCGGCCGGGCAGACAAGGCACAGATCACGACGATGGTCACCCGCATCCTCTCCCTGACCGAGGCCCCCCGGCCGGCCGACGCGGCCGACGCCCTGGCGCTGGCGATCTGCCACCAGTGGCGCGGGGCCGGTGCCGCCCGCCGCGAGCTCGCCGCCGCGAGCGAGCGGGCCCGCCTGAGGTCGGTCGCCCGATGATCGCCTCCGTCACCGGCACCGCCCAGCACGTCGGCCTCGACCGGGTCGTCGTCGACGTCCACGGCATCGGGCTGCTCGTGCACACCCCGCCGGCGGTGGCCGCCGCGACCCGGGTGGGCCAGCCGGTCGAGCTCGCGACGAGCATGATCGTGCGCGAGGACTCGATGACCCTCTACGGCTTCGCCGAGGCCTCGGAGCGCGACACCTTCGACCTCGCGCAGACCGTCACCGGCGTGGGTCCGCGCGTCGCCATGGCGCTGCTGTCGGTGCTCAGCCCGCAGGAACTCGCCGCCGCCGTCGCCGCGGACGACATCGCCACGCTGACCAAGGTCCCCGGCATCGGCAAGAAGGGCGCCGAGCGCATCGCCCTCGAGCTGCGGGGCAAGCTGCCGGAGGTGCCCGGGGCCGCCGCCGCGGGTGCCGCCGGGGGTGCGACGGCCGCGCCCTGGCAGGACCAGGTCATCGAGGCGCTCGTGGGTCTGGGTTACTCCGCGAAGCAGTCCGCGGACGCAGTGGCCAAGGTCGCCGACGAGCACGGTGACGGTGGCGTCTCCAGCGTCCTGAGGGCCGCCCTGCAGGTGCTTGCCCGGTGAGCGGCTTCAGCTCCGAGATGCGGGTCGCCGACGACGAGGACCCTCGGGCCTCCGACGGTTCCTACGACGCGACTGCCCGCATCGTCGACGCCGGCGGCACCGACGACGACACCACCGTCGAGGCGGCGCTGCGACCGCGACGGCTCGACGAGTTCCCCGGCCAGCCCAAGGTGCGCGACCAGCTCGGTCTCGTGCTCGAGGCCGCGCGCCGCCGCGGCGCCCCGCCCGACCACGTGCTCCTGTCCGGTCCGCCCGGCCTGGGCAAGACGACCCTGGCGATGATCGTCGCCGCCGAGCTCGAGCAGCCGATCCGGGTGACCTCCGGCCCCGCGATCCAGCACGCGGGCGACCTCGCGTCCGTCCTGAGCTCGCTGTCGGAGGGGGAGGTGCTCTTCCTCGACGAGATCCACCGCATGTCCCGCCCTGCGGAGGAGATGCTCTACCTCGCGATGGAGGACTTCCGCGTCGACGTCGTCGTCGGCAAGGGCCCGGGCGCCACGGCGATCCCGCTCGAGCTGCCCCCCTTCACCGTCGTCGGGGCGACGACCCGTGCCGGCCTGCTGCCGGCGCCGCTGCGCGACCGCTTCGGATTCACCGGCCACCTCGACTTCTACGAGGTCGCCGACCTCGAGCGCATCCTCGCCCGCAGCGCCCGGCTGCTCGGCGTCACCGCCGACGACGCCTCGCTCGCCGAGATCGCCATGCGCTCCCGCGGCACCCCCCGCATCGCCAACCGACTCCTGCGCCGGGTGCGCGACTGGGCCCAGGTGCACGGCACCGGGCAGGTCGACGTCGACGCAGCGCGGGCGGCGCTGGCGCTCTTCGACGTCGACGAGGCCGGGCTCGACCGCCTCGACCGGGCCGTGCTCGACGCGCTGTGCCGCCGCTTCGGGGGCGGGCCGGTCGGCCTGTCGACCCTCGCCGTCGCCGTCGGCGAGGAGACCGACACCGTCGAGACTGTCGCCGAGCCCTATCTCGTGCGGCAGGGCTACATCGTGCGCAGCCCGCGCGGACGGATGGCCACGCCGGCGGCCTGGGCCCACCTCGGCCTCACCCCGCCACCGGGGGAGCAGGGGGCTCTCCCCTTCGCAGAGGGGCCGGACACCGGCCGTCTCGGCTGACGTCACACGGAACCAGATCGCCCGTCGTGTCCGTTGGTGAGGGCGTAGGGGCTGACCTAGACTCGGCCACTGGCTCGGGCGACCCCGAGCCACTGCGACGTCACCTCGACCGACCAGTCCCGACCCAGGAAGTCCGCACTCATGAACCAAGGCTCGCAGACCGCCAGCCTGATCCTGCTGATCCTCCCGCTGATCCTCATCGGCTTCATGCTCTGGAGCGCGCGGCGACGGCAGAAGACCATGGCGGACTTCTCCGCCTCCCTGCAGGTCGGGGAAGAGGTCGTGACGACCTCGGGCATCTTCGGGCGGATCACCGAGGTCGAGGACGACCGGGTGCGCCTCGAGGCCGCCCCGGGCATCGTGCTCACCCTCGACCGACGCGCCATCGGCGCCAAGGTCGCGCCGGGCGGGGACGTCACCACCGACACCGACGGGCGGGACTGACATGGCTGACCGGCGACGCAGCAAGGACGTGGCCCGCAAGGACAACGCCAAGCGCACCCTGATGTGGCTCTTCGCCTTCATCATCATGCTCACCGGTGCGCTGGGCTATGGCGTGTGGAAGAAGGATGCCTCGTGGACGCCCGCGCTCGGGCTCGACCTCGAGGGCGGCTTCCAGTTCATCCTCTCGCCGCGCAGCACCGAGGGTGGCTCGGTCTCCCAGCAGCAGCTCGAGGAGGCCCGCGACATCATCGTCCAGCGCATCGACGCACAGGGCACCTCGGGGGCGGAGGTGACCACGCGGGGCTCGTCCAGCATCGTCGTCGCCATGCCCGGTGTGCCGACCAAGGAACAGCAGGACGCGATCGCCGCGTCGTCGCAGATGCAGTTCCGCCCGGTGCTCGCGACGGACCTCGGGTCGCCGCAGGCCGCCGAGCCGACGCCCTCCGCGACGACCTCCGGCAGCGGGTCCAAGAGCAGCTCGTCGAGCAACTCGACCCAGCCGAGCGCCAGCCGCAGCAGCTCGACCGCCGCCTCGCGCGAGCAGGAGCGCACCGCCGAGCCGACCTCGACGCCGAGCGGCTCGAAGTCGAGCACGAAGACCACGTCCGGCACGAAGACCACCTCCGGCGCCACCCCGACGGCGAGCGAGCAGTCGTGGAAGCCCTCGGGCAAGCCGACCGACGAGCTCGACCCCAACAACATCTCGACGAAGGTCTGGAAGGAGTTCCAGGACCTCGACTGCTCGAAGCCGCCGGAGGACCAGCCGGCCGGCAACCCCGACAGCGCGATCGTCGCCTGCAAGGAGGACGGCTCGCTCAAGTACGTGCTCGGCCCGGTCGTCGTCGCCGGTACCGAGATCGCCGACGCGCAGGCCGGGTACCGGGTCGGCCCGCAGGGCCAGCAGACCAACGAGCCCGAGATCCAGCTGACGCTGACGAGCAAGGGCCGCAAGGAGTACGGCGACGTCTCCAAGCAGATGGTCAAGCTGCAGGGGCTCAACCCGGCCAACCCGACCAACCCGCCGGCCTCCTACAACGCGCTGGCCGCCGTGCTGGACTCCAAGGTCCTCATCGACCCGGGCTTCAACGAGGCGATCCCCAACGGTCAGGCGAGCATCTCCGGCTTCTCGATCGACGAGGCACGGTCACTGGCCAAGTCGCTGAAGTTCGGCGCCCTGCCGCTGTCCTTCGACGTGGAGAGCCGTCAGGAGATCAGCCCGACGCTCGGCTCCGAGCAGCTGCGCTACGGCATCATCGCCGGGCTCATCGGCCTCTTCGTCGTGCTGCTCTACTCGCTCCTGCAGTACCGCGCGCTGTCGATCGTCGTCATCGGCTCGATGCTCGTGGCCTTCGGCATCACCTACCTGGCGATCGCCCTGCTCGCATGGGGCTACAACTACCGCCTCGACATGGCCGGCGTGACCGGCCTGATCATCGCCATCGGCGTCACCGCCGACTCCTTCATCGTCTACTTCGAGAGGGTGAGGGACGAGCTGCGCGAAGGGAGGAACCTGCGGGCAGCGGTCGAGGCCGGCTGGGCCCGGGCCAAGGGCACGATCCTCGTCGCCGACGGCGTCAACCTCATCGCCGCCGTCGTGCTCTACGTCCTCGCCAGCTCGGGTGTGCGTGGCTTCGCCTTCACGCTGGGCCTGACGACGCTCATCGACCTCGCGATCTTCTGGCTCTTCACCCACCCGCTGCTGACGATCCTCGCCCGCAACACGTTCTTCGCCTCCGGGCACAAGTGGTCCGGCTTCGACGTCGACACGCTGCGTGAGGCCAAGGTCCGCTACACGGGGCGCGGCAACTTCGACATCGACAACCCGGTCGCCGTGCCGGCCGAAGGGAGCGCCCGATGAGTCGCATGGCGCAGTGGGGCAACGACCTCTACACCGGCGACCGGTCGATCGACTTCGTCGGCAAGTCCAAGACCTGGTACATCGCCTCGGCCGTCATCATGGCGGTCGCCGCACTCGGCTTCGTCGTCCAAGGGCTCAACCTCAGCCTCGAGTTCACCGGCGGTTCGGAGTTCCGCGTCGTCACCCAGGGGGCACCGGCCTCCTACGAGGACGACGCGACCTCGGCCGTCCGCGAGGTCGCCGGTGGCTCCGCCTCGGCCAATGTCACCACCATCGGCGGCAACACGGTCCGCGTGCAGACCGAGGAGCTCGACGGCGACGAGTCGCGGGAGGTGGCCCGCGAGCTGGCCCGCACCTTCGGCGTGCCCCAGTCGGAGGTCAACTCCAGCTTCATCGGCCCCTCGTGGGGTGCCTCGGTCAGCCAGCAGGCCCTGCGGGCCCTGATCGTCTTCATCGTCATCACGACGGCGCTGATGGCGCTGTACTACCGCAACTGGAAGATGGCGATCTCGTCGATCGTCGCGCTGGCGCACGACATGCTCATCACGGTCGGCATCTACACGTGGACCGGCTTCGAGGTCTCGCCGGCGACGCTCATCGGCTTCCTCACGGTCCTGGGCTACTCCCTCTACGACACGGTGGTCGTCTTCGACCACGTGAAGGAGAACACCCGGGCCGCCTTCCAGAACAAGCGCTCGACCTTCGCGCAGGCGGCCAACCTCGCGGTCAACCAGACGCTCGTGCGCTCGATCAACACCACGGTCATCGCCGTGCTGCCGATCGTCGCCGTCCTCATCATCGGCTTCGCCAAGCTCGGCCCCGGCACCCTGCTCGACCTCTCGCTGGCGCTCTTCATCGGCATGACGGTCGGTGCCTTCTCGTCGGTCTTCATCGCGACCCCGCTGCTCGTCGACCTGCGGCGCAAGGACGCCGACGTCGTCGCGCTCGACAAGGCGGCGACGAAGCACCAGGCATCGGCCGCGCGACGGGCCGTGCCCGCCACCGCCGGTGCGCGTACGGGGGCCGGCTCGACCGGCGCCGGCGAGGGCACGGCGACGGTCGTCGGCCGCGGCGATGCGCTCACAGGTGGCGCGGACCCGGTCGCGGAGATGCTCGACCTCGGACAGGTCGA
>ERZ500994.18-NODE-18-length-63720-cov-12.338789_pt1 | contig 63720 bp, 68 predicted proteins | sample MGYA00248878_ERZ500994 | MGnify/ENA primary metagenome ERZ500994 (study PRJEB25958, sample SAMN03398533) | human skin metagenome | study: EMG produced TPA metagenomics assembly of the Human Skin Microbiome Metagenome (human skin metagenome) data set. | reverse complement strand
GCGATGGAGGAGCCGGTGGCGTTCGACGCGGTGAACCTGCGCCGCGAGAAGCAGAAGGTGCTCTCGGCCGTGACGCTGCCCGACCGCATCGACCTGCACTCAGCCCGCGGCCGGTACGCCGCCGGCTGGTCGGGCGTCACGGGGTCGAGCGTCGCTGGCCGCTCTCGATCAGCCAGCCGAACAGGGCCGGGCCGATCACGCCGCCCGCCGCGGTGCCGATGGCGTAGAAGAGGGCGATCGCCATCGCCCGCATCTCGGACGCGCCGCTCGACGCCGCCGCGCACCTCGCCGCCGTCGAGCAGCCGTGGGTCGGCGCCGTCACGAGCTTCATCGGCACCGTCCGCGCGCAGGACCCCGAGGCCGCAGGTCCCGTCGTGGCGCTCGAGTACTCCGCGCATCCGGATGCCGAGGCCACCCTGCACGACATCGCGATGAGCGCGATCGGCGACCGCCGTGCGATCGTCGCGGTCAGTCACCGCGTGGGGCGGCTCGCGGTGGGCGACGCCGCCGTCGTCATCGCCGTCGGCACGGCGCACCGAGGCGACGCGTTCACGATCTGCCGCGACGTCATCGAGGAGATCAAGCGGTCCTTGCCGGTGTGGAAGAAGCAGTGGACCGACGACGGCGAGGCCCTCTGGAAGGGCATCGGCGGCTGAGGGCGTCGGACGAGCGGTGAGACCCGGCGGGGCTCAGCCCCCGGCGAACGGGGGGAGCACGTCGACGACGGATGCCGCCCCCAGCGCCGTCTCGTCGTCGCTGCGACGGCCGTCCACGAGCACGGCGCAGCGGGGGAGGATCGCGCCGAGCGCGGGGTAGTCCGCCGCGAGGGTGCGACGCAGCGCGCCGAGCGTCGCGTCGTCGCGCTGCTCGGTGGCGCGGCCGGCGAACTCCTCCGCCGCGGCGAAGTAGCGCACCTGCGTCATGGGCGGTCGTCCCAGCCCGCGGCAAGCTCGGTCACCGCCGCGACCGCCGCCCGGACGTCGTCGGGAGAGCCGCCCGCGCGACCCGCGACGAGCCCCGCTGCGAACGCGCTGAACGGCGCGGCGGGTCGCGCCACCCCGTTCGCGACGTCACGGGCGAGGTCGAGGATGAGCGCGATCGGCAGGTCGTCGTCGGCGAGGCCGAAGCGCTCGCGCAGCGCGGCGGCCCACGCGTCCAGGGCCTCGGGGGGAAGAGTGCGATCGCTCATGGCGTCTCCTTCGTGGGGGTGAGAAGCGCGGTCGGGACGGGCCGGGGGCGCGCACCGGCGCGCTCGGCATCGTCCCACGTGTCGATGTCGTCCGTCGCCGGCCACGTCGCCGCCCCGGGCTGGCCGGGTCGGCCACGGCCGGTCGCCGCGGACGACCTCCTCGGGGAGCGAGCCGTCGCCGGCGACGACCTCGCCCACGCCGCCCTCGTCGAGCAGGTGCACCACCGGCTCGCCGAGCACCCGAGTCTGCTCGAGACCGCACGCACCCACCTCGACTCCCCCGGCCTTGAGGCGACCTCCCGCGCCCTCATCGTCCACGTCAACACGGTCCGTTACCGCCTCGGCCGGATCAGCGAGGTCACCGGCTACGACCTCACCGACCCGCACGAGGCCTTCACCGTGCGTGTCGCCCTGACCCTCGGCGCCATCTTGGAGGAACCCTCCAACTCCGACGGGTGATTCTCTGGCGTGGTCGACCTCGCCCGCGCCGCCCTTCGCCCGCGACTCTGGATGGGTGCTCGCCATCACCTGCCCCGGTCAGGGCTCACAGACGCCCGGCTTCCTCTCTCCCTGGCTCGAGCTGCCCGGCGTGGCCGACCGCCTGCACTGGCTGTCCGCCGTCGCCGGCATCGACCTCGCCACCCACGGCACGACGAGCGACGAGGAGACGATCAAGGACACGGCGGTCGCGCAGCCGCTCATCGTCGCCGCGGGCCTGCTGTCGCTGCTGGCGCTCTTCGAGCACCCGGCCGACGGCTTCCGCGTCGTCGGCGCCGGTGCCGGCCACAGCGTCGGTGAGATCACCGCGGCCTCGGCTGCCGGCGTCATCTCCGCCGAGCAGGCCATGGTCCTCGTCCGCGAGCGCGGTCGCGGCATGGCCGCCGCGGCACAGGCCACCCCCACCGGCATGAGCGCCGTCCTCGGTGGCGACCCCGACGAGGTGCTCACCGTCCTCGAGCAGCACGGCCTCACCCCGGCCAACGTCAACGGCGCCGGTCAGGTCGTCGCCGCCGGCACGATGGAGCAGCTCGCGGCCCTGGCCGAGGCCCCGCCGGCCAAGGCGCGGGTCATGCCCCTCAAGGTTGCCGGCGCCTTCCACACGGAGCACATGTCCCCCGCCGTCGCCGAGATGGGCCGCCTCGCCCGAGCCGTCTCGACCCACGACGCCCGGGTCCCGCTCGTCTCCAACGTCGACGGTGCCGTGGTCCACTCCGGCCGCGAGGTGCTCTCGCGCATCGTCAGCCAGGTGAGCAACCCGGTGCGCTGGGACCTGTGCATGGAGACCCTCAAGGACCTCGGCGTCACCGGGGTCATCGAGATCCCGCCGGCCGGCGCCCTCACCGGTCTGGCCAAGCGAGGGCTCAAGGGCGTCGAGGTGCTCGCCCTCAAGACCCCCGACGACCTCGAGGCCGCCCACCGCATGGTGCGTGAGCACGGCTCGGCGAGGTCGGCCTCCCAGCCGACCTGGCGCCTGGTCACCGCGCCGGTCAAGGGCACCGTCGAGGTCGGCTCGAGCGCTCCCGGCGCGGCCGTCACCCCGGGCGACGTCGTCGCCCGCATCTCCTCCCTTCGCGACACGCTCGAGGTGCGGGCCGACCACGGCGGCACCGTCGTCGAGTGGCTCGTCGAGGACGGCGACCCGGTCTCCCCCGGCCAGCCCCTGCTGCGCCTGCACCCCGAGGGGTCGATCGCGTGAGCGCCTCGACCCTGGGCGTCCCCGACGTCCTGCACCACGCGCGCATCACGGGCATCGGCGCCTACCGCCCCGAGCGGGTCGTCCCCAACAGCGAGATCATCGAGGCGATCGACTCCTCCGACGAGTGGATCCGCGAGCGCTCCGGCATCGCCTCGCGCCACAAGGCGGCCGAGGACGAGAGCGTCGTCGACATGGCCGAGCACGCCTCGCGCGCGGCCCTCGACTACGCCGGCCTGGGCGCCGACCAGGTCGACGCCGTGCTCGTCGCCACGGTGACCCACCCCTACCAGACGCCCGCCGCCGCCCCGATCCTCGCGGCCCGGCTCGGCTCCGGCGCAGCGGCCTTCGACCTCTCCGCCGCGTGTGCGGGCTACTGCCACGCGATCTCGGTGGCCAACGACATGGTCCGTGTCGGCACCGCCGAGCACGTCCTCGTCGTCGGCGTCGAGAAGCTGCTCGACTTCACCGACCCGCAGGACCGCGGCTCCGCCTTCATCTTCGGCGACGGGGCCGGTGCCGCTGTCGTCTCCCGCAGCGAGGCCCCCGGCATCGGCCCGACCGTGTGGGGCAGCGACGGCGACAAGCACCGCTTCATCACCCAGCGCGATGCCTGGACCGAGCTGCGGGACGACCGGGACCTGCGCTGGCCGGCGATCATCATGGAGGGTCCGAGCGTCTTCCGCTGGGCCGTGTGGTCGATGGCCAAGGAGGCCCAGCGCGCGCTCGACGTCGCCGGGGTGCGCGCCGACGAGCTCGCCGCCTTCATCCCCCACCAGGCCAACGTGCGGATCATCGACCAGATGGCCAAGACCCTGGGTCTGCCGGCCGACCTGCCCATCGCCCGCGACATCGTCACCACGGCCAACACCTCCGCGGCCTCGGTCCCCCTCGCGATGGAGCGCATGCTCCGCGAGGGCGAGGTCGAGCCCGGCGGTCTGGCGCTCCAGATCGGCTTCGGTGCCGGTCTCGTCTGGGCCGCACAGGTCGTGACCCTCCCCTAGTTCACCCGTCGGTCCGACGGGTCATCGGGCCAGCACACCGCCCCAACCGCAACACGAAGGAGCAGTTCCATGGCATTCAGCGACCAGGAGATTCTCGACGGCCTCGCCGAGATCGTCTCGGAGGAGACCGGTGTCGACGCGTCCGAGGTGACCGCCGACAAGACCTTCACGGACGACCTCGACGTCGACTCGCTGTCGATGATGACGATCGCCGTCACCGCCGAGGAGAAGTTCGGGGCCAAGATCCCCGACGAGGAGGTCAAGAACCTCAAGACCGTCGGCGACGCCGTCAACTTCATCAAGGCCAACCAGCCGGCCTGATCCGGTGACGGTCCCCCCTTCGTCACGAGCGAAGGGGGGAACCGCCCGGCCGCGTCCACCGACCCACAGGAGCCCCGCATGTCCTCTCCCCGACCCACCGTCGTCGTCACCGGCGTCGGAGCCACGACCCCGCTCGGCGGCACCGCCGAGGAGACCTGGCAGGCACTGCTCGCCGGCCGTCCCGGCGCGCGCGCCCTCGACGCCTCCTGGGTCGAGGAGTTCGAGCTGCCGGTGAGCTTCGCCGCGCAGCTGACGACCCCCGTGTCCGAGGTGCTCAAAAAGGTCGAGACCAAGCGCCTCGACCCCTTCGCCCAGTACGCCCTCGTCGCCGCCCGTGAGGCGTGGGCCAATGCCGGCTCCCCCGAGGTCGAGCCGGAGCGTCTCGCCAGTGCCGTCGGCACCGGCATCGGTGGCGTGCAGACCCTGCTCACCGCGTGGGAGGCCCTGCGCACCAAGGGACCTCGTCGCGTCTACCCGCTGTCGATCCCCATGCTCATGCCCAACTCCGCATCGGGCACGGTCTCCCTGGAGTTCGGTGCCCGGGCCGGTGCGCACACCCTCGTCTCCGCCTGCTCCTCCGGCGCCGAGTCGATCGGCTATGGCGCCCAGCTCATCCGTGACGGCAAGGCCGACGTCGTCATCGCCGGTGGTTCCGAGGCCTCGATCCACCCCCTGCCCATCTCCGGCTTCGCCGCGATGCAGGCGCTCTCCACGCGCAACGACTCCCCCGAGACCGCCTCGCGCCCCTACGACGCCGACCGTGACGGCTTCGTCCTCGGCGAGGGCGGCGCGATCCTCGTCCTCGAGTCCGAGGAGCACGCCCGCGCCCGCGGCGCCGACATCATCTGCACCCTCGCCGGCTTCGGCGTGAGCGCCGACTCGCACCACATCGCGGCCCCCGAGCCCGAGGGCGCCGGCGCCTCCCGCGCCATGGCCGACGCTGTCCGCGACGCCGGGGCCACCCCGGCCGACCTCGTGCACATCAACGCGCACGCGACGTCGACGCCCGTCGGCGACGTCGCCGAGGTCGCCGCGATCCGCCGGGCCTTCGGCGCCGACGCCGACCACATGGCCATCAGCGGCACGAAGTCGATGACCGGCCACCTCCTGGGGGCCGCCGGGGCCCTGGAGGCGATCTTCGCCGCGCTGTCCGTGCGCGACCGGGTCGCGCCGCCGACGATCAACATCGACAACCTCGACCCGGCGGTCGACCTCGACATCGTCCGCGACACCCCCCGCCAGCTCGGCGACGGTGATCTGCTCGTCCTCGACAACAGCTTCGGCTTCGGCGGGCACAACGTCGCCCTGGCCTTCGGGACGCACTCGTGACGCGCCAGCCCAATGCGGCCTCCGCATCGGTGTCGACGCGGACCAAGGTCCCGCGCGAGCAGGACCCGCGCAACCCCAACCACCGCATCGCTGACTTCCTCGACCACGGGTCGGTCGAGCTGATCACGGCCGACGACGACTCGGGCATGCTCGCCGCGACGGGCACCGTGGGCGGCCAACCGGTCGTCGTCTTCGCCTCCGACGCGACGATCATGGGCGGCGCCATGGGCGTCGCCGGCTGCAAGGTCGTCGTCGCCGCCTACGAGCGCGCCCTCGCCGACGGCGTCCCCGTCGTCGGCCTGTGGCACTCCGGTGGGGCGCGCCTGCCCGAGGGGGTCGTCTCTCTGCACGCCGTCGGCGAGGTCTTCGCGATCATGACGCGCGCGTCGGGCAAGATCCCCCAGATCTCGGTCGTCATCGGTGCCGCCGCCGGCGGTGCCGCCTACGGCCCGGCCCTGACCGACATCGTCATCCTCGCCCCGGAGGGGCGCATCTTCGTCACCGGCCCCGACGTCGTCCGCTCGGTGACGGGTGAGGACGTCGACGCCCTTCGCCTCGGTGGTCCCGAGCCGCACGGTCGCCGCTCCGGCGTCGTCCACGTGCTCGCCGAGTCCATCGACGATGCCTACGGCCGGGCCGGCACCCTGTGCCGCCTGCTGAGCGACCAGGGCGACTTCGACCTCGCGGCCGTCACCGATGTCGACCTCGCCGAGCAGCTGCCGGAGTCGGCGAAGCGGGCCTACGACGTGCACCCCCTCGTCGAGCAGCTGCTCGACAGCGGCGAGGTGCAGGAGCTGCACGGCCGGTGGGCGCCCAACATCGTCACGACGCTCGGCCGCATGGGCGGACGCACCGTCGGCGTCATCGCCAACAACCCGATGCGCCTGGGCGGCTGCCTCGACTCGTCGTCGGCGGAGAAGGCCGCGCGCTTCGTGCGCATGTGCGATGCCTTCGGCGTCCCGCTCGTCGTCCTCGTCGACGTGCCCGGGTACCTGCCCGGCGTCGGCCAGGAGTGGGACGGCGTCGTGCGCCGCGGGGCCAAGCTGCTGCACGCCTTCGCCGAGGCCGTCGTCCCCCGGGTCACCGTCGTCACCCGCAAGACCTACGGCGGTGCCTACATCGCGATGAACTCGCGCTCGCTCGGCGCAACGAAGGTCTTCGCCTGGCCGGACGCGCACGTGGCCGTCATGGGCTCGGTCGCGGCCATCCGCATCCTGCACCGCCGCCGGCTCGCCGAGGTCGACGAGTCGGAGGTCGCCGAGGTCGAGCAGCAGCTCGCCGACGAGCACGACCGGCTCTCGGGCGGTCTGCCGCGGGCGGTCGAGATCGGTGTCGTCGACGAGATCGTCGAGCCCACCCGCACCCGCTCGGCCGTCGCGACGGCCCTCGCGGAGGCGCCCGCTCGCCGCGGCGAGCACGGCAACATCCCGCTGTGACACAAGGACGCCCGGTGCCCGCTGACCCGGGCACCGGGCGTCCTTGTGTCTCGCTCCGGTCACGCTCGGGGTCTGTGTGACCCCTGACACGCCGCGACCAGTAGGTTCTGCGTCATGCCGAGCGACACCGCCACCCACGAGCCCCTCGTCGTGCTCACCGACGTCAACAAGCACTTCGGGCAGCTGCACGTGCTCCAGGACATCAACCTGACCGTCGGTCGCGGCGAGGTCGTCGTCGTCATCGGGCCGTCCGGGTCGGGCAAGTCGACGCTGTGCCGCACGATCAACCGGTTGGAGACCTTCGAGTCGGGCAGCATCACCGTCGACGGCAAGCCGCTGCCCGAGGAGGGCAAGGAGCTGACCCGGCTGCGCGCCGACGTCGGCATGGTCTTCCAGTCCTTCAACCTCTTCGCGCACAAGACGATCCTCGACAACGTCACGCTCGGCCCGATCAAGGTACGCAAGAAGTCCAAGGCGGAGGCGACCGCCCGGGCCAAGGAGCTGCTCACCCGGGTCGGCGTCGACGCCCAGTCCTCGAAGTACCCCGCCCAGCTCTCCGGCGGCCAGCAGCAGCGCGTCGCCATCGCCCGCTCCCTCGCCATGGACCCCAAGGTCATGCTCTTCGACGAGCCGACGTCGGCCCTCGACCCCGAGATGATCAACGAGGTCCTCGACGTCATGACCCAGCTCGCGCAGACCGGCATGACGATGATCGTCGTCACCCACGAGATGGGCTTCGCCCGGCGCGCGGCCGACCGGGTCGTCTTCATGGCCGACGGGCAGATCGTCGAGACGGCGACGCCCGAGGAGTTCTTCACCAACCCTCGCAGCGATCGCGCCAAGGACTTCCTCGGCAAGATCCTCAGCCACTGACCAGCGCACGACCCAACCAGGAGGAACAACCATGATGACGCGACGACTCGGCGCAGCAGGAGCAACCCTCGTCCTCGCCCTGGGCCTGGCGGCCTGCGGCGGCGACAGCGGGGGCGGGAGCGGATCCGGTGGCTCCGGAGACGACAGCAGCATCAAGATCGGCATCAAGTTCGACCAGCCGGGTCTCGGCCTGAAGGAGGGCAACACCTACTCCGGCTTCGACGTGGACGTCGCCAACTACGTGGCCAAGGAGCTCGGCAAGACGGACGTGCAGTTCGTCCAGGCCCCGAGCAAGCAGCGCGAGGACCTCATCGCCACCGGCCAGGTCGACCTGATCTTCGCCACCTACTCGATCACCGACGAGCGCAAGGAGAAGGTCTCCTTCGCCGGGCCGTACTTCATCGCCGGCCAGGACCTGCTCGTCGCCACCGACGCCAAGATCACCGGGCCCAAGGACCTCGACGGCAAGAAGCTGTGCTCGGTCACCGGCTCCACCTCGGCGGACAACGTCAAGAAGGAGGTCCCGGGCGTCAACCTCCAGGAGTTCGACACCTACTCCAAGTGCGCGGAGGCCGTCTCCAAGGGCCAGCTCGACGCCCTGACGACCGACGACACGATCCTCGCCGGCTACGCCGCGCAGGACCAGTACAAGGGCAAGCTCAAGGTCGTCGGCGCGCCCTTCTCCGAGGAGCGCTACGGCGTCGGCCTGAAGAAGGGCGACACCGCGCTGTGCGAGGACGTCAACAAGGCCCTGACCAAGATGGTCGACGACGGCGAGTGGGACAAGGCGGTGGAGAAGAACTTCGGTCCGGCGAACTTCAAGGTCGACGCCAAGACCAACCCGCCGAAGCTCGACGCCTGCTCCTGACCGGGTGGACGAAGGGGGCCGGCCACCCGCGCGAGGTGCGCTCGGCCCCCTTCGTCCCACCGCTGACGACGCCATCGACAAGGAGTAGTGGATGAGCGAGCTCTTCCAGCAGTTCGACGTGTGGGGAGCCTTCTGGCTGACGATCAAGCTGGCCGTCTTCTCCCTTGCGGGGGCTCTCGTGCTCGGCACGATCATCGCCATCATGCGGGTCTCGCCGGTGGCGATCTTCCGCTTCGCCGGGGCGGCCTACGTCAACATCGTGCGCAACACCCCGCTGACGCTGATCCTCACCTTCACGATCATGGTCATGCTCTACGACCTGGGCATCAACCTCGCCGACGAGAACAGCCCGACGTCGATCACCGACAACGGCGTGCGCTGGGCGGTCGTCGGGCTCGCGGTCTACCACGCGGCCTTCGTCTGCGAGGCGATCCGCAGCGGCATCAACACCGTGCCGCCGGGCCAGGCCGAGGCCGCCCGCTCGATCGGCCTGGGCTTCACGCAGAACCTGCGCCACGTCGTGCTGCCGCAGGCGATCCGCGGGTCCATCGCACCGCTGGCGTCGGTGACCATCGCGCTCATCAAGAACACGACCGTCGCGGCGGCCATCGGTGTCGCTGAGACCGCGGCCTTCATGAGCGAGGCGATCGAGCTGCGGGCCGACCTCAACTACGTGACCTTCGCCCTCGTGGCCGGCTTCTTCCTGCTCCTCACCCTGCCGATCGGCATCGGGCTGACGAGCCTGTCGCGGCGGATGGCGGTGAAGCGATGAGCACCCAGACCGTCCTCTTCGACAACCCCGGCCCCAAGGCGCGGATGCGCTACCGGATCATCGCCGTGCTCGGCCTCCTGGTCGCGGCCGCGATCCTGTGGGTCGTCGTCGGCAAGCTCAACGAGTACGACGAGTTCTCCGGCGCGAAGTGGTCGCCGATGGCGACGTGGGAGACCTGGCGCTACTACCTGCTCCTCGGGCTGTGGAACACGGTCAAGGCGGCCGCCCTGTCGGTCCTCGGCGCGAGCATCTTCGGCTTCGTCTTCGGCTCGGGCCGGCTGTCGGGCCACCGGGTCATCCGCTGGCTCAGCGGCGCGGTCGTCGAGTTCTTCCGAGCGATCCCCGTGCTGATCATGATGATCTTCTTCTTCGGGATCTACGCCTACAACGGCGTCTTCTCCGCGGAGATCAACCCGCTGGCCGCGGTCGTCACGGCGCTGACCCTCTACAACGGTGCGGTCATGGCCGAGCTGCTGCGCTCGGGCGTGCACTCGCTGCCCTCCGGCCAGCGCGAGGCCGGCCTGGCGGTGGGGCTGTCGCCGGGTCAGGTGCTCCGCTCGATCCAGATCCCACAGGCGGTCACCGCCATGCTGCCGGCGCTGGTCAGCCAACTCGTCGTCATCCTCAAGGACACCGCGCTCGGCACCGTCATCACCTATCCGGAGCTGCTGCAGCAGGGGCAGAACCTCTCGTCGCTGCACTCCAACATCTTCGCCGCGCTCGTCGTCGTCGCGATCGTCTTCATCGTCGTCAACTGGGGCCTGACCTCGCTCGCGGGCCTGCTCGAGCGCCGGATCAACCGTCGTGGCCGCACCGCCGGTGATGCCCTGGCGACCGCCCCGACCGTGGCCGGAGCCGCCGCCGACGACTGACCGTCGGCCCATCGTCAGGGCATGGCGAAGGGGGCTGCGCCAAGGAGGGTGCGCAGCCCCCTTCGATCATGGGGCGTGGGTGGGTCCGGTCAGCCGACCTTGTGCAGCCAACGCACGGGCGCACCATCGCCCGCGTGGCGGAAGGGCTCGAGCTCTGCGTCCCAGGCGTCGCCGAGCAGTTCGCCGAGCATGTCCTCGACTGCCTCGCCCGCGCCCTGGGCGAGGGTCATGACCTCACGCAGGCGGTTTTCGTGCAGGACGACGTCGCCGGAGGCGCTGATCGTCGCGTGGTGGATGCCGAGGGTCGGCGTGTGGCTCCAGCGGGAGCCGTCGAGGCCCGGAGTGGGCTCCTCGGTGACCTCGTAGCGCACGTTGTCCCAACCCCGAAGGGCCGAGGCCAGCTTGGCGCCGGTGCCGGGCTCCCCCGTCCAGGAGAACTCGGCACGCTTGAGCGACCGGCCGAGCTGCTGCTCGGTCCAGTCCAGTGACACAGCCTGATCCAGCACGGACTCCAGCGCCCACGTGATGTGGGGGCACAGAGCCGTCGGGGTGCTGTGGATGAACACCACACCTCGGGTGCTGATGCGCTTTCCTGCAGACATCCTGATCCTCCTTGAGTGCGATGGACGTCTTCCCCAACGCCAGGCACTCCCTGCAAGGACCGAACGGCTGCGGCGCAATGACACTCTGCGGCGTGCTGCTCGAGCGATATGTACACGCGAACGTGCTTGTGTCGCCATTGTGCCCCAACTACCACAGGAGCACCAGCCCTCACCTTGGCCCCTCCCTCACCACGTGTCGCTCGGCGTGACGGGGTAATCTCACGCCGTCGCCTGCGGGCGAAGGGGCGATAGCTCAGTCGGTCAGAGCAGCGGACTCATAATCCGTCGGTCCTGGGTTCAAGCCCCAGTCGCCCCACCCTCGACGTCGCCACGAGCCGTTCGGCGACAGACGCTGGCGCAGCGACACGGCCGGGAGCATCCTTGGTGTATGCGGCGACAACGGTGCCGCCGCCCGAGTCAGGGGATGTGGGCGTCATGAGCAAGACGAGATCGATGAGAGCGCGGCTGGCAGCCGCGACGTGTGCGGCGGCGATGGCCGTCGCGGGAGGCGCTCTGGCGAGCGCACCGGCGCAGGCGAAACCGACTGGGGCGCAGACGAGTACGGCGTGCTCGACCAGCTGGGGCTCCTGGGCCAAGCAGGCCCCGACGATGTCGTGGTCGCAGGTCACCGACGCACGAGCCGGTCGGCACGCCTGCTTCGACCGCTTCGTCGTCGACCTGCGCGGCACGCTGCGCGGCTACGACGTGCGCTACGCGCCCGTCTACACGGAGGGGGAGGGCAAGCGGGTGTGGCTCAAGGGCGACGCCGACCTGCGGGTCATCGTGCGCGGCCCGGCCTACGACAGTCGCGGTCGGGCGACCTACGACCCTCGCTCGAAGCTCAACGCGGTCGACGTCACCGGCTTCCGGACCTTCCGCCAGATCGCCTTCGCGGGCAGCTTCGAGGGGCAGAGCACCTTCGGCATCGGCACCCGGGCCCGCCTGCCGATGCGCGCCTTCATCACGCCGACGGCAGGAGGCTCACAACTCGTCGTGGACGTCGCGCACACCTGGTGACCGGCCGCGTGCTGAGCACCTGAGGCGAGGCGAGAGGCCTCCTGACCGAGGCCGTGCGACAAAGATCCCGATGGGGTCTGGTGGTTGTCGGCGGCTGGCTCTAGTCTTCTCCTCGGTCGGGGGGCTGCCCCGCCAGTCTCCCTTCGCTCATCCGAGGTCGATCACCCATGCTCAAGCGCGCCGCGGCTGCCGCCGCCCTCTCCCTCGTCCCCATCGCGGTCACCGCGGTCCCGGCCCAGGCCGCCTACTCCTGCGGGGTCACCGTCCCCAGCAAGGTCTCGATCACCAGCGAGTACCGAACGATCACCGGCAAGTACAGCCGCGGCTGCCTTCTGTACGCGGAGGACGCTGTGTGGAGCGTCGTCCACCCGACCCAAGGCCCCTGGGACGCGTTCTGGTTCTCCGGTGCATCCAGCGAGTCCCTCGACTGGTACAGCTGGGAGCCGCTCGGCACCTACACGGTCCGCCCCGAAGGCGCCTACGACTACAACTACAACGACATGACCCAGAACACGACGAAGATGACCGTCAGGCTCGGCGCCCGCCAGACGATCAGCACCAGCCGCGCCGGCAGCTACGTCACGGTCAAGGGCACCGCGACGCGCTTCTCCCCCAACTCCTACCCGAGCGGTTTCCGCGCGTGGTCGGGCACCAAGGTCACCCTCCGGCAGAAGACCTGCTCCTCGTGCTCCTGGAAGTGGGTCAAGTCCGGCACGACCGACCGCTACGGCCGGGTGACGCTCAAGGCCTACGCCTCCTCCGCGCGCTACTGGCAGCTCGCGACGGCCGACTCCAGCACCACGTGGGGTCGCGCCTCCTCGTCGGCCAAGCGCTGACGCGGATCGGCCTGTCCCTCAGTCCTCCTCGTCGTGGGGGCTGAGGGTCAGGTCGACCATGATCTCGGTGGCGAGCCGCTCGAGGTCGGCCTGCAGCGCGTCGAGGTCGGTGCCGGCGGGCACCGTCGCGACGGCGATCGCCTCGAAGAGCCGTCCGCCCGCCATCGGCGCGTCGCTCGTCGTGCTCACCAGCTCGGCGACGCTCAGCCCGTGCTGGGCGAGCACCCCGGAGACCGCACCGACGATGCCGGGGCGGTCGTTGCCGAGCAGCTCGACCCGCACGTCCTGGCCGCCCTCGACCGGGTCGGTGGGCGCACTGCCGTCGTGGACGGTGACGTCGAGCAGACCCTGCAGGGGCTCGAGCGCGGTGCGCAGCGCATCGGCCCGGTCGCTGGGCACCGAGACGACGACGATGCCGGCGAACTTGCCCGCGAGCTCGCTCAGGTGGCTGCGCTCCCAGTTGCCACCCCCCGTCTCGATGACGTCGGCGAGAGCCTTGACGAGTCCGGCGCGGTCGTCGCCGATGACGGAGAGGACGAGTGTCGTGGTCACACCTGCAGCCTAATCACCGGGCTGCGAGGATGGGCACGACCGACGAAGGGGGACGACGTGCGCCGTGTCCGTGCGCTGGCCGCAGCCGCCGTCGGCGCTGCCCTGCTCGCCGCGTGCGTGCGGCCCGTCGACGTCGACCCGTCGGGCAGCGGTCATCCCCCCGAGACCGGGTCCACCTCGACGCTCACGCCGTCGAGCACGTCGTCGGGACCGAGCCCCAGCCTCCACGCGACCGACCTGCCCCGCACGCTGCGGGTGGCCATCTCCTACGACCAGCCGGGCGTGGGCCTGCGCGAGGGCAGCAGCTACAGCGGGCTCGACGTCGACGTCGCCCGCTACGTCGCGCAGTACCTCGGCATCTCGCGGATCAGCTTCGTCCGAGCCGTCACCGACCAGCGCGAGACGCTGCTCGCGACCGGTCAGGCCGACCTCGTCCTCGCGGCCTACTCCATGACGCCGGAGCGAGCCGACGACGTGACCTTCGCCGGGCCCTACCTGGCGACCGGGCAGGACCTGCTCGTGCGCGCTCGCAGCACCATCAGCTCACCGCGGCAGCTGCGTGGCTTCACCGTCTGCACCGTCCAGGGGTCACGCTCGACCGACGAGCTCGTCGACGCCTACCCGGGCCTGCACCTGACCGTGCAGCCGACGATCTCCGACTGTGTCGCGATGCTGCAGCAGGACCAGGTCAAGGCGGTCACGTCCGACGCGGCGATCCTCCTCCCCTTCGCCCGGGAGTCGAGAGGACGTGACCGGCTGCGCCTGACCGGCCGGCTCTTCACCCAGGAGCGCTGGGGCATCGCCATGCGGCGCGAGGACACCGCCCTGTGCGAGGACGTCAATGATGCGCTCGCGGACATGGTCGAGACGGGCGCGTGGCGGCGGGCCGTGCGCGCCAACCTCGGCACGAGCTGGAGCCTGCCGACTCGCACCCTCGCTCCCCCGACGCTGCGCGACTGCCCCGCTCCGCGCACCCCGAGCGCGGGCGCGTCCGACGGCTCTGCGACCTCGAGCTGAGGCGACATGCGAGAGGCCCGCAGTCCGTGTGGACGTGCGGGCCTCTCGTGCTGGCTCCCCCGGTTGGACTCGAACCAACAACCCTCCGGTTAACAGCCGAATGCTCTGCCAATTGAGCTACAGGGGATCGCGCCGAAGCGCTGCGCCACCATAGCAAGAAGGTGGCCGCGACACGAAAACGGGGGGGCGGATCAGTCCGGCGTGGTCACCAGATCGGGGTGGTGGATCGCCGCGACGTCCGGGTGGGCCCGCAGACGGGCCTTCAGCAGGTTGTCGCCGTAGCGCGCGGAGATGACGTTGGAGGCGTCCTGGGTGATGCCACGGGCGGCCTGCGCCAGCTCCGGACGAAGGGGGACGACCGGCACCTCGGCGTCGAGGCCCGGGTTGAAGAAGAAGGGGATGGACAGCCGCTCGGAGCCGACGGGCGGCGCCGTCACCCGGTGCGACGTCGCCCGCAGGTAGCCGTCGGTCACGGCCTCCATGAGCTCGCCGATGTTGACGACGAAGCAGTCGTCGGTCGGGGGCACGTCGATCCAGCCGTCGTCGGTCTGGACCTGCAGGCCGGCCTTGCCCGGCTCGATGAGCAGCAGGGTGAGGAAACCGGGGTCCTTGTGACCGCCCACGCCCTGCGAGGCGCCGGCGGCGCCCGGGTAGCGCACGAGCTTGAGCAGCGTCGACGCGTCGTCGAAGGTCGACGCGAAGTGGTCGGCTGGCGCCCCGAGCGAGAGCGCCCACTCGGCCATCAGTCGTCGGCCGATGACGCCCAGGCGCTCGGTCCAGGCCTCGATGACCGTGCGCAGCCGCGGCAGCGCGGCGGGCCACTGGTTGGGACCGTCGAGGCGCAGGTAGGGCGGGTCCGCGGTGACCGGCGTCGGCCGCTCCGGGCCGATGTCGATCTGCTCTCTGTGGTCGACCTGTCCCTGGGTCAGCTCGCCTCCCAGACGCGTCCAGCCGCGGAACTGCGCGCTCCTCGTCATCTCGATCGCGCGCTTGTCCTCCTCGGGGAGCTCGAAGAAGGCCCGCGCCGTGTCAAGGAGTTCGTCGACGACCGCCCGGTCGATGCCGTGGCGCAGGTGGAAGAAGCCGACCTCGTGGGTCGCGCGACGCAGCTCGTCACGGAAGCGCTCGACCGCCTCCGGACCGGCGTCGAGATCGGCGAGGTCGAGGACGGGCAGGGCATCGTGCGGCATGTGCCCACCGTAGCCTCGCCCTGTCAGGCCTCGCGCCCGACCTGCTCCGCCAGTCGCGCTGCGACCTCCTCGGTAACAGCCACGAGCTGCGGGTCGTCGGGGTCGCAGCCCCGGCCGACGATCGTCTGGGCGAGGACCCGCCCGGACGCGAGGTCCTTGCGCAGGACGACCCGCGCCCGGCGCGCCCGGTCGAGCGTGACGTCCTCGACGAGCACGACGCTCGCCTGTACCCGCTCGTGGAAGGCGTCGGGCACCCCGCCGGGCTCGGGGATCGTCCAGCGACCGGCCGGCCCGCCGTCGACCCAGGTCACGGTGAGCACGTCGGTCTCGGGGTCCCACCGGCCGCGGTCGACGAGGTGCCAGGCCCTCCCTTCGGCCAGCGGACCACCGGGGACCACGAGCCGGTGCGAGGTGATGACGACGACCTCGTCGCCGGCGGCCGCCGTCGCGAGGACCCGTTCGCCGCGGTCGAGCTCGACACCTGACGGCACGGGCACCGCCCGCGGGCGCTGCCACCGGGACCACACGGGACTCACACGATCTCCTCGCGCAGCGCAGCGCGCTGCCTCTCGAGCGACTGCAGGGACAGGGACAGGTCACGCAGTGCCGACGGGTCGGCGCCGGGGTCGGCGGCCAGGCGACGCATCTGCGACATCGCGTCGGAGATGCGCCGACTGACGGCCACCTCGCGCACCCGCACGAGCAGCGAGCGGGTGTAGCTCGCCGGCGGCAGACCGGTCGACTGGTCGTGGACCACAGGCAGCGGCGCCACCGACAGCTCGGCGAGCAGCGACGAGACGGCGAGCGGCGTCGCCTCGTCGACCTTCGCGTGCCACGCGGTCTGCGCCTGCCCCTCGAGCAGCGGTCCGACGGAGCGGATCGCGTCGAAGACCGCCCGGTGCGCCGGGGCCGAGAAGGTCTCCGGCTCGACGGCGTCGAGGTCGGCGGACGAGAAGAGCGAGGGGTGCTGCAGGATCGACTGGAGCAGCTGGCGCTCGGCCATGACGATCGGGTCGCGCAGGTCGGGTGCCGGCACGCCGCCGGCCGCCTCCGCGGCCGTCGGCTCGGGGGCCTCCTGCTGGCGGTGCTCCCCCTTCGCCTCGTCGCGCGCCTGGATCCGCCCGGCGCGGGTGACCGCGTCGCGCATCTGCTCGACCTCGACCCCGACCCAGCCGGCGACGGTGCGCACGTACTCCGGGCGAAGGGAGGAGTCGCGGATGCTGTTGATGATCGGCGCGACGGCGCCCATGCCCCGCACCCGGCCCTCCGCGGTGTCGAGGTCGAAGCGGGTCAGCGTCGTGCGCACGGCGAACTCGAACATCGGCACGGCGTCGGCGACGAGCTCGCGCACCGCGAGGTCGCCCTCCCGCAGCCGCAGGTCGCAGGGGTCCATACCCTCGCGTGCCACGGCCACGAAGGACTGGCTGGCCCACTTGTCGTCCTGGGCGTAGGCCTTCATCGCGGCCTTCTGCCCCGCGGCGTCACCGTCGAAGGTGAAGACCACCTTGGCCGGCGCCAGGTCGGCCTCGTCGCGCACGATGCGCCGGATGACCTTGATGTGGTCCTCGCCGAAGGCCGTGCCGCACGTCGCGACCGCCCCCTCGACCCCGGACAGGTGTGCCGCCATGACGTCGGTGTAGCCCTCGACGACGACGACCTGGCGCTCGTCGCGGATCGCCTTCTTCGCCAGGTCGAGCCCGTAGAGGACGTTGGACTTCTTGTAGATCGGTGTCTCGGTGGTGTTGAGGTACTTGGCCGCGATGCGGTCGTCGTCGTAGAGGCGCCGCGCGCCGAAACCGATCGTGTCGCCGGTGATGTCGCGGATCGGCCAGATGAGCCGGCCACGGAAGCGGTCGTAGAGCCCCCGCGAGCCCTTGCCGCAGAGCCCGCCGATGGTCAGCTCGTCGTCGGTGAAGCCCTTGCCCCGCAGGTACCGGGCGAGCTCCTCGCCGCCACGCGGCGCGTAGCCGATGCCGAAGAGCTTGGCCTCGGGCGAGGCAAAGCCCCTCTCCCGCAGGAAGTCCCGCCCGATGCGCGCCTCGGGTGAGCCGAGCAGCCGCTCGTGGTAGAACTCCGCCGCGGCGCGGTGCGCCTCGAGCAGCCGGCCGCGCTTGCCCAGGCCGACGCCGTCGCGCGGACCGCCGCCCTCCTCGTAGCGCAGCTCCATGCCGAGCCTGCCCGCGAGGCGCTCGACGGCCTCGGCGAAGGTGAGGTGGTCGAGCTTCTGCACGAAGGAGATGACGTCGCCGCCCTCCCCGCACCCGAAGCAGTGGTAGGCGCCGACGGTTTCGCGCACGGTGAAACTCGGTGTCTTCTCGTCGTGGAAGGGGCACAGCCCCTTCATCGAGCCGATGCCCGCCGGGCGCAGGGTGACGTGCTCACGGACGACGTCGGTGATCGAGGAGCGCTCCTTGACCGCCTGCACGTCCTCCGCGCGGATCCGTCCCGCCACGGGCCACCTCGCTCCCTGCTCGCTCGTGGGGTCGAGTGTAGGCGGATGGCCTGACGACGCGGAGGTCAGCCGTCGGCCGGGACCACCATGACGTGCCCACCCATGCTGCCCGGGCTGTCGCCGTCCTCCTCGGACCACACCGCCTCGACGCGATAGCTCGCCCCGGCGATGTCCACGGTCGCTCCCTCGCTCACGTCCGTGGCCTCCGAGGGGCCGTCGACGGTGATGCGCAGCGTCGCGTCGTCGCCCTCGACGTCGGTGGCAACCACGGACGTCCCGTCCACGGTGCCCGGCTGGTTCTCGACCAGCACGACGGCGCCCTCGGGCGTGCTCTCCGGGGCGGAGTCCCCGTCGTCACCGCACGCGGCGACGGCCAGGGCCAGCAGTGGCACGAGAGCGAGCGCCCGCACTCCCCGCGCGGTGCTCACCGGGCGGCACCGTCCACCACGGAGAGGGTGACGCGACCGGACGCACGACCGGGCCGGCCGGCGTCGCCACCTCCTGTGATCTCGTCGACGTGCAGGGCGCGATCCCCGAAGGGCACCGTGTCGCCCGCCCCGACCTGGTGCTTGACCATCGGCTCACCGGGCGGCTCGACGATGACCGTGGCCGCCCCCTCGTGGACGTTGGCGGCGATGAGGCGCATGCCCCATGCCGGGGTCGGGATGTTCTGCTGCAGCGTGATCGTCGTGTCCATCGCCTCTCCTGCACTCACGTGGTCGACCCGACGTCGAGACGGGCGAAGTTCTTCTCGAACTCCTCGTAGCTCATGGTGATCGGTGCCTCACCCTTGCCCCACGGGTTCTGCACGGTGACCTCGCCGGTCTCCGGGTTGACGTCGGTGACGGTGTAGGCGTGGTTGCTGTAGAGGTCGCCGTCCGAGTGCTTCTTGCCGTCGCCGTCGGTCGAGGCGACGACGACGCCGCCGCCGTCGAGCTTGGCCTGCAGGTCCGAGGCGCCGGGGAAGTCCTTGTCGTCCCACGGCATGAGCCCCTCGTCGTAGGTCTGCACCTCGTTGCCCGTCATGGCCTCGATGGCCTTGGCGGGCCAGTCGCCGTCGAGGTCCTCGTAGTCCCCGCCGAACTCCTTGGCCATGGCCTTCTCGTAGAGCAGGGGCCACAGCTCGCGTCCGCCGCCGTCGTTGTTGGCGTACACCGGCTCGCCGTCGGGACCGACGGGCAGCTTGCCGTCGACCGTGACGACGACCGGCTCCCCATCGCGGTAGAGGGTGACGTCGTAGGTCCCGTCCCCGTTGTCCTTGATGTTCTTCTCGATGAGCTCCTGGCCCGAGGGTGTGCCGGCGATGCCCTTCATCGAGCTGATCAGCCAGCAGTCACCCAGGGCGCCCTGCTTGACGTCGTCGGGCTCGACCCCACCTTCGTCGATCAGCGGGCCGTCGACGTCCTTGTACTCGGCGTTCTCGGTGTCGTCCGTGATGTCGGGGTTGGAGGAGCTGACCCCGTCGCCGTCCCCACCGGGGCCTCGGGGGCCGCCTCCACCGCCCCCGCCGCCTCGGCGGCTGCCGCTGGCCTCGTCCTGCTGGTCGGCCTGGGCGCGCATCCGCTCCCCGAAGGAGCGCAGCGTCTCGGCGGTCTCGTCGCACTGGCGCCCCGCCTGCGTCCACCCCTGCGCGAAGAACTCCGTGTCCGGACCCTCCCACGACTCGACGAGCCTGCTCATCGAGGCCGATCCGTCCTGTGCCACGCCGGTGAGCTGCTTCGACTGCAGCACGAGCTGTTCGGCGATCTGGCGCATGCGCGCCACGTCCATGCCGTCGGTCAGTGTCATCCCCGGTCCCCTGTCTGTGGGATCAGGACACTAGCGACGCCACACCGCCGAGGCGAGGGGGAGCACTCCCCCTAGGGGCAGTGCTGCGCGTGAAGGGCGAGCGCCCGCACGTCCGTCAGGCTCGCCACCTGGTCGACGACGACCCGCAGGCGGGCGGCGTCGTCGGACGCAGCAGCGAGGTCGACCCCCAGGTCGGCGTCGAGCCGTCCCTCGGGGTCGGCGGCGAACCACGCCGCGAGGTCGGCGACGACCTGCCGCTGGTGGGCGTACTCGTCATCGCGCTCACCGGTGAACATGACGAAGTGGGCGGCCACCGCCTTGAGCACTGCCACCTCGGCGCGCGAGTCCTCGGGCACGACGAGGCGGGCCTCGTAGCGGCCGAGGTCGCCGGGCCCGTGCACGGCCCGGGTCGCCTGCTCCGCCGTGTGGACGAAGCGCCCGATGAGTCGTGAGGTCATGTCCTTGAGCCCCGCGAGCCCGGCCCGCGAGCCGTCGTAGCCGTCGGGCACGGCACCGGTCGCGAGCAGCCTCTCTAGACCCTCGGCGAGCGCGTCGCGCCCCAGGTCGGGGGCGAAGTGCTCGGCCGCCACGTCGACGACCGCCCCGCTGTCGTCGGCATCGCGCAGTCGGCGCAGGTCCAGCCGCCCGGAGGCGATCGCGTCCTCGACGTCGTGGACGGAGTAGGCGACGTCGTCGGACCAGTCCATGACGTCGGCCTCGAGGCAGCGCACGAGCCCGCCGGGGCTCCCTTCGCGCATCCAGTCGAAGACCGGCAGGTCGTCCTCGTAGACCCCGAACTTCGGCGTGGGCGCCGGCCCGTGGCCGCGCCGCCACGGGTACTTGGTCGCCGCGTCGAGGCTGGCGCGGGTGAGGTTCAGCCCGGCCGGGCGCCCGTCGGGGTGCACGCGCTTGGGCTCGAGCCGGGTGAGGATGCGCAGGGTCTGCGCATTGCCCTCGAAGCCACCGATGTCCGCGGCGACCTCGTCGAGCGCCGTCTCGCCGTTGTGGCCGAAGGGAGGATGCCCCAGGTCGTGCGCGAGGCAGGCGACCTCGACGACATCGGCCGCGCAGCCGAGCGCACCGCCGAACTCCCGGCCGATCTGGGCCACCTCGAGGCTGTGCGTCAGCCGGTTGCGCACGAAGTCGTCGCTGCCGGGGCCGAGCACCTGGGTCTTGGCGGAGAGCCGTCGCAGGGCGGCCGAGTGGATGAGCCGCCCGCGGTCGCGCGCGAAGTCGTCACGGTCGGCGCGCTTGTGCACCGGATCCTCGGAGACCCACCGCTCGCGGTCGCTCAGGCTGCTCACGCTGGCGAGCCTACGGCCCGGCGCGGACCCAGCCTGCGGAACACCCCTGCGCCGGGAGCGGCATCGCGGCTAGCGTCGACACCACCCATGGCCGACACACCCCGGAGGCTCCCATGTTCCGCAAGATCCTCGTCGCCAACCGAGGCGAGATCGCCATCCGCGCCTTCCGCGCGGCCACCGAGGTCGACGCGACGACCGTCGCCGTCTACCCGGTCGAGGACCGCCTCTCCGAGCACCGGATGAAGGCGGACGAGGCCTACGTCATCGGCGAGGAGGGGCATCCTGTCCGGGCCTACCTCGACCCCGAGGAGATCGTGCGGGTGGCCCGCGAGGCCCACGTCGACGCGATCTACCCGGGCTACGGCTTCCTCTCCGAGAACCCCCAGCTCGCCGAGGAGTGCGCGCGCCACGGCATCACCTTCATCGGTCCCCCGGCCGAGGTCCTCGAGCTCACCGGCAACAAGGCCCGCGCGATCGCTGCGGCGAAGGAGGCCGGCCTCCCGACCCTCGACGGGGCCGAGGCGACGACCGACCTCGACGCCCTCGAGCGCGCCGCGGAGGAGGTCGGCTTCCCCGTCTTCGTCAAGGCGGTGAGCGGCGGCGGTGGCCGCGGCATGCGGCGCGTCGAGCGCCGCGAGGACCTGCGCGGGGCCCTCGAGGCCGCCCAGCGCGAGGCCGAGTCGGCCTTCGGCGACCCGACCCTCTACCTCGAGGAGGCCGTGGTCAACCCGCGGCACATCGAGGTCCAGGTCGTCGGTGACGCCAGCGGTGAGGTCCTCCACTTCTTCGAGCGGGACTGCTCGGTGCAGCGGCGCCACCAGAAGGTCGTCGAGATCGCCCCGGCGCCCAACCTCGACCCCGACCTGCGCGAGCGGATGTGCGCCGACGCGGTGCGTTTCGCGAAGTCCATCGGCTACGTCAACGCCGGCACCGTCGAGTTCCTCCTCGGCGAGGACGGCCGCTACGTCTTCATCGAGATGAACCCGCGCATCCAGGTCGAGCACACCGTGACCGAGGAGGTCACCGAGGTCGACCTCGTCGTCATGCAGCTGCGGATCGCGGCCGGCGCGACCCTCGCCGAGCTCGGCATGCGCCAGGAGGACATCGGCACGCACGGCTTCGCCCTGCAGTGCCGGATCACGACCGAGGACCCGGCCAACGGGTTCCGCCCCGACTCGGGCACGATCTCCGCCTACCGCTCCGCCGGCGGCTCCGGGGTGCGCCTCGACGGCGGCACGACCTTCGTCGGGGCCGAGGTGAGCGCCCACTTCGACTCGATGCTCGTCAAGCTCACCTGCCGCGCCCGCACCTTCCCGCTCGCGGTCCGCCGGGCCCGACGGGCGCTCGCCGAGTTCCGCGTCCGCGGGGTCGCGACCAACCTCCCCTTCCTCGAGGCGGTGCTCGCCGACCCCGACTTCCAGGCCGGCCGGGTGACGACGAGCTTCATCGACGAGCGCCCCGAGCTGCTCGAGGCCCCGACGGGCAAGGACCGGGCGACCAAGCTGCTCACCTACCTCGCCGACGTCACGGTCAACCAGCCGCACGGCCCGCGCACGAGCGACCTGCGCCCCCGGACCAAGCTGCCGACGTTGCCCGAGGGCGAGCGCCCCGAGGGTAGCCGTGACCGCCTCCTGCGTCTGGGCCCCGCCGGATTCGCCGCCGACCTGCGCTCCCGCACCGACGTCCCGGTGACCGACACGACCTTCCGCGACGCCCACCAGTCGCTGCTCGCCACCCGGGTGCGCACCCGTGACCTGCTCCACGTCGCCGAGCACGTCTCCCGGCTCACCCCGCAGCTGCTGTCCGTCGAGGCCTGGGGCGGCGCGACCTACGACGTCGCCCTGCGCTTCCTCCACGAGGACCCGTGGGAGCGGCTCTCGGCCCTGCACGAGGCGATGCCCAACGTCGCCCTCCAGATGCTCCTGCGCGGGCGCAACACCGTCGGCTACACGCCCTACCCGACGAGCGTCACCGACGCCTTCGTCGCCGAGGCCGCCCGCACCGGCCTGTCGATCTTTCGCATCTTCGACGCGCTCAACGACGTCGACCAGATGCGCCCAGCGATCGAGTCTGTGCTCACGACCGACACCGCGGTCGCCGAGGTCGCCCTGTGCTACACCGGCAACCTCCTCGACCCGGGCGAGGAGATCTACACCCTCGACTACTACCTGCGCCTCGCCGAGCGGATCGTCGACGCCGGCGCGCACGTCCTGGCGATCAAGGACATGGCCGGGCTGCTGCGCGCCCCCGCGGCGGCCCGCCTGGTGACCGCGCTGCGCGAGCGGTTCGACCTCCCGGTACACCTGCACACCCACGACACCGCGGGAGGCCAGATCGGCACCCTCCTCGCGGCGATCGGGGCGGGCGTCGACGCCGTCGACGCGGCGAGCGCGACGATGGCCGGCACCACCTCGCAGCCCTCGCTGTCCGCCCTCGTCGCGGCGACGGACGGCACCGAGCGGCCGACCGGCCTGGACATCGAGCAGGTCTTCGCGCTCGAGCCCTACTGGGAGGGCGTGCGGCGCCTCTACGCGCCCTTCGAGTCCGGGCTGGCCTCCCCCACCGGCCGTGTCTACCGGCACGAGATCCCCGGCGGGCAGCTGTCCAACCTGCGCCAGCAGGCGATCGCCCTCGGCCTCGGCGAGCGCTTCGAGGAGGTCGAGGACATGTACGCGGCGGCCGACGCGATGCTCGGCCACATCGTCAAGGTGACGCCGAGCAGCAAGGTCGTCGGCGACCTCGCGCTCTCCCTCGTCGGCCTGAGTGCGGACCCGGCGCAGTTCGAGGCCGACCCGGCCCGCTTCGACATCCCCGACTCGGTCATCGGGTTCCTCCGTGGCGACCTCGGCGACCCGCCCGGCGGGTGGCCCGAGCCCTTCCGCAGCAAGGCGCTCGAGGGTCGGCGCGAGCAGCCTCCGACCGCCGACCTCACCCCCGAGCAGGAGCAGGCCCTGCGCGACGCCCCGCGCGAGACGCTCAACGAGCTGCTCTTCCCCGGCCCTACCCAGGAGATGCGCACCGCCCGCGCGAGCTTCGGCGACACCTCGGTGCTCGACACCGGCCTCTTCCTCCACGGCCTCGAGCAGGGGCGCGACGACGAGGTCGAGATCGAGCCGGGCAAGACCCTGACGATCGGCCTGAGCTCGGTGAGCGAGCCCGACGAGCACGGGATGCGCACCGTGATGGGCACGGTCAACGGTCAGCTGCGGCCGGTCCAGGTCCGCGACCGCGGCGTCGACGCAGAGGTCGTCGCGGCCGAGAAGGCCGACCCGGGCGCCTCCGGTCAGGTCGCGGCCCCCTTCGCCGGGGTCGTCACGGTTCAGGTCGCCGAGGGCGACGAGGTCGAGGCGGGCGCCACCGTCGCGACGATCGAGGCGATGAAGATGGAGGCCGGCATCACGACCCCCGTGGCGGGCACGGTGCGCCGGCTCGCGGTCGGCGCACGCCAGCAGGTCGAAGGGGGCGACCTGCTCGTCGTCGTGGAGTGAGGGTCAGCCGCCGTCGGCGACGGACTGCTCGGCGGCGGCGACCTGCGCCCGCTGGTCCTCGTCGAGCTCCTGCGAGGCCAGCCAGTTCTCCGGGAGGGCGACGACGCGTGAGGAGCCGGCGCGTCCGCGCTGGCCCTCCGCGGCCGCGCCCGGCCACGGGCTGCTCGGGTCCATCGTCGCGATGAGCCGGTCGAGCGCGGCGAGCGAGTCGACGAGCGCGAGCTGGTTGCGCACCGTCGACCCGGCGGGGAAGCCCTTGAGGTACCACGCGATGTGCTTGCGGATGTCGCGGCAAGCACGCAACTCGTCGCCGGCGTAGAAGTCGGTGAGCAGCTCGGCGTGCCGGCGCAGCGTGGCCGCGACCTCGCCGAGGGTCGGGGTGACGCGCACCTCGGTGCCGGCGAAGGCGGCGGAGAGGTCGGCGAAGAGCCACGGCCGGCCGAGGCAGCCGCGACCGACGACGACCCCGTCGCAGCCGGTCTGCTCCACCATCGCCAGTGCGTCCTCGGCCGACCAGATGTCACCGTTGCCGAGGACCGGCACCTCGGTGACCGTCTCCTTGAGCAGCTTGATCGCCGACCAGTCGGCTTGGCCCGAGTAGGCCTGCGAGGCGGTGCGACCGTGCAGGGCGACCGCGGCGACACCCTCGTCGACGGCAGCGCGCGCGGCCTCGAGGTACGTGAGGTGCTCGTCGTCGATGCCCTTGCGCATCTTCACGGTGACGGGGACGGCCCCCTTCGCCCCCTCGGTGACGGCCGCGGAGACGATGGCGCGGAAGAGGTCACGCTTCCACGGCAGTGCCGCTCCCCCGCCCTTGCGGGTCACCTTGGGCACCGGGCAGCCGAAGTTGAGGTCGATGTGGTCGGCGCGGTCCTCGGTGACGAGCATCCGCACGGCGGCGGCGGTCGTCGCCGGGTCGACGCTGTAGAGCTGCACGCTGCGCGGCCGCTCGTCCTCGTCGTGCTCGATGAGGCGCATCGACTCCGGCGTGCGCTCGACGAGCGCGCGCGAGGTGACCATCTCGTTGACGTAGAGGCTGCTCGCGCCGGTCAGCCCGCTCGCGGCGAGCCCGGCGTCGCCGGCCTCGCGGCACAGGCGACGGAAGGCGCGGTTGGTGATGCCCGCCATCGGTGCCAGGACGACCGGCGAGTCGATGACGTGCCGACCGATGCGAAGGGGAGGCAGCACGCGCTCCCCCGTGGTCGCCGGGGTCGTGGGGTCAAGGGTCTGGGTGGTCATCGCGCCACCCAGTGTCTCACCGGGGTGGCGAGCAGGGACAATCGCGGACATGAGCACCGCCACCGCGCGCCCGAACCTCGAGCGCTATGCCTGGTTGTCGGTCGCCGCGGCCCTCGCGACGATCGCGCTCAAGACCGGCGCGTGGTGGGTCACCGACTCGGTCGGCCTGCTCGCCGACGCCGCCGAGTCGATCGTCAATCTCGTCGCCGCGATCGCCGCACTCGTCGCCCTGCGGGTCGCGGCGCGCGCTGCCGACGACAACCACCACTTCGGCCACAGCAAGGCGGAGTACTTCTCGGCAGCCATCGAGGGCGGGATGATCTTCGTCGCCGCGAGCTTCATCATCTGGCAGTCCATCGGTCGCCTGCTCACCCCGCAGCCGATCGAGCAGGCGGGCACCGGTCTGGCGATCTCGGTGGTCGCATCGGTCATCAACGGCGCGGTCGCCGTGGTGCTGCTGCGGGCCGGCCGAGAGCACCGATCCATCACCCTGCGGGCGGACGGCCAGCACCTGCTCACCGACGTGTGGACCTCCGTCGGTGTCGTCGTCGGCGTGCTGCTCGTCGTGCTCACCGGCATCGACTGGCTCGACCCGGTCGTCGCCCTGCTCGTCGGCGCCAACATCATCTGGACCGGGTGGAAGCTCGTCAGCGAGTCCAGCCGCGGTCTCATGGACGAGGCCCTCGACCCCGAGACCAATGCCCGCATCGCGGCGGCCCTCGACCGTCATCGCAGCGACGACATCGACATCCACGGCCTGCGCACCCGAGGCGCGGGGCACCTGTCCTTCGCCGAGATGCACGTGCTCGTCCCGGGAGCCTGGTCGGTGCGTCGCGCCCACGACCACGTCGAGGAGATCGAGCGCGCCCTCGAGGCAGAGTTCGAGGACCTGTCCGTGACGACCCACATCGAGCCCCGGGAGGACCCGCGGGCCTATGACGACTTCGGTGACTACGAGGTCCCGATCCGACCCCTGACCCCCGACTCCGAGGAGACCCCGTGACCGCCCTGATCACCGCCGACGACCTGCAGCACGAGATCACCGAGGAGGACCTGCTCGTCCTCGACGTCCAGTACACGCTCACCGGCGACGGCCCCCGCCTGTACTCCGAGGGCCACGTGCCGGGCGCTCCCTTCGTCGACCTCGACACGGTCCTCGCCGGCCCCGCGGGCGAAGGGGGGCGGCACCCCCTGCCTGACGTGGAGACGCTGCAGGCCGGCCTGCGCGCGGCCGGTCTCGACGACGACTCGCGCGTCGTCGTCTACGACCAGGGCACCTCGCTCGGCGCCGCCCGGGCGTGGTGGGTCCTGCGGTGGGCCGGGGTCGAGGACGTGCGCGTCCTCGACGGCGGGCTGGCCGCGTGGCGCGCCTCCGGCGGCACCGTGGTCACCGAGCCGGTGAGCCCGGAGCCGGGCGAGGTCCACCTCGAGGCCGAACAGCTCGTCGAGCTCGACGCCGAGGACGCCGTCGCCACGGCCAAGCTCGGGGTGCTCATCGACGCCCGCTCGCCGGAGCGCTTCCGCGGCGAGAGCGAGCCGATCGACCCGGTCGCCGGCCACATCCCCGGCGCCGTCAACGTGCCGATGAGCGACCTCGTGCAGCCCGACGGGCGGCTGCGGCCGGCGCGCGAGCTGCGCGAGCGTTTCGCCCGCGAGGACATCGACGAGGTGACCGTCGTCGGTACCTACTGCGGCTCGGGAATCACCGCGGCCCACACCGCCCTCGCCCTGCACGAGGCGGGCGTCGACGCCGACGTCTACGTCGGCAGCTGGAGCGAGTGGATCACCGACCCGAGCCGCCCGATCGCCGGCACCTCATAGGTGATCGCCGCCGCCACGCCCTCACCTGTGCGAGGCGTCACTCCCCGACCTTGGGCAGGTCTTTCAGCTCGGTAGGGAGTGCTGAGGGAATGAAGTCGGCGTGCGCTCCCCCGGGGAGCTCTGCAGGGCTGAACTTCCAGGCCTCGTCCTCGTTGTCAGTGGTGATGTTCCCGGCCATGAGCGACGTGGTCCCCTCGCAGTCCGCGACCAGCGCCCAAGCCCGGACCATGTCGGACGTGCCACCTGCGACGTCCACCGCCGAGTCAGCGTCGACGGTGCATGTGCGCATGCTCTCCTTGAGCACATTGCGTTGGTTCGCCGAAACCGTGTCGGCCGACAGGTCGATGACTGCCTCAACATCGTGGCTGGCCCATGCGTCGGCCAATGCGCTGACGGCATCCCCAGGGGACTCTGAGCACCCACCGAGCGGCAGGCTCATGCCCAGCAGGACGAGGATTATTGAACATCTGCGCATCAGGAGTACCTGAACCTTAGACGGCTGTACCAAGCACCCGGATTATCGGCCACTACCTGACCCATGCGCTTGTTGGCGTAGTCCGAGGTGTGTGACGACACGTAGATGACGCCGTTGCGATCAACAACTTGTGCATTCTTAATCCCCCCGACGTTCAACCGTCCGAGTGAACTTCGCAGACAGGAGGCCGCCTGAGCCCGTCGAGCGCGTCGACTCACCACGAGCTGCCTGACGATGCCCGACGTGGCCGCAGCATTCGACCTCGGCGCGAGATTGGTCGCGTTCGGAAAGCCACGCCACAGGGCTACACGTTGAGCAAGGACGCCGACGACAGGCCTTAGCAGGGGCGTCCGGCTTACCCCGAGGAGGCACCTCGATGACCGCCAGCGGCTGAGCCGCAGGTCAGGCGGGCAGGCCCGAGACGAACTCCGCTATCGCGCGGGCCACGGGCGCCGGGTGCGTCATCGGCGCGAAGTGCGTGGCTCCGGGCACGTGGACGACCTCGAGGTCCTGACGCAGGCGACGGGCCCTCCCTTCGCCCACCCGGAACTGGTCGAACTCACCGTTGATCGCGAGGATCGGCACGTCGACCTCGGTGAGCGAGCGCAGGTCGACCTCGTCGATGACGGCATCCCAGGCGTCGGGAATCGCCGCAAGGCCAGGGCCGCGCTCGAGCACCGCGTCGGCCGTGCGGTCACCGATGATGCGGCGCAGCGACGCCGCATCGGTCTCGCGGATCTGGGTGGCCCGACGCTCGTCACCGAGCCCGGCCCGCAGCGCGGACCCCATCGCCCGGTAGACGCCCGCGAGCCGGGAGCTCGGCTCGGCGGTCGAGCCCATGAGCACCAGACCGGCCAGGACCATGTGGTGCTGCGCGGCCCACTCCATCGCGACGTACCCGCCGAGGCTGTGGCCCGCGAGCACCACCCGGTGCCGGCCGGGGTCGAGCTCGGCCACGCCCCGGCTGACCGCCTCGAGCGCCCCCTCCATGGTGAAGGGCAGCTCCGCGGCCAGCCCGTGGCCGGGCAGGTCGACGTGGTGGCACACGATCCGCCCGAGGAGCGCCTCCTCGAGCGGGATCCACGCCGCGGCGTTGAGCCGACTGCCGTGGACCAGCAGGAGTCGGATCGGCGCCCCGGCTCGGCTCATGCGATCAGGAGCCGAGGAGCCTGGGCGCGAGCCAGGCCTCGACCTGGTCGATGGAGACCCGCTCCTGCGCCATCGTGTCGCGCTCACGGATGGTGACCGCGTTGTCCTCGAGGGTGTCGAAGTCGACGGTGATGCAGTAGGGCGTGCCGATCTCGTCCTGGCGGCGGTAGCGCTTGCCGATGGCCTGCGAGTCGTCGAAGTCGACGTTCCAGCTCTTGCGCAGCTGCGCGGCGAGGTCGCGCGCCTTGGGCGAGAGGTCGGCGTTGCGCGACAGCGGCAGGACCGCGGCCTTGACCGGGGCGAGCCGGTGGTCGAGGCGCAGCACGGTGCGCTTGTCGACGCCGCCCTTGGCATTGGGGGCCTCGTCCTCGGCGTAGGCGTCGACGAGGAAGGTCATGATCGAGCGGGACAGACCGGCCGCCGGCTCGATGACGTAGGGCGTGTAGCGCTCGTTGTTGGCCTGGTCGTAGAAGACGAGGTCGGTGCCCGAGTGCTTGCTGTGGCTCGTCAGGTCGTAGTCGGTGCGGTTGGCGATGCCCTCGAGCTCGCCCCACTCGCTGCCCGCGAAGTTGAACCGGTACTCGATGTCGACGGTGCGCTTGGAGTAGTGGCTCAGCTTGTCCTGCGGGTGCTCGAAGTGGCGCAGGTTGTCGGGGTTGATGCCCAGATCGGTGTACCAGCGGGTGCGCTCGTCGATCCAGTACTGGTGCCAGTCCTCGTCCTCGCCCGGCTTGACGAAGAACTCCATCTCCATCTGCTCGAACTCGCGGGTGCGGAAGATGAAGTTGCCCGGCGTGATCTCGTTGCGGAAGGACTTGCCGGTCTGCGCGATGCCGAAGGGTGGCTTCTTGCGCGAGGTCTGCAGGACGTTGTTGAAGTTGATGAAGATGCCCTGGGCGGTCTCGGGGCGCAGGTAGTGCAGCCCGGACTCGTCCTCGATGACGCCGAGATAGGTCTTGAGCATCATGTTGAACTCGCGGGCCTCGGTCCACTGGCCGCGCGTGCCGCAGTCGGGGCAGACGATCTCGCTCATCGGGATGCTGTCGGGGTCGATCTCCTGACCCTTCTTCGCCGCCTTGTCGGCCACGGCCTCCTGCAGGTGGTCCTGGCGGTGGCGCTTGTGGCAGCTGAGGCACTCGGTGAGCGGGTCGGTGAAGGTGCCGACGTGACCCGAGGCAACCCAGGTCTCGCGCGGCAGGATGATCGAGGAGTCGAGGCCGACGACGTCGTCGCGGCCGGTGACCATCGAGCGCCACCACTGACGCTTGATGTTCTCCTTGAGCTCGACACCGAGCGGTCCGTAGTCCCACGCGGAGCGGGTACCGCCGTAGATCTCACCGCACGGGAAGACGAAGCCCCTGCGCTTGCAGAGGTTGACGACGGTGTCCACGGTGGAGGTCTGCTTGGCCATGTGGGAGAGGTTATCCGGCGCCGTGCCGAGCAGCCGCATCGGCCCGCTTACCCTGTGGGGGTGTCCAGCAGCTCCTCCCGCCGCCCCGAGCCCGTCGCGACCACCGCCTTCGAGCGCGCCAGCCTCCCGGTCACCCGCGTCATCGCCGGGCTGCCTCCGGCCGTGCCGGTCCTCGTCGTCCTCGCGCTCGTGCTCGTCGGCGCCTTCATCGGCCCATGGGGCGCGATCCCGCTCGGCATCGTCGCCCTCTTCCTGCTGTGGATGCTCGCCCTGAGCTGGCCCCGACTGACCGGCACCGAGCGGCTCATGCGGGTCGCCGTCATCCTGCTCGTCGTCGCCCTGACGATCGTCAAGGTCGTCCCCCGCTGACCCTCAGTTGACAACGGTTCTCAGTTTCGCTGAGAATCGTTCTCATGCCGCTTCGCCACCGCCTCCCCCTCGCCGTCTCCGCCCTCGTCCTCGCCCTCACCGGCTGCGGGACGGGCACCGACGGCGACGCACAGGGCGATGCCTCCCTCACCGTCGTCACCTCCTTCTACCCCCTCCAGGAGGCGGCCGAGCGGGTCGGCGGCGACCACGCGAGCGTCACCAACCTCACCAAGCCGGGGGCCGAGCCCCACGACCTCGAGCTCACGCCCAAGCAGGTGCTCGAGGCCTCCCGCGCGGACGCGCTGATCTACCTCAAGGACTTCCAGCCATCGGTCGACGACGCGGCGCAGGAGGCCGGCGACAGCGCGATGGACGTCGCCCCCTTCGCCCGGCTCGACATCGAGGCGGCGCACGACGAGCACGAGGGCGAAGGGGGACACGAAGGCCACGACCATGGCGACACCGATCCGCACTTCTGGCTCGACCCAACCCGCTACGCCGATGTCGTCGAGGCGATGGGCGAGCGCTTCGCCGAGGCCGACCCCGACCACGCCGCCGACTACCGGGCCAATGCCAAGGAGTTCGCCGGCGAACTCAAGGCACTGGACAAGGACCTCAAGGCCGGGCTCGCCGAGTGCACCAACCACGACCTGGTCACCGGCCACTCCGCCTTCGCCTACTTCGCCGACCGCTACGGGTTTCACCAGGAGTCGGTGAGCGGCCTGACGCCCGGCGCCGAGCCGAGCCCCACGGCGCTCGCCGACCTCATCGAGCACATCAAGGATGAGAAGATCACCACCGTGTACGCCGAGACGCTCGTCCCCCGCGACACCGCGGAGACGATCGCTCGCGACACCGGGGCCGAGGTCGCCGTCCTCGACCCGATCGAGGGCCTGACCGACGCCTCCGACGGCGACGACTACGTCTCGGTCATGCGCAGCAACCTCGCGACCGTGGAGAAGGGCCAGGGATGCTCGTGACCGACCCCGCACCCGTCATCGAGCTCGAGGGCACCGCCTTCGGCTACGAGGACCGCACCATCGTGCGCGACCTCGACCTCACCGTGCAGCGCGGTGAGGTCGTCGCCGTGCTCGGCCCCAACGGCTCGGGCAAGTCGACCCTCGTCAAGGGACTGCTCGGCCTCTCCGAGCTGCACGCCGGCCGGGCCAGGGTCCTCGGCCACGACGTCGCGACCCCGGGAGCCCGCGCCGGCATCGGCTACGTGCCCCAGCGACACACCCTCGCCTCGGCCGTGCGGGCCACCGCCGCCGAGATCGTCACCATGGGCCGTACCGTGCGCACCCCGTGGTGGGCGCCGTGGCGCATCCGCGACGCGGCGGGACGAGACCTCGTCCACCAATCCTTGTCGGTCGTCGGCCTCGCCGACCTGGCCACGCACGACGTCGCCACCCTCTCGGGCGGCCAGCAACGCCGGGTCCTCATCGCCCGCGCCCTGGCCAGCCGGGCCGACGTCTTCCTCATGGACGAGCCGACTGCCGGGGTCGACCGCGGGCACCAGGCGGTGCTCGTGGCCGTCATGCGCCGTCTCGTCGAGCGCGGCGCGACCCTGGTCATCGTCACCCACGAGCTCGACGCCCTCGCCGAGATCGTCACCCGCACCGTCGTCGTGCGCGGCGGCGGCATCCAGCAGGACTGCGTGCCAGCGCAGCTCGCCGCCGGCGAGCAGGCGCACACGCACCACTCCGATGAGGGGGCGGCACCCCCTTCGACCGTGCCGACGACGATCATCAGGACGAAGGGGGGACCCCGGTGATCGACCTGCTCAGCCTCGAGTTCATGCGCAATGCCCTCCTCGCCGCGCTCCTCGTCGGCGCCTCGGCGCCCCTCGTCGGGGTCTTCCTCGTCCAGCGCGGCATGTCCCTGATCGGTGACGGCATGGGGCACGTGGCCCTCGCCGGCGTCGGCATCGGCCTGCTGACGAGCTCATCCCCCGTCCTCACCGCACTCGTCGTCGTGGTCCTCGCGGCCGTCGCGATCGAGCTGCTGCGCCACCTGGGACGCACCAGCGGCGACCTCGCCCTGGCCGTGATGTTCTACGGCGGCCTGGCGGCCGGTGTCGTCATCATCGCCAAGGCACCGCAGGGCTCGGCGACCAACTTGCAGGGCTATCTCTTCGGCTCGCTGACGACGGTCTCGCCGAGCGACCTCGTCCAGTTCGCGATCCTCGCCGCGGTCGTCCTCGCCACGGTGCTCGTCCTGCGCGACCGGCTCTTCGCCGTCGCCCAGGACGATGAGTACGCGCGCGCCTCCGGGCTGCCGGTCCTCGCGACCAACATCCTGCTCGCCGTGCTCACCGGCGTCACCGTCGTCATCTCGATGCGCGTCATCGGCCTGTTGCTCATCAGCGCCCTGATGATCCTGCCCAATGCCACCGGCCAGTACCTCGGCCGCTCCTTCCGCGGGAGCCTGCTGTGGGCGGTCGTCGTCGGCACGCTGACGAGCGTCGGGGGCGTCGTCACGAGCTTCTACGCCGACACCCCGTCCGGCGCGACGATCGTCCTGCTGACGATCGGCGTCTTCATCGCCTCCGCGACGATCGCCACCGCGCTCCGCGCGGTCCGCCAGCGCCGGCACGTCGCCGCCACCAGCCACGAGCACGTCCACTGGGAGGAGTGCGGCCACGACGTGGTCCTCCACGGCGACCACCTCGACTTCGTCCACGACGGCCACCGCCACGCCCGCCACGGCGACCACTGGGACGAGCACGGTCCCGAGACCGACCCGACCACCCTCGAGGGGAGCCCCCGATGACCGACACCCGCACCCGCCGACCCACCCGGCAGCGCACCGCCATCGAGGCCGACATCGACCAGTCCGACGAGTTCCGCTCGGCCCAGGAGGTGCACGCGAGCCTCGTCGCCGGCGGCGACAAGATCGGTCTGGCCACGGTCTACCGGACCCTCCAGGCGATGGTCGACGAGGACGCGCTGGACTCCCTTCGCACCGACGACGGCGAGATCGTCTACCGCCGGTGCAGCACCGGTCACCACCACCACCTCGTCTGCCGCGACTGCGGCCGGACCGTCGAGGTCGAGGGTCCGGCCGTCGAGCGCTGGGCCGACAAGGTGAGCGCCGAGCACGGCTTCAGCGACGTGTCGCACACGCTGGAGCTCTTCGGCCGCTGCGGGGACTGCGGCTAGGGCGCCTGCGGCAGGGTGAGCTCGCGCACCGATCGGGTGATGCGCCCGTCCTCCTGCTTCGCGAGGAACATGATCGACCCGTAGTCCAGCGGCAGCCAGCCCTCACCGTCCTCGGTGAGGGGCTCGGAAGCGAAGATCGCCGCGGTGGCGTCATCCTGCGTGCGCTCCTCGAAGCCGTACGTCCCCCCGGCCTGCTCGAAGTTGCGGCCGAGCAGCGCGTACATCGGCTCCAGGAGCATCCCGAGGTCGAAGTCGTCGGTGCCCGCAGGTGCCGTGCGCAGCTCGCGCCAATCGCCCGCCGGATCCACCTCGCCGTGGTGCCCGAGACCCCAGTTGATCCCGATGACGCGCCCCGGCGAGACCAGAGCCATCTTGAGCTTGGTCAGGCCCGGCAGCTGCAGCGTGGACATCGCGTCGGCGACGAGCCGGACCAGCTGCTCGACGGCCCGCTGGACGTGCTCGTCGCTCTCGCCCTCGAGCAGGGACAACAGCAGCACGGCGAGGAACTCGGTGTCCGTCGTGCCACGCATCTGCGTGAGGTAGTCGTCGCGACAGTGCTGCAGCAGCTCGCGCTGCAACACCTGCCAGCCCGGCAGGTAGCCGTTCTGCGCGACGAGCCAGGGCGCACCCTCGAAGAAGAAGGGGTGGCAGTTTTCGTCCGCCAGCACGACCTGGGAGTCGTAGGCCGCGGCTCGCACGTGCGCGAGCATGGTGTTGGCCTGGAGGCTCGGGATGAGGCTCGCCGCGTTGTCGTCGTAGAAGGCCGCCATCGGCCGGCGGTAGATCAGGGGCTCGTCCGGCTTGAGCAGGTGGTCACCCCACGCTCCGAAGCCCCAGCCCGCGAGCTGGAGCTCGGGGTGACGCTCCGGGTCGAGCGCCTGGTTGACCAGGCTGTTGTCCGGCGTGAGCAGCAGGCTCTCCAGCGGGATCTCCGGCCCGACGTAGGCAAGGACCCGGCACATGTGCCACCTCTCGGTGGTGGCTCACCGTGCAGTGGTGCACGGGTCTCGTCACCCTAGGCGACCCTCAGGCGCCCCCGTCCGTCGGCACGTCCACGGCGCCGCCGTACCGGCGCTCGCGCCGGGCGTAGGTCTCGATGGCCTCCCACAGGTGCCGCCGGTCGTAGTCGGGCCACAGGGTGTCCTGGAAGACCATCTCGGCGTAGGCCGACTGCCACAGCAGGAAGTTGCTCGTGCGCTGCTCCCCCGAGCTGCGCAGGAAGAGGTCGACGTCGGGCATCGTCGGCTCGGTGAGGTAGCGCGCGATGGTGCGCTCGTCGATGCCGGAGCCCTTGAGCCGGCCCGCTTTGACGTCCTCGGCGATCCGCCGCACGCCGTCGGCGATCTCGGCGCGACCGCCGTAGTTGACGCAGAAGTACAGCGTCATCGCGTCGTTGTCGCGGGTCATCTCCTGGGCGATCTCGAGCTCCTTGATGACCGAGCTCCACAGCCGCGGCCGGCGGCCGACCCAGCGCATGCGCACGCCCCACGCGTGCAGCTGGTCGCGGCGGCGCCGGATGACGTCGCGGTTGAAGCCCATGAGGAAGCGGACCTCCTCGGGCGAGCGCCGCCAGTTCTCCGTCGAGAAGGCATAGGTCGACAGGTGCTTGACGCCGATGTCGAGCGCGCCGGCGACGACGTCGAGCAGCGCACCCTCGCCGGCCTCGTGCCCCTTGGTCCGTGGCAGCCCGCGCTGGTTGGCCCAGCGGCCGTTGCCGTCCATGACGATCGCGACGTGCCCGGGGACCAGGTCGGCGGGCACCGGCGGCGGCGTCGCTCCGCTCGGGTGGGCGAAGGGGGTCTCGTAGCGGCTCATCCGGTCCTCTGCGATGGGGTGGGTTCGGGGCGGGTGCGGTCGACGTGGCGAAGGGAGAGCACCCCGCGCTCGAGGTGCCACTGGAGGAAGGCCGCGGTCAGGCCGGAGCCCTCGCGGCGGTGCCGGTCGAGGGAGGCGTCGGCGACGACCCAGTCGCCGACGAGCAGTGCAGCCAGGAGCGAAAGCGTCTCCGGCGCAGGGGCGCTCGCGCCCGGCACGCGGCAGGTGCGGCAGAGCACCCCGCCGTGGGCGACGTGGAAGGCGCGGTGCGGGCCCGGCTCGCCGCACTGGGCGCAGTCGTGGAAGCTCGGCGCCCAGCCGGCGACCGCGAGGGCTCGCAGGAGGTAGGCGTCGAGGCTGAGCTCGGGGGCGTGCTCGGCGTGCGCGAGCGAGCGCAACGCGCCGGCGAGCAGGAGGAACTGCTGCACCGCCATCGCGCCCTCCTCGGTGAGCCGGTCGGCCGTCTCGAGCATCGCCGAGGCGGCGGTCCAGCGCGAGTAGTCGCGGGCGATCTGGTCGCCCCACGGGTCGAGCGACTCGGCCTGGGTCACGGTGTCGAGGTTGCGCCCCTCGTAGCACTGGAGGTCGACGTGCATGCCCGGCTCGAGGCGGGCGCCGAACTTCGACTTCGTGCGGCGGACTCCCTTCGCCACCGTGCGGATCTTGCCGCGACCGCGCGTCAGCACGGTGATGATCCGGTCGGCCTCGCCCAGCTTGTGGGTGCGCAGCACGACGCCGGAGTCGCGGTAGAGGGGCATCTGCCCATTGTCCCCCTTCGACCCGTGACGACACGCGCCCCACGCCGAGGCGCAGGTGCTCGAACAACTGTTCGATTCGGTGCTACGGTCGGTCAATGCAGGCGCTCCAGTCCTCGCTCTTCGACACCGCCGACTCCCCGACGCTCGGTGACCTCGACCGGCGGCACCGCCGCTTCCTCGACGGCACCGCCTGGCTCGACCTGCTGCCCGGGTGGGCCTGTGGCAGCGACGAGGTCCTGACGACCCTGCTGCACGAGGTGCCGTGGCGGGCCGAGCGCCGGCAGATGTACGACTCCGTCGTCGACGTCCCGCGCCTGCAGTGCTTCTACGGCGAAGGGGAGTCCCTCCCCCACCCACTGCTCACCGACATGCGCGAGCAGCTCTCGGCCCACTACGCGAGCGAGCTCGGCGAGCCCTTCGTCACCGCGGGGCTGTGCCTCTACCGCGACGGGCAGGACTCCGTGGCCTGGCACGGTGACCGGATCGGCCGCAGCCGGGAGCAGGACACGATGATCGCCATCGTCTCCCTCGGCTCGGCCCGCCACCTGGCGCTACGCCCTCGCGACGGCGGCCCCTCGCAGCGGGTCTCGCTCGGCCACGGCGACCTCGTCGTCATGGGCGGCGCCTGCCAGCGCACCTGGGAGCACGCGGTACCCAAGACCTCGGCCGCGGTGGGGCCGCGGGTCTCCATCCAGTACCGGGTCGCCGGGGTGCGGTGAGGCGCCACCAGGGAGGACCGGGGCTCGACACGCTTGAAGGCATAGACGCCGGCCACGGCAGACCGCTAGCGTTTTCTCAGCTGCTCGCGGTGGGCGAGCAACGCATCATGGGGGGCGACGCATGAAGACCCGACTACGCGTGTTGATCCTGGTCACGGCGCTGATTGCGTTAGCTGGTGCCACGAACCAAGCACTGGCTATGCGGGCGGGCGACGAGCCAGTGACGCCGACGCCAACGTGCTCCACTGCCGCTCACCCAGAGGGAGGCTGGACATGCTACGCACCCGAGCAGCAGCCGTGAGCGCCGCAACTGCAGCCATAGCCCTCAGCTGGGCGGCTCCGGCGAACTCGGTAGTCACCCCAGCGACCGAATCCCACCCAAAGCAACCTGCGACCGCATCCCCCGAGGTCGTGGCAACGGGTCAATCAGAGTGCGACAAGCCCACCCAAGTCCGCGCCGGAGCGTGGGCCTGCCCTTCGCAGCCCACCACGTCGGTGGCGGCAGCAGCGGGCACTTCGGGGCACGGGTTTTGCACGTACCAAGGTTGCTGGAGCGTGATCGACTCCGTTCGCACCACGCACAAGAGCACTATCACTTACGGCTACGGCAAGACCAAGCTAGGCACGGGCACGTTCTACTTCAAGACGACTGCGAGTGGCGGTCGGAATGTCTCTGACTGGTTCTACTTCACGTCTACTCGAGGTACACGAAGCACCAAATTGGAAGCCGAGCGCCTGTACTTGTCGTCGGCGTATCCGGGAGGCAACCGCATCAGTCCGCGCAAGTACGTCAATGCAACCTGCGGGCCGCGAGGAGCACACAAGCAGTGCCGGTTTCCATCGGGCAGAGCAGTCACCAACGACGATCGTGTCGCTCGGTACACCATCAAGCACACGGCCACGTGGTCGGACGCCTCATCGGCCTACCCAGGGCGCTGGTTCATCATGGCGAAATCGGTGAAGTACCGCCGCAGCTCGACAGGTCTCAGCTACATTGCGGACAGCCAAGCACGCAGACCGAGCTCCCCAGCAGGAAGTGGCTACTACCCGTGATGTGGGACGACACCACCGTAAGCCCTCCGGCCCCGGGCGACCACGTGCTGCGACCCGCAGAGCGCGGAGGCCAGGTGTGGCTGATCCAGGACAATGACGATCTCGACCGTTGGGATGCCAGCTGGACGGAAGGCGAGGACGGCGTCAGTTCGTTCATTGGCAACGAGGAGGACGCACGCGAGTGGGCCAGGACGCGACCCGCCGACGCCTGGTACGAGTTCTCACCCGAGCTGGATGACTGGGTGCGCTACTTCCCCGACTGAAGCCGCCGTCTCGTGACGACTGGCCCTCAGTGATCGGGATGCTCAGGCCTGAGCGTCGCGCTCGGCGCGGTTGACCGCCGAGAGGATCGCGCGCAGCGACGCCTTGACGATCGAGTCGTGCAGGCCGACGCCCCACAGGACCCGCTCGCCGACCGCGCACTCGACGTAGGCCGCGGCGCGGGCGTCGCCACCGGCGGAGAGGGCGTGCTCGGCGTAGTCGAGGACGCGCACGTCGACACCCCGCGGGGCGAGGGCGTCGAGGAAGGCCGCGATCGGGCCGTTGCCGCTGCCGGAGATCTCGACCTCCTGACCGGCGTCGAGGATGTGCCCCTCGATGCGGTCCAGACCCGAGTCCTCGCCGGTGAGTGTGGAGCGCACCGGCTGGAAGCGACCCCAGCCGTCCTTGTCCTCGCTGTGCAGGTACTCGTCGGTGAAGACCTGCCACAGCGCGAGGCCGCTCATCTCGCCGCCGTCGCTGTCGGTCTTGCGCTGCACGACCGCGGAGAACTCCATCTGCAGCCGACGCGGCAGGTCCAAGCCGTGCTCGGACTTCAGCAGGTAGGCGACGCCGCCCTTGCCCGACTGGCTGTTGACGCGCACGACGGCCTCGTAGGAGCGGCCGATGTCGTGGGGGTCGATCGGCAGGTAGGGCACGCCCCAGTCGATGCCGTCGACGTCGGTGCCGGCCTCCTTGGCCCGCGCCTCCATGTCCTCGAAGCCCTTCTTGATCGCGTCCTGGTGCGAGCCCGAGAAGGCTGTGTAGACGAGGTCGCCGCCCCACGGGTGGCGCGGGTGCACCGGCAGCTGGGTGCAGTGCTCGACGGTGCGGCGGATCTCGTCCATCTGCGAGAAGTCGACCTGCGGGTCGATGCCCTGGCTGAAGAGGTTCATCCCCAGCGTCACGAGGTCGACGTTGCCGGTGCGCTCGCCGTTGCCGAAGAGGCAGCCCTCGATGCGGTCGGCGCCGGCGAGGTAGCCGAGCTCGGCGGCAGCCACCCCTTCGCCGCGGTCATTGTGCGGGTGGAGCGACAGCACGACGGACTCGCGACGCTCGATGTGACGGCTCATCCACTCGATCGAGTCGGCGTAGACGTTGGGCGTGGCCATCTCCACCGTCGCCGGCAGGTTGATGATCATCTTGTGGTCCGGCGTCGGGTCGATGATGTCGATGACCTCGTTGCAGATCCGCGCCGCGAAGTCGAGCTCGGTGCCCGTGTAGGACTCCGGCGAGTACTGGTAGTAGACGTCGGTGTCGGGGATGGTCTCCTCGAGCTTCTTGCACAGCCGCGCGCCCTGCAGGGCGATGTCGACGATGCCGTCCTGGTCGGAGTTGAAGACCACCCGGCGCTGCAGGACGGACGTCGAGTTGTAGAAGTGGACGATCGCGGTCTTGCTGCCGGCGATGGCGTCGAAGGTCTTCTCGATGAGGTGGTCCCGGCACTGCGTGAGCACCTGGATCGTCACGTCGTCGGGGATGTGGCCACCGTCGATGAGCTCGCGGCAGAAGTTGTAGTCGGTCTCGCTCGCGCTCGGGAAGCCGACCTCGATCTCCTTGTAGCCCATCTTGACGAGCAACTGGAACATCTGCAGCTTGCGCTCGGCATCCATCGGGTCGATGAGGGCCTGGTTGCCGTCGCGCAGGTCGACTGCGCACCAGCGCGGGGCCTGCGTCATGACCCGGTCGGGCCAGGTGCGGTCGGGCAGCTCGACGGAGATCTGGTCCTGGAAGGGGACGTACTTGCGCACCGGCATCGAGGTGGGCTGCTGGGGATGGATCATGCTCTGTCCTTCGTCACGTGGGGTGGGGTCTGGCCGGCACCACGAACTCCGCGACGAGGTGGCCGTCGTATCAGGCCTCGCCGCGGCAGAGAAGGAGCAGGTCCGTCCGCATGCCCAGAACCCTACTCCTCGCGTCAGGCGACCATGACCCGGGTCACGATGCGGACGAAACACGATCGTTTCACCCGGAAACAGTCCTGCATTCCGAGTGAAACCAGTCCGAAACGGGCCGACCGTGTACTTGCCGCATGGCCCCGAACCCGACACCGAATCCCGACCGCGTCTCCACCCGTGTCGACATCGCGATCCTCGGCGTCCGTAGCGGCGCACCGGTCCGCCGTACGGGCGGTGCGGGTCCGAGCGATGACGGACATTTTGCCATCGATGGCCTCGGGGCCGCACTCCGGCTCGACAGCAGCAGCCCCTACGTCGTCGATCCGGCCGGCCGTCTCACGCTTGACGGCGCGGACCTGGGCCTCGACATCTCCCCCGTCGCCCGCCCCCGCTTCTACGACCTGTCGACGGCGGACGGCGTCGCCTACGACAAGATCGCCAAGCTCCACGGAACCAACGTGCTCGCCACCACCGTCGTGCAGACGTGCGTACGGTATGCCGAGAGCGAGCGCTGTCGCTTCTGCGCTATCGAGGCCTCCCTCGACGCCGGCTCGACGATCGCCGTCAAGACCCCGGCGATGCTCGCCGAGGTCGTCGAGGCGGCGGTCCGCCTCGACGGCGTGACGAGCATGGTGATAACCACCGGGACGTCCAACGGGTGGGACCGCGGCGCCAAGCACCTCGCCCGATGCGTCCGGGCGGTCAAGGACGCGGTGCCCTCGCTGGAGATCCAGGTCCAGTGCGAGCCCCCCGCGGACCTGCAGGCGATCACCGACCTCTACGACGCCGGCGCTCGATCCATCGGCATCCACGTCGAGTCGATGGACGACGCCGTACGGTCCCGCTGGATGCCGGGCAAGTCACGAGTGACCATGGCCGAGTACCGCACGGCCTGGCGGGAGGCGGTGCGGGTCTTCGGCCGGAACCAGGTCTCGACCTACCTGCTCGTCGGGCTCGGGGAGGACCCGGACGAGCTCGTCGACGGAGCACGGGAGCTCGTCGACATGGGCGTCTACCCCTTCATCGTCCCCTTCCGCCCGCTCGCTGGGACCCTCGCGACCGACGTCGACCACGTCCCGGCCCCCGACCGACAGGTCGTCAACGACGTCACGGCCCGCGTGGCGACACTGCTGCGGGACGCCGGGATGCGCGGCGCCGACCAGCGAGCCGGGTGCGCCGCCTGCGGTGCCTGCAGCGCCCTGCAGACGGCAGGTGCCTGATGCGGCTCGAGATCCCCTCGCTCATGGGGCCGACGGTGGCCCACGACACGCGAGCCTGGACCATCGGCCGTGCCGACCCGCGCGAGACGGCGGACTACCGGGCCCTTCGCCGCGAGGTCTTCGTCGCCGAGCAACGCGTCCTCGACGTCGACCACGACGATCGCGACGACGACCCGCGCACGATCGTCCTCGTCGCCCGCGGCGCGGACGGCCGAGTGCTCGGCGGCGTCAGGCTGGCCCCCGCCACCCCGGGGCGCGACATCGGCTGGTGGACGGGCAGCCGGCTCGTGGTCCGTCGGGACGCTCGCCAGTCCGGTGGCATCGGGCCCGCCCTGGTCCGTGAGGCCTGCGCCACCGCGCTGCGGATGGGCGTGCTGCGCTTCGAGGCGACCGTCCAGGAGCCCAACGAGGTCCTCTTCCGCAGACTCGGGTGGACGGCCTGGGGGGCGACGCGCATCCAGGGCACGCCGCACGTGCGGATGCGCTGGCCCATCACCCGGATCCGCGACCTCGTGGCGGCCACCAAGAGCGAGCTGGGCTCTCTCGTCGGCGACCTGCGGCAGGACAGCCCATTCGCCCTCGGCGGGGCCGGGTTCTTCGGCGACGACGGAGCCCCTGTCCCCGGCACCGACGTCGTCGCCGCCTGCGATGCGATCCTCCCGGCCCTCGTCGACCGGGACCCCGAGTGGGCTGGCTGGTGCGCCGTGCTCGTCAACGTCAACGACCTCGCCGCGATGGGCGCCTCGCCGGTCGGCCTCCTCGACGCGATCGGCGCCCCCTCCCCCGAGATCGCCCGCCGGGTCGTCGGTGGCATCCGCAGCGCTGCCCAGGCGTGGGGTGTGCCCGTCCTGGGCGGCCACACCCAAATCGGTGTGCCCTCCGCGCTCACCGTCACCGCCCTCGGCCGGACGGACGCCCCGGTCCCCGGTGGTGGCGCGCGCCCTGGGGACGACATCTCGCTCACCGTCGACCTGCACGGTCGCTGGCGTCCCGGATTCGAGGGCCGTCAGTGGGACAGCACCTCCACCCGCACCGGCGCCGACCTGCGCGCACTGGGATCGCTCGTCGCGGGTGCTGGCCCCGCAGCGGCCAAGGACGTCAGCATGGCCGGCATCGTCGGCACGGCCGCGATGCTCGCCGAGGCGTCGGCCGTCGGGGCAACCCTCGAACCGGACTCGATCCCCGCACCGGACGGCGTCCCCTTCGGCGACTGGCTCACCTGCTTCCCCGGCTTCGCCATGCTCACCGCCGACCGTCCCGGGCAGGGGCGGATGACCTCCCCGATCGCGCGGACCGCGCGCATCGGCACCGCCACCGCCGAGCCCGGCGTGCGCCTCCTCTGGCCGGACGGCGTCGAGACCGACGCCGCCTGCCCCACAGCCACCGGGCTCCTGCCCGGTTGACCACCCACCGCACCCCCACGAAAGGCACCACCGTGACCAACGACATCGACGCCCAGATCGCCGACAACATCGCCAAGTCGCTCGGCGAGATCCCCCACCCCGCCCTGCCCAAGGGCAGCAACGTGTACGGCTCGACGAAGATCTTCCCCGACTATCAGGCCGAGGACGGGGAGAGCTACTTCACCCTCATCCACGGGATCCCGCACGAGTCGTCGGTGAGCTTCGTCGCCGTCCTCCAGGCCACCCGCGCCCTGCGCAAGGGCTTCGAGTCCGCGATCTACCTCTACGGACCGGGCACCCTGGCGGCCACCGCGAACCGCGGGTTCCCGACCTCGGGTGACTCGGGCTTCCCGGGTGAGCTCAACATGAACGACTCGCTCGAGACCTTCATCAAGGAGGGCGGCACGGTCTACTGCTGTCGCTTCGGGCTCGCGCTCCACGGCATCCGCGAGGAGGACCTCATCGAGGGCGTCATCCCCGCGCACCCCCTGGACGTGCAGGACGCCCTCATCCACTACGCCCGCAAGGGCGCCATCATCAACTCCACCTACAACCTCTGAGGCCTGCGATGAGCATCAAAGTTGCGTCCGTGTCCGCGAACTTCACCCGGGACCTGGAGCAGAACTACGCCCTCATCGCCCAGCTGCTCGACGACGCCCGCGCCGAGGGAGTCTCCTTCGTCGCCTTCCCCGAGGCCGCGATCGGCGGCTACCTCTCGTCGCTCGGCAACCACGGGGACACCCTGCAGACGACCAGCAGGTCCCTGCCGCCGGCGATCCGGCTGGACGGACCGGAGATCCGACGCGTGCAGGAGCTCGCGGGTGACATCGTGCTGACGATCGGCTTCTGCGAGCTCGCCGACGACGGGAGCACCCGCTACAACGCCGCGGTGTGTCTCGACGGCAGCACGATCTACGGCTCCTACCGCAAGGTGCACCAGCCGCTCGGCGAGAACATGTCGTACTCCCCGGGTGACAGCTACCACGCTTTCGACACCCCGGTCGGCCGCGTCGGCATGCAGATCTGCTACGACAAGGCCTTCCCCGAGGCCGCCCGCATGCTCGCCCTCGACGGCGCCGAGATCGTCGTGAGCATGTCCGCGTGGCCCGCCGCCCGGACCGCGACGGCGGACAACCTGCAGGAGGACCGCTGGACCTACCGGTTCAACCAGTTCGACATCGCGCGTGCCCTGGACAACCAGGTCTTCTGGATGGCGTCGAACCAGTCCGGCACCTTCGGCTCGCTGCGCTACGTGGGCAACGCAAAGGTCGTCGACCCGGGCGGCAACATCCTCGCCACCACCCTGCTCGGGACCGGGCTGGCGATCGCGGAGATCGACGTCGACGCGACCTTCCGGACCATGCGTGCCGGGATGTTCCACCTGCGCGACCGGTGCCCGCACGTGTACGGCCCGGTGGCCGAGGTCTCGGCGCCGCACGTCGACCGGTGGCGGGAGCTCGCCCATGCCTGAGATGACCTTCTCGGTGCGCTGGCCGGACGGCGCCGAGACCTCGCACTACTCCCCCAGCCTGGTGATGCACGACCACCTCGAGGCGGGTGCCCGGTACCCACTTGCGGACTTCGTCGCCCGGACGGGCGCAGCCCTGGGCGAGGCCAGCGAGCGCGTGCGCGCGAAGTACGGCATGGCCTGCACCTCGGCCATGCAGTCGCAGCAGACGATCGCGGCCACGGCCGCCCACTACCCGGCCGACGTCCACCCGACGGCCGAGGTCGAGGTGCTCACCATGGAACCGCAGCTCGAGAGGACCGGATCATGATCCCGACCCCAGTCGTCGCAGGTGAACACTTCGACGCCGTCATCGTGGGAGGCGGGCAGGCCGGCCTCTCGCTCAGCCACCACCTCGTCGAGAGGGGCATCCGGCACATCGTCATCGAGCGTGACGAGGTCGTCCACGAGTGGCGCGACGGCCGGTGGGACGCCTTCACGCTCGTCACGCCGAACTGGCACTGCCGGCTCCCGGGATACGCGTACGACGGCCCGGACCCCGACGGGTTCATGACGCGCGACGAGGTCCACGCCTGGGTGCGGGCGTATGCCGACACCTTCGACGCTCCCGTGGCGCAGGGCGTCGAGGTCGTCCGGGTCGAGCAGCGGCCGGAGGGCGGCTTCACCGTCGTCACCTCGGCCGGGGTGATCACCGCCGACACCGTCACCTCCGCCACCGGTGGGTACCACGAGCCCGTGGTGCCCGACTGGGCGAAGGACGTCCCGGTGTCGGTCACGCATGTGCACTCGCACGAGTACCGCAACGCGCGCCAGCTGCCGGAGGGGCCGGTGCTCGTCGTCGGTACCGGGCAGTCGGGCACCCAGATCGCCGAGGACCTGCACATCGAGGGCCGCAACGTGCACCTCGCCGTGGGCCGGGCACCCCGTGTCGCCCGGTTCTACCGGGGCAGGGACTGCATGACCTGGCTCGCCGAGATGGGCCTGTACGACGTGCCGGTCACGACGCACGGCCTCACCAAGCGGGAGTCCACCAACCACTACGTCACGGGGCGCGACGGCGGCCGCGACATCGATCTGCGGCAGTTCGCCGTCGGCGGCATGGCATTGCACGGCCGGGCGCTCGCGGTCGTCGACGGGGCAGTCCACTTCGACGACTCACTGGCGAGCAACCTCGACCACGCCGACTCGGTCGCCGAGTCCATCAAGGACGACATCGACCGGTACATCGAGCGGGAAGGGATCGACGCCCCCGTGGAGGCACGCCACGCCCCCGTGTGGCAACCACGGCCCGGGGGCAGCAGCCTGGACCTCCGCGAGATCGGCAGCATCGTCTGGGCCGTCGGCTTCCGGGCGGATTGGGGCTGGCTCGGCGAGCTCGGCGTCCTCGACGAGGACGGCCACCCGAGGCACGAGCGCGGTGCCACGTCCGTGCCCGGCTTCCACTTCCTCGGGCTGCCGTGGCTCCACACATGGGGCTCCGGGCGGTTCCACGCGATCGCCCGCGACGCGGAGCACGTGGCATCGCTCGTCGCCGAGGGCGTGGCCGCCCGCGCGGCCTGACGCGTCCCTAGTCTGGGCCGATGAGCATCGTGACGATGGCGGCCGTGGCAGCACACTTCGGACGCGACGTCGAGCGCACCCTCACCAAGCTGTCCGGCATCGTCCAGCAGGCCCGCGAGCGCGGCGTCGACCTGCTCGTCCTCCCGGATGCCACGATCGGCGGTTACCTCGGCGATCTGAGGCATCCGGGAGGCACGGGGCTCGACCTCCCTCCGGTCATCGCGCTTGACGGTCCCGAGGTCGCCGCCGTCGTGTCGCTGGCGGGCGGGATGACGGTCTGCTTCGGCCTCACGGAGCGCGCCGTCGTCGACGGCGAGGAGGTGCGCTTCAACACCGCGGTCTGCGTGAGCGGCGACGGCCTGCTCGGCGTGCACCGCAAGGTGCACCTACCGCTCGGCGAGGCCGAGGCCTATCGCGCCGGCGACAGCTTCCGGGCCTTCGACACCCCCGTCGGACGGATCGGCATGCTCATCGACTTCGACAAGACCTTCCCCGAGGCCGCCCGCACGCTGGCCCTCGACGGCGCCGAGGTGGTGACCTGCCTCAGCGCGTGGCCCGCCAGCGTCACCGACCGGTCGGATCGGATCCGCAACGACCGCCAGGCCCACCTCTTCGACCTCTACGACTGCGCCCGGGCCGCCGAGAACCAGGTGTACCTCGTGTCGTCGAACCAGACCGGGGTGCTCGGGGGCCTGCGCTTCCTCGGTCAGGCCAAGGTCGTCGACCCCGCCGGCGAGATCGTCGCCAAGACCTGGGCGAAGGGGGGACTGGCCGTCGCCGAGGCCGACGTCAGCACTGCCGTGGCGCGGGCCCGCCGATCCCTCGACCACATCCACCAGCGGGTGGAGCACGCCTACCGACTCACCACCACCAGCGTCTGACCGTCACCGGCGGCGCACGATCGGACCACCCATGCGTATCGCCCAGCTCACCTACTCCACCAAGCCCCGTGGCGGGGTCGTCCACACGCTCGCCCTGTCGGAGGCACTCGCGGCCCGCGGGCACGACGTCGAGATCTGGACCCTGGGACGGGGCGGTGACCGCGCCTTCTTCCGGGACCTCGACCCGCGCGTGCAGGTGCGGGTCGTCCCCTTCGTCTCCCGCGAGGACGAGAGCGTCGGTGACCGCATCGAGCGGTCCATCGCGGCTCTGGCCGCGGCCTTCGACACCGGCGCGGACGTCGTGCACGCGCAGGACTGCATCTCGGCCAATGCCGTGCTCGACGCCGGCGTCGCGCCCATCCGCACCATCCACCACCTGGACGCCTTCACGACACCTCGTCTGGTCTCCTGCCACGAGCGCGCCATCCACGCCCCGGCCGCGCGCATCTGCGTCTCGCGGGCGGTTGCCGACGAGGTCGAGGCCGCCTACGGCTACCGCGCCGCGGTGATTCCCAACGGGGTCGACGCGGGCCGGTTCGCCCGCGCTGCCGGCCCCGAGGGTGCGCCCGCCCGCGACGCCTGGACCGCCCGGCTGGGCGGCTACGTCCTGGCGCTCGGTGGCATCGAGCCACGCAAGGGCACGATCGACCTGCTCGAGGCCTTCGCCCGGCTCGACCGCCGCGATCTGCAGCTCGTCATCGGTGGTGGGGAGACGCTCTTCGACTACCGCGACTACCGCGCCCGATGTGACGCCCGCGCCCGCGAGCTCGGCGTCAGCCCGCTCGTGCTGGGGCCGGTCGACGACGACGAGCTGCCAGCGCTCGTCGCCGGCGCACAGGTGCTCGGCTTCCCCTCGACGAAGGAGGGGTTCGGGCTCGCGGCGATGGAAGCACTCGCCGCCGGGGTACCTGTCGTCGCCCGTGACCTGCCGGTGCTGCGGGAGGTCTTCGGGGACACCGTGCGCTACGGCAGCGACGTCGACGGTCTGGCGGCGGCGCTCGACGCTGCGCTGTCCGACCCCTCGTGCCACGCCGAGCCCGGGCGGGAGCTGGCGGCCGGCTACACCTGGTCCGCGGCGGCCTCCGCGCACGAGGACTTCTACGTCCGCCACCTCGACGCGACGACGGCCCGAGCGGTCCTCCCTTCGCGCTGAGCAAGAGAAACCCCGCCTTCGCAGGAGTACCAAACCCTTGCGAAGCCGGGGTTCATCGGGTGACCCGAGGATCGGGTGACGGGTGGGACGAGGCGCCGTCAGCCCTTGCGCGCGACGATCGCCTCGGCGATCTGCACGGCGTTGAGGGCGGCGCCCTTGCGCAGGTTGTCCCCGACGACGAAGAGCGTCAGGCCCTTGCCGTCGACGACGGACTGGTCGACGCGGATGCGGCCGACGAAGACCTCGTCCTTGCCGGTGGCCTCGAGCGGGTTGGGCACGGCCGTGACGACGACGCCGTCGGCGGCCTCGAGGATCTCGGTCGCGCGCTCGGGCGTGATCGGGCGCTCGAACTCGGCGTGGATCGCCAGCGAGTGACCGCTGAAGACGGGCACGCGCACGCAGGTGCCGGAGACGCGCAGCTCGGGGATGTGCAGGATCTTGCGCGACTCGTTGCGCAGCTTCTGCTCCTCGTCGGTCTCGAGGGTGCCGTCGTCCTGGACGGACCCGGCGATCGCGACGACGTTGAAGCCGACGGGCACCTCGTAGACCTGCGGGGCCGGCAGCGTCAGGGCGCCACCGTCGCGGGCGAGGTCCTTGGGGTCACCGGAGGCGTAGCCGCCGCGCAGCTGGCTGTCGAGCTCGGTCAGGCCGGCGCCGCCGGAGCCGGAGACGGCCTGGTAGGTGGCGACGCGAAGGGCGACCAGGCCCGCCTCGTCGTGCAGCGGCTTGAGCACCGGCATCGCGGCCATGGTCGTGCAGTTGGGGTTGGCGATGATGCCCTTGGGCAGGTCGTCGAGGTCGCCCGAGTTGACCTCGGAGACGACGAGCGGGACCTCGGGGTCCTTGCGCCAGGCGCTGGAGTTGTCGACGACGGTCGCGCCGGCGGCGGCGACCTTGGGCGCCCACTCCTTGCTCGTGGACCCGCCGTTGGAAAACAGCGCGATGTCGAGACCGGAGAAGTCGGCGGTCGCGGTGTCCTCGACGGTCACCTCCTCGCCCTTCCACGGCAGGGTCGACCCTGCGGACCGGGCAGAGGCGAAGTAGCGGATCGAGGTGACGGGGAAGTCCCGCTCCTCGAGCAGCGTGCGCATGACCTGTCCGACCTGGCCGGTGGCTCCAAAGACTCCGATGTGCATGCGCCCAAGGATAGGCGTCGGGGCCTGAACACCCACATCGGTGTTCAGGCCCCGGACGCGGTGGAGCAGGTCAGGCGGTCGGCGTGTCGTCCGTCCGCGTGTCCGTGTCGCCCTGCTCGGTGGTCGTCGAGGGGCCACCGTTGGCGACGACCGGCACGACCTTGTCGCGGTCGATGCCCGCGCCGGGCTCGGCATGGTCGATCGACAGGACGAAGTCGTCGCCGTGCTCGGTGACACCCGCGACGACGGCCTGCTTGAGGGCCTCGCGGGCGTAGGCGCGGCGCACCGCCATCGGGTCGGTCTGCAGATCCTTGACCAGTGCGACCGCCATGCCGATCATGATCAGCACGAAGGGCAGGGCCGCGATGATCGTGATCTGCTGCAGACCGGTCAGTGAGTCCTCGCCGCCGATCGTGAGCATGATCGCCGCGGCCGCACCCGTGGCGACACCCCAGAAGACGACCGTGAACTTGTTGGGCTCGAGCGTGCCGCGCTCGCTCAGCGAGCCCATGACGATCGAGGCCGCGTCGGCACCCGAGACGAAGAAGATCGCCACGAGGACCATGACGAGGATCGAGGTGACCCCCGCCCAGGGCATCGAGTCGAGGAGCGCGAAGAGCGTGCTCTCCTCGCCGTCGCCGAACTTGTCGAGCGTCGCGCCCATCTCCTGCGCCTTGATCGCGGCGCCACCGAAGATCGCGAACCAGATGAGGCTGACGGTGCTCGGGACGAGGAGCACTCCGGTGACGAACTCACGGATGGTGCGGCCACGCGAGATGCGGGCGATGAACATGCCGACGAAGGGGGTCCAGCTGACCCACCACGCCCAGTAGAAGATCGTCCACCCCGACAGCCACGACTTGATGCCGTGCTCGCCCTGCGCGTTGGTCCGCGCGGCGTACTCCATGAGGTGCTGCATGTAGGTGCCGAGCGAGGTCGGGACGAGGTTGAGGATGAAGATCGTCGGGCCGACGACGAAGACGAAGGCGGCCAGGACGAAGGCCAGCACCATGTTGGTGTTGGACAGCCACTGGATGCCCTTCTCGACGCCGGAGACGGCCGAGAAGATGAAGCAGATCGTCAGCACGACGATGATCAGGACGAGGACCGTGTTGGTCACGTCGTCGGCCCAGCCGACGATATTGGCGCCGGAGGCGATCTGCAGGGCACCGAGGCCGAGCGAGGTCGCGGAGCCGAAGAGCGTGGCGAAAATGGCGAAGATGTCGATGACCTTGCCCACCGGGCCGTTGACCTGGCGCTTGCCGATGAGCGGCTCGAAGACCGCGCTGATCGTCAGGCCGCGGCCCTTGCGGAAGACGCCGTAGCCGATGGCCAGACCCGCGACGGTGTAGATCGCCCAGGGGTGGAGCGTCCAGTGGAAGAGGGTCGTCGCCATCGCGGTGCGCGTCGAGCTGTCGTTGCCCGCCTCACCGGTGCCGGGCGGCGGCGTGAGGTAGTGCGCGAGCGGCTCGGCGGCGCCCCAGAACATCAGGCCGATGCCCATGCCGGCCGAGAACATCATCGCGATCCACGAGATGGTCCGGAACTCCGGCTCCTCGCCGTCGGCGCCCAAGGGGATGTTGCCGTACTTGCTGGCGGCGAGCCAGATGACGAAGAAGACGAAGCCGGTGGAGGCCAGCGCGAAGAGCCAGCCGGTGTTGGTCACGACCCAGTCGAGTCCGCTCTCCGAGGCGCTGGACAGCGACGAGGTGCTGATGACACCCCACAGGACGAAGGCGACGGACAGCACGGCGGTGATGCCGAAGACGATCCAGTCGATGCCCAGCTTGTCCTGCTTGCGGATGATCCGGGGCTCGAGGGCCGGGTGGTCCACCCGGCGGGTGTCGCGAGGCGGTGCGTTGCGTCCGGAGGTCGAGGTCTGCGTAGGTTCGGTCACGTGTCAGGTGGGCCCAGCGCACGCGCTGGCCACTCCTCCCGTAGGCGATCGAGTTGGCGTATGCCGCTCGAGCGGAACCCGGGCGACCCTCCACCTTGGCCCGAGCACGCCTGAGAACCCAAACTGTCGTGACCTCTTCGTGACCTCAGAAGCCGAGTCGCTGCAGCTGCTTCGGGTCTCGCTGCCAGTCCTTGGCCACCTTGACGTGCAGGTCGAGGAAGACCTTCTGCCCCAGCAGCCGCTCGATCCCCTGGCGGGCCGTGGTGCCGACCTCGCGCAGCCGCGACCCGCCCCGGCCGATGATGATCGCCTTCTGGCTGTCGCGCTCGACGAAGACGTTGACCCGCACGTCGAGCATCGGGTCGTCCCCGGGCCGACCCTCGCGGGGCACGATCTCCTCGACGACGACGGCCAGGCTGTGCGGGAGCTCGTCGCGGACGCCCTCGAGGGCCGCCTCGCGGACGAGCTCGGCGATCATCTTCTCCTCGTCCTCGTCGGTCAGCTGGTCCTCGGGGTAGAGCGGGGCCGGCGAGGGCGGCAGGTGCTCGGCGAGCACCCGCAGCACGTCGTCGACCTGGTCGCCGCGCACGGCCGAGCACGGGACGATCGCGGTCCAGTCGCCGAGCTGGTCGATGGCGATGAGGTGCTCGGCGAGCCGCTCGCGGTCGACGGAGTCGCTCTTGGTCGCGATGGCGACGACGGGCACCCGCTTGGCCCGCTGCAGCTCGGTGAGGTCCTTGGCGATGAAGGTGTCGCCCGGCCCGATCCGCTGGTCCGCCGGCAGGCAGAAGCCGATGACGTCGACCTCGAGCAGGGTCTCGCGGACGAGGTCGTTGAGCCGCTCGCCGAGCAGCGTGCGCGGCTTGTGCAGGCCGGGTGTGTCGACGAGGACGAGCTGCTCGTGGTCGCGCGTGACGATGCCACGGATCGTGTGCCGGGTCGTCTGCGGCTTGCTGGAGGTGATGGCCACCTTGTCGCCGACGAGCGCGTTGGTCAGCGTCGACTTGCCGGCATTGGGCCGCCCGACGAGGCAGGCGAAGCCCGCGCGCCACTGGCCCTGGGTCTGCTCGTCCATGCTCATGCCCCGATCTGGTCGTGCTCGCGTGCCTGCTCGTCGGCGGGGTCGACCCGCTCGACGATGACCGTCGCGATGCGGTGCTGTCGTCCCGACATCTTCTCAGCCGTGAGGGAGAGACCGCCCACCTCGCAGCGGGCGCCGACGATCGGCACCCGTCCGGTGATCTTGCCGATGAGGCCGCCGACGGTGTCGACCTCCTCCTCGTCGATCGTCACCTCGAAGAGCTCGGCGAGGTCGTCGACGTGCATGCCGGCCGGCACCCGCGTGCGGCCGTCGTCGAGCTCCTCGACCCCGGGCCCCTCGCGGTCGTACTCGTCGGTGATCTCGCCGACGATCTCCTCGAGGATGTCCTCGATCGTCACCAGGCCGGCGGTGCCGCCGTACTCGTCGACGACGATCGCGGCGTGGATCTGGTCGCGCTGCATCTCGCGCAGCAGCTGGTCGACGGGCTTGCTGTCGGGGACGAAGGGGGCCGGCCGCATGAAGTCCTCGACGGCCCGGTCGCGCACCTCCTCGTCGGCGAGCAGCCGGCGCACGACGTCCTTGAGGTAGAGCAGGCCGACGATGTCGTCGCTCGACTCCCCGACGACCGGGACCCGGGAGAACCCCGAGCGGATGAAGAGGTTGAGCGCCTTGCGCGCCGGCTTGTCCGACTCGATGGTGATCATGTCGGTCCGCGGCACCATCACCTCGCCGGCGAGGGTGTCACCGAGCTCGAAGACCGAGTGGAGCATGTCCCGCTCCTCGTCCTCGATCAGCTCCGACTCCCCCGCGAGGTCGAGCAGGTCACGCAGCTCCGCCTCGGAGCGGAAGGGCCCGTCACGGTAGCCACGGCCCGGCGTGACGGCATTGCCGATGGTGACGAGCAGGCGGGCAACCGGCCCGAGGACCCGCCGCAGCCCGACGACGAAGGGAGCGGCCGCCAGGGCCACCGCGGTGCTGTGCTGCTGGCCCAGGGTGCGCGGCGAGACGCCGACGAGCACGAAGGTCACGACGACCATGATCGCCGCCGACACGAGCAGCGCCACCCAGGTGCGCTCGACCTCCTCGACGACGACGAGCGTGATGAGCACGGCCGCACTCGCCTCGGCGGTCGCGCGGAGGAAGGCGAGCACGGAGATGTGCCCCGCGCTGTCGGCGAGGACCTGGCGCAGGGCCGCGGCGCCGCGCCGCCCTTCGCTCTCGGCCTCGTCGGCCGCCACCCGCGAGGCGGAGATGATCGCGGCGTCGGCGAGGGTGAGGACGAAGGCGGCGACGATCGCGGCGACCGCGCCGACGAGCAGGCTCGTCACGCCTCGGCCTCCCGGCCCCGACCGGCGAGGAAGGTGAGCAGGAGCTGACGCTGCAACTCGAACATCTCGCGCTCCTCCTCCGGCTCGGCGTGGTCGTAGCCGAGCAGGTGGAGGATGCCGTGGGTCGTGAGCAGGAGCATCTCCTCGATCGCCGCGTGGCCGGCCGTCACCGCCTGCTTCTCGGCGACGGAGGGGCACAGCACGATGTCGCCGAGGACGCCCTCGACCGGCACCTCGCCCTCACGGCCGGGCCGCAGCTCGTCCATGGGGAAGCTCATGACGTCGGTCGGGCCCGCGAGGTCCATCCACTGCTCGTGCAGGACGGTCATCGTCGCCTCGTCGACGAAGCGGATGCACAGCTCGGCCTGCGGGTGCACACGCATCTGCTCGAGCACGTAGCGGCTGATGTCGACGAACTCGGTCTCGTCGACGACGTGGTCGGTCTCGTTGAGCACGTCGATGCTCATGCGCGCTCCCCCTTCGTGGCGTCGTAGCGGTCGTAGGCACCGACGATCTCGCCGACGAGGCGGTGTCGCACGACGTCGGCGGCGTCGAGGTGCGCGAAGTGCACGCCCTCGATGTCGGTGAGGATGCGCTGGACCACCTTGAGCCCGGACTGGGTGCCGCCGGGCAGGTCGACCTGGCTGGTGTCCCCCGTGACGACCATCTTGGAGCCGAAGCCGAGGCGGGTGAGAAACATCTTCATCTGCTCGGGCGAGGTGTTCTGCGCCTCGTCGAGGATGATGAAGGAGTCGTTGAGCGTGCGACCGCGCATGAAGGCCAGCGGCGCCACCTCGATGGTCCCCGCCGCCATGAGCCGCGGGATCGTCTCGGGGTCGATCATGTCGTGCAGCGCGTCGTAGAGCGGGCGCAGGTAGGGGTCGATCTTGTCGTTGAGCGTGCCGGGCAGGAAGCCGAGCTTCTCCCCCGCCTCGACCGCCGGCCGGGTGAGGATGATCCGGTTGACCTGCTTGGCCTGCAGGGCCGCCACGGCCTTGGCCATGGCGAGATAGGTCTTGCCGGTGCCGGCGGGGCCGATGCCGAAGACGACGGTGTTGTCGCCGATCGCGTCGACGTAGTGCTTCTGCCCCAGCGTCTTGGGTCGGATCGTGCGGCCGCGGTTGGAGACGATGTTGGTCGTCAGCACATCGGCCGGCCGCTCGCGGGTCTGGCCGCGCAGCATGGTGATCGAGCGCTCGACGGCGTCCTTGTTGAGCGGCTGCCCGGCCTCGAGGATCTCGATGAGCTCGTCGAGCAGGCGGTCGATGACCTCGAGGTCACCGCTCGGGCCCTGGAGGCGGAACTCGTTGCCGCGCACGAGGATCTCAGTGCGAGGGAAGGCTCGCTCCATCGTCCGCAGGAGCTCGTCGGTCGGGCCGAGGAGGCTGACCATCTGGACGTTGTCGGGCAGGACGATGGTCTGCTGGACCCGTGGGGCGGTGCCGGGGGCACCCGCGCGGGGGTCGTCGGTGATCGCGTCGAGGGCGCGCAGGTCGGGCTGGTCTGATGAGGGCATCGTGGTGCTGATTCTACGGGCTCGGCGCCGGGGCGATCATCGCCAGCGGCCCATCGCGCTGAGCACGGCGATGGCTGCCGGGCCTGCGGTGGAGGCCCGCAGGACCTCGCTGCCCAGCCGCACCGGCTGGGCGCCGGCGGCGACGAAGCGCTCGAGCTCCTGCGGCGAGATCCCGCCCTCGGGCCCGACGACGAGGAGGACCTCCCCTTCGCCCGGCAGGTCCGCCGTGGCCAGCGGGAGGGTGGCGTCCTCGTGCAGGACGAAGGGGGTGGCCCCGGCGAAGCGCTCGGCGAGCCCGGCGCTGCCCACGAGGTCCTCGACGTGCGGCCAGCGGCCGCGGCGCGACTGCTTGGCGGCGCGCTCGACGACATGGGTCCACTTGCGTCGGCCCTTGTCGACCTTGGGGCCCTTCCACCGCACGATCGACCGGTCGGCCTGCCAGGGCACCACGGCGTCGACGCCGAGCTCGGTGGCCGCCTCGACGGCGTCCTCGTCGCGGCCGTCCTTGGCCAGGGCCTGCACGAGGGTGAGGCGAAGGGAGGGCTCCGGCTCGTCGGCCCGCTCCAGGACCCGCAGGCGCACGAGCTCGCGACCGACCTCGGTCACCTCGGTGAGCACCCGCGCCCCGTGCCGGTCGGCGACGAGCACCTCCTCGCCCACGCCGAGGCGGACGACGGTCGCGGCGTGGTGGGCCTCGGGGCCGGTGAGCTCGACGAGCGCGTCAGGGGCGAGGCCGTCGAGGGCACCGGGGTCCACCACGAAGAGCGGTGCGGTCACCGGGTCAGCGACCCTTGAAGGCGTGCCGCAGGCGCCCGACGAAGCCGGAGTCGACGTCGTCGAGCTCGCCGTCGGGCTGCTCCTCGTCACGGGCTGCCGCGAGCTCGCGGAGCAGGCGCTCCTGCTCCTCGTCGAGGCGGGTCGGCGTGCGCACGTCGACGTGGATGACGAGGTCGCCGCGGCCCTCGCGCCGCAGGTGCGTCACACCGAGGCCGGGCAGGACGATCGTGTCGCCCGGCTGGGTGCCGCGCTTGATGGTGATCTCCTGCTCTCCGTCGAGGGTGGCGAAGCTCATCGTCACGCCGAGTGCGGCTGCGGTCATCGGCACCGCGACCGAGGCGTGCAGGTCGTCGCCACGGCGGGTGAAGGTCTCGTGCTGACGCACGCGCAGCTCGACGTAGAGGTCGCCGGCCGGCCCACCACCGGGACCGACCTCCCCTTCGCCCTCGAGGTGGATGCGGGTGCCGTCGTCGACGCCGGCGGGGATGCGCACCTTCATCGAGCGGCGGCTGCGCACCCGGCCCTGGCCGGAGCACTCGTGGCAGGGGTTGGGGATGACCTCGCCGAAGCCCTGGCAGGTGGGGCACGGACGGCTGGTCATGACCTGGCCGAGGAAGGAGCGCTGGACCTGCTGGACCTCGCCGCGGCCGCCACAGGTGTCGCAGGTGCGTCGGCCGGTGCCCGGCTGGGCGCCGTCGCCGCTGCACGAGCCGCAGACGACGGCCGTGTCGATCGTCAGCTCTTCCTGGCCGCCGAAGACCGCGGTCGCGAGGTCGATCTCGAGGCCGACGAGTCCGTCCTGGCCGCGCGCCGAGCGGGAGCGCGGACCGCGCCCGGCGCCGCCGGCCGCCTGCCCGAAGAACTGCTCCATGATGTCGCTGAAGGTGAAGCCGGCGCCGAAGCCGTCGTGCTGGCCGCCGTAGGGGTCACCGCCCATGTCGTACTGGCGGCGCTTCGTCTCGTCGGAGAGGACGTCGTAGGCCTGCGAGACCCGCTTGAACTGCTCCTCGGCCTCCGGGCCGGGGTTGACGTCGGGGTGCAGGGTGCGGGCCAGCTTGCGGTAGGCCCGCTTGATCTCCTCGGGCGTCGCCTCGCGGCTGACGCCCAGGTCCTCGTAGTAGTCGTTCACGCGTGACGTCCTCGTGGGTGGTGGGGGTCGGGTGGTCGTGCGCGGTGCGGTCGCCGGTCAGGCGTCCACGATCCGCGAGAGATAGGTGGCGACGGCGCGCACCTGCGCCATGGCCGCCGGGTAGTCCATGCGGGTGGGGCCGAGCACACCGACGGCGCCGACCTGCTCGTCGCCGGAGCCGTAGCCGGAGGTGACGAGCGAGGTGCCCTGCAGCCCGGACACGGGATTTTCGGAGCCGATGCGCACCGAGACGCCGGCCGCGGTCTGACCGGCCTCGACGCTCAGCAGCTTGAGCAGGACGACGTGCTGCTCGAGCGCGTCGAGCACCGGCTCGAGGCTCATCGGGAAGTCGCTCGAGCTGCGCGCGAGGTTGGCGGTGCCGGCGAGCGTCACCTTGGTCGCGCGCTCCTGCGCGAGGGCGTCCTCGACGGCCGCGATGACCCCGGCCGTCAGGGCGTCCTCGGTCTCGTCGTCCTCGCCGGCCAGGGTGCGCAGCGCGGTGATCGCGTCGGCGAGCCGCAGGTCGCGGGTCGCGGCGTTGATCCGGCCTCGCGCACGTGCGAGGGCCTCGGCGCCCTGGCTGCTCAGGTAGTCGACGCTCGTGGGGACGATGCGCTGCTCGACGCGGCCGGTGCCCATGATGACGACGACCATGAGCCGGGTCTCGCTCATCGGGACGAGCTCGATGTGCTTGGCCGTGCTGCGGGTGAGCGAGGGGTACTGCACGACCGCGACCTGGCGGGTCAGGGTCGACAGCAGCCGCACCGTGCGCTCGAGGACGACGTCGAGCTCGTCGGCGCCCTCGAGGTAGTCCGTGATCGCCGCCCGCTCGCCGCGCGACATCGGGCGGATCGCCTGGAGACGGTCGACGAAGAGCCGGTAGCCGGCATCGGTGGGGATGCGCCCTGCCGAGGTGTGCGGCGCGATGATCAGCCCCTCGTCCTCGAGGGCCGCCATGTCGTTGCGCACGGTCGCCGCCGAGACGTTGAGCTGGTGGCGGTCGAGCAGCGCCTTGGAGCCGACCGGCTCCGAGGTCTGCACGTAGTCCTCCACGATGGCGCTGAGCACGGCCATCCGCCGCTCCTGGCTCATGACGTCCTCCTTCGTCACCCACTCCGGGACCGCTGGCACTCGGTCCACCTGAGTGCCAAGTCTACGACCGTCGGAGGCATTCCAACGACCCCGGCGTGCCGCGCCGACCACGCCCCCGGTGTGCGCCTACGGTCACCCCTCGTGAGCGATCGATACGGCAAGGACGTGCTCTCCGGCGACTGGAAGTCGAAGGGCAGGCTGGCACGGCCCACCTCCCGTGCCCTCGAGGCCACCCGCGGAACGGTCGTCGAGGACGTCGAGACCGGGTGGGTCGGCGCGGTCGTCGCGGTGGAGAAGGCGGGCGGCGTGCACGTCGTCCACCTCGAGGACCGCCGCGGCAGGGTGCGGGCCTTCCCGCTCGGCGGCGGCTTCCTCGTCGACGGCGCCCCGGTCTCGCTCACCGCACCGAAGGGGGCCCAGCGCGCCGCCCTCGCCGCGGCCGAGCAGCAAGCCTCCCGCACCGCGAGCGGTTCCGTCGCGGTCCACGACGCCAAGGCCAGGGTGGCCATCGGGTCGCGGATCTTCGTCGAGGGCCGGCACGACGCCGAGCTGGTCGAGAAGGTCTGGGGCCATGACCTGCGGGTCGAGGGCGTCGTCGTCGAGATGCTCGACGGCGTCGACGACCTCGCTGCCGCGATCCGCGACTTCGCCCCGGGCAGGGGCCGCCGGATGGGCGTGCTCGTCGACCACCTCGTGCCCGGCAGCAAGGAGTCCAGGATCGTCGCCGAGGCCAACCAGGTGTCCCCGGACCACGTGCTGGTCCTCGGTCACCCCTACGTCGACGTGTGGCAGTCGGTGCGCCCCCAGCGCCTCGGCATGGACGCGTGGCCGACGATCCCGCGCTCCATGGAGTGGAAGCGCGGGATCTGCGCGCACCTCGGCTGGCCCAACGACTCCCAGGCCGACATCGCCCGCGCCTGGAAGCAGATCCTCAGCACGGTCCGCTCCTACGCCGACCTCGAGCCCGCCCTCCTCGGCCGCGTCGAGGAGCTCATCGACTTCGTCACCGCCCCCGAGGGCTGACTCCGCCGTCGGGTCGTCAGGTCGTCGGGTCGTCGGGTCGGGCGAAGGGAGACGTCGGCGCCCGCCGAAGTCCTTCGTCTCCCCGCGACGTGCGTCGTCGTGCCTGACTTCGGCTTGATGTGCGCCGACATCCCCCTTCGTCCTCCCGCTGCGGTCAGCCCTTGGGTCGCCAGCGTCCCCCTTCGCCGGATCAGTCCTTGGGGCCGCCGGCGACGTAGATGACCTGGCCGGAGACGAAGCCGGCCTCCTCGGACAGGAGGAAGGAGGCGGTGGCGGCGATGTCCTCGGGCTGGCCGACGCGGCCGACGGGGGTTTCCTTGGCCGCGTGGGCGAGGAAGTCCTCGAAGGGCACGCCCATGCGCTCGGCGGTCGCGGCCGTCATGTCGGTCTGGATGAAGCCGGGGGCGATCGCATTGGCCGTGACACCGAACTTGCCGAGCTCGATGGCCAGCGTCTTGGTGAAGCCCTGCATGCCGGCCTTGGCGGCGGAGTAGTTCGTCTGGCCGCGGTTGCCGAGGGCGGAGGTCGAGCTGAGGTTGACGATGCGGCCGTACTTCTCCCCAGTCATGTGCGCCTGGGCGGCCTTGGTCATGAGGAAGGCCCCGCGCAGATGCACCGCCATGACCGAGTCCCAGTCGTCGACGGACATCTTGAAGAGCATGTTGTCGCGGATGATGCCCGCGTTGTTGACGAGCAGCGTCGGGGCACCGAGCTCCTCGGCGACGCGGGCGACGCCCGCCTCGACCTGCTCGGCGTCGGAGACGTCCACCCCCACGGCCAGGGCGGTGCCGCCCCCTTCGGTGATCTCGTCGACGACGACCTGGCAGGCCGACTCGTCGAGGTCGAGGACGGCCACGTGGTGACCGTCGGTGGCGAGACGAAGGGCGATGGCGCGGCCGATGCCGCGTGCGGCCCCGGTGACGATGGCGGTGCGAGTCGTGGTCATGCCCTCATCGTGCGTCATGGGATCCGGTGCCGCACAGGGGCGTCCGCCGACCGGTCACCGCCGGCGGATGCGGCTCGCCGGCCACCGCGGCTCGGTCGGGAGCATCCAGCCACGCTCGCGCGCGAGCAGGCAGACCCCGCCGCCGACGACGAGCGCGCCGAGCGAGGCGAGCGGCCCGGTGGTCATGAGGTGGAGCAGGACGAGGGTCGCACCCCCGGCGAAGGCTGCCGTGGCGTAGAGCTCGGAGCGCTGGAGGATCACCGGCACGTTGCCGAGCATCATGTCGCGCACGACGCCACCGCCGCAGGCGGTGATGACGCCGAGCAAGATGGCCGGGAACCAGTGGATGTCGGCGAGCAGTGCCTTCTGCGTGCCGACGACCGCCCAGGTGCCGAGGGCCACGCCGTCGATCCAGGGGAAGACCTGACGCCACCGGCGCCCCTCGAGCGGGACGAGGAAGGAGATGGCCGCTGCGACGAGGGCCACCGTCAGGTAGCGCAGGTCGGTCAGGGCGACCGGCTGGACGTTGAGCAGCACGTCGCGGATGGCGCCGCCGCCGAGCGCGGAGACGACGGCCAGCACCGAGAAGCCGACGGGGTCGAGCTGGTAGCGGCGGGCGACGGCTCCGCCGAGCAGGCCGTTGGCGAAGACACCGAGCAGGTCGAAGAAGGCGATGAGGTCGGGGATCTCGGGCACGTCAGGCACCGGCACCCCCGACGAGGTGGTGGACGACGGTGTCGGCGAGCAGCCGCCCGCGTCGGGTGAGCACGACGCTCCCCCGCAGGGCCTCACGGCCGTCGACGAGGCCATCGGCGACGAGGCCGGCGACGGCGCGGCGACCCTGCGGCGTGAGGCGGTCGGTCGGCAGGCCTTCGCGCAGCCGCACCCCGAGCAGGACCTCCTCGTCGGCCCGCTGCTCCGGCGTCAGCTCCTCGCGCTCCGCGGCCGGGTCACCCTCGGCCAGCGCCTTGGCCCAGGTCGCGGGGTGCTTGAGGTTCCACCAGCGCACACCGTCGACGTGGCCGTGCGCGCCGGGCCCGACGCCCCACCAGTCGTGGCTGCGCCAGTAGGCCATGTTGTGACGGCACCGGTCGGCCGGCGTGCGGGCCCAGTTGCTGATCTCGTACCAGTCGTAGCCGGCGTCGGCGAGCAGCTCGTCGGCGAGCTCGTACTTGTCGGCCTCGTCGTCGCCCGTCGGCATCGGCAGCTCGCCGCGGCGCACCCGGGCGGCCATCTTGGTGCCGTCCTCGACGGTCAGCGCATAGGCCGACAGGTGGTCGGGCGCCAGGCCCACCGCGGTCTCGAGGGAGGTGCGCCACTGCTCGAGGCTCTCCCCCGGCGTGCCGTAGATGAGGTCGAGGCTCACGGCCAGACCGGCGGCACGGGCAGCGGCGACTGCCCGGGAGACGTTGGCAGGGTCGTGGGTGCGGTCGAGCGTCGCGAGCACCTGCGGCACCGACGACTGCATGCCGATGCTCACCCGGGTGAAGCCCCCGTCGGCGAGGACCCGCAGCGACTCCTCGGTGACGCTGTCGGGGTTGGCCTCCGTCGTCACCTCGACGTCGTCGGCCAGCCCCCACCGCTCGCGCACGGCGTCGAGGAAGCGCACGAGGTCCTGTGGCGGCAGCAGCGTCGGCGTTCCCCCGCCGACGAAGACCGTCGAGACCCGCCGGTCGTCACCCACGGACCGCACCGCGAGGTCGAGCTCGGCGATCGCGGCGTCGGCATAGGTGGCGACGCTCGCTCCCTTCGCCCCGCCGACGGGGCCCAGCTCGGTGGCGGTGTAGGTGTTGAAGTCGCAGTACCCGCACCGGACCGTGCAGAAGGGCACGTGCAGGTAGATGCCGAAGGGGGGACGCACCGGCTCATCCTCCCACCGATAGCGTGGGCGCCATGACCCGGTGGATCGAGCTCGACGGCGTCGTCAACATGCGAGACCTCGGTGGGCTGCCCACCCGCGACGGACGCACCACCCGTGAGGGCCGGCTGATCCGCAGCGACAACCTGCAGGACCTGAGCGAAGGGGACGTCCGTCACCTCGTCGAGAGGCTCGGGGTGACCGATGTCGTCGACCTGCGCAGCCACGTCGAGCACGAGGTCACCGGCGCCGGGCCGCTGCGCTCCACGCCCCTGACCCATCACCACCACAGCCTGCTGCGCGAGGACCTCGACGCCGACGAGACGGTCGAGGAGGCGCTGGCGGTGCGGTGGGGGCGCGAGGACCCCGCACCCCGCGACGGGGCCTTCTGGGCCCGTCACTACACGGGCTACCTCACGAGGCGTCCCGACTCGGTGGCCGCCGCGCTCGCCGCGATCCGGGACAGCGCCGGGGGCACCGTCGTCCACTGCGCCGCGGGCAAGGACCGCACGGGCACGGTCGTCGGCATGGCCCTGGCCGTCGCCGGGGTGCCAGAGGAGGAGATCATCGCCGACTACGTCCTGACCGCCGAGCGTCTCGAGCGAATCATCGAGCGCCTGATCGAGGTGGAGCCCTACCGCAGGTCGCTGCCGACCCACACCCTGGATGAGCAGCTGCCGCGCGCGGAGTCGATGGCCGCGGTGCTTGCGCACCTCGACGAGGAGTACGGCGGGACGGTCGGCTGGCTGGCCGAGACGGGGTGGACCGAGGCCCAGGTCGAGGCGCTGCGGCGGCGCCTCACCGCCTGAGCCGTCAGGACTTCTTCGGCTTGGCGGTGACGTAGACCGGGATGACACCTTCGACGACGACGACACCGTCGGTGCGCACCGCCTTGACCCGGATGTCGACGTCGTAGGGAGCCTCGCCCGCCCACTGCTCGGGGTCGGTCTCGGCGACGCACAGCAGGTCGGTCGTCGACTTCGCCAGGTAGCTCACCTGCAGGCCGCGCGGCAGCCACCGCTGGTCGCTCGGGCAGGTGGCCTCGGCGAGCAGACCCATCGCGGCCTCGAGACCGTTGCAGACGGCGATCGCGTGCAGGGTGCCGATGTGGTTGTGCACGCGCTTGCGGTTGCGGATCGACAGCTCGGCGTGGTTGGCCCGCACCTCGCGCACCTGCGGGCGCACCGTCGCGAAGTACGGCGCCTTGACGGCGTAGAGCAGCGAGAAGAGTCGCTTGCCCGCCGGGAGGCTCGTGACGCGCTGGTAGAGATCGAAGGTCTGCTGTGCCATGATCGCCACACTAAGCCAGCGCTTAGTGCCCGGGAAGGGGTGGCCGCGTCGAGTGCGTCACGTCAGCAGCGCGCCGCTACTTCTTCGCCTTGTCCACCGCGCTGTCGTCGGAGGAGAGCGCAGCGATGAAGGCCTCCTGCGGCACCTCGACGGTGCCGATGTTCTTCATCCGCTTCTTGCCCTCCTTCTGCTTCTCGAGGAGCTTGCGCTTGCGGGAGATGTCACCGCCGTAGCACTTGGCGAGCACGTCCTTGCGGATCGCGCGGATGTTC
>ERZ500994.16-NODE-16-length-64033-cov-12.676905_pt1 | contig 64033 bp, 64 predicted proteins | sample MGYA00248878_ERZ500994 | MGnify/ENA primary metagenome ERZ500994 (study PRJEB25958, sample SAMN03398533) | human skin metagenome | study: EMG produced TPA metagenomics assembly of the Human Skin Microbiome Metagenome (human skin metagenome) data set. | reverse complement strand
TGGCGAGCGTCGAGGCGCGACCCGAGGCCGGGGCCTTGTAGGGGTCGCCGGCCGGTACGGCCCACGGGTCCTTCTTCGGGCCCTGCTTCTGCTTCGCGACGACGGCGGCGATGCCACCGGCGACGAGGGCGAGGAGCAGGAGCTTGAGCCCGCGACGCTTCTTGCGCGGCTTCTCCCCCTTCGCGGCGGCGAGGGCCAGCTGCGGGTCACGCTCGTCACGCAGCGCGGCGACGACCTCGGGGGCGCGGACGGCGGCCTCGTCGGCAGCCTTGCGGCCCGCGACGGCGCCGGCGGCAGCCAGGCCGCTCGCGGTCTGGACGACCTTGGGCAGCACCTCGTCGACGAGGGTGTCGCGCACGTCCTGCACGTCCTTGCCGGCCTGCCCGCCCTTCTTGCGGGCCTGCTTCTGGGCCGAACGGACCTGCTTGCGCGCCCGCTTGCGGCCCTTCTTGGCGTCCTTGGCGGCCTGCTTCTTGGCCTCCTCGGCCTGCTCCTTGAGGTCGGCGGCCCTGCTCGCGGCACCCTCGCGGGTCGCGGCGGCCTGCTCCGAGGCGGCGGCCTTGAGCTCCTGGGCCCGCTCGCTGCCGTGCTCGGTGTGCTCGGCGACCTTGTCGATGATCTCGTGCACCTTGAGCGATGCTGCCTCGGCGGTCTCGTGGGCCTTGACTCGCCCGTCCTCGACCTTGCTGTTCTTCTGGAACACACTTCCTCCTGCGCCGATGGGGTACTCCCCCATCCTGCACCGGATCGTCGGCCGATGAAACCGATAGGGGCGAGGGGCCCGCCACGTCCTCCCTTCGCCCGCGGTCGTTAGCATGGACGCCATGAAGGCGATCCTGCACACCAACCACGGCGACATCTCCATCGAGCTGTTCCCCAACCAGGCCCCCAAGACCGTCGACAACTTCGTCGGCCTCGCCACGGGCGAGAAGGAGTACCAGGACGACGCGGGTCGCACCAACCCGACGAAGTTCTACGACGGCCTCGACTTCCACCGGGTCATCTCCGGCTTCATGATCCAGGGCGGCTGCCCGCTGGGTCAGGGCGTCGGCGGCCCCGGCTACACCTTCGACGACGAGATCCACCCCGACCTGACCTTCTCGAAGCCCTACCTGCTCGCCATGGCCAACGCCGGCAAGCAGATGGGCCGCGGGACCAACGGCTCGCAGTTCTTCGTCACCGTCGGCGAGACCCCGTGGCTCAACGGCAAGCACACGATCTTCGGCGAGGTGGCCGACGGCCCGAGCCGCGAGGTCGTCGACAAGATCGCCGGCGTCCAGACCGGCGCGATGGACAAGCCGGTCGAGCCGGTGACCATCGAGTCCGTCGAGATCGTCCAGGACTGATCTCGTGTCGCTGCCGCCGTCCGGCTGGGGCGGATCGTCCACGGACGGCGGCACCGGCGCCTCCCCGGAGGCGCCGACGTGCCCCCGGCACCCCGACCAGATCTCCTACATCCGCTGCCAGCGGTGCCACCGACCGGTGTGCCCGCAGTGCCAGCGCAGCGCGGCCGTCGGCGTCCAGTGCGTCGACTGCGTCCGTGAGGGCTCGAAGGGGGAGCGCCCCCAGCGCACCGTCTTCGGCGGGCGCGCCACGACCGGCACCGACCGCCCCTGGCTGACGATCTCGATCATCGCCGTCTGCGTCGTCGTGTGGATCGGCGAGCTGCTCTCGCCCCGGGTCTTCAGCGAGGTGGCCTTCGCCCCCGCCCTCGGCACGAGCGAGCCGTGGCGGCTGCTGACCTCGGCCTTCGCCCACAGCCCCAACCAGCCGATGCACATCCTCTTCAACATGCTCGCGCTGTGGCTCGTCGGCGGCTACCTCGAGCGGATGCTCGGCTGGGCCCGCTATCTCGCGATCTACCTCGTCACCGCGCTCGCCGGCTCGGTGACCTGGCTGCTCTTCCAGCCGGTCGACCCGGCCGACCCCAATGCCTACGTGCCGATCGTCGGGGCCTCCGGCGCCGTCTTCGGCCTCTTCGCGGCGGTCATCGTGCTCAACCGTCACCTCGGCCGCGACAGCTCGTCGATGATCGCGACGATCGCGATCAACGCCGTCATCGGCTTTCTCGTCCCCAACGTCGCCTGGCAGGCCCATCTCGGCGGGCTCGTCGCCGGCGCGCTCCTCGCGGCGGTCATCGCCCTCTCCCGCAGCCGCCGTCAGCCCGGCCTCGCCTGGGTGGGGATCGTCGCCGTCCTCGCGGTCGTCGTCGTGCTGGGCGTCGCGCGCTATGCCCTCTCCCCGACCGGCTTCGAGGCCCCCTTCGGCTGATCCGGCCCTGTGGAACAGGCGAGTTACACGCGTGTCATTTGTCCCCAGATGTGAAAAAGCCTGTGGACAACTCAAGTTGTCCACAGGCTCTGTGGGGAATCGTCCCCACCGGTGGGTGGGCGCAGCCGCCCGGCCGGCTCAGCGCCAGCGCGTCGTCATCGCGAAGCCGGCGAGGATGAAGGCGAAGCCCGCACCGAGGTTCCACCGGCCCCAGGACTCCACGGGGTACTGCTCCTGGGTGATGTAGAAGGTCACGACCCACACGAGGCCGATGAGCATGAGGCCGAGCATGACGGGGACGAACCAGCTGGGGTTGCCCACCCGCTGCGCCTTGACCTTGTGCCGCGAGCCGCTGCGCGTCTCGGCCTCGGCCGCCGCCGCGCGCTTGCTCGGGTCGCCGGAGCGCGAGGCGCTCTTGGCGGACTTCTTCGCGGTCGTCTCGGCCGACGAGGTGGCCTCGTCGGTCGTCTCCTGCGCGTCGTCGGCGGGCTTCGCCACTGGGTGCTCCTCGGGTCTGCGGACGTCGTGGCCTAGCGTAGATGCCGAACACCGCACGACCGACCGAAGGGGGGTGCCTCCGTGCCGGACCTGGACCCGGCCCACGCCGCAGCGGCACTGCGCTCGCGCGTGCGCACCTGGCTGACCCACCGACCGAGCCGGTGGTCGGCACTCGTGCCCGTCATCGCCATGGCCGCCGGCCTGCTCTTCGCGACGTCGAGCACGACCGCCCGCGGCACCGACCTGCGCAGCGAGGCGACCGACCTGCCCGACGTCATCCGTGAGCGCACCATCGACAACGAGCGCTCCGCCTCCCGCGTGCGGTCGCTGCGCACCGAGGTCGACGACCTCACCAAGCAGGCCGCCCCCGGCAGCTCCCGGCTGCGGTCCATCGACGAGCAGAGCCGGGCCAGCGCCCGCACGGCCGGCACCACGGCCGTCGAGGGCCCGTCGGTGACCGTCACCCTCGACGACGCGCACCTCAAGGCGAGCGAGGTCCCCGAGGGCTTCACCGTCGACGACGTCGTCGTCCACCAGCAGGACGTGCAGGGCGTGGTCAACGCCCTGTGGCGCGGTGGGGCCGAGGCGATGCAGATCATGGACCAGCGGGTCGTCTCGACGAGCGCGGTGCGCTGCGTCGGCAACACGCTCATCCTCCAGGGGCGGGTCTACTCGCCGCCCTTCACGATCACCGCGATCGGCGACCCGGAGGACCTGCGCTCGGAGCTCGACAGCGACCCCTCGGTGAGCATCTACAAGCAGTACGTCGACGCGGTCGGCCTGGGCTACGAGGTCCAGCAGTCCGACGAGACCGAGCTGCCCCCCTTCGACGGGCGTACGACTCTGGAGCACGCCCGCCCGCTGACGTCGGCGCGATGAGGGCCCATACTGTGCCGGTGAGCCGCATCCTCGTCGTCGACAACTACGACAGCTTCGTCTTCACCATCGTCGGGTACCTCCAGCAGCTGGGTGCCGAGACGACGGTCGTGCGCAACGACGCCGTCTCGGCGGCCGACGGGGCCGACTTCGACGGCGTGCTCATCTCGCCCGGGCCGGGCACTCCCGAGGAGGCCGGCGTCTCGACGGCGATGATCGAGGCCTGCGCCGAGCGGGCCCAGCCGATGCTCGGCGTCTGCCTCGGCCACCAGGCCCTCGGGATCGTGCTCGGTGCGACCGTCGGCCGGGCCCCCGAGCTGCTCCACGGCAAGACGAGCCGGGTGCTGCACGACCAGACCGGAGTCCTCGCCGGTCTCGCCTCGCCCTTCACCGCGACGCGCTACCACTCGCTGACGATCGACCCGGCGACCGTGCCCGACACCCTCGTGCCCAACGGGCACACCGAGTCCGGCGTCATCATGGCCGCCCACCACCGCGACCTGCCGCTGCACGGCGTGCAGTTCCACCCCGAGTCCGTCCTCACCGAGGGCGGCCACCGGATCCTGGCCAACTGGTTGGAGATGACCGGTGACACCGGTGCCGTCGCGCGCAGCGCCGGCATGTCGCCCCTGGTGCGCGATGTCGAGGGCGTTGCCCGGGCCGTCGCCGCCGGCTGACACGGCGAAGGGGGGGAGATGAGCGAGCCGACCGTCGGCCCGCTGGACCGGATCCAGCGCCGCCACCCCGTCCTGGGCTTCCCGATCGCCGTCGTGTACAAGTTCTTCGACGACTTCGGTGGCTATCTGTGCGCGCTGCTCACCTACTACGGGTTCCTCTCCCTCTTCCCCGGGCTGCTCCTGCTCTCGACGGTCGTCGGCATCGTCCTGCAGGGCCAGCCGGAGTGGCAGGAGCGGATCCTCGACTCGGCGCTGTCGGAGTTCCCGATCGTCGGCGACGAGTTGCGCACGACGGGCACCATCGGTGGTGGCCCGGTCGGTCTGCTCGTCGGAGGGCTCGCCGCGCTCTACGGTGGCCTCGGCGTGGGGCAGGCGCTGCAGTACGCGAGCAACACCGCGTGGATGGTCCCGCGCAACAGCCGGCCCAACCCCTTCGCCAGCCGTGGCCGTGGCCTGCTCCTGCTCCTCGTCGCCGGGCTGACGATCGTCGTCACCACCGGCCTGACGACCTATCTCCAGCAGCTCGTCTCCGGGGGCTACACCGGCTGGGCGATCACCATCGCCTCGGTGCTGCTCAACACGCTCGTCATCGCCGTCATCTTCATCATCGCGACGAGTCGGCCGCTCGACCTCACCGACGTGCTGCCGGGCGCCCTGCTCGCGGCGCTGTCATGGCAGGCGATGCAGGCGGTCGGCGCGGTCTACGTCAGCACGGTCATCGAGCGGGCGAGCAACCTCAACTCGGTCTTCGCCATCGTCCTGGGTCTGCTCGTCTTCCTCTACACGATGTCGGTCGCCATCATGCTCTGCGTCGAGGTCAACGTCGTGCGCAAGGAGCACCTGTGGCCGCGGGCGCTGCTCACGCCCTTCACCGACCAGGTCGTGCTGACGAGCGCCGACCAGCGGGCCTATGCCCGGCACGCGGAGGCGCAGCGGCTCAAGGGGTTTCAGCGCATCGACGTCTTCTTCGACGAGTCCCGCGGGCGCGGGGACGACTGATCCCGCCGGAAGGGGGCAACCCTGCACGACCCTAGGGTTGTGCAGGGTTCGCGCCCGCCACCAGGGCACACGCGAGGGCCGACGGGATCAGCGGCTGCGCTCGCGGGGTCGAGGGACGACTACGGGCTCGAGGGGGACTGGGTCGTGCGGTCCGACCCGGGGGTGCGGGTCGAGCTGGGCGACGGGCTGAGCGTGCCCGACGGCGAGGTCGAGGTCGACGACGGCTCCGAGCTGCTCGGGCTGTCGCTGCTCGTCGGGGAGTCGCTCGAGGACTCGCTCGTCGAGGTGTCCGTCGGCGTCTCGGTGACGGTCGCGGTCGTCGTCTGGTTGGGCTCGCGCGCCACGACGAAGGTGACCGTGCGCCCCTGCCGGACCTTGCCCGCGTCGGGATCCTGGCTCAGGATCGTGCCCGGCTCCTCGCTGGAGATCTCGGACTCGACGCTCACCTCGAGGCCGAGCGCGAAGATCTCGTTGCGCACGTCGTCGATCTGCTGACCGGTGTAGTCCTTGAGCTGCACGTCGCCGCTCGCGACGACGATGTCGACGCTGCTCCCCTTCGCCACCTGCTCGGCGACACCGGGGTCGGTGCTGATGACCCGGTTGGCCGCCTGGTCGGGGCTGTCCTCCTCGGTGACCGTGCCGAGCGTGAGGCCCTGCGCCTCGAGGGCGGACTTCGCCTCGCTGCGGCTCATGCCGATGATGCTCGGCACCCCGACGTCGTCCGGGCCGGCGGACACCTCGATGACGACGGTGTCACCCGTCGGCACGCTCGCGCCCGTGCCGGGGTCCTGCGAGACGACCTCGCCCACCGGCGCGTCGTCCGCGACCTTTTCGACATCGGGCCGCAGGCCCGCCTTGGTCAGATCCGCGCGGGCGACCGCCTCGTCCTTGCCGACGAGGTCGGGCACGCTCACCTGCACGACCTCTTCGCTCTGGCTGGCGCTCCAGGCGTACCAGCCGAGCAGGGCGAGCGGGATGAGCAGGAGGGCAGCGAAGACCCAGCCCAGTCCGGAGCGGCGGCGCCGTGGTCCGGCCAGGGGCATCGATGCGGTGTCGGGGTCGGCCGCCAGCGGCGCGGCGGCGCTGGGCGCGGTGACCGGCAGGGTCGTCGTCGCGGCCTCGAGCCGCTCGGTGGCGACCGGGCTGATCGGCATGCCGCCGCGGTAGGCCCCGAGGTCCTCGGCCATCGTCCGGGCGTCGGGGTAGCGCTCGTCGCGGTCCTTGGTCAGCGCGTGGTGGGTGATCGCGTCCAGCTCCGCCGGGACGTCAGGGTTGACCGACGAAGGGAGCGGGATGTCGGCGTTGACGTGCTGGTAGGTCAGCGAGATGGGCTCGCCGGTGTAGGGCGTGCGCCCGGTGAGCAGCTCGAAGAGCAGGCAGCCGGAGGAGTAGACGTCGCTGCGCTTGTCGACCGACTCGCCGCGCGCCTGCTCGGGCGAGATGTACTGCGCGGTGCCGATGACCGCCTGGGTCTGGGTCATCGTCGCCTGGGTGTCGGCGATGGCCCGGGCGATCCCGAAGTCCATGACCTTGACGCTGCCGTCGTCGGTGACCATGACGTTGCCGGGCTTGATGTCGCGGTGGACGATGCCCATGTCGTGGCTGTAGTCGAGGGCCTCGAGGACCTGCTGGACGATGCGGGCGGCGTCGGCGGGGTCGAGGTAGCCGTGCTCGGACTCGTTGAGCAGCTCGCGCAGCGTGCGGCCGTCGACGTACTCCATGACGATGTAGGGGATGTCGAGGGTCGCGCCACCGGCCTCGGTGATGCGGTCCTCGCCGGAGTCGTAGACGGCGACGATCGAGCGGTGGTTGAGGCCGGCGACCGACTGCGCCTCGCGGCGGAAGCGGCCGAGGAAGGCGGCGTCGCGGGCGTGGTCGGTGCGCAGGATCTTGATCGCGACCGGACGGCCGAGGCGGGCGTCGTGGCCCAGGTGGACCTCGGCCATGCCGCCGCGGCCGATGAGCTCGCCGACCTCGTAGCGGCCGCCGAGCAGACGCGGTGTCGAGGTGCTCATGCTGTCCCCCTGGACGTGCGGGTGGTGTGGGTGCTGGGGTGGCGGGTCACTCGAGCGCCGCCTTCATCACGGCCGCGCTGATCGGTCCGGCGACCGATCCGCCGTAGGCCTCGTTGCCGGCCCGGCCGCCGTCCTCGACGACGACCGCCACGGCGATCTTCGGGTTGTCGGCCGGGGCGAATCCGGTGAACCACGCGTGCGGCGCGGCGCCGTCGGCGTGCTCGGCGGTGCCGGTCTTGCCGGCGACGCTGTAGCCGGGGACGGCGGCCTGGGTGCCCGTGCCGCGCTCGACGACGAGCTTCATCATGTCGGTGAGCTCGTCGGCCGTCTCGGGCTCCATGGCCTTGGACAGCTGCTCGGGCTTGGTCTCGCTGATCTCCGACAGGTCGGAGCCGAGCACCGACTGGACGAGGTGCGGGGTCATGACGACGCCGTCGTTGGCGACCGCCGCGCTCACCATGGCGACCTGCAGCGGGGTGACGCGCACGTCGTACTGGCCGATGCCGACCTGGGCCTCCTGCGGCGGGTTCATCTCGTCGGGGAGCGTCGACGGCGTGACCTGCATCGGGATGTCGAGGTCCTCGCCGAAGCCGAACTTGCTCGCCTGCTCCCGCATCGCGTCGCCGCCGAGCTCCATGCCGAGCCAGCCGAAGGCGGTGTTGCACGAGTCCTGCATGGCGACCGCGAGGGTCACCATGTCGTTGGGCCCGCAGGCGCCGGCGTGCGAGTTGGGCAGGTTGGTCGTGGTCTGCGGCAGGTCGAGCTCGGCCGGGCCCGGGATCTCGGAGTCCTTGGACCACTGGCCGTCCTCGATCGCGGCCGCGGCCGTGACGATCTTGAAGACCGAGCCCGGCGGGTAGAGGTTGCCGGAGATCGCACGGTTGACGAGCGGTTGGTTCGGGTCGGAGTTGAGCGAGTCCCAGGCCTTCTTCTCCGTTGCGGGCGAGTGGCTCACCAGGGGCGTGGGGTCGAAGTCGGGGTGGGAGACCATCGCGAGGATCTCGCCGGTGCGCGGGTCGAGGGCGACGACGGCGCCGCGCTGGTCACCGAGCGCCTCGTCGGCAGCGCGCTGCACCTTGGGGTTGATGGTCAGCTCGACGCTGGCCCCCTTCGGCGTGCGGCCGGCGATCGTGCCCGTGAGCCGGTCGTAGAAGAGCTTGTCGTCGCGGCCGGAGAGCAGGCCGTCGGAGGCGGACTCGACGCCGCCACCGGGGCCGTAGGTGAAGGAGTTCCATCCCGTGACGTGCGAGTAGAGCTGCGGGTCGCTGTAGGTGCGCTGCCACTGCAGGTCGTCCTGCGTCGGCGACGACGAGGCGATGGCACGACCGCCGAGGAGGATCTGGCCGCGCTCGCGGGCATAGCTCTCGAGCTGCGTGCGGCGGTTGCCCGGGCGGTCGTTGATGTCCTGGCTGCCGAGGACCTGGATCCACGTGCTCGCGCCGAGCAGGAGGACGAACATCAGCGCGACGAGCATCGATAGGCGGCGGATGGGCTGGTTCATCGCGTCTTCACCACCTGCGTCGGGGCGTCCATCGAGGCCGGGTCGAACTCCGGCTCCGGGCGGCGGGCGTGGTCGCTGATCCGCAGCAGGATCGCGATGAGCGTCCAGTTGGTCAGCAGCGAGGACCCGCCGTAGGCGACGAAGGGGAGGGTGAGACCGGTGAGCGGGATGACCCGGGTGACGCCGCCGATGACGACGAAGACCTGGATGGCCAGGACGAAGGTCAGGCCGCTCGCGAGGAGCTTGCCGAAGCCGTCGCGCAGGCCGATGGCCGAGCGCAGGCCGCGCTCGACGAGCAGCGCGTAGAGCAGGATCAGCGCGAAGACGCCGATGAGGCCGAGCTCCTCGGCGAGGCTGGTGAAGATGAAGTCCGACTCGGGCAGCGGGGTCAGCCACGGCCGGCCGCGGCCCAGGCCGGTGCCGGAGATGCCGCCCGCGGCCATGCCCATGATCCCGGTGCCGAGCTGGCCGCACTGCTCCATGCCGGCCTCGGAGAAGGTGTCGGTCCAGCACAGGATGCGGGTCTGTACGTGCCCGGCGAACTGGTAGACGACGACCGCGCCGACGGCGGCCAGACCCAGGCCGAGGACGATCCACGAGGTGCGCTCGGTCGCGATGTAGAGCATGGCGACGAAGAGCCCGAAGATCAGCAGCGTCGTGCCGAAGTCGTTTTCCAGCACGAGGACGAGCGCGGCGGCGAGCCAGGCGATGACGAGCGGGCCGAGGTCGCGGCCGCGGGGGAAGGTGATGCCGAGGAACTTGCGCCCGGCGAGGGCGAGCATGTCGCGGGTCTGCACGAGATAGCCGGCGAAGAAGATCGCGAGCAGGATCTTGGCGACCTCGGCGGGCTGGAAGGTGAAGGCGCCGAGCTTGATCCAGATCTTCGCGCCGTAGACCGAATGGCCGAGGGGCGTGAGCGGCAGCGCGATGAAGATCAGCGCGAAGAGCCCCGCGGTGTAGGTGTAGCGCCGCAGCACGCGGTGGTCGCGCAGCAGGACGAGCACGACGAGGGCGATGCCGACGCCCAGGCCGGTCCAGATGAGCTGGCGAAGGGCGAGCCCGCTGGAGAAGTCGCGCCCGGCCGCGAGGTCGAGCCGGTGGATCATCACCAGTCCGATGCCGTTGAGCAGGGTGACGATCGGCAGGATGATCGGGTCGGCGAAGGAGGCCCGCCAGCGCAGGACGAGGTGCACGGCGAGGGCGATCGCCGCGAGGATGCCGGTGTGGCCGAGCAGGTCCGGGGGGATCTCGCCGGACTCGGCGACCGAGACGTTGATGTAGGCGAGGATGACCACGCCGATGGCGAGCGCCGTGAGCAGCAGCTCGACATTGCGCCCGCGGGCGGGGGTGATCGTCGTGATGGCCCGGCTCATCGTCCGCACGGCTCCCCGGTGGCCCGCAGCTGGCCGCACTTCTTCGCGGCGGTGCGCAGGCTGTCGACGCGCTCGTCGGCGGCGGAGCGCGAGCCGACCGAGATCGTCGCCTCGACCTCGTCGCGGTAGAAGGAGGGCAGCTCGGACAGCTCGATGTCGGTCTGGTCGACCGCCGAGTGCAGCGAGATCGGCCCGAGGTCCTGGGCGACGCCACGGTAGACGGTGACGTGGCCGTCCTGGGCGCCGACGTAGTACTGCGTCTGGGTCCACGCATAGCCGGCGTAGCCGACGGCGCCGACGAGCAGCAGGGCGACGAGCAGCCCGCCGAGGCGGCGGGCCCAGCGACCACGGCGGCCGGTGTGCTCCTCGTCGAGCTCGACGGCCTCTTCGTCCTCGTCGGGCCGGGTCAGCGCGGCGGCGCGGGCGGCGGGCGAGGTGTCGACACGCTTGCGCGGGCGGCGCAGGGCGGCGGAGCCGACGACCTGCGGCTGGGTCGAGGGGGCGGTGCCCGACTCGACGACGTCGGCGACGACGACGGTGACGTTGTCGGGGGCGCCGGCGCGCAGCGCGAGCGAGACGAGGTCGTCCGCGGCCTGGCCGGGCGGGGTGCCGCCGGTGAGGATCTCCTCGATGGTGTCGAGGGCGACGAAGCCGGAGAGGCCGTCGGAGCACAGCAGGTAGCGGTCGCCGAGGTGGGCCTCGCGGGCACCGAGGTCGGGCTCGTCGTCGTCGGCGCCGGTGAGCACACGGGTGACGACGGAGCGCTGCGGGTGGGTGCTCGCCTCCTCCTCGGTGATCCGGCCCTCGTCGATGAGGGTCTGGACGAAGGAGTGGTCCTTGGTGATCTGCGACAGCCGGTCGTCGCGCAGCAGATAGGCACGCGAGTCGCCGATGTGGGCGAGGATCAGCTTGTTGCGGGCCCGCATGATCGCGGTGACCGTCGTGCCCATGCCCTCGAGCTCGGCGTTGTCCGCATAGGTGCGCGCGATCTCGCCGTTGGCGCGGGTGATCGCCCGGCCGAGCTGGGTCGAGGCCTCGGCGGCGGTGAGCGAGTCGTGGTCGATCTCCACGAGCTCGGTGATGACGGTCGCGGAGGCGAGGTCACCGCCGGCGTGCCCGCCCATGCCGTCGGCGACGACGAGCAGGTGCGGCCCGGCATAGCCCGAGTCCTGGTTGTCCTTGCGGACGAGCCCGACGTCGGACCTTGCGGCGAAGTGGAAGGTCAGCGCCATCGGCTAGTTCCTCAGCTCGATGACCGTGCGGCCGATCCGGATCGAGGTGCCGGTCTCGACCGGCACGGGATCACCGACGCGGTACTGCCCGAGGAAGGTGCCGTTGGTGGAGCCGAGGTCCTCGACGTACCAGCCGTCCTCGCCGCGGATGATCCGGGCGTGCCGGCCGGAGGCGAACTCGTCGTCGAGGACGAGGGCGCACTCGGGGTTGCGGCCGATGAGCACGCCGGACTCGCGCAGCGGCAGGGAGGTGCCGGTGAGCGGCCCCGTCGTGAGGACGAGGTGGGTCGGGGTGCGGGGGTTGCGCGGGGGGCGCGGGGCCTCGGCGACGGGGGCGGCCCCCTTCGCTCCTCGCCGTCCGGCCTTCTTGGGCGGGGCCGGGCGCCGGTTGACGACGCGGGTGCCGAAGAGGTCGGTGCGCAGCACCGAGGCGACGGACAGCACGAAGACCCACAGGAGCACGAGCAGGCCGAGGCGCAGCACGGTGACCGTCAACTCGCTCACGTCCGGGACTCCTGTCGGGTGTGTGGTGGGGCCGGCTCAGCGGCCGGCGTGGAAGGTGGCGTGCGTGCGCCCGACGGTGATCGAGTCACCGTCGTTGAGGCGCACGGCATCGGTCGGTTCGCCGTTGACGAAGGTGCCATTGGTCGAGCCGAGGTCGCGCAGGTGGGTGACGAGGTGCGGGCCGTCGTGGGTGACGCGCACCTCGCAGTGCCGCCGCGAGATCCCGGGGTCGTCGAGGACGACGTCGGCGGTCTCGTCGCGGCCGAGCACGGTCATCGCGGAGATCAGCGGGTAGCGCTCGCCGTCGATCTCGAGCCACGGCCGGTCGTGGACGGACCGGGTCGGGGCCTGGCGCGGCGGCTCGGGGCGGTGCACCGACGTCGGCTGGTCCTCCTCGCGGCGGGGCGAAGGGGGGCGCGGCACCGTCCGCTCCGGCGCCGCGGCGGCGACGGAGTGGCGGTCGTGGTCGTCGGGCTCGTCGTCGCCGTGGGCGTCGTCGAGGTCCCAACCGCCGGAGTACTCGTCGTAGGCGTCGTCGTCACCGGACTGCTGGTCGGCGTAGACGCGGGCCTGGTCGGCGCGCTCGACGCGCTGCCGGGCGGTGGCCGGGCGGACGCGGAAGACGCCGGTCTCGAGCTCCTCGTCCTCGTCGAAGAGGACCTGCAGCGGGCCGCCGGGCTGGTAGCGCTGCGAGTCGGCGTGCTCCTGGGCGGCGGCGACGAGCTCGTCCTCGAGCTCCTCGTCGAACTCGGTGAGGCGCTCGTAGTCGCTCGGGGCAAGCTCGATGGTGAAGAGGTTGGGCACGATCGTGCGGCCGCGGCCGAGCATCGTCGCCCGGTCGTCCATGGCGCGACGCAGGGCGGAGGCGAGCTCCAGCGGCTGGACCTCGGCGCGGAAGGCGCGCGCGAAGACGCCGTTGACGGTGCGCTCGAGCTTGCGCTCCATGCGTTCGAAGAGGCTCACGCGCTCCTCCCTTCGGGCAGACGTCATCACGGTCACAGGTGCGGCGAGCCTAACGTCTGACTCTGGGCGATGCCTGTATCCCGCGCCGCGACAACGGAAACGGGCCGCGCAGCGTGCGCGGCCCGTCTCCGTTTCGTGTTCAGTGCAGGCGCAGCGCCCTCGGCCGGAGGGCGTGGCGAAGGGAGTGCCCGCGGCGCGGCCGACGGGTCGGCTCGGGCCGCGCGGGGGTGCGGGTCTCGTCCTGGGCGATGGCCTGCAGCTCGGCGGTCAGGCGGACGTCGTCACGGTCGGCGGGGGCGGTCGGGTCGAAGGGGAATCGGAAGCGGCTCATGCCTCCACGGTCCTCCGCGCAACCGTTGGGGACAAGCGAAGATTATCGACGAATCGTTCGGTGCAGGCGTATGGTTGGCGGATGCTCGACGTCAACCGTCTCAGGGTCTTCCGCGCCGTCGTCGCCAGCGGCTCCGTGCAGGCCGCCGCCCGCCATCTCGGCTACACGCCGTCGACGATCAGCCAGCACATCACCGCCCTCCAGCGGGAGACGGGGCTGACCCTCTTCGAGAAGGCGGGACGCGGCATCGTGCCGACCGCGACCGGTCGCCTGCTCGCCGCCGAGTCCGAGGAGCTCATGGGCAACCTCGCTCGGCTCACCGGGATGGTCGACGACCTGCGCTCGGGGCACACCGGGGGGCTCGAGATCGCGTCCTTCAGCTCGGCGGCGCAGGAGTGGGTGCCCGGGGTGGTGCGCCGGCTGCGCGAGGAGTATCCCGGGCTGGTCATCGACCTCGCGCTCAACGAGTCGGCCGTGCAGCAGCAGGGACTGCGTGCCGACATCGACATCCGGGTCGAGGACCCCGAGGCCGAGGTGCCCGAGACGCCGGGGCGCTGTCGTCGCGTGCTCGCCGAGGAGGCCTATGTCTGCGTCGTGCCCCGTGACCACGCGCTCGCCGGGCGTGGCGAGATCGGCCTGCTCGACCTCGAGGGCGAGGCATGGATCCGTGACGACCGCGTCGAGAGCATGTGCACGCAGATCATCAACCGGGCCGCGGCCGCCGCGGGCGTGGCCCCCAACTACGTCGCCCGCTCTGACGACCACCACACGGCGATGGCCTTCGTCGCCGCGGGCGTCGGTGTGTGCGTGCTGCCGCGGCTCGCGGCCCTGGCCGCACCGGCGGGCACGGCCGTGCTCGACGTGCGCGACCCTGCGCCTCGCCGGCGCATCGTCGCCCTGCTGCGCGACTCCTCCGAGACCAACCCCGCGGCCCAGCGGGCCATCGGGCTGCTGCTCGAGGCGGCTCGTGGCGTCGACGAGTCCCGGGCGGCCTGACCTCCCTCCGCCCGGTGCCGGGTCGAGGTGTGCGCGACCGAATGGTCGGTCGCTGCCACCTCCACCCGTGGGAGCCGCGCGTCAGGCGACCCGCGCGCCCAACCGGGTGCGGGCCCGGGCACCGCGTCGGCCTACCTCGACCGTGCCCGTCGCCGCGCCCAGGCCGATGCGCGCGCCGTTGCCGTAGAGGGTCTCGATGCCGGTGGCCGGCACGGCGAAGGTCTCGTGCCAGATGCCGACGGCCCCGGGGTGCTTGCGCGCGACGGCGTTGAATCGCTTCCACGCCGGCAGGTGGGCGTGGTCGGCGGAGCTGGCGTAGCGGTAGAGCTGCTCGGTGCTGCGCCAGTACTGCACGACCCAGGGGCCGCGGCGTCCCATGAGGGTCGTCGCCCCGAGGAAGCCGAGGTCCTCGCCCTCGCCGCGTGCGGCCGCCCCCTTCGCCCGCTCGAGCTCGGCGATCATCCGCGGCATGGCCGTGAAGACGGGCCACCACAGGTCGATGCGGTGCGGCTGGGCGATGGTCATCCCGATGTTGAAGACGACGACGTCGTCGTCGCTCGCGTGGGTGTGGTGCTGCATGATGGTGCCTCCCCGATCTTTGGATAGTACTGCTATCCAGTATTGGGTAGGTCTACTATCCGGCGCAAGAGGTGAGCCCATGAAGATCTCCGAGCTGTCCGCCGGGACCGACGTCCCGGTCGCCACGCTCAAGTACTACCTGCGCGAGGGCCTGCTGCAGCCCGGTGAGGCGCTCTCGCGCACGAGCGCGAGCTACGGCGACGACCACGTCGAGCGGGTCCGGCTGATCCGGGCGCTGACGAGCGTCGGCGGGCTGTCGCTGGCCACGACTCGCCAGGTCCTCGAGGTCATCGCCGACCCCGGCACGTCCCGGGTCGACGTGCTGGGCGCCGCGCAGCGGGCGCTGCTCGGCGAGGACTTCGTGGCCGGTCCCGACGGTGACGACCCCGACGAAGGGGAGGTCCCCCCTTCGCGTGCCCGCGCCTGGCTGGCGGAGGCCGGCTGGCAGGTCCACCCGCAGGACCCCGTCATCGACGACCTCGACACGGCGTGGGCCGCGTGCGACGCGGCCGGCCTCGGCCTCGACGAGGCGCGGATGACGCAATATGCCGACGGTGTGCTGCGCATCGCCCGCGTCGACGTCGACTCGGTCCCGGCGGACCCGGCCGGCGCCGTCCGCCAGGTCGTCCTCGGCACCGTCCTCGTCGACCGCGTCCTTGCCCCGCTGCGCCGCCTGGCCCAGCAGCACCTCGCCGTGAGCGAGAGCGACTGACCCTCGCTTTGGGGATCCGGCGGGTCATGGGGCACAATGAGACGGCTCGTGCGCCGGAAGGCGCTGGGCACACTCTTTGCGCGAGTGGCGGAACGGCAGACGCGCTGGCTTCAGGTGCCAGTGTCCGAAAGGGCGTGGGGGTTCAAATCCCCCCTCGCGCACAGATCCGAAGGGCGTCGCACCGGTTGGTGCGGCGCCCTTCGTCGTGCTCGGGGTCAGGCGCCGACGACCTCGCCGTTGCGCGGGAGCCGACCGCCGAAGGTCATCGGCACCGGCTGCGCCACCTCGACGTGCAGCCGGTCGATCGCCTGCACGTGCACATGCGGCTCGGTGCTGTTTCCCGAGTTGCCGCAGCGGGCCACGTGCTGGCCGGTGACCACCGGTTCGCCGACCACCACCGCCACACTGTCGCGCTGGAGGTGGCACAGGACGACGACGCCGCCGTCGCAGCGGATCATCACGTGGTTGCCGGCGAGGGCGGGCCAGCCTTCGGCCGCCCGCCGACCCTGGGTCAGGGCGTAGCCGAGCGACGGCAGCCCGCGGTACGCCGCGTGGTCGGGCTCGCCGTCGTGCGCCGCGACGATCTCGCCGGCCACGGGCGCGACGATGGCCCGACCGAAGCCCGGGAAGCGCTCCGGCGGCTCCGGCCGCAGCAGGCTCGCCCACGTGATCGGCGCGGTCCGTTGGTCCCCGCCCACGGGGACGAAGTCGATAGCGTGGGCCGACGCGAAGCGGGTCGTGCCGTGGCTCGGCACCCGGTCGGCCGGGCTGTTGCGCACGATCGACCTCCCGGCGAAGGGGAGGGCGAGCTCGATCGTCATCGTGACTGACTCCTTTCGCCTCGTGCCGTGTCGGAGGACCCCTGTGCTGGCCTAGGGTCCCAGCATGAGCGCACCTCCTCCCGCACCGCGACCCTCGTCGGGGGTGCGGGGTGCCGTGCCCTACCTGCTCATCGGGCTCGGCGCGCTCCTGGGCTGCTGCGGTCTGGGGGTCGTCGCCTACGGCGGGCTCGGCGCCGTCATGGTCGACCAGGCGAGCGAGGACCCGTGGGTCGTGTGGTCGCTCGTCCTCGGTCTCGCCGCCAGCGTGATCGCCCTCGTGGCCCTCGTCATCGGCATCATCATGCTCCTGCGGCGATCTGGCGGCTGACGAGCACCACCTGGCTTTCCTCAGGCCGGGCTGCACCTCCGGCCGCTAGGTTGGCCGCGGACGCCGAGACGTGCTCGGCGTCTCGGCGAGGGGACACCATGCGCCAGCTGACCCGGACCACGACCATCGCCATGGCTGCGGCAGCCACGCTCATCGCCGCTCCGTCGGCCGGCGCGGTGGCCGCGCCCACCACGAGCATCGCGGTCGCCGAGGGCCTTGAGGTCACCATCGGTGGCTGGGCCGAGGGATCGGCGATCCTGCCCGACGGCGACATCCTCGTCTCCAACCTGACCCGGCACCTCGTCCAGCGCATCGACAGCCAGACGCACGAGGTCACCACGGTTGCCGAGGTCGCGGACCCGAGCCAGATGGTCGTCGACGGCGACACCCTCGACGTGGTCACCGGCAACAGCCCGGCATCGGTGCTCACCCGCAAGGGCGGCGTGGACGCCATCAACCTGACGACCGGGGCCCGGCGCAACGTCACCACCGGCATGGGGGAGGCGAACGGGATGGCCCGGTTGCCCGATGGCGACCTCGTCGTCAGCGTCACCCTGGGCAGCGACGCGGGGGTTCACCGGGTCGACCCGCAGACCGGGGAGCGCCGCCGACTCACGTCGTCGATCGCCACGCCCAACGGCGTGGCCGTCGGTCCGCAGGGTCAGGTGTACATCGCCTCCACCCTGCTCGGCGCGGTCTTCCGGGTCGACCCGTCGACGGGTGCGGCGCAGCGCGTGGCCGGGGTGAGCACGAGTCTCGACGACTTCGCGGTCCGGTCCGACGGCACGATCGTCGGCGCGACGACCCTGGGCTTCATCGACGAGCTCGACCCCGCGACGGGCCGCAGCCGCATGCTGCTGTCGGGCTACGTCGGCGGGACGGCGGTCCGCCTCATCTCGGACGACCGCGCAGTGGTGACGACCGCGACCGGTCGGGTCGTGGTCGTCGACCTCCCCTGAGGGGCGACCCCGCCGGCGAAGGGGGAGGCGCGGCGGGTCAGCCGCGCACGGGCCGGTAGGTCATGTGCGTGACGAGTGGCGTGGCCCGGACCGAGACCCGCTCGAGGGTCTGCGGCGGCACCCCGTCGAAGATCCGTTCGCCGGCCCCGAGGATGCTCGACGTGACGTGCAGCCGCAGCTCGTCGAGCAGGCCGGCGGCGAGGAACTGGTTGACCGTGCTCGCCCCTCCGGCGACGGAGATGTTGCGCTCGCCGGCCGCGGCCCGGGCGCGCTCCAGCGCGGCCTCGATGCCGTCGGTGACGAAGTGGAAGGTCGTGCCGCCCTGCATCTCGATCGGCTCGTGGGCGAAGTGCGTCAGGATGAAGACCGGCCCGTGGTACGGCGGCTCGTCGCCCCACCACCCGCGCCAGTCACGGTCCCACTCGCCGCGGACCGGGCCGAACATGTTGCGGCCCATGATCGTCGCGCCCGAGTCGACGATCGCGTCGACCTCGGCCCGGTTGTCCTCGTAGCCCTCGAACATCCAGGCGTGGAGCGCGCCCTCCTCGATCTCGCCCATGGGCGAGGCCTCGCTCTGCCGCGGCCCCGCGGCGAAGCCGTCGGCGGACACGGCGATGTCGGAGTACACGATGCCCACGGCGGGGCCCCTTCGTCAGATGAACTCGAGCGGGTCGAACTCGTCGATCTCGATGACCCGCACCCGCGGCAGCCGGCTCTTGAAGGCCGACACGTCGTACTCGAGGTCGAAGAACTCCACGCCGTCGACCTGCCGCAGCCCGTTGGCCATGAACTCGCCGAAGCCGACGACGCCGAGCCGCCGCCCTTCGTCCTGGGCCAGCGCCTCCATCTGCGGGGTGAAGTCGTTGTCGTGGCTGACGAGCATGACGTCGGCGTCACGCTCGAGCAGCGCCTCGGCGGTGCGCTGGATCGCGATGTCGACGACCTTGCCCTCGCCGCGCAGCGGCACCGGCCGGTAGCCCATGGCGAGCAGCGCCTGCACGAAGGAGGCCGGCAGCTCGCCCGCGACGGCGAGGAAGAACAGGCCCTTGACCGGCTGGTCCCACACCGCCTCGGTGTACTCCAGGAGCGTGTTCCACCGCGGACGCTCCTGCGGCTCGGGCCGGCGACCGAGGACGGAGACCCCGAGCGTGGCGTCGATGTTTTCCCCGTCGACGAGGAGGTAGGTGGTGCGATCGGCCATGATCGGACCCTACTGTGAGAGGGGCCGGCACGTCGCCGGCGCCAAGATGACGAAGGGGAGTGACCGCTCGTGTGCATGCCGGTCCGGTGCCAGCAGTGCGGCAAGACGACGTGGAGCGGCTGCGGTGAGCACGTGGCCCAGGTCCGGGCGCAGGTCCCGGCCGACCAGTGGTGCCAGTGCCCGGAGAACGCCGACCCCAACGCCTGACGACCACCCGCACCTGACCTCCAACCCTGCAAAACCCTAGGGTCCTGCAGGGTTCACGCGACGCAACTGCGCAAAACCCTAGGGTTTTGCAGAGTTCGGTGACGGTCAGCGGAGGGTGACGCGGACCTCGGGGGGTGGGCTCTCGGCCCCGGAGAGGGCCCAGAGGCGGCCGAGGGCCGGCTGGAGCAGCCAGGTGCCGAGCTGGCGGACGAGCACGCGGACCGCCTGCTCGGTGACGGGATTGCGGCTGGCGCCGATGCCGTGGTCGCGCAGCGTCTGCGTCTGGACGATCTGCTCGTCGAGCAGCTTGCGCACGAGGCGCCCGTCGCCGGCGCCCGGGGTGACGACGACCCGGCGCAGGTAGTCGACGGCGTGCGGGTTGGCCAGGAACATGGCGTGGATCGCCGCGTCGCGCCCGGCGACGACCTCGTCGACCGGGCCGTCGAGCGGCACCGACCCGAGGGCGTCGCGGAAGAGCGCGACGACCGCGTCCTCCACCGCCTCCTGCAGCCCGTCCTTGCTGCCGAAGTAGTGCCCGACGAGGCCGGGGGCGACCCCGGCGGAGCGGGCGACCTCGCGCAGGCTCGTCGCGGCGACGCCCCGCTCGGCGAAGAGCGCGAGCGCCGCGTCCCGGATGCGGGTGCTGGTGTCGCCGGCGGCGCCTTCACGTGAACCCACGGGGACCCCCCTTCGGTGTGACGGTGAACAAGTCGGCCCACCATTGCACACGTGTTCAACGGCTGCGTAGGGTGCGAGGCGAACCCCAGCAGTGACCCGCGAAGGAGCCGGCCCATGCCCGAGCAGCCCCAGGCGATCATCTACGACGCCGTCCGCACGCCCCGAGGGAAGGGCAAGTCCTCCGGCTCCCTCCACGAGGTCAAGCCGATCGACCTGACCGTCGGTCTCCTGCAGGCGATCCGGGAGCGCAACCCCGGCCTCGACGCCGCGCAGGTCGACGACCTCGTCATGGGCATCGTCTCGCCGGTCGGCGACCAGGGCGCGGTGCTGCCGCGCGTCGCCGCGCTCAAGGCCGGCTATCCCGAGCCGGTCGCCGGCGTGCAGCTCAACCGCTTCTGCGGCTCCGGCCTCGAGGCGGTCAACCAGGTCGCGGCGCGGGTGCGCTCCGGCTTCGAGGACCTGCTCATCGCCGGTGGAGTCGAGTCGATGTCGCGCGTGCCGATGGGCAGCGACGGCGGCGCGTGGGCGATGGACCCGCGCACCGCGCTCGAGACCGACTTCGTCCCGCAGGGCATCAGCGCCGACCTCATCGCGACGATCGAGGGCTACGACCGCGCCGAGGTCGACCGCTTCGCCGCGCAGTCCCACGCCCGTGCGGCGGCTGCCTGGGAGGGCGGCTACTTCGACAAGAGCGTCATCCCGGTCAAGGACGCCAGCGGCATCACGATCCTCGACCGCGACGAGACGATCCGCCCCGGGACGACCGCCGAGTCGCTCGGCGGGCTGCGCCCCTCCTTCGCCGCGATGGGCGAGCAGGGCGGCTTCGACTTCGTCGCCACCGAGAAGTACCCGCACGTCGACGCGATCAACCACGTGCACCACGCCGGCAACTCCTCCGGCATCGTCGACGGCGCCGCGCTGCTGCTCGTCGGCAACGAGCGCGTCGGCCAGGAGATGGGCCTGACCCCCCGCGCCCGCATCGTCTCCACCGCGGTCATCGGCTCCGAGCCGACGATCATGCTCACCGGCCCCGCCCCGTCGTGCCGCAAGGCCCTCGACCGGGTCGGCATGAAGGCCAGCGACATCGACCTCGTCGAGATCAACGAGGCCTTCGCCGCCGTCGCCCTCAAGCTCATGCGCGACATGGGCTGGAGCGAGGAGCAGACCAACGTCAACGGCGGCGCGATCGCCATGGGCCACCCGCTCGGCGCCACGGGCGCGATGATCCTCGGCACCCTCGTCGACGAGCTGGAGCGCCGCGACCTCGAGCGCGGCATCGCCACCCTCTGCATCGGCGGCGGCATGGGTGTCGCCACGATCGTCGAGCGCGTCTGACCCCCCTTCGTCACGGACAGGAAGCACGAGAAGCCATGAGCGACAACATGATCCGCTACGAGCGCGACGACGAGGGCGTCGTCACGCTGACGATGGACGACCCCGGCGCGGGCGCCAACACGATGAACGACACCTATGTCCGGGCGATGGGTGAGACCGTCGACCGCCTCGAGGCCGAGCGCGACGAGATCACCGGCGTCGTCCTCGCCTCCGCCAAGAAGACCTTCTTCGCCGGCGGCAACCTCACCGACCTGCAGTCGGTCACCGCCGAGACCGCCGGTGAGTTCTTCACCGGCATCGAGGGCATCAAGGCGCAGCTGCGTCGCCTCGAGCAGCTCGGCAAGCCGGTCGTCGCCGCGATCAACGGCGCCGCGCTCGGCGGAGGCCTCGAGCTCGCGCTCGCGACCCACCACCGCATCGCCGTCGACGACCCGAAGGTCAAGCTCGGCCTGCCCGAGGTCACCCTCGGTCTGCTGCCGGGTGGCGGCGGCGTGACCCGCCTCGTGCGGATGCTCGGCATCCAGGAGGCCCTCATGGGCTGGCTGCTGCAGGGCCAGCAGTACGCCCCGGCGCAGGCCCACGCGAAGGGGGTCGTCGACCAGCTCGTCGCCACCCGCGAGGAGCTCGTGCCGGCCGCGAAGGCCTGGATCCGCGAGCACCAGGACGACGAGACCGCGGCCGTGAAGCCCTGGGACGCCAAGGGCTACAAGATCCCGGGCGGCACCCCGTCGGTCCCGAAGTTCGCCGCGAACCTCCCCGCCTTCCCCGCCAACCTGCGCAAGACGCTCAAGGGTGCCCCGACGAAGTCGCCCCGCGCGATCCTCGCCGCGGCCGTCGAGGGCTCGCAGGTCGACTTCGACACCGCGAGCCGGATCGAGTCGCGCTACATCACCGAGCTCGCGGCGGGCCGCGAGTCGACCGCGATGATCCAGGCCTTCTTCTTCGACCTGCAGGCGATCAACAGCGGCAAGCTGCGCCCCGAGGGCGTCGAGCGCCGTCAGGTCGGCAAGGTCGGGGTCCTCGGCGCCGGGATGATGGGCGCCGGCATCGCCTACTCCGCCGCCATGTCGGGCATCGAGGTCGTCCTCAAGGACGTCTCGATCGAGGGCGCCCAGAAGGGCAAGAGCTACTCCGAGAAGCTGCTCGCCAAGCGTGTCGAGCGCGGCAAGATGGACCAGGGCAAGGCCGACGCCGTCTTGGCACGCATCACCCCGACGGCGGACGTCAACGACCTCGCCGGTGTCGACGCGGTCATCGAGGCGGTCTTCGAGGACTACGACCTCAAGAAGCAGGTCTTCGCCGAGGTCGAGGCGGTCGTCGGACCGGACACCCTGCTGTGCTCCAACACCTCGACCCTGCCGATCACCTCGCTGCAGGAGTTCTCCACCCGGCCGGCCGACTTCATCGGCCTGCACTTCTTCTCGCCGGTCGACAAGATGCAGCTCGTCGAGATCATCCGCGGCGAGCAGACCTCCGACGAGGCGACCGCCCGCGCGATCGACATCGTCCAGCAGATCCGCAAGATCCCGGTCGTCGTCGGTGACGGTCGCGGCTTCTACACCAGCCGGGTCTTCGGCACGCTGATCCTCGAGGGCGCCGTGGCGGTTGCCGAGGGCATCGACCCGATGGTCGTCGAGCGGGCCGCGACGACGGCGGGCTTCCCCGCGCCGCCGCTGGCGATGCTCGACGAGGTCTCGCTGACCCTCACCCAGCACATCCGCGCGGAGGCCGACAAGGCCGCGGCCGCGGAGGGCACGACCCTGCCCAAGGGCCCGGGCGAGGAGCTCATCGACACGATGGTCGCGGAGGGCCGCAAGGGCCGCGCCGCCGGCGCCGGCATGTACGACTACCCGGCTGACGGGCCCAAGGTCCTGTGGCCCGGGCTGCGCGAGCGCTTCGCGAAGGGGACGCAGGTCCCCCTTCGTGACCTGCAGGACCGCTACCTCTTCATCATGGCGCTGGAGACCGCGGGCTGCTTCGAGGACGGCGTGCTCACCGACACCCCGTCGGCCAACATCGGCGGCATCTTCGGCATCGGCTTCCCGCCGCACACCGGTGGCCCGGCGACCTTCATGACGAACTACGAGGGCGGCCTGGCCGGCTTCGTGGCCCGTGCGGACGAGCTCGCCGACACCTACGGCGAGCGGTTCCGTCCGTCGGAGTGGCTGCGCGGCCGCGTCGCTGCCGGCACCCTCGTCGACAAGGCCTGACGTGTCCGGCCCCCTGACCGGCGTCCGCGTCGTCTCGATCGCCATCAACCTGCCCGGGCCGGCCGCCGTCGCGCGGCTGGCCGGGCAGGGGGCGAGCGTCGTGACGGTCCTGCCCCCGGGCGGTGACCCGATGGAGCAGTTCGCCAAGGACTACTACGACGAGCTGCACGTCGGTCAGGAGGTGCGTCGGGTCGACCTGAAGTCTGATGCCGGCCGGGCCGAGGTCGACGAGCTCCTCTCTGCCGCAGACGTCTTCGTCACGAGCTCGCGGCCGTCGGCGCTGCGGCGGCTCGGGCTCGACTTCGAGTCCGTGCACGCGCGGCACCCGCAGGTCTGTCAGGTCGACATCGTCGGCCACCCCGGCGACGAGGCGGAGACCCCCGGGCACGACCTCACCTACCAGGCCGTGACCGGACTGCTCGGCGAAGGGAGCATGCCCGCCACCCTCGTCGTCGACCTCGCCGGGTCGGAGCGGGCGGCGGCGGAGGCCGCGGCCGCGCTCGTGGCCCGGTCGCGGACGGGTGAGGGGGTACGCCGCGAGGTGGCCCTGTCCGACGTGTCCGAGACGATCGCCGGGCCGCGACGTCACGGGCTCACCGCGCCGGGCGCCCTGCTTGGCGGCGGCCTGCCGGTCTATGCCGTCTACGACACCGCCGACCGACCGATCGCGCTCGCCGCGCTCGAGCCGCACTTCACCGCTCGGGTCGTCGAGGCCCTCGGCCTCACCCCCGAGGAGCTGACCCGCGAGCGGCTGGCGGAGGTCTTCGCCACCCGCACGGCCGACGAGTGGGCCACCTGGGCGGCGGAGCACGACGTGCCGCTCGCCCCCCTTCGCTCCAGCTGACCGACCCCGACCCGAAGGCAACGATGCCCGCGATCCTCATGCCCCAGCCCTATGTCTCCCCGTGGATGCAGGACGAGGTGGCCGACGTGCTCACCCTCGCCCGCACCTTCTTCGCGCGGGAGGTGACGCCGCACGCGGAGCGCTTCGCCGAGCAGCACCAGGTGGACAAGGAGACCTGGCTGGCCGCGGGTGCTGCAGGCCTGCTCTGCATCTCGGTCCCGCAGGAGTACGGCGGCGGTGGCGGCAGCTTCGCCCACGAGGCGGCCGTGATGTGGGAGCAGGGGAGGGCCGGCGACGACGCCTTCGGCTACTCCGTGCACTCGTCGATCGTCGCCCACTACCTGCTCGCCTACGGGTCCGAGGAGCAGAAGCAGAAGTGGCTGCCCAAGATGGCCTCCGGCGAGCTCGTCGGCGCCATCGCGATGACCGAGCCGGGCACCGGGTCGGACCTGCAGAACATCAAGACGACCGCCAAGCGCGAGGGCGACCACTACGTCATCAACGGGTCGAAGACCTTCATCACCAACTCCTCGCACGCCGGTCTCGTCGTGGTCGTCGCGCGCACGGGCGGCGAAGGGGCACAAGGGATCTCGCTCATCGTGGCCGAGGTCGCCGGCCTCGAGGGCTTCGAGCGCGGTCGGGTGCTGCAGAAGGTCGGCCAGCACGGTCAGGACACCCGTGAGCTGGCCTTCACCGACATGCGGGTGCCCGTGGCCAACCTGCTCGGCGAGGAGGAGGGGCAGGGCTTCTACCAGCTGATGATGCAGCTGCCGCAGGAGCGGCTGGCGATCGCCGTCGGCGCGGTGGCCTCCGCGGAGCTCGCCGTGGACCTGGCGGTCGCCTACACCAAGGAGCGCACGGCCTTCGGCAAACCGATCAGCGCCTTCCAGAACACCCGCTTCACCCTCGCCGAGGTCTCCACCGACGTCATGGCGGCGCGGACCTTCCTCGACCACTGCGTCGCCCTGCACGTCGACGGCAAGCTCGACGCCGCGACCGCCTCGCGGGCGAAGTACTGGACGACCGACGTCCAGTGCGAGGTCATCGACCGCTGCCTGCAGCTCTTCGGCGGCTACGGCTACATGCTCGAGTACCCGATCGCGCGCCTCTACGCCGGCGCGCGCGTGCAGAAGATCTACGGCGGCACCAACGAGATCATGAAGGAACTGATCTCGCGGACCCTGTGAGGCCCCGGCGCCGCTGCTGGCGGGTCGAGGTATCCGGGTCCGCCTATTCGGTCGTGGGCACCTCGGCTCGGCCGGCAGGAGCGGCCTCAGCGAGCGAAGGGCGGCGACGTTCGGCGCGCAGGGCCGGCAGCAGGCACGAGACGCCACCGAGGCCGAAGGCCCCGGAGACGGCCATGGCGACCGACGTCGACGTCGCGTCGGCGAGCAGGCCGACGAGGGGCATCGCCACCGAGAAGGCGCCGAAGCCGCACATCGAGGCCAGCGACAGCACGGTCGCCCGGTTCTTCGCGCTGGCCTCGCGGTGCAGCAGCGTGTTGTAGGCGGGGCCCTGCACCCCGTGGCCGGTGTAGGCCAGCAGGTGGGCGACGACCAGCCCGACCGGGCCGATGGCCAGGTCCTCGAGACCCCGCGAGCGCCTCACCGGGTCTCGAGGGCCTCGCTGGCGCTCGGCCACCTCGACCAGCGTGGGTGTGGGGTCTCGAGGGCCTCGCTGGCGCTCAGCATCGACCAGCGTGGGGTCTCGAGGCTCGTCGCAGAGCTCCTCGCACCTCGACCACCGTGGGGGAGGGAGGTGTTCGCGTGCTCGTCAGGCGGCGTTCTCCCTTCGGCCCTAGCGTCGGGCGCATGACGCCACGCATCCGCACGGCCGGCGCGCTCGCCGGAGCCTCTGCCCTCGCCCTGACCCTGGCCGCCCCGGCCACCGCCACCCGCCCCGGACCCGAGGAGGTGCGCTTCGCGACCTTCAACGCCTCGCTCAACCGGGCCACCGAGGGGCAGCTCGAGCGGGACCTGTCGACGGGTGACAACGAGCAGGCGCGCAATGTCGCCGAAACGATCCAGCGGGTCGACCCCGATGTCGTGCTGGTCAACGAGTTCGACTACTCCCGCAAGGCCGCTCGCCTCTTCCGCGACAACTACCTGGCCGTCGGCCAGCGCGGCGCCGACCCCGTGGACTACCCCTACCACTACATCGCGCCGAGCAACACGGGCGTGCCGAGCGGGCACGACCTCAACAACGACGGGACCGTCGGCGGGGGCGACGACGCCTACGGCTTCGGGCTCTTCCCCGGGCAGTACGGCATGGTCGTCTACAGCAAGTACCCGATCGACACCGCCAAGGTGCGCACCTTCCAGCTGCAGAAGTGGCAGGACATGCCCGGCAACCGCATGCCCACCGACTGGTACTCGCCCGCCGAGCAGGCCGACCTGCGGCTGAGCAGCAAGAGCCACTGGGACCTGCCGATCCGCATCGGCACCAGGACCGTCCACTTCCTCACGAGCCACCCGACGCCGCCCACCTTCGACGGGCCCGAGGACCGCAACGGGCGGCGCAATGCCGACGAGATCCGCTTCTGGGCGGACTACGTCTCCGGCGGCAGGGACGCGCGCTGGATCCGGGACGACGAAGGGGGGCGAGGTGGCCTCTCGCAGGGCGCGAGCTTCGTCATCGCGGGCGACCAGAACGCCGACCCCGACGACGGCGACAGCACCGACAACGCGATCCACCAGCTGCTCGACCACCCGCGGGTCAACACCTCGAAGACGCCGACGAGCCGCGGCGCCGTCGAGGCGAGCGAGCAGCAGGGCGGGATCAACGACGAGCACGTCGGCGACCCGGCCCAGGACACGGCCGACTTCGCCGAGCCGCCGGGCAACATCCGCGCCGACTACGTCCTGCCGAGCAGCGACCTCCCGATCCGGGATGCGCGGGTCTTCTGGCCCACGAGCGACAGCCCCCTGTACCGGCTCACTGGCACCTACCCCTTCCCGACGAGCGACCACCGCCTGGTGTGGGTCGACACGCAGGTCGGCCGGGGCCACGGGCGGCGCTGACCAGCCGGGGTTGACTCCCCCTTCGCAACGAACTGTGGCTGACCGCACTTTGGGTGGTCAGCCACAGCTCGTCCTGTGGCTGACGCTCGGAGGTGTAGCCAGCCACAGTTTGTTGGGGTGGGTCGTGCGGCGCGTTAGTGTCGCCACATGTCCGCGGTCACCGGAGACGCTCCGACCCTGCTCGACGCGTACCGCGAGGTGGTGACGAGCAGCGAGGGTGTCGACGAGCTCGTCATGCTCGACGGGGTCCGTGAGGCCTCCCAGCCGCTCGCCGACCAGGTCGGCCACGCCGGACTGACCGGACTGCTCGCCGCACGGTCGGCGGCGCGACGATTCGTCGCCGACGACGGCATCACCTACGGCGCGAGCTACACCCCCGACGAGGACGCGGGTACCGAGGGGCGGCAGATCCCGACCGAGCCCCGCGAGTGGGAGCTCGACCCGCTGCCGCTGACCTTCGGCCCCACGGAGTGGGCGGGCCTGGAGCGGGGGGTGCGCCAGCGGGCCGCGCTGCTCGACGCGGTGCTCACCGACCTCAGCGGCGAGCAGCGGCTCGTGCGCGAGGGCATCGTGCCCGGCGCCGCGGTCTACGGCCACGACGGCTGGCTCCCGCAGGCCGACGGCATCCGCGTGCCCGGACCCCGCCAGCTCGTCATGCCGGCGATGGACCTCGCCCGAGACCGCAACGGCACCTGGCGGGTCTTCGCCGACCGCACCCAGGCGCCGAGCGGCGCCGGCTATGCGATGGCCAACCGCCGGATCATCGCCCGCGTCCTGCCCGACCTGCACCGCCAGGTCGACCTCGCCCGGCTGCGCGGATTCTTCTTCCAGGTGCAGCGCGCCCTCGTCGCCGCCGCCCCCGAGACCGACGACGTGCCGCGCGTCGTCATCCTCACTCCCGGTGCGCTGAGCGACGCCGCCTTTGACGAGGCGCTGCAGTCGACCGTGCTCGGTGTGCCCGTCGTCGAGTCCGAGGACCTCGTCAGCCGCGACGGACGAATCTGGATGCGCACGACCTCGGGCCTCTCCCCGGTCGACGTCATCATGCGACGGGTCGACTCCATGGCCATCGACCAGCTCGACCTGCGCGGCGACTCCCGCCTCGGCCTGCCCGGTCTCGTCGAGGCCGCACGCCTGGGCAATGTCTCGGTCGTCAACCCGATCTCCTCGGGAGTGCTCGAAAATCCGGCGCTCATCCCCTATCTGCCGCAGATCTGCCGTCAGGTCCTCGGCGAGGACATGCTCCTCGCCTCCACGCAGACCTGGTGGGCCGGCGACCCGACCCACCTGAGCCACATCGTCACCCAGCTGGGCAGCCTCGTCGTCAAGCCGGCCTCCCGCAGCGGCGCGACCAACTCGATCTTCGGCTGGCAGCTGAGCGCCCAGGAGCGCGACGACCTCGCGATGCGCATCCAGGCCGAGCCGTGGCGCTGGACCGCGCAGGACCCGCTGACGATGTCGACCGCCCCCGTCGTCACCGCTGGTGGCCTCGAGCCCCGCCACGTCGTGCTGCGCACCTTCGCCGTCGCCGACGAGGAGGACTACGCCGTCATGCCCGGCGGGCTCGGCCGCGTCTCGGTGCGCGCCGACTCCGGCGAGATCTCCAGCCTCACCGGTGCGATGAGCAAGGACGTGTGGGTCCGCGTCGACAGCGAGGCCCCGCGCGGCGCGGGCGAGGAGCTCACCGTCACGAGCCTGCTCGAGGGCACCGCCGCCGCCCACTACGCCGCGCCGGCGCCCCGCGTCGCCGCCGACCTGTACTGGATGGGCCGCTACGCCGAGCGCGCCGAGGCCGCCGCCCGCCTGCTGCGCGTCGCCGACAACCTCGTCGACGACCACGCCGCCCGCCCCGGCACGACCGGCCACGCCGCGATGCTCGCGATCCTCGGTGCGGTCACCGAGGTCATGGCCGTGGGGCCCGGATTCCTCGGTGAGGACGCCGAGGAGCGGCGGCAGGACCCCCTTCGTCACCTGCGGGAGCTCACCCTCGACCCGCGGGTCGTCGGCTCGGTCGCGTATGCCACCCACCGGGCCGTCATCGCCGCCCAGGCGGTGCGCGAGAGCCTCTCCCTCGACACCTGGCTCGTCATGTCGCGCCTCGAGCGGACCCTGCAGCACGCCGTCCCGGAGGACGACCTGCAGAAGCTGCTCATGGAGACCATCGAGGGCCTGCTCGCGCTCGCCGGCATCGGCGTGGAGTCGCTCGTCCGCGACCCGGCATGGGCCTTCGCCGACGCCGGCAAGCGCATCGAGCGCGCCCAGCAGACGATCCGCCTGCTCGCCTCGGTCATCGCCGTCGAGCGCACGCCGGTCGTCGAGGGCACGACGACCGAGGCCGCGCTGCTCGCCGCCGAGTCGGTCATCACCTATCGCCGCCGGCTCACCGCCGGGTTGGGGTCGATGTCGGCGGTCCAGGCCGCCCTCGACCTGCTGTTGCGCGACCCGACGAACCCGCGGTCGGTCGCCTTCCAGATCGACCGGCTCGTCGAGGACCTCGAGCTCATCGAGGACGAGCAGGCGCTGCCGCTCGCCCGGGCCCTCGCCGAGCAGCTCGCCGGGCTCGACCTCGACACGCTCTTCGTCGACAGCCGCCTGCCGCTGGTGCGCCTGCTCACCCGCCTCGGCACCGACCTGCGCGAGACGCACGGCGCCATCGACCGGGCCTACTTCCAGCGCAAGTCCCCGGGCCGCAACGTCCAGTGGGTGCAGTGGAACGGCGGGGAGGAGACCTGGTGAGCACCGACGAGCAGCCTCCTGTCGACCAGTCCAGCCCCGACGTCGTCAAGCCGAAGGGGGAGTCCGCCGTCCCCGAGCGGCCGCCGGCTCCTGAGCCGGTCGCCACCGGCGACCCCACGGTCCCCGTCATCAAGCCGGAGCACTACACCCTTCGTCAGTACGAGGTGCGCCACCGCACGACCTACACCTACGAGGAGTACGTCACAGACTCCTTCGGCCGGGCGCTGCTGCGCCCGCGCGAGACCGAGCAGCAGCGGGTCCTCGAGCACACCGTCGAGATCACGCCCGAGCCGCACATCCTCACCGAGCACGTCGACCACTTCGGCAACCACTCGAGCTTCTACGAGGTGCGCACGCCGCACACGGTGCTCGACGTGCACAAGGTGAGCCTCATGGAGATCGAGTGGCCGGCGCCCGACATGGACCGGCTCAACCGGTGGACCGTCGCCGAGGCGGCCGAGCTCATCGCCGCCGGTGACGGCCTCGACCGGGCCGAGGCGGCGCAGTACCTGCTGCCCTCCGCGCTCGTCGAGATCGCGCCCGAGGTCGTCGCCTACTCCGCCGGCATCCTGCCGCCGGACCGGCCCCTCGGCGAGGCGCTCGTCGCCCTCTACGCCGACATCTACCGCGACTTCCGCTATGCCAAGGGCACGACGAGCGTCAAGACGACGCTGCCCGAGCTGCTCGCCCAGCGCGAAGGCGTCTGTCAGGACTTCGCCCACCTCGCCGCCGGCTGCCTGCGCGCCGTCGGCATCCCCGGCCGCTACGTCTCGGGCTACATCGAGACCCGCCCGGCCCCGGGCAAGGTCAAGCTCCAAGGCTCCGACGCCTCGCACGCCTGGGTCGCCGCGATGACGCCGGACGGCGACTGGGTCGACCTCGACCCGACGAACAACCACTTCGCCGACTCGCGCTACATCGTCACGGGGTGGGGGCGCGACTTCCGCGACGTCTCGCCGCTCAAGGGCGTGATCTTCGGCGAAGGGGGTGGCTCCAGCCTCAAGGTCGGCGTCGACGTCATCCCCCAGGACGGTTCCGACCCGCGGGCCGACACCCCCGCCCAGTAATCTGACGCCCATGTCCATGACCGCCTTCGTCCTCGGCGGAGGCGGTGTCCTCGGAGCCACCCAGGTCGGCATGCTGCGCGCGCTCCTCGCCGCGGGCATCACCCCCGACCTCGTCGTCGGCACGAGCATCGGCTCGGTCAACGGTGCTTTCGTCGCGGCCGACCCGACCGCCGAGGGGGTCGCCCGGCTCGAGGACCTGTGGCGCGACGTCGTCCGCTCGGGCGAGATGAGCGAGAGCCCGGTGCGGCAGGCCGCGCGCTTCGCGCGCCACGGCACCCACGTCATGCGCTCGGGCCTGATCCCGGGGCTCGTCGAGCGCCACCTCGGGGTCGACCTCATCGAGGACCTGCCGGTGCCCTTCCAGTGCGTCGCCGCCGAGATCGAGAGCTCGGCCTCGCGGTGGTTCACCGCCGGGCCGATCGCCTCGGCGGTCGCCGCGAGCTGCGCGGTGCCGGGTCTCTTCGCGCCGGTCGAGATCGACGGGGCGCACTACTACGACGGCGGGCTCGTCCACTCGATCCCGGTCGGGCGGGCGATCGCCCTGGGCGCCACCGAGATCCACGTGCTGCAGGTCGGCCGGGTCGAGCAGCTGCTCTCCGCGCCGACCAACCCGCTCGACGTCGGTCTGGTGGCCTTCGAGATCGCGCGGCGGCACCGCTTCGTCGAGGAGATCGCCGAGGTTCCCGACTCGGTGCGCCTGCACGTGCTGCCGAGCGGGACCGACAAGGCACCGACGACGTCGGTACCGCTCGGCCGGGGCACCATGGCCAAGGTCGAGGACCGGATGTCCCGGGCTTTCGACGCGACGAGCGCCTACCTCGACGGGACCACGCGATGAGGATCAGTGCCCTCCCTTCGCTCCCGGCGCCGCCGCTGTGGCTGCGGGTCGTCCTGCAGGCGATCTACCCGCTCTTCGGCATCGTCATGTCGCTGCTCTTCCTCGTGCTCGTGCCCTTCCTGCTGCTGCTGTGGCCGTGGGACCGGCACCTCGCGCTGCTGCGCTGCCTCTTCCTCACCGTCTACGTCATGTGGGAGGACATCGGCCTGGTCGTCGAGTGCTGGTACCTGCGGCTGCGCTCGCCGCGCGGTACGAGCCCGACGTGGGACGCCGACCACCTCGCCCTGATCCAGCGCGCCCTCAACAACGTGCTCTACACGGCCAAGCGGGTCGTCGGCTTCCACATCGAGATCGAGGGTGAGATGACCGTGGGGCGCCCCGGCCACCCGCTCGTCGTCATCTCGCGGCACGCCGGGCCGGCCGACTCCCTGGCCATCGCCTGGCTGCTCGCCGGCACAGCCGGCCGCATCCCGCGGATCGTCCTCGCCGACGCGATGCTCTGGGACCCGGGCATCGCGATGGTGCTGCAGCGGCTGGACTCCTACTTCGTGCCGTCGCGCTCCGGTGCCGGCGACGACCGGACGAAGGGGGTCGCCACCCTCGCCTCGACCCTCTCGGCCAAGGACGCGATGCTCATCTTCCCCGAGGGGCGCAACTGGACCCGCGAGCGGCACGAGGACCAGGTGCGCAGGCTGCGCGAGCAGGGGGAGGCCGACCGGCTGGCGACCGCCGTGGCGCGGCCCTGGGTGCTCGAGGCCCGCTCCCGTGGCGTCGCGTCGATGCGTCAGCACGCGCCCGACGCCGACGTCATGGTCATCTCCCACACCGGCCTCGACATGATCTCCGGGCCCGGTGCGGTGATCCGGGCCGTCCCCTTCCGCAACCGGCTGCTCATCCGGGGCCGCACCTACCGCAGCGAGGACGTGCCAACCGACGCCGACGATGTCGCCGCATGGCTGGACGCCCGCTGGGGCGAGGTCAACCACTGGGTCGACGGGCGGATCAGCGGTCGGGAGCATCTGTGAGGCAGGGGTTCCCGTCGACGGTGAGCCCCGTGGCGGTGGCCGCCGCGGCCGAGGCGGACAACAGGGTGCACCGGTGGCCGCTCACACCCCGGATCACCCGGTGGCTGCGGACGAAGGGGGCGGACGCCCGCCTCGCCGGCTTCGAGGCCGACCGCGCGGCCCTGGGCGTGGACGTCGCCCCGGACGCCTGCGGCGACCTGGTGATGACGGTCGCCGGGGCACTGGCCGGGGCGCCGGACACAACTCTGCACAACCCTAGGGTTGTGCAGAGTTGGGAGGGCGAGGCCGGGCGGGCGGAGGCGTGGGTGCTGTGGGTGCACGGGGGCGGCTTCTGCTGGGGGTCGGCACGTGACGGGACCGGGCTGCGGCTGGCCGCCGGGCTCGGGCGTCCGGTCGTCTCGGTCGAGTACCCGCTCGCGCCGGAGGCGCGCTTCCCGGTGGCGATCGAGCACTGCCTGGCCGCCTACGAGGCCGGGGTGCGCGAGCGCGGACCGCGGGTGCTGCTCGGCGGGGTCTCTGCCGGCGCCAACCTGGCCCTCGGTGTGTTGCAACGGATCCGGGAGCGACGTGCGGCGGGTGACGACCTGCCGCCGCCCCTCGGGGTGGTGGGGCTGACCCCCTTCGGCGATCTGGCGGGGGAGGGTGACTCCTATCGCGTCAACGAAGGCCGTGACGCCTACCTGCGGTGGCGCGGGCAGCAGGAGCGCTTCGCGCGGGCCTACGCCGGGCGGGCCGACCTGCGAGACCCGCTCGTCTCGCCGGTGCACGCGGACTGGTCGGGCGAAGCGCTGCCGCCGGCGATCTTCACGACGGGCACGCGCGACCTCTTCCTCTCGGACACCGCGCGGATCCACACCGCGTGGCGGGCCGCCGGTGGCGCGGCCGACCTCGTGCTCGCCGAAGGGCTCTGGCACTCCTACCTCTCCGACGCGCGGCTGCCGGAATCGGCCGCGCTCATGGCCCGGCTGCTCGACTGGTGCGAGGAGCTGCTGGCGCGGACGTAGGCGCTCACGGCCGGGCGGGCCCGTGGTCGCTGGGCACCCTTGGGGGCCGGGCGATGCGCTACGCCGCTGCTCCGTGCTCTGAGCACGCGGGATGGCCACGCACGCATGTGGGGCTGGCCGGTGCGCTACGTCGTTGCTCCGTACCTTGGGCACGCGGGTGGCTCGTCGTACGGAGCAGTGGCGTAGGGGGTGGAGGCCGGCCGTGATGCTCCCGCCCACCGGCTGGTTCGTCGTACGGAGCAACGGCGTATGCGCGCGCAGCCGGGGCGACCTCCCCGCGTCAGCCCGTCAGCCCCCCAGCCGGCGCAGCCGGTCGAGCCATTGCCGCGCGGCGACGAAGGCCGCGTCGCTCGTGATCGGGTCGATCGAGATCGGGGTGTCGGCGGCCGCGGGGTAGGACCCGAGGAAGCGGACGTCGGCGCACACCCGGTGCAGGCTCATCAGCGCGGCCCCGACCCGTTCGTCCTGCACGTGCCCCTCGAGGTCGATCGAGAAGCAGTAGGAGCCCATCGACTCCTTCGTGGGCCGGGACTCCAGCCGCGTCATGTTGATGCCGCGCACGGCGAACTGCTCGAGCAGCTCGAGCAGGCCGCCGGCCCGGTCGCTGCGCTGGTAGAGCACGACGGTCGTCTTGTCGCGCCCGGTCGGCGCCGGCAGCCAGTCGGGCCCGGAGACGATCACGAAGCGGGTCACCGCATTGGTCATGTCACCGATGTCGTGGGCGAGCACCTCGAGGCCGAAGTGCTCCGCCGCGATCGGCGCGCAGACGGCAACCTCGTAGCCGACGTCGTCGGGGTGCTCGGCGAGGTCCTTGGCCGCCGACGCGGTCGACAGCGTCGGCACGTAGATCGCCTGCGGCGCCGTGCGGCCGGCCCACCCGCGCACCTGTGCCCACGCGTGGCTGTGGGTGCCGATGGCGCGGGCGGAGGTCAGGCTCGCGCCCGGCCGACCGCACGCGACGAAGGTGATCGGCACGAGCACCTCGCCCACGACGACGAGCGGGTCGCCCGAGGCGAGGGCGTCGAGGGTGGCGGAGACACCCCCTTCGACGCTGTTTTCGATCGGCACGACCGCCGCGTCGACGTCACCGGAGCGCAGCGCCTCGAGGGCCGCGTCGACCGACCCGAGCGGCACCTGCTCGTGCTCCGCGGCGCCGACCCACGACAGCAGCGCCTGCTGGGTGAAGGTGCCCTCGGGGCCGAGGTAGGCGTAGCGGGTCATGTCTCCTCCTGGATGGACGAAGGGGGTCAGGCGTTCGGTGACCCGGTGCGGGCCGCGGCGAGCGCCTGGCGCTCCTCGGGGGTGAGGGTGGCGTCGGCATCGCCACCGACGACCCCCTTGGCATAGGTCCGCGACTCGCCGCGCCCGTGGATGCTGCTGACGACGAGCCCGTCGCCGGCGTCATCGATGATCGCGGCGGAGAAGCTCAGCCGACCGCCCATGTCGCCGAAGGCGTCGTAGCGCACGACGGCCACGTGCCGCAGGGCCTGCGCGATGTCGAGACGAAGGGAGGCGAGGTCACCTTCACCGACCGGCGACCGGTGCTCGAGCTCGGCGACCCGCGCCGCGAGCCGCCGGGATGCGGCGAGCGCGACGGCCGCGACCGCCAGCGCGACGACCAGCCCGCACAGCAGGGCGATCTCGACGGCGGTCATGCCGTCACCCTAGGCGCCGGCTCGGGTGCCGTGGCCGGCATCTCACGGTCCGTGCGCCGGACCGCCCACGCGAGCAGCGCGAGGACGACGACGCTGCCGATGACATTGCCCTCGACGAGCAGGTCGCCGACCCACGCGGGCTGGCGCAGCTCGCGCTTCCACAGCACGCCCCAGAAGGGCATCGTGCAGACGAACCACGCGACGACGACGGCCGCGGCCCCGACCCGCGGCCAGTCCGGGCGTCGCCGGCGGGCGACCGCGGGGCCGAGGATCGCCGGGACGACGACCATGATCCAGTGCAGGTGGTGCACCCAGGAGACGGGCGAGAGCAGGAAGCCGGCGAGCCCGACCGCCGCCGCCTCGGCGACCCAGTCGCCCTGCCGGTACGCCCGCCGGGCGACCCAGAAGACGACGACACCCATGACGAGAAGCCACGGCGCCCAGGCGAGGAGCAGCTCGGGCCCGTCGGCGATCCCGCGGCGCAGCAGGGTCGCGCGGAAGGACTGGTTGGCCGAGCCGTCGTTGGGCCCCAGCCGCGTCGGGTCCGACAGCGCCCCGCCCCAGAAGGCGAAGGAGGCCTGCGGGAGGACGAACCACGCGGCCAGCGAGACGAAGGTCGCCGTGCCGACCGCCCAGCCGGCCTCGCGCCAGCGCTTGTTGAGCAGGTAGTGGATGACGAAGACGCCGGGCGTCAGCTTGATCGCCATCGCGAGGCCGACGAGCGCGCCCGGCGGGACCGTCATCAGCCACCGCCGGGGGCGCTGCAGGTCGAGCAGGCAGGCGAGGACGAGGAAGGCGTTGACCTGCGCGAAGCGGATCCCGTCGCCGACCGGCTGGGTCCACAGGAAGCCCGCGGCGACGACCCCGACGAGCACCGGCGACCACACCCCGACCCGTTCGCGCAGCCGGTACCAGGCGAACCACACGATCGCGACGTCGGCGAGGAGCTGGGCGATGGTCCAGCCCCAGGCCGCGACCGCGAAGGGGACGAGCGCGAGCGGCACCGAGAGGAAGGCCGCGATGGGCGGGTAGGTGAAGGGCAGCAGCTGCGGCGGCTGGGTCATCTGCGCGTAGATGTCGCGCCCCTGGAGGATCGACAGGCCGCCCTCGCGGTAGACCTGCACGTCGACCTGCCACTGGTCCTGGGGGAAGAAGACGAGGAACTTCGCCACGGGCCAGGCCGCGATGAGCACGAAGAGCACGACCCCGAGGAGGAGGTGGGGGCGGCTCAGGCGGCGCATGCGGCCATTGTGTCCGACCGCCACGCGCCCACGGCGCAGGTCGTCCGGGTCGGCGCCGCCGGTCACTACGGTGGGTCCATGGTCAGCGGCTCGCACCTTCGTCGTCGGGGTGCGCTCGCCCTCCTGCTGGCCGTGCTCGTCCTCCTCGGCCTCGCCGCGGGGCCGGTGGGGGCGCACTCCCTTCGTCAAGAGAGCGAGCGAGACGTGAGCGGGGTGGAGGCCGGGGCGCGCGATGTCATCGTCATCGGGGCGCCCGGCCTGTCGTGGAAGGACGTGACCGAGGACAAGGCGCCGGCGATCACGAGCTTCGCCGAGGGGGCAGCCGTCGCCAACCTCAACGTCCGCTCGACGTACTTCACCTCCTGCCCGACCGACGGCTGGCTCGGCCTGTCCGCGGGCACCCGGGCGGCCGAGCCCCGCGACGTCACCCGCGGCGAGCTGCGGTCCGACCCCCGGGCGCTGCCGCACTGCTCGCCGCTGCCGACCCTGCCCGACCCCGGCCCGGAGCTGATGGCCGTGGAGATGGACCACGGCTACTGGCAGGACCTGGCGAAGGGGGTGGCCGCGCAGGGCTTCGACGCACGGATCGGCACCCTCGCCTCGACCGTCCACGAGGCCGGTGGGTGCATCGACGGCAGCGGTGCCGGTGCCGTCCTCGCGATGGCCGACCGCGACGGCGTCGTGCGGTCCGGTGATCCGGGGGTCAACGAGACCTGCGCGATCACCCTCGTCGGTGCGCCGGCCATCTCGGTCCCCGACGACGGCGCCGTGCGCACCCGCCAGGTCGAGGCCGTCGACGCCGTCGTCGCCGACGTCGTCGCCGGGGCCCACTCCGACACGGTCGTCGTCCTCGCCGGCCTGTCCGACGACGGCGGGCAGCCGGGGCTGCGGGTGCTCGCGATGGGTGGCGCCGGCATCCCCTCCGGCTGGCTGCATTCCGACTCGACGACCCGCGACGAGATGGGACAGGTCGCCGACGTCACCCACACGGCGCTCGCGACGGCCGGCTTCACCCCGCCCCCGGGGCTCGCCGGGCGGCAGCTCGTGCCGGTCGACGACGAGGCCCCCTTCGCCGACCGGCTCGCGACGCTCGTCGACGACGACGCCCAGCTGCAGGAGGCCGATCGGGTCATCCCGCCCTTCTTCCGCGGTTTCGGTTTCGGTCTCGTCGGGCTGCTCGTGCTCGCTCTGGTGCTCCTGCGCGTCGGGCCCCGCAGCTGGCGACCGGTCGTGCCCCGTGCCACCGGTCTCGTCGGCCTCGCCGCGATGGCCGTGCCGGCCTCCACCTATCTGCTGACGACGACCCGCTGGTTCGACTCGGACCACCCGATGGGCGCCTTCGTGCTGCGGCTGGCGGTCATCGACCTGGCGCTCGTCGCGCTCACCCTCGCCGTCGTCCTCGTGGTGCTCCGCTGGGCCCGGCCCCGATGGCTCGCCGAGGGGCCGGCCGTCGCGCTCGTCGGGGTCGGAGTGCTCTCCGCTGTCACGTGGTTGCTGCTCGCCGGCGACCTGCTCGTCGGCCGCGGGCGGATGACGATGCTCTCCGTCCTCGGTCTGCTGCCGCTGGACGGCGGCCGCTTCCACGGCTTCGGCAACGTCCCCTTCGCGATCTTCGTCGCCGTGGCCTTCCTCCTCATGGCCGCGCTGGCCGCCCCACCTCTGCACGACCCCAGGGTTATGCAGAGTTCGTCCGACCGAACCTTGCACAACCCTAGGGTCCTGCAGAGTTCGGGGCGGGCACCTGCTGCCGAGGCGGCCCCCTTCGGCACGAAGGGGGCCCGGCGCACCGCCGCGCTCGTCGTCGCCGTCGTGGGCGGTGCGACCTTCGTCGTCGACGCCTGGCTCGGGGCCGACGGCGGCGGGGCGCTCGCGCTCATCCCGTCGGTCGGCTACCTCGTGCTCGCGGTCGCGGGCGTGCGGCTCACCTGGACGCGGGTCGTCGGGATCGGTGTGGTGACGGGCGTCGGCTTCCTCGCGATGGCCGGTGCGGACTGGCTGCGGCCCGAGGAGCAGCGGACCCATCTCGGCCGCTTCTTCCAGAGCCTGCTCGACGGCGACGCGTGGGGGATCCTCGTGCGCAAGCTCGAGACCAATGTCGACCTGCTGCTCGGTCCGGAGCGCGCGGCGCTGCTCGCGCCGGTCGTGCTCGTCGTCGTCATCTGGGTGCTCGCGCGGCCGGGCAGCGCTGCGGGACAACGGGTCCAGCCGCTGATGTCCGCCTATCCCGGGCTGCGCGTCGGTCTCATCGGGCTCGTCGTCGCGCTCACGGTCGGCTTCCTGCTCAACGACTCGGGCACGGCGATCCCGGCCGCCGCGGCGCTCGTCCTCGCGCCGGCGCTGCTCGTCCTGTGGGCCGGAGTCGGCCGAGCGCGGGATGAGCGGGTGGAGGGGTCAGCGACTGGCTGACCGACTGCGCACTGCAGGCGTCAGGGAGCCCGCAGCTGGCGGGGGTAGCAGGCGTTGTCGAGGTCGTCCCCGCTCAGCCATGAGAACTCGACCTCGCACCACGCCTCGGCGTCCTCGCGGGTCGTCAGCCAGCCGGGATCGACGATGGTCATCCAGATCTTGTCGTCATCGGCGCCCACGGTGCTGCCGAGGTCCTCGGCCTTGAGCAGGTAGACGTCGGTCCAGGCGTAGGTCGACTCGATCTCCTCGTGCAGCTCGAGGATGTCCGGGAGGCGGAAGACGTGTGACCCGCTGCTCGTGAGCTGGCGGTCGTCACGGGTGCCGTCCTGCTTGGCCGAGAGACTCACCGCCCAGTCGCCATCGGTGACGAGCCGGCCGAGGGACTCGTCGCGCTTGTCGCTCAGCTGTTCGGCAACGCTCGGTGGGGCCGCTGTGGTCGTCACCGTGGTCGTCGGCGGTGGCGTCGCGGTGCTCGTCACCGTCGTCGTGGGCGGGGGCGTGGCCGTGACGGTTGTCGGGGGCGTCGTGGTCGAGGTCGGAGGGGGCGCAGCAGCGGGCTCACCGTCAGAGCCGAAGAACCACAGCGCAGCGCCACCTGCACCGAGGAGCAGGACGCCAGCAGCGACGGCAGCGACGATGGCGGCCCAGTGCGGACCGTCGTGCGAGCCCGGAGGCGGGGCCATCGAGGCTCCCGCCGCCGCACCGGACATGGGCGCACCTGCCACGGGCGCGACCGGGAGCGGCCCGGGGCCCGCATGCTGGGTCGGCTGCTGCACGATCCAGTCGTCCCACGAGGTCTCGGGCGACGGCTGTGGCCACGCCGGACCGGAGTCGAGTGCTGCCTGGGTGCGGGTCGGCTCGTCGTCCTGCCAGAAGCGTTCGGCGTCGTCCGAGCCACCTTGGGTCGCCAAGCGTGCCCCGCACTCGGGGCAGAAGGCCCCCGTGCTCGTCGTCCCGCACGAAGTGCACTCCATGTCGTCCCCCTGGGTTGCGCGCGATCACTGGATCCTAGATCCGCTCACCCCCTTCTGACCATCCCCTGACCGGGTGCTGACCCGCCCGGCGCCACAGCCCCCAGATCGCGACCCAGACCGCCAGCGTGGCCAGCGGCGAGGCGACGAAGCGGAAGCCCAGCGTCACCATCTCGACGTCGTCGGGCAGCCGCACCCGGCCGGGGACGTAGGCGAGGGCGAGGACGAGCGAGCGACCCACGAGCAGCAGCAGGAGCGGAGCCAGTCGGCGCCACCCCTCGCGCCCGACGAGACCGACGAGCACGGCGGTCGCGAGCCACTGCGGCAGCTCGTACCAGGGCAGCACGTAGCCGGCGCCGAGCGAGTAGGCCGTCGTGAGGACGAAGAGCGCCCGCACCGCGACGACCTCGGTGAGCCCCTCGGTGATCCGCCAGAGCGCGACGGCGAGCAGCACGCACCCGAAGGCAGCGATCCAGGTCGTCATCGTGCGGGCGAGGGGTTCGCTCGTCGCGAGGTCGATCAGCGTGTAGACCGCCCGCCACGGCATGGCATAGGAGATGCCCCCGCCCGCCTCGGCGATCCGCCCGAGCGCGTGCGTCCCGACGAGGGCGTGGGCCGGGACGAGCACGAGCAGGGTCCCGACGACGAGCCGCGCCGCTCCCGCCCGCGGCGCTCCCTGCCCCCCACGCCGCGAGAGCAGGCCCCACAGCAGAGCGAGGCCGACGACGCCGGCGGTGAGCTTCGTGCTTGCCGCGAGCCCGGTGGCCAGGCCCGCGAGGAGCGGCCGGCCGGCCAGGCCCAGCCCGAGCGCTGCCGCCATCGCGCAGACCGCGAGCGTGTCGACGTGCGCGCCGAGAACGCCGGCCCCGAGGACGAGGACATTGGTCGTCCACCACCGGTCGACGGTCGGCCGGGGCGTGCCGAGCCGCACGAGCAGCTCGCGGGTGCCGAGCCAAGCCGCGACAACGAGCACCTGCCAGACCCACACGACCTGTCGGGCGAGGTCGCCGCCGACCCACGCCGTGAGCCCCATGAGCCACGTGCCGACCGGGCCGTAGACGCTCGTCGCCTCGCGCCACGGGTCCTGGACGAGGCGCACGACCGGGTCGGCCCCGCCCCGCCAGTCCGCCGGCACGACGGACCACGGGTCGCCGCCCTCGACGAAGATCCGCCCGTAGGCGGCGTAGTTCGTGTGGTCGGCGGTGCCGAAGGGCGCGGTCAGCAGCACGAGCACCGCGAGCAGCCCGACGTGCCACCACCGCAGGCGAAGGGGGCTCGGCCGCCGCACGTGCCGCCACAGCGAGGCCGCGCCGAGGAGGTAGCCGGTGGCCTGCAGCGCGACGACGGTCCAGCCGCCGAGCCGCCACGGGAGCGAAGGGGGAGCCCAGCCCCGGTCCCCGAGCGGCGGGAGGGCGAGCGAGGTGCCGCTCGCACCGACGAGCAGCAGCAGCCCGATGCCGGCGACGAGCAGACCGACCCCGAGCGGGTCGACCTCCCCTTCGTCCTCGTGACTCACGACAGGAAGCGTCGGGCCAGCAGCGCCGTCGACACGTCGCGCAGCTGCATGGCCCGGTGCACGCGGCCCTTGATGTCGTTGCCCGTGCGGCGGTGGGTCAGCTCGACGGGGACCTCGACGACCCGGCGCCCGGCGCGCAGCACGTCGACGAGCATCGCCGCCTCGACGCCCCAGCCACTTGCGAGCGGAGTCGCGTCGGCGAAGGTCTCGCGGGTCAGGGCCCGCATGCCGTTGAGCGGCTGCTCGACGACCCGCCCGGTCATCGCCTCGATCTGGGCGCGGGCGAGCCGGACGACCCGGCCCGAGCCGAGCGACGAGGCGCTGCGGGGGATGTTGGCCACCGTGAGGTCCGCCGACCCGATGAGCACGGGCAGCAGGAGCGGCTCGAGGTTGGCCGCCGACTCGGCCAGGTCGGCGTCGGCGAAGAGCAGCACGTGCTCGGGCCCGCCGCTGCGCTGCTCGTGCTCGGCGAGCCGGGCCACCCCGGTCTCGAGGGCGGCCGCCTTGCCGCGGTTGGCGGGGTGGCGCGCGACGACGGCCCCCGCGTCGGCCGCCACGGCGGCGGTCGCATCGGTCGAGCCGTCGTCGACGACGACCACGACGTCGACGTCGGCGAGGGAGAGCAGCGCGGTGACCGTCGCGGCGACCCGCTCGGCCTCGTCCTTGGCCGGGACGATCGCGGCCACCCTCGCCGACATGGTCAGCGCAGGGTCACCTGCCGCGAGAGCAGACCGGACCGGGCCCGGCGCTCCTCGGCAGTCAGCTCGTCGGTGGAGGCGGCGGCCGCCGCGTAGCGGCCGGCGAAGTCGGCGACCGCGCCCTCGTGCTCCGACGGGTCGGAGTCGGGCGCGACCTCCCAGACGGGGACGATGAGGCCACCGGCGCGGAAGGCGCCGAGGAGGCGACGCTCCTCGTCGAGGTGAGCCTCCCCCTTCGCCTGGAGCCGGGCCATCGCGGTCGTCGCGGACTCCTCGTCGTCGGCGAGGACGTGCCGGATGTAGGTGCGTTCGCCGATGCGGCACCAGTAGGTGCTCGGGGTGCCGGCGATCGCGACGGTCGGGACGACGGACTCGTTGGCGCGCTCGAGGGAGGCGGCGGCCTCGCCGCTCACCTCATGGCCCTCGACCCAGAAGTCGAAGCCCTCGTGCACCGTGATGTCGAAGGGGGCGGACAGGTCGAGCAGGTCCTGCAGCCGCGGGGTCTCGGCGGTCGTGCGGGGCAGCTGCGAGATCGGGGCGCCCGGCTCGGCGGCGAGGGCGGTGAGCAGCGCCTGCGCGAGGTCGCGGCTCGGGTCGCCGCTGCTCGACCCGGACTGGCTGGCGATGAGGACACTGCCGTCCTGGCGGCGCAGTGCGGGCCATGCCATCGGCAGCACGCTCGCGAGGGTCACCGTCTCCGGGGAGCCCTCGGGCACCGCGTCGGCCTTGAGCGTCAGGGTCGCCGTGGCCGCCGGGAGGATCTCGTAGGCGGCCACCCAGTCGGGCTCGCCCGGCAGCCCCTCGAAGGGGCGTGCGACGTATGGCGCGGGGGCGACCTTGGTCTTGCCCTGCGCGTCCTTCTTGCGACGTGAAGCCTTACCCATGGCGGTCAGCGTAGGCGGTGCCGGGCCCGGGAGTTGGGTCGCACCGCCGGGGCAGGGACAATGTCGGGGCCAGCGACCGCGATGAAGGGATCGTCAGACCATGGGCCAGCCACACGACGGCGCCACGAGCGCACCGACGCTCGACTCCTTCGGGGGCGAGATCGGCCGGGGGCAGGCCCGCACGATCCGGGCCCGCTGGGAGCTGCAGACCGTCACCCGGGTGCGCGAGGCGATCGCGCTCGACCTCGCCGCCCGCGAGGTCAGCGAGCAGGTCATCGGCGAGGCCGAGCTCGTCGTCACCGAGCTCGTCACCAACTCGCTGCGGCACGCCTCGCCCCTGGGCGACCGCACGGTGCGCATCCACTGGAAGGCCCGCGGCGACAACGTCGAGGTCGAGGTGAGCGACGGCGGCGCGGAGACCGAGCCGGCGCCGGCGCCTCGCCAGATGTGGGCCACCTCCGGCCGCGGCCTGCGGATCGTGCGCAGCATCGCCCACGAGTGGGGCGTGCAGCGCGACGACAAGCAGACGACCGTCTGGGCCGCGCTCGGCGGGCCCTCGCGGCGCCGCGTCGGCCCGTAGGGTGGCGCCATGAGCTACCCCGCGCCGCCGCAGCAGATGCCACCGACCCGACGCGGGTCACCGGCCGTCCTGCTCATCGGCCTGGCGATCGTGGTCGTCGCCGCGCTGCTCCTCGCCATCGGCGGCTTCCGGCTCTTCAGCTTTTCGTCCGACCTCGCCGACAAGCCCGAGCATACGACGCCGCAGACGGTCACGCTCGAGGAGGGCGAGACCATCGCCATGTGGTCGACCGCAGAGTACGTCTCCTGCACGGTGACCGGCCCGGCCGGTGAGCTGCCGGACCGGTCCTTCGGCGACGAGACGGTCTCCTGGGGCGGCAAGGAGCTGCACCGTCAGCGGGTCTTCGAGGCCCAGCAGGACGGCGAGCACACGATCTCGTGCTCCGGGCCCTTCGTGGTCGGCGGAACCCTCCCCAAGAGCAGCATGGTCATGATGTCCGGCGGTGGCGTCCTGTGCTGCCCGGGCGTGCTCGTGCTGGTCGTCGGCCTCGTCCTCTGGCTGCGCCGGCGCCCCGCCTGACCGATGACGAAGGGGGGTGCCCGAAATTCGGTGGCGGCCCCGGCCCGCGCGGTGCGACCGTGACGGGGATGGACGAGACCACTTCTGCAGCACCGACGCTCGCCGCTCTCGGCTGGGACGAGGCGACCGCCGCGGCCTTCGACGAGGCCGTGACGGGCTCTCCCATCTACCTCGTGGCGGGGCGCGTCGGCCGGGTCGACCGCGGCCGGGTCACGGTGCACACGACCGACGGGGCCGTGCCCGCGCTCGTGCGGCTGCCCGCCGGCAGCACGCTCGAGGAGGCGCCGACCACGGGTGACTGGGTCGGTATCGAGCGGCGCCCCGACGGTGACGTCGTGCGGCTCGTCCTCCCGCGGCGGACCGCGATCGTGCGCAAGGCCGCCGGCGAGCGGTCCGACGCCCAGGTCATGGCCGCCAACCTCGACCACGTGCTCGTGGCCGTGCCCTTCGAGACCCGGGTCAACCTGTCGACGATCGAGCGCTATCTCGTCGTCGCCTGGGAGTCCGGGGCGCAGCCGCTCGTCGTGCTGACGAAGTCCGACCTCGCCTACGACCCGGACGCCACCCGCGCCGAGGTCGAGACGGGCGCGCCGGGGGTCGACGTCCACGTCGTCTCCGCCGAGACCGGAGAGGGTGTCGACGTCCTCGCCGCGGTCCTCTCCGGCGGGACCACGGCCCTCGTCGGCCAGTCCGGCGCCGGCAAGTCGACGCTCATCAACACCCTTGCGGGAGAAGAGGTCCAGCTCGTCTCGTGTACCCGGCAGGACGGCAAGGGACGGCACACGACGACCGCCCGCGAGCTCGTCGTCCTCACCGGCGGCGGGGTGCTCATCGACACCCCCGGCCTGCGCTCGATCGGGCTGCACGACGACGGCGAGGGCGTGGCGCTGACCTTCCCCGACGTCGAGGAGCTCATCGCGTCGTGCCGCTTCGCCGACTGCGCCCACGACACCGAGCCCGGTTGCGCCGTGCGCGCCGCGCTCGACTCCGGCGAGCTCGACGAGCGGCGCTGGCACAGCTGGGGCAAGCTCCAGCGCGAGGCCGAGTGGATGGCGATGCGCACCGACCCCGCGGCCCGGTCGGCGGCCCGCAAGCGGTGGGCCGCGATCGGGAAGTCGGGCAAGGCGCAGGCGGCCCTCAAGCGGGGGCTCGACCCCTTCGCCTGATGCCGCGGGTGGATCCGCGGTGGTCCCCGGCGCGCCAGTGAGCCGGCCACCACCGCGCATCGAGGAGCCCCAGGATCAGCACGGCGAGCGCTGACCCGGCCAGAGCCGTCCACAGGACGGCGCTCGCCTCCCACCGGCCGTCCGCGTAGGGCAGCAGGGGGAGTCGGTCGGCAGCCGGCCGCACCACGGACCACACCGTGACCCCGGGGACGATCGTCACGGCCCAGACACGTCCCGGTGTCGGGTGGCCCACGGCTCGCGCCCACGTCACCGCGGCAAGTGCGATCAGGGCCGCGGCGACGCCCTGCCACCACACCGCCCGGGCGTGGCCGAAGAGGCCGTCGCGAGCCCACCAGACGGCGAGGCTCCAGCCGGCGAGGACCAGACCGACACCCGCGAGGCGGGCGAGCGTGCGCCAGGCCAGGGGGCGCGGCAGGGTGTCGACGACGTCGGCGCAGGTCTCGTCCAGGCACCACCCGACACCTCCGGCGACGAGCCCGACGGCGACTCCCTGCAGGGGCCACAGGGTCCACGGGTCGAGCTGGAGCACCCGCACGACCAGCAGGACGAGACCGCTCACTGCCAACAGCAGCGGCCACGGCACGGCGCGGGCGAGGTAGGTGCCCATCGTGGCCTCAGAAGGCCCGCCCGGGCACGGGGTTGACGGCGGGGTCGGGCAGGCCGAGCAGCATTGTCAGGGCGAGCGCGCCCAGCGCGACCAGCCCGAGGGCGACGGCGGTCCGGACGAGCCGACCCCGCGGTGCCTCGGCGTCATGGGCCAGTGCGGCGACGACGCCCAGCGCGCACAGCGCGAGCAGGTAGACGATCCACAGCTGCGGAGACCCCGGCGTCGCGATCCAGTGCGTCTCGCCGCCCCCGGCCGTGCTCCACCCGAGGGGCCCGTACCAGTAGGTCCAGGGCCACACGACCTTCCACCGCCACGTCGACTCGAAGTTGCCCTGCAGGATGATGGTGACCAGCGCGAGCAGCACGACGGCGAGGGCCGTGGCCCCGCGGAAGGGCATCCAGCGCGCGACGAGCAGCCCGAGGAGCGGTCCGCCGACGGCCGGGATGACCGAGAGGGCAAACATCACGGCCAGCACGTGGGCGTCGTCGACCGGACCGAAGGGGACGGCGCCGGCGGCCGGAGGGCGGGCGGAGTAGGTCCACCAGAGCAGCGCGAAGACCACGAGGGCCGTTGCGAGGGGGACGACGACTGCGCCGACGAGGGCCAGCGTGCGGGTCGACTCGCTCGTGGCGACGGCCCCGGCGGCCGCGGCCGACTCGTCCGACCGTCGGGTGAGGCGGGCCATGACGACGAGGCCGAGCAAGCCCAGGGTGGCTGCCGGGACGATCATCGTCATCGTCGACGACGTCTCGTCGTCCGGTCCGACGAGGCCGGTGGTGACGACGACCAGGCACAGCGCCGTGCCCACGAGGTAGGTCCACGATCTGGCGTAGCCGACGACCTCGTGACGGGTGAGGACGGCGAGGGCCGACGGGGTCGCCGGTCGTCGGGCGGGGTGGGGTGGGGTGATGCTCATGACGGGACTCCGGTGTCGAGGTGGCGGATGAGGAGGTAGGCGTCCTCGACCGAGGGGTCGACCGCCTGACCGTCGGGTGCAGGGGTGCCGCCGACAGAGCGCTGCTCGCCGGTGCCGGTCCGCCAGCTGGCGACCGCGCCCGTGCTCGGGCTGGGCCCGACGTGGACCCGGCCGGCGGCCGTGGCGAGGAGGCCCGGGACCGATCCGTCGAAGCGCACCCGCCCGCCGTCGATGACGACGACCCGGTCGCAGAGGGCGGAGACGTCCTCGGTCTGGTGGGTCGAGAGCAGGACGGTGCCCGGCACAGCCGACAGGACCCGTCGGAGCGAGGCGCGCTGTTCGGGGTCGAGGCCGGTCGTCGGCTCGTCGAGCAACAGCACGGCGGGGTCACCGATGAGCGCCTGGGCGATGGCCAGCCGGCGCCGCTGCCCCCCGGAGAGTCGGCGGATGCGGTCGGTGCTGCGCTGGCCGAGGTCGACGAGGTCGAGCACGCGCAGCACCTCGGTGTGCCGTCGCTCGGTGTCGCGCCACTCCTTGAGGACCGCGATGTAGTCGAGGAAGCCGAAGGCGCTCATGCCGCGAGGGAAGGTCACCTCCTGCGGCACGTAGCCGATCCGACGGCGGGCCGCGACCCGCTCTCCTTGCCCGGCCGTGACGTCGAGGCCGTCCACGACGACGGTGCCGGAGGTGGGTGGCATCGCGGTGGCGACGAGCCGCAGCAGCGTCGTCTTGCCCGCACCGTTGGGGCCGAGCAGCCCGACGATCCCCGGCTCGAGGCGAAGGGAGGTCGGGGCCAGGGCCTCGGTGCGGCCGTAGCTCTTGGCGAGGTCGTGCAGGACGACGGTCATCGTCGGCCTCCTGTCGGTCGAGCGGGGTGGCGGGACGCCGCGATGAGCGCGACGACGAGTGCGGTGGTGGCGAGGGCGATGGCCCCCTGGCCGGCGGGGGTGGCCAGAGCGCTCGCCGACCCGCCTCCGGCGAGCGCGCTCACCACGACGGCCCAGCCCCCGGCCACGACCCCGCCGGCCAACCGGGCGGGCCAGTGGTGGATCAGGGCGAGCGTGGTGGAGGTCAGGCCGAGCGAAGGGAGGAGCCAGACCCACGCGAGCGCCCCGAGGACGGGGACGGCGAGGCTGACGAGCAGCATCGAGGGCAAGGCCACGAGGAGGACGGCGAGGGTGCGCACGAGGGCGACCCGGAGGCGGGAGTGGGACGTGGTGGCTGACAGCTCGCGCAGCGTGTCGGTCGCGTCGTAGGCGGCGACGACGGCGAGCACGGGGACAAGCGGTGCGAGCAGGAGGAAGGCGGCGTCACCCAGGGCAGCGGGTGCCTGGCCGGCGACGATGCCGGCCGCGAGGGAGCCGCCGAGGGAGAGGGCCCAGGGGATCCGGAGCGCACCGGCGGCGTCGACGAGAACGACGTCGCCGGGGTCGACGCCGCCGTAGACGAGCAGTCGGTTCAGCAGGCCTGGGCGGGGCGTGGCCACCCGGCGCCGCACACCGGCCCAGAGCTCGTGCCGGGCGAGATCGGGGACGACGAGGTTGGCCCTGCAGGTCGCGCACCCGGCGAGGTGGGACTCGACGGCCAGGTCGGCCGCGGGCGGCAGGCGGTCGTGGGCGCAGGCCTCGAGCAGCGTGGGGTCGGGGTGCCATCCCTCGGTCGTGGTCATGTCGTGCCTCCCTGGGAGAGCAGCTGCTCGCGCAGCCGGGTGCGGGCGGTGCGCCAGCGGCTCTTCACCGTCCCCTGCGGGATGGCGAGGAGCCGGGCGGCCTCACGGGTCGTCAGTCCGTCGACGACGACGGCCTGGACGACGGCGCGCAGCTCGGGGGTGAGGGTGTCCAGCGCGGTGCCGAGGTCGCCGTGCTCGACGGCGAGCAGGAGCTCGTCCTCGGCGCTGCGCACGCTCGGGACGAGCAGCGCCAGGGCCTGCGCCGACACCGGGGTCGGCGCGGTCCGGACCCGCAGTCGGTCGACGAGCCGGTGGATCGCGATGCCCCAGAGCCAGGCGCCGACGTCACCGTCGCCGCGGTAGCGGCCTGCGCAGCGCCACACTTCGACGAAGGTGTCCTGCAGGGCCGAGGCCGCGAGCTCCGCGTCGGAGGTGCGACGTCGCAGGCGCCAGAGCAGCCAGCCGTGGTGCCGGTCGAAGAGCTCGCGCAGCGCGAGCTGGTCTCCCTCGGCGATGGATGCCAGGACCTCGCGGTCACTGGCCAGCTGCTCGGCCATACCCCAACTGTCGACCCGTGGGGGCCCCGCGGATCACCCTTCGGCGAAACTTTGGTGCGAGCGGTCAGGTGCGGGAACGAGTTACCAGGGCTGGACGAGGTCGGCCAGGTCCCGGCCGAAGCGCTCGGCGCTGCCCGGACCCAGGTGCAGCCCGGTCACCGAGATCGTCACGACCATGACGAGCATGCCCAGTGTCGCGAGCCGGGCGGTGCGCCGCTCGCCGTGGGCGTCGCCGTGACCGGCCGGGTCGCGCAGCGACAGCCAGGTCGTGAGGGCGAGGGCGACGCCGGCCTGGACGAGGGCGATCTGCAGCATGCCGGCCGACAGCGCGCGGAAGGGCGAGACGAGCGGCAGCGCCACCTCGAGGACGACGACGGCCGCTGCCACGGCGAGGGACTGGAGCAGCCGGCGTCGCGGGGCGCTCGCCGGCCGGGCGGCCAGGTGCATGCGGTCGAGGGCCAGCGCGAGCAGCACCCACTCGACCGCGAGCGCGGCGAGCCCGAGCGGCGGGCTGAGCATGCCGACGCGCACGGTCGGCCACAGGGTGAAGGTCGCCAGCACCATGACGACGATGCCGACGACGGCCCCGTGCCACATCGGCGACAGCCGCGCGGGGAAGGTCGTCGACGCGGCCGGTCGTGAGCGCAGGCAGGCGAGCAGCCCGGCGGCCACGGCGAGGCCGGCGGCGGCCATGCCGCCCCAGTGGGTGATGACCTCGCGGCCCGCGGCCGCCTCGCAGCCGGGCTCGGCGCACGAGCCGGCGTGCTCGGGATAGGAGGCGGTCGCCGACCAGCCGACCGCGACCAGGGCGAGGAGGGCCACCGCGACCAGCGCCCACGGCCAGTGGCGAAGGGGGGAGCCTCCCCCCTTCGTCGCGGGCCGGGCCGCATCGGCCGGGGCCGCCTGACGGGTCGCCGACGGGCTGGTCACCCGATCATCCTCACCCACGGGTGCGACATCGCTGGGGCGACGCGCCCGGTCGGCGTCACCGGGGTCGCGGCCTGCGGGGCGGGCCCAGGATGAGCCGCACGGCCAGGGTCGGGACGCCGATGAGGACGGCGAGGAAGGTCAGGGCGACGAGCCAGAAGGCGAAGGTCCCCGCCGACGGCACGAAGATCCGCACGTGCCAGGGGTAGTCGGTCTCGACGACCTCCTGGCGGCGGTCCGGTAATCGGTCAGCGTGTAGACGCGCAGCGTGCTCACCGAGGCGGCCGTGGCCTGCATCCGCATCGGGTAGACGATCTCGCGCGAGGGAAAGGTCGCCCGGATCGGTTGCAGCTCGCCGTCGAGGGCGTGCGGAGAGTCCGGCCCGGCAGTGAGCTTGATGGCGGCGATGACCCAGCCCTCCCGCAGGTAGGGGCGGGTGGCCTCGGCGACCTCGTCGCGGACGCCGGGTAGCTGGCCCGCGCCGACGTCTGCGACGTCGAGCTCGGCCTTCGCCAGCAGCGGCAGGATGAGCGCGACGTCCTGCGCCTAGGGGAACATGTCGAAGCTCAGCAGGATGTCCTCGGTCTCGCCGCAGGCACAGGCGCTCGCCGGCGCCACCACCGCGACGGACCGCACGAGCGTCGCGAGCAGCGCGACGGCTGCGGCTCGCAGGCCGGTCCTCGAGATCGTCACGTCCTCCCCCTTCGTCCCGGTCTGTGGCGCAACCGCACCACGGGACGAAGGGGGAGAACTGCCCGGCGATCGGGTCAGAGCACGTCGTGCCCGGGGTGACCGCCCTGGGCCATGGCCTCGGCGATCTCGAGGGCGGGGCGCACCTTCGGCGTCTTGGGGATGACGCCGAGACGGCCGGCCTGGAAGTCCTCGAAGGCGGTGACCAGCTCGTCACGGGTGTTCATGACGAAGGGGCCGTAGGCCGCGACGGGCTCGCGGATCGGGCGCCCACCCAGCAGGACGACCTCGAGCGAGGGGCTGCGCGAGTCCTGGCTGTCGTCGGCGGTGATCTCGAGGGCGCCGCCGACGCCGAAGACCGCCAGCTGGCCCTCCCGGATCGGGCGACGGTCGGGTCCGACGGTGCCGCGCCCGGAGAGGACGTAGGCCAGGCCGTTGAAGTCCTCGCGCCAGGGGATGTGCAGGCGCGCACCCGGGGCGATCGTCGTGTGGATCATCGAGATCGGCGTCGTCGTGATGCCCGGGCCCTCGTGGCCGTCGAGCTCGCCGGCGATGACCCGCAGCAGGGCGCCGCCGTCGTGGCTGGAGAGCAGGCCGACCTGGCCCGAGCGGATGTCCTGGTAGCGCGGGTCGGCCATCTTCTGGTGGCTGGGCAGGTTGACCCACAGCTGCAGGCCGTGGAAGACGCCGCCGCTGACGACGAGCTCCTCCGGCGGGGCCTCGATGTGCAGCAGGCCGGAGCCGGCGGTCATCCACTGGGTGTCGCCGTCGGTGATCAGGCCGCCACCGCCGTGGGTGTCCTCATGGGCGAAGGTGCCGTCGATGATGTAGGTGACGGTCTCGAAGCCGCGGTGCGGGTGCCAGCTGGTGCCGCGGGCCTCGCCGGGCTGGTACTCGACCTCGCCCATCTGGTCCATGTGGATGAAGGGGTCCAGGCGCGCCATGTCGACGCCGGCGAAGGCGCGGCGGACCGGGAAGCCCTCGCCCTCGAAGCCCTTGGGCGCGGTGCTCACCGAGAGCACCGGGCGGGAGACCGCGTCGGGCACCGGCTGGGTGACGCGCGGGAGGGTGAGGATGTTGTCGACGGTCACGGCGGGCATCTGGTGCTCCTTCGGTTGATGGTCACCTGGGTCAATAGTAGTTGAAAATCAAACATTCCGGGAGGTCGCCTAGTCTCGGGCCCGTGCCTCCCCGCTCGCCCCTGCCGCCGCGCCACGGACTCGGTGCGGCCTGGGTGCGCACGCCCGACCACGACCATGGTCGGCCGCGCCCCTGGTCGACGATGGGGCACTGGTTGCGCGACACCTCGCCCGAGCGGGTCGACGTCGACGGGATGCTCGCCGACGCGCGCTTCGTCTATGACGACGGGTCGGTGCTGCTGGCCGAGGACCCGTACCGGCCGCACACCTTCGTGTGGTTCCACCGCGACCTGCGCGAGGAGCCGGAGGTGCCCGGCGAGATCACCGTCCTGCACCGCGACGAGCGGCTCGTCGTCGTCGACAAGCCGCCCTTCCTCTCGACGATCCCGCGGGGGCGGCACGTCATGCAGAGCGTCACCGTGCGGCTGCGTGACGAGCTCGGGCTGCCGGAGCTCACCCCGCTGCACCGCCTGGATCGGGTGACCTCGGGGGTGCTGCTGCTCGCGACGGAGCGGAGGTGGCGTGGCGCCTACCAGACGCTCTTCGAGCACCGGCGGGTCCGCAAGACCTACCTCGCGCTCGCGCCCCGGCGCGCGGACCTGACCTTCCCGCTCACCGTGCGCAACCACATCGCCAAGACGCGTGGCGTCTGGCAGGCGCAGGTCGTGCCCGGCGCCCCGGTCAACGCGATCACCGACATCGAGGTCGAGGCGGAGGTCGGCTCGGAGGCCGGGGCAGGGGCCGGCCCGCGGGTCGGGTCGGAGGGGGGAGGCCTCGCGGTCTACCGGCTGACGCCGCACACCGGGCGCACCCACCAGTTGCGCCTGCACCTCCGCGGCCTGGGCATCCCGATCGTCGGCGACCCGCTCTACCCCGAGGTGCTCGACGTGTCGGTCGACGACTTCTCGAACCCGCTGCAGCTGCTCGCCAGCACCATCGAGCTCGTCGACCCGGTCGACGGGCGCGAGCGGCGCTTCGTCAGCGGGTGGACCCTGCCGATCGCGCCGCCCGCCTGAGCCTGGCTGTGCCCGCGGCTGCATACGCCGTTGCTCCGTACTCCGAGCAGCCACTCCCGCCCCGGGTCGGCCGCGGCGAGGGGACTGGCGGCACTGCAGGTCTCCCGGCCCCATATGCCGCTGCTCCGTACCCCGGGTCGGCCCAGAGTACGGAGCAGTGGCGTATGCAGCTGGATCGGTCCCGGATGGCCGGATGGCCCCCCGGCCGGCGTGCTCGCCGTACGGAGCAACGGCGTAGGCGCTGGGATCGTCCCCGACCCCCGTCACCGGGATGCTCGCAGGACGGAGCAACGGCGTAGGGGCCGGGATCGGTCCCCGGTCCCCAGTTTCCCGGGGGCGAGGCGCCGGAACCCGGCCCCGGCGCCCCCGGCCGGGAATCAGCCCCGGCGCGCCCCGGCCAGGTCGGACCCGGCCGAGTCGGACCCGACCGACCCGGCACCGGCGGCAGCGCCCCCTTCGCCCGAGGTGCGGGGGTCGCTCTCACCGGACTCCGACGCATAGGCGTCGAGCACCTGCTGGCCGGCGTCCTCGACCGGGTGGTCGTCGTTGGACTCGCGCAGCGGGGTGTTGGGGATGAAGAGCGTCGCGACGAAGACGACCGCGAGGATCGGGAGGCCGAGTGCGAAGGCATCGGTCAGCTTGTCGGCCAGGCCCCAGCGGACGGCGTCGGCGACGGCCGGGGGCAGCTTCGCCAGGGCGCTCGGGTCGAGCACCGCACCGGCGTCCATGTGACCGCCGGCCTGCGCGGGCATGCCGCCGGGCAGGTGCGAGGCGATCTTCTCCTGCAGACCGCTCGACATGACCGCACCGAAGATCGCGATGCCGACGGTCGATCCGACGTTGCGGAAGAACTGGGTCGACGCGGTGGCGACACCCATGTCGGCGCGGGCGACGGCGTTCTGCACGACGAGCGTGTACTGCTGCATCGCCATGCCCAGACCGACGCCGAGGACGACCATCGCCTCGGTGAGCTGCAGGCTCGTGGCGTTGTGGTCGAGGCGGGTGAGCAGGAAGACGCCGACCGCCATGATCGCGATGCCGGTGAGCATGAAGGGCAGGTACCGGCCGGTGCGGGTGATGAGCATCCCGGTGACGATGCCGCAGATGATGAAGCCGAGCATGAGCGGCATGAGGATCAGGCCGGAGTTCGTCGCGTTGACGCCGATGACGCCCTGGGCGAAGACCGGGATGTAGATGATCGCGCCGAACATGACGATCGCGACACCGAAGGCGGAGACCAGGCTCAGGCTGATCGTGCGGTTGGCGAAGAGGCGCAGCGGCAGCACCGGCTCGACGGCCTTGCGCTCGACGAGGACGAAGGCGGTGAGCAGGACGGCGCTCAGGATGAAGAGGCTGATCGACTCGGTGGAGCCCCAGGCCCAGCTCGACCCGCCGAAGGACACGGCGAGCAGGAGCGCGACGAGACCCGTCGAGAGGGTGGCGATGCCGAGGTAGTCGATCGGCGCCTTGCGCGGGGTGTGCGGCACGTGGAGGAAGCGCGCGATGAAGATGAGCGCGATCAGGCCCACGGGCAGCGACACGAAGAAGAGCCAGCGCCAGCCGAGGTGGTCGGTGATGACGCCACCGAGGAGCGGGCCGGCGACCGAGGTCACGCCGAAGACCGCGCCCATGAGGCCCTGGTACTTGCCGCGCTGCCGCGGCGGGATGATGTCGCCGATGATCGTCTGCGACAGGGGCATCAGGGTGCCCATGCCGAGGCCCTGCACGGCACGGCCGGCCACGAGCATCCAGAAACTCTGCGAGAAGCCGGCGATGATCGAGCCGATCATGAAGACGACGATGCCGCCGAGGTAGAAGGCGCGACGGCCGTAGAGGTCGGAGAACTTGCCGACGATCGGGACGGTGACGGCCGAGACGAGCATGGCCGCGGTGGCGACCCAGCTGTAGTGGTCCATGCCGCCGAGCTCGGAGACGATCCGGGGCAGGGCGGGGCCGACGATGGTCTGGCTGACGGAGGCGACGAGCATGCCGAGCATGAGGCCGGCGAAGACGCGCTTGTTCTCCGTACTCATCTTGTAGGGCGCGGATGCCGTGGTGGTGCTCACGAGGCGGTCCTTCCGGAGGTCTGGAGGGGCGAAGGGGGGTGCGTCGCCGACTGCGCGTCGGCGGCAAGATCTGCGGCGAGCCGGGTGAGGAGACGGTCGAGGTCGACGAGGTCCTCTTCCGGCCAGTCGGCGAGCATCCGGCCGAGGAGGCCGGTGCGGGCGCTGCGCTCGTCGAGGAGCGTCTGGAGGCCGTCCCCGCTCAGGCGCACCGTGGAGGCGCGCCCGTCACTGGGGTCGGGCAGGCGCTCGAGGAGCCCGTGCGTCTCGAGGTGGCTCACCCGGCGGCTGATCGTCGACAGGTCGTGGCCGAGGGACTCGGCGAGCTTGGAGATGCGGATCCCGGCCTCGGTGGGGCAGTGCGCCAGCGTGCCGAGGAGGGCGTAGTCGGTGCGGCTCATGGCCTGGGGGTCGAGCGCCTGACGGCGGGCGATCATCTTCGAGAAGAGCCCGAAGACCTGACCCAGCGTCTCCTGCAGCTGAACTGCGACGGTGGGGTTGGTTGCGTGCATACATCAAATATATACCTGCGTGCCGCAAGCATCCAAATCAACGTCGGTCGAGGTGTTGGGTCCCGGGCCGGTGGGCTGGAACTGTGCAGGACCCTAGGGTTGTGCGGAGTTCGTCGGGGCGGGTGCACCGGGGTGGGACGGCCTACCTGGCGAAGGGGGGACGGTCAGCCCTGCTCGATGAGCAGGGTCGGGGTGCCCAGGGCGCGGTCGCGGACGGTCGCCACGCGGGTGCCGGGCTTGCGGCCGGTGCGCACCTCGGAGACCTCGATGCCGCTGGCGACGAGGCGCTCGCGAGTGGCCCCGATGTCGGTGGACCGCCAGGCCAGGCCGCCGAAGGAGTCGGGTTCGCCCGTCGGCTCGATCGGCGCGGCCACCTCGACGACCGCGTCGCCGCACCGGAAGAAGAGCCCGCGGAAGCCGTGCTCCGTCAGGCGCCGGTCCAGCCGGAGGTCGAGACCGACGCGTGCGCCGAGGTCGGCGGCGGCCCGCTCGGCGTCGCCGGTGCGCACGACGACGTGGTCGAGGACGAGGTCGGTGCTCCCTTCGCCCTCGACGAAGGGAGCGAGTCGCCAGATCAGCCCGCCGAGGTCGAAGCCGCTGGCGTCACCGACGAGACCGCGCCGCTGGAGCAGCCGCTCGGTCGCCGCGACGTCGTCGACGCCGAGGGTGACAGCGGTCAGGCCGCCGTCCCCGGACTGGACCTCGATCTCGCGGTCGAGCGTGCCGAGTCGCCGCCAGGCATCCTGCGTGGCGGCGACGTCGGGGCTGGTGATGGTCAGGCCGGTGATCCTCACCCGCCCATCATGGCGTGGCGGCGGCGGGTTCGGGCGCGGTCCACGGCTGGGCGAAGGGGGTCGCCGGCCGCCCCGTGTCGGCGAGGACCAGCTCCAGGGAGGTCGCCCCGTCGATCTGCTCGCGGATGATGTCGGCGTGACCCGCGTGGCGGGCGAGCTCCTCGATGAAGTGGACGATCGAGTAGCGCATCTTGACGTCGGAGCTCGTCATCAGCCCGTACCAGGGGGCCGGCGGGACGCTCGAGTCGGCATCGGCGTCGAGCGAGCGGATCCACTCGACGACCGCGACCCGGCGCCGGTCGAAGGTCGTGATCGTCTCGGCGAGGGTCTCGTCGGCGCGCAGGGCGAAGGTGTCCATGAAGGCTGCATATGCGTCCTCGGTGATCTCGCCGCCCTCCTCGACGCGCGCCTCCTTCTCGTCCGGCGCGGCGATGACATAGCTCGTGTGCTTGATGATCCCGCCGATCGACAGCGCCGATCGGGTCGGGGTGAGGCGCGCCTGCTCCTCGGTGAGGCCGTGGGCGCTGGCGCGCAGACCCTCGAGCTGCTGGTCGACGTACTCCGCGAGGCCGGTGGCCTCGTCGTGGACGGCCGGGTTGTACATGTCGGGCTCCTTGCGGTCGTGGTCTCGGTGCTCGTGCCGCGAAGGGAGGGACCTCCCTTCGACTGGAGCCCACTGTCCACGGCATTGCGGACAGGTCCTGTCACCGATCCGAGGATGATGGTGGACATGGCCGAGACGACCGAACGTGCGCTGCGACTGCTCGGGCTCTTCGAGACCCGGTCGGTGTGGACCGGGCCCGAGCTCGTCGAGCTGCTCGGAGTGACCACCCGGACCCTGCGGCGGGACGTCGAGCGGCTGCGCGAGCTGGGATATCCCGTCGAGGCGACGCCCGGGGTGGGTGGTGGTTACCGGCTCGGCAGCGGCGGGCGGATGCCGCCGCTGCTCCTCGAGGAGGACGAGGTCGTGGCCGTGACGGTGGCGCTTCGCGTTGGCGCACAGGGGATCTCGGCGATCGGTGAGCCGGCCGTGCGGGCCCTGACGAAGCTCGACCAGGTGATGCCGCCGCGGCTGCGCGGCGAGGTGGCGGCGCTCGCCGACGCCACCGCCCTGCTGCCCGGCGCGACCGACGACGTCGACACTGGCGTGCTCGTCGTCCTCGCCCACGCGGTGCGTGACCAGGTGCGGGTGCGCTTCGGCTACACCGGGCGCGGCGGGGAGATGACCGACCGTGACGTCGAGCCCTATCGCCTCGTCGCGACGGGCCGGCGCTGGTACCTGCTCGCGTGGGACGGGCGAAGGGAGGACTGGCGCACCTTCCGCCTCGACCGGATGGCGGGGGTGCGGGCGTCGACCTTCCGCTTCCGCCCGCGGCCGGCGCCCGACGCCGTCGAGCACGTGCGGCGGGCGGTCACCCGTGCCGGCTATGCGCACCGGGTCCGCGTTCGCCTGACCGCCGACGTCGAGGCGGTGCGCCGCCGGGTGCCCGCCGCCTACGGGGTCGCGACGCAGGTGCGCCCCGGCGTCACCGACCTCGCGTCGAGTGCCGACGACCTCGCGAGCCTCGCCCGCCACCTGACCCTCGCCGCCTTCGACCTCGGCGCCACCCTGACCGTCCTCGAGGGCCCGGGCCTCGCCGACGCCATCGACGACTTCACGACGACGCTGGCTGCCACTCGCCAGATGCTCTGACGCCAACCCTGCAAAACCCTAGGGTTTTGCAGGGTTGAGAGTGCAAAACCCTAGGGTTTTGCGCAGAGGGGCCAGGCGTCAGAGCATCTTGCGGACGACGGAGAGCGGCAGCACCTTCATCGCGGAGCCGACGGCGACCCAGGGCTTCGCGGGGACGAGCGCCTTGGCCTTGCGGCCCTCGATGGCGACGACCATCGCGCGCACGCCGGTCTCGGTGTCGACCATGAACTTCGTCTTCTGCTCGACCTTCTCGTTCATCTCCGAGCGGATGTAGCCCGGGTAGAGGACGGTGACGTCGATGTCGAGCTCGGGCTTGCCGATCATCTCGCTGCGGATGCCCTCGCCGAGCGAGGCGAGGAAGGCCTTGGAGGCGCCATAGGTCGTCATCGACTTCGGCATGCCGCGCAGCGCGGTGACCGAGGCGACGAGCACGAGGTGGCCGGCCTTCTGCTCGCGGAAGATCGCCATCGCGGCCTCGGTCTGGATCGCGGCGCCGAGCACATTGGTCTCGATGGTCTGCCGGTTGGCGTAGTGGCTGCCCTTGCCATAGGGCGCGCCCTTGCCGAGGCCGGCGTTGACGATGACCCGGTCGAGGCGACCGAAGTCCCCCTTCGCCCGGTCGAAGACGGCGGTGACGGCGTCGTCGTCGGTGACGTCGAGGGCATAGGTCTCGACGCGGCGGTCGGGGTGGGCGGCGAGGATCTGCGCCTTGAGCTCGTCGAGCCGGTCGGTGCGCCGCGCGGTGAGCGCCAGGTCGTGGCCGAGCGCGGCGAACTGGCGGGCCATCTCGGCGCCGAGGCCGGAGCTGGCGCCGGTGATGAGGGTCGTGAAGGTCATGGGGACTCCTGGGTGTCGGGCGAAGGGGGGATCAGCCGATGAGGGGGCGGCAGCGGGCGTCGAGATAGGTGACCATCGGCCCGAAGGCCGCGAAGCGCGGGTTCGTCGTGGCGCCGGAGACGTAGCGGGCATAGATCTGCTGGGCGATGCCCGCGAGCCGGAAGAGGCCGAAGACCTCGTAGAAGGTCCACTCCCGAGCGCTCACCTCGAGTCCCCGTGCGGCGCAGTAGCGCTCGACGATCTCGGCGCGGGTGAGCATGCCCGGCAGGTGCGTCGGCTGCAGGCGAAGGGAGCGCATCGTCGCGTCGTCGTCGGCCTGGGCCCAGTAGGCCAGCGCCCCGCCGAGGTCCATGAGCGGGTCGCCGACGGTCGCCAGCTCCCAGTCGAGGACACCGACGACCTGCGTCGGGTCGGCGGCGTCGAGGACGAGGTTGTCGAGGCGGAAGTCGTTGTGGATCAAGGCATGCGGCCGATCGGCCGGCTCGTGCTGCGCCAGCCAGGCCATGACGTCCTCGAAGTCCGGGACGTCGTCGGTCGCCGCTGCGCGGTAGCGGGAGGACCACCCTTCGACCTGGCGGTGGACGTAGCCGTCGCCACGGTCGAGGGCCGCGAGCTGCGGCACCGCGGTGACGTCGACCTCGTGCAGCGCGACGAGGGTTGCCAGGGCGGCCTCGCACAGGGTGGTCGCCTGCTCGGGGGTGAGGGTGACGCCGTCGGGCAGGTCGCGGCCGACGATCGTGCCCTCGAGCTTGTCCATGACGTAGAAGTCGCTGCCGAGGACCTCGGGGTCGGTGCACAACCCAACCATCCGCGGCACGTGGGGGAAGACGGGGTGCAGCGCCGCCTGCAGGTCGTGCTCGCGGTGCATGTTGTGCGCGCTGCCGCCGAGGGCCCCGTGGGGCGGGCGACGCAGCACGAGAGCCCTTGTGGGCCACCGCAGTTCGTAGGTGAGGTTGGACGCGCCGGAGTCGAACTGCCGCACCTGCGGCTCGCCCTCGAGCGCCCCGACGACTTCGGGGTCGCCGTGCTCGCGCAGCCACGCGCTCATCCGCCCCACGTCGAAGGCGTCCTCCTCGCGGACCGCTCCGGCACTCATCGCCGCTCCTGTGCTGAACCCTGGTTCATGTCGCCCGACCTTACCCGCCGGCTCACCCGCTCCCTGAAGAGTGTGCGCAGCACGGGGGCGGGGGAGCCGCAGGTCGATGTATGTCGGTGCGCCGGGACTCACCCGGAGACATCGATCCGGCAGGCGGGCTCGGCTCAGCCCGCGACGCGGATCGCCAGCGCGTGCGGCTCGCACCGCACCCGCAGCCGCCGGGCGGGCCCGGCGACGTCGCCGTCGAGCTGCACGTGCAGCGGCTGCTCGCTGACGACCTCGACCTCGCGCGAGGCCCGCGTCGCCAGCCCGGCCACGTCACCGTGGAGGCGGAAGACCCCCTTCGCCGCGACGCCGAGCCACTGCCCGGGACGCCGCACGGTCACCTCGAGCACGTCGAAGAGCCCGTCGTCGACGAGACCGCCCGGCGCGATCCGCACGCCGGCCCGCACCCGCTCGCAGTTGGCCGCGAGCACGCTCCACACCCGCAGGTGCTCGGGCTCGCCGCCGTCATGGCGCACCGTCACGGGCACCGGCCGCCGCAGCGCCGTGACCGCCGCCGGCGCGACATAGGCAGGCCAGCCGATGCGGTCCTTGAGCCGCGGGTTGGCCGCCGCCACCGTCGCCGCGTCGTGGCCCATCCCCGCCAGCACGACGAAGGGGAGGTCCGCCGCCTCGTCGTCGACCTGCGCGAGACCCAGGTCCACGGGACGGGCGCGGCCGGTGAGAGCCACCTCGACGGCCGCCTCGACCGTGCGCGGCATCTCGAGGTTGTGGGCGAGGAGGTTGGCCGTGCCGATCGGCACGATGCCCAGCTCGACGCCGGTGCCGCCGAGGGCGTGCGCGACGTGCCGGACCGTGCCGTCACCGCCTGCCGCGACGACGAGCTCGGCCCCCGCCTCGACCGCTGCGGCGGCCTGCCCGTGCCCGCAGTCCTCGCGGGTCGTCAGGTGGACGTCCGGGTCGGGCCAGCCGGCGGCCTGCGCCGCGGCGACGACACCTTCGAGGGCGCGCTCCCATCCCCCCTTCGAAGGATTGAGGACGAGCCCGATCCTCATGGCGCGGCCCTCACACCGTCCGGGAGTCGTCGAAGACGACGATCGTGCCGCCGTAGCTGGCGACCCACACGCGCTTCTTGGTGGGCTCGTAGGTGATGCCGATGGGCAGCGCGTCGGTCTTCTCGGTCTGCACGACCTCGAAGTCCTTGGTGCGGATCTTGCTCACCGTGCTGCTGCCGTAGTTGCCGACGTAGATCGCACCGCCGTCCGGGCTCATCGTCATCGAGCGCGGCTGGTTGCCGACCTGCACCTCGCGCAGGGTCTTGCCGGTCGTGGCATCCACCTCGCTCACGGTACCCGCGCCGTTGTTGGAGACGTAGAGCTTCGAGCCGTCGGGGGAGACGAGCAGGTGGCGCGGGCCGTCACCGGTCGCGGCGAAGTCGCTGACCTCGCCCGACTCGAGGTCGACCTTGACCGTCTTGTCCGAGCCCATGACCGCGACGAAGGCGGTCTTGTCGTCCGGGGTGATGGCGATGCCGCGGGGGTGCTTGCCGTCGATGGGGATCGTCGTGACGACCTCCCCCTTCGCCGTGTCGACGACGTCGAGGTCCATGGAGCACCAGTTGGTGACGAGCACCTTCTTGCCGTCGTGGGTCGCGGCGACGTACTTGGGCACGGCACCGACCTGGATGACGTCCTTGATCTCGTGGGTCGCCGTGTCGATCTTGTAGAGATAGCTGTCGGAGATGCCCTCCGGCCCGGTGCACGCGTCGGCACCCTCGGGGGAGAAGCCCTGGCCGTACATCGCGTAGTTGCTCACCCACGCGGTCTTGCCGTCGGGGCTGAAGGCCATCTCGACCGGCGCGCCCTTGCTCGTGCCGGGGTGACCCTTGATGCCGAAGTCGGCGAGGTCGACCCCGTCGGGGATGGTCTCCTCGATGGCGCCGTCGGGGGTGAGGGCGGTGACCGAGTGGCTGTACATCATGTTCTGCGCGAAGACGTGGCCCGTGCGCGAGGCGACGACCGACTTCGGGGTCATCGGGCCCGAGATCCGCTGGATCCGCACCATCGACGAGTCCGCCGGGGCGGCCTCGGCACCCTGCTTCTTCGCCGGGCGGACCTTGGGTGCTGCCTTCTCGACCTTCGCCGGCTCGGCCCGCTTGGCGGGGACGGCGCTCGTGGCCGCGGGTGCGGCCTTGGGGTCGGCCGACGCCTCGTCCTTGCCGCCGAAGAGCTTCGCCACGCAGACGACGAGCACGATGAGCACGACGATGGCCACGACCGTCGCGATGCGACGGCGCTGCACGTAGACCGGGTCGTTGTTGATCTTCACGAGGCACCTCTGCAGGTCGGAGTTGTCCAGCAACCTAGGGGCGCGCCGCGCCGGCGGGTCGGAGGCGCACCGGACCTGACCAAACCGGGCCCAAAGGCGGACGAAGGGGGAGACCTTCGGCCGATGTGGCGGTCCCGGGCGTCTTCGTAGCCTCGTCGTCATGGGAGGGACGCAGGTCTACGAGATGGTCATCGACGGTCGCCGGCACCGGGTCGAGACCTCCGTCGGCGACGGGTGGAAGAACTCCGCGACGTGGTGGGTCGACGACGAGGAGCTGGCGACCGCGACGTCGGCCGCGGCCGACAACCTCTACCTCGTCGCGGACGAGGAGCACGCGCTCGCCGACGAGGTCGGGGCCGTGCGCGCTCGCTTCACCACGCTGAGCAAGCCGGTGCGGGCGACGTGGTTCGAGGGAGAGCGCTCGGTGGCCGAGGCCAAGGCCCAGGTCGGGGTCGGCGGGCTCGACCTCGTGCCCGAGCCGGGGTCCCCGGCCGCGGTGCGCGAGGAGCGGATGCGGGCCCGGCCCCGCCTCTACGCCGCCCGGCACGTCGCGGCCGGGGTGGGCAAGGTCGTCATCCCGATCCTGCTCGCCGCGCTCGCGGCGCGCCTCGTCGTGTCGATCCCGTGGCCCGACTGGGACCTGCCGTCGATCCCGATGCCGGACCTCGACCTGCCGACCATCCCGTGGCCCTCGATCGACCTGCCGTCGATCCCGTGGCCGGACTGGAGCGCGCCGGGGTGGCTCGTGTGGGTCCTCGACCACCTGAAGTACATCCTCCCGATCCTCGCCGGGCTGCTCCTCGCCCGGGCGGAGATCATGCGGCGGCAGCACCAGGACGCCGAGCGTGAGCGGAGGGCCGCAGGGGTGCCCTCCGCTCACGACTCGGGCCGGGAGTCAGTGCATCGGGACGTCGCGGCGGCGAAAGCCGACGATCCCGAGGACGACGAGGACCAGCCCGCCGACGCCCGCGACGAGGGTGCCGGTGACGTCCGGCGCGTCGGCGGGCACGTTGCCGACGAGACCGAAGGGCGCCCACCCGACGAGCCATGACGGCAGCTGCAGGCCGGGGCCCATGTAGCCGATGACGGCCGCGATGCCGAAGACCACCCACGCCCCGGCCTGGAGCCGGGGGCGCCAGCCGAAGAGCGCGAGCGAGATGCCGCCGAGCAGGAGCATGACCGGCAGGTGCTGCAGCGCGGCCCGCAGCAGGGTGGTCACCCATGACGAGTCGCCCAGTGCCGCAGCGGTGCTCAGCGCGAGGGCGAGGGCTCCCGCGCCGCCGACGAGCAGGGTGCCGACGGCGATGACGGTCAGGTGCGGGGCCAGCCAGGCGGTGCGGCTGCGGGCCTCGCTCAGCTGCAGCTCGAGGCGCCCGGAGGTCTCCTCGCGTCGCAGCGACCCGAGCGACTGCAGGACGTAGCCGCCGACGAGCATCGACAGCAGCAGGACGAACATCGCGGCCATCGGCTCGACGATGCCGCTCTCGCCGCCGGCGATCCACACCTCGAGGTCGGGGTTGCCCGTGATCGCGTCGATGACGGTCTGCATGAGCGAGCCGTAGGTGCCCATGAGCACGGCGACGAGCACCGCCCACCCGAGCGTCGTGCCGCGGTGCTCGCGGACGGCCAGGCCGAAGGGAGCGACGAGCGCTGCGCTCGCCCGGCGCGGCCCGGTCCGCGCCGGCACGAGTGAGCCGCCGACGTCGCGGCGGGGCGACAGCCACAGCGC
>ERZ500994.15-NODE-15-length-65062-cov-11.796299_pt1 | contig 65062 bp, 62 predicted proteins | sample MGYA00248878_ERZ500994 | MGnify/ENA primary metagenome ERZ500994 (study PRJEB25958, sample SAMN03398533) | human skin metagenome | study: EMG produced TPA metagenomics assembly of the Human Skin Microbiome Metagenome (human skin metagenome) data set. | reverse complement strand
CGGCGCACCAGCTGAGCCAGGGTCAGCCCGCGGTCGAGACGGTCTTCCTCACCGACACCCCCTAGGACGTCCCTCACAGCACCCCGCCCCCGGATGTGCGGGCAGGGTAACGCGGGCTTTACGTCCGCAGACCGGGCGCGAAACACGGCCTTGCGAGCCTCCCGGCATGACCACGACGCTGCCCACGAGCACCGCTGACGCCACCGCCCCCGCCGGTCCGATTCGTCGGGCCGGGCGGTGGATCGACCACTGGGACCCGGAGGACCGGGCCTTCTGGGAGGGCGGCGCTCGTGCCGTCGCCCACCGCAACCTGCGCTGGTCGGTGCTCGCCGAGTTCCTCGGCTTCTGCGTGTGGGCACTGTGGAGCGTCGTCGTGCCGCAGCTGAACGGCGTCGGCTTCGCGCTGACCCTGGACCAGCAGTTCTGGCTCATCGCGGTGCCGAGCCTGATCGGCGCCTTCCTGCGCGTCCCCTACACCTTCATGGTCCCGCTCGTCGGCGGGCGCAACTGGACGGTCGTCTCAGCGCTGCTGCTCCTGCTGCCCACCCTCTCCCTCGCCTGGGTCGTGGGCCGGCCGGAGACCCCCTTCGCGCTGCTCCTCGGCATCGCCGCACTCGCCGGCTTCGGTGGGGGCAACTTCGCCTCGTCGATGACCAACATCTCCTTCTTCTTCCCCGAGGCGGAGAAGGGGAAGGCGCTGGGGCTCAACGCAGCCGGCGGCAACCTCGGCACCGGCATCGTGCAGCTCGTCGTCCCCGCCGTCATCGCGATCGGCGCCGGGATCCACCTCGAGCGGGCCGGCCTGCTCTTCGTGCCGCTCGTGCTGCTCGCCGCGCTCGGCGCCTGGCGCGGCATGGACAACCTCAGCACCGCGCGGTCCGACCACCGCAGCTGGGCGAAGGCCGCGACCCACCCCCACACGTGGATCATCTCCTTCCTCTACATCGGCACCTTCGGCTCCTTCATCGGTTACTCGGCGGCCTTCCCGACGCTGCTCACGAGCCAGTTCCCCGAGGTGACGACGTCGATCGCCTTCGTCGGCGCGGTCCTCGGCGCCGCGAGCCGGCCGCTCGGCGGGACCATCGCCGACCGGCTCGGCGGCGCGCGGGTGACCATCGCGGCATTCGTCGTCATGGGGCTGGCCGCGGGGCTGGCGATCCTCGCTCTCTCCGCGCACTCCTTCGTCCTCTTCCTCCTCGCCTTCCTCGTGCTCTTCACCGGGGCCGGCATCGGCAACGGCGCGACCTATCGGATGATCCCGGCCGTCTTCCGGGCCGGGGTGCGTGACGGCGAGGAGCTCGCCATCGCACGCCGCAGTGCCGCCGGCTGCATCGGGATCGCCGGCGCCGTCGGTGCCGTTGGCGGCTTCCTCGTGCCGCGTGGTTTCGCGATGTCGACGACCGGCTTCGGCTCGCTCGTGCCGGCCATCGGGGTCTTCATCGCGGCCTACGTCCTCATGGCGACGCTCACGTGGGCGGTCTACGTCCGCCGCGGCGCGCGCCTGGCCGACGAGGGCATCTGATGGTCGACAGCCACTGCCCCTACTGCGCGCTGCAGTGCGGGATGCGCATGGAGCCGCGCGACGGGGGCGAGGTCCCGGTCGACGTCACCGGACGCGACTTCCCGACGAACCGGGGCGGCATGTGCCGCAAGGGGTGGACGTCGGCCGAGGTGCTGCGCGCCCCCGACCGGCTCACCACTCCCCTGGTGCGCGGCGCCGACGGCGAGCTGCACCCGACGGGCTGGGACGAGGTGCTCGACCTCCTCGCCGACCGGCTGCGGTCGATCGCGGCCGAGCACGGGCCTGATGCGGTGGCCGTCTTCGGCGGTGGCGGGCTGACGAACGAGAAGGCCTACCAGCTCGGCAAGTTCGCCCGGATCGCGTTGCGCACCAAGCACATCGACTACAACGGCCGCTTCTGCATGGCATCGGCGGCGGCTGCCGCCAACCGGTCGCTCGGCATGGACCGGGGCATGCCCTTCCCCGTCACCGACCTGGACACCTCGGGAGCGATCCTGCTCCTCGGCAGCAACGTCGCCGAGACGATGCCTCCCTTCGTCGGGCACCTCGCGGGAGCCCGCGCCGCCGGTGGGCTCGTCGTCGTCGACCCGCGCCGGTCGGCCACGGCCGACCTCACGGACGACGGGCAGGGCGTCCACCTGCAGCCCGTGCCCGGGACCGACCTCGTCGTGCTCCAGGCACTGCTGCACGTCGTCCTCGCCGAGTCGCTCGCCGACGAGGCCTACCTCGCCACGCGGACCACCGGGCTCGACGACGTCGCCCGCTCGGTCGCCTCGTGGTGGCCTGAGCGGGCCGAGCAGGTCTGCGGGGTCCCGGCCGACGACCTGCGGGCCACCGCCCGGCTGCTCGCGGCCGCCAGCCCCTCCCGGGGCGGCGCGGGCGCGCACGTCCTCACCGGGCGCGGTGTCGAGCAGTCCAGCCAGGGCACCGCGACGGTCACCGCCGCGATCAACCTCGCCCTCGCGCTCGGCCTCGTCGGACGCGAAGGGAGCGGCTACGGCGCCCTCACGGGTCAGGGCAACGGCCAGGGTGGGCGCGAGCACGGGCAGAAGGCGGACCAGCTGCCCGGCTACCGGATGATCGCCGACTCGGCCGCCCGCGAGCACGTCGCCGCGGTCTGGGGCGTCGACGCCGACGACCTGCCCGGCCCCGGCCTGCCGGCCGTCGAGCTGCTGCGCTCCCTCGGCACCCCCGGCGGACCCCGAGCACTCCTCGTCCACGGGGCCAACCCCGTCGTGAGCGCTCCCCGGGCGGACGCGGTCGCTGAGCGACTGCGCGCCCTCGACCTGCTCGTCGTGTGCGACGTCGTCCCCTCCGAGACCGTCGCCCTCGCCGACATCGTGCTGCCCGTCACGCAGTGGGCCGAGGAGGAGGGCACGATGACCAACCTCGAGGGCCGGATCATCCGGCGCCGCAAGGCGATCGACCCGCCCGAGGGAGTCGTCTCGGAGCTGTGGGTGTGGTCGCAGCTCGCCGCTCGCCTCGATGCCCCGGGCACGTGGTCGACGGTCCCGTCGGAGGTCTTCGACGAGCTGGCCAGGGCGAGCGCCGGCGGCCGCGCCGACTACTCCGGGCTCAGCCACGCCCGCCTCGACCGCGAGAGCGACCTGCACTGGCCCTGCCCCGCCCGCGGCGAAGGGGAGGCGCCTCATCCGGGCACCCCGCGCGCCTTCCTCGACGACTTCCCCACGCCCGACGGCCGTGCCCGGCTCGTGCCCGTCGACCACGTCGGTCCGGCCGAGGACCTCCGGCGCGATGCCCCGCTCTTCCTCATCACCGGGCGCGTCCTCGAGCACTACCAGTCGGGGGCACAGACCCGCCGGGTGGCAGCGCTCCTCGCGGCGCAACCGACCCCCTTCGTCGAGGTGCACCCGCTCCTCGCCCACCGCCTGGGCATCGAGGAGGGCGACCCACTCGACCTGCGCACCGCGCGGGCCACGGTCACCGCTCCCGCGCGGATCACCGACCGGGTCCGGCCGGACACCGTCTTCATGCCCTTCCACTTCGCCGGCGCCGGGAGCGTCAACCGGGCGACCAACGACGCGGTCGACCCGATCTCGTCGATGCCGGAGTTCAAGGTGTGCGCCGTCGACGTCGCCGCCAGCACCACCGATCTCGTCCCCGAGCCGCTGGAGGTCAGCGCATGAGCCACATCGTCGTCATCGGTTACGGGATGGTCGGGTCCCGCTTCGTCGAGGACCTCACGGCCGCCGACCACGCCGGCGAGCACCTCGTCACCGTGCTCGGCGACGAGGCCTGCGAGCCCTACAACCGGGTGCTGCTCAGCGACGTCGTCGCGGGCACGCGCGGCCTCTCGGCGATCACCCTGCCCGCGCCCGACCACCCGCGCGTCACGGTGCAGCGCGGCGTCGCGGTGCGGGCGATCGACCGCGAGCGCCGCGACGTCGTGCTCGCCGACGACACACGCGTCCCCTACGACGAGCTCGTCATCGCCACGGGTGCGGCGGCCAGGGTCCCAGCGGTCCCGGGTCTCGGGGACGGTCCCGGCAGCGGTGACCTGCCGAGCGGGGTGCACGTGCTGCGCTCCATCGACGACGCCCGCGAGATCATCGCGGCCACGCTCAACGCCCGACGCGCCATCGTCCTCGGCGGCGGCGTGCTCGGTCTCGAGGCCGCGAGCGGGCTCGCCCGACGCGACCTCGCCGTCACCGTCGTCCACCCCTCCCCCGCCCTCATGGAGCGCCAGCTCGACGAGGGGGCCAGCCGGGTCGTCGAGTCGACCCTGCGCCGGACCGGTGTCGACCAGCGGGTCGGCGTCGGGGCGCAGGAGATCGTCGTCGAGGAGGGCCGGCTGCGACGGGTGCACCTGACGAACGGCGAGGTGCTCGCCGCCGACCTGCTCGTGCTGTCGACCGGCACCGTGCCCAGCACCCAGCTGGCCGAGGCGGCCGGGATCGACGTCGACCGCGGCATCCTCGTCGACGCCGACCTGACGACGAGCGACCCGCACGTGCACGCCATCGGTGACTGCGCCCAACCTCCCGGCGGCGCCACCGGCCTCGTCGCCCAGGGGTGGGAGCAGGCCCGTCGTCTCGCCGACCTGCTCACCGGTCGCGACCCCGAGACCGTGACCACCGGCGTCGGCGACGTCGTCAAGCCCAAGACCCACGGTGTCGACATCGTGACGATGGGTGTGTGCGGCAGCGGGCGGGTCGACGACCCCGGCCTGCGCGTCGTGCAGCTCAGCGACCCCTCCGCCGGACGGCACCTGGAGGTCGTCGTGCGCGACGGCCTGCTCGTGGGCGCCACGACCGTGGGCGCGGGTCGCGTCGGCACCGATCTGATCACCACCTACACCCGCCGCACGCCCCTGCCGGCCGACCCGGCGCACCTGCTGCTGCCGGCGGTCGCGCCGGCCGCCACGACGACGCGACGGGACTCCCCTTCGCTCATCCCGGACCGGGCGACGATCTGCCGCTGCAACGGCGTGACGAAGGGGGACATCCGCACCGAGTTCGCCTCCGGCGCAACGACGCTGGAGCAGATCGCCGCGAGCACCCGGGCGACCACCGGATGCGGCGGGTGCAGCGACGCGGTGTGCGGGATCCTCGACTGGCTCGGCGCCGACGCAGGCCCCTCACAGCCCGCGACCTCGCCCGGTGAGGACGGGTTCACACCGGGGAAACACGACCAAGACCGAGCCGAAACGAGGGCTTCCTAAGTTGAGCGCCATGCCAGAGACCACGACCTCCACCACCGAGCCGCAGCAGCTCGTCATCGTCGGCGGCGGCATGGTCGCCCGCCGGCTCGTCGACGCGCTGCGCGCCCGGGACGACGCCGGGCGCTGGGCCGTCACGCTGCTGTGCGAGGAGCCGCGCGCGCCCTACGACCGCGTCGCCCTCACCTCCTACTTCACCGGGCGTCACCCCGAGGACCTCGCCCTCGGCGGGCAGGAGCTGTGGGACGACCCGCTCGTCACGCTGCGCCGAGGTGTACGGGCCGAGAGCATCGACCGCGACGCCAGGACGGTGACGACGAGCAGCGGCCAGGTCCTGCCCTACGACTCGCTCGTCCTCGCGACCGGCTCCTACGCCGCCGTGCCGCCCGTGCCCGGCAAGGACCTGCGCGGGGCCTTCGTCTACCGCACGATCGACGACGTCGCCGACCTGCGGGAGTTCGTCGAGACCCGCCGGGAGGAGCTCGACCGGCCGGTCCGCGGCGCGGTCGTCGGCGGCGGCCTGCTCGGCCTCGAGGCGGCCGGCGCCCTGCGAGCCCTCGAGGTCGAGACGACGGTCGTCGAGTTCGCGCCGCGACTCATGCCGCTGCAGGTGGACGAGGGTGGCGGCGAGGGGCTCAAGCGGCTCATCGAGGGGCTCGGGGTCTCGGTGCGCACCTCGACCGCGACGTCGAAGATCGTCGGCGAGCGGGGCGCCGTCTCCCGGATGAAGTTCAGCGAGGGCCCCGCGCTCGACGTGGACGTCGTCGTCTTCGCCGTGGGTGTCCGCCCGCGTGACGAGCTCGCCCGCGAGGCCGGCCTCGAGATCGGCGAGCGCGGGGGCGTCGTCGTCGACGACGCCTGTGCTACAGCCGATCCCGCGATCCACGCGATCGGCGAGGTCGCCTGCATCGGCGGTCGCTGCCTCGGCCTGGTCGCCCCCGGGTACACGATGGCCGAGATCGTCGCCGACCGGCTGCTCGGCGGCGCCGGGACCTTCCCCGGCGCCGACCTGTCGACCAAGCTCAAGCTCCTGGGCGTCGACGTCGCGAGCTTCGGCGATGCCTTCGCGCAGGAGCCCGGCTCGCTCGAGGTCGTCATCTCCGACCCGGTCGCGGGGGTCTACAAGAAGCTCGTCATGAGCGACGACGCCCGCACCCTGCGCGGCGGCATCCTCGTCGGCGACGCCAGTGCCTACTCCTCCCTTCGCCCGATGGTCGGCCGTGAGCTCGGCGGCGACCCCGCGGCCTACCTGCTGCCCGAGGGCGCAGCGGCGGCGCCCGCCGGGGACCTGCCGGACGAGGCCGCCGTCTGCTCGTGCAACAACGTCACCGCGAGCGAGATCCGTTGTGCCGTCGGCGAAGGGGGCTGCACCGACCTCGCGGGGGTCAAGGCGTGCACCCTCGCGGGCACGAGCTGCGGCTCCTGCCTGCCGCTGGTCAAGAAGCTCGTGACGAGCGAGCTCGCCGCCGCCGGCGTCGAGGTGAGCAGTGCGCTGTGCGAGCACTTCGAGCAGTCGCGTGCCCAGCTCTTCGACATCGTCCGGGTCCAGGGGTTGCGGACCTTCAGCGAGATCATCGAGCGCCACGGGACCGGCCGCGGCTGCGACATCTGCAAGCCGGTCATCGGATCGATCCTCGCCTCGCTCGGCACCGGGCACATCCTCGACGGCGAGCAGGCGACCCTGCAGGACACCAACGACCACGTCATGGCCAACCTGCAGAAGGACGGCTCCTACTCGGTCGTCCCGCGCATCCCGGGCGGCGAGGTGACGCCCGAGGGACTCATCGCCATCGGCGAGGTGGCCCGGGAGTTCGGCCTCTACACGAAGATCACCGGCGGCCAGCGGATCGACCTCTTCGGCGCGCGCATGGACCAGCTGCCGGGCATCTGGCGGCGGCTGGTCGACGCCGGCTTCGAGTCGGGTCACGCCTACGGCAAGTCGCTGCGCACGGTGAAGTCCTGCGTCGGCTCGACGTGGTGCCGCTTCGGCGTGCAGGACTCCGTCGGCCTCGCGATCGACCTCGAGCTGCGCTACCGGGGCCTCCGCTCACCGCACAAGATCAAGCTCGGCGTCTCCGGGTGCGCCCGTGAGTGCGCCGAGGCCCGCGGCAAGGACGTCGGCATCATCGCCACCGACAAGGGGTGGAACCTCTACGTCGGCGGCAACGGCGGATTCACCCCCAAGCACGCCCGCCTGCTCGCCGAGGACCTCGACACCGAGACGCTCGTGCGCACCATCGACCGCTTCCTCATGTACTACGTGCGCACCGCCGACCGTCTGCAGCGCACCGCCCCGTGGGTCGAGGAGCACGAAGGGGGTCTCGACGCCATCCGTGCCGTCGTCATCGACGACAGCCTCGGCATCGCCGACGACCTCGATGCCGCGATGGCCGCCCACGTGGGCAGCTACCGCGACGAGTGGGAGGCGACGCTCGCCGACCCGGACAAGCTGGCGCGCTTCGCGCCCTTCGTCAACGCCCCGGACGCCGTCGACGACTCGCTCGCCTATGTCGCCGAGCGCGGCCAGGCCCGTCCCGCCACCCCGGAGGAGCGCAGCTCCGGGTCCGTCCTCATCGCCGGCACGACTCTGGAGGTCCGCTCATGACCACTGCTCCCCCACAGGCCCGGGTTCGCCTGTGCGCCCTCACCGACCTCATGCCGGAGCGCGGCGCCGTCGCCCTCGTCGACGGTGTGCAGGTCGCGCTGATCCGCACCCATGACGACGAGGTCCACGGCATCGCCAACCTCGACCCCTACAGCGGCGCACACGTCGTCGCCCGCGGGCTCGTCGGCACGCGCGGCGGAGTCCCGACGGTCATCTCGCCGATGTACAAGCAGGTCTGGGACCTGCGCACCGGCGCCTGCCTCGACGGGGCCGGCAGCGACCCGGTCGACCTGCGGACCTGGCCGGTGGCCGTCGTCGACGGCGAGGTGTGGATCGAGCCGCGCGGCGACGAGGTGACGGGCTCCCCCTTCGACCGCAGCGTCACGTGAGCCTGCCGCAGCTGCTCGCCGGGTGCGTCGTCCTCGTCACCGGGGACCGGCGTGCCGGTGACCTGCGCGCCGCCCTCGAGCGGCGCGGTGCCCGGGTCGTGCACACCCCGGCGCTGACGATCGTGCCGCACACCGCCGACGCGGAGCTCGTGGAGCGGACCCGGGCACTGCTCGCCGCGCCACCCGACATCGTCGTCGTGACGACGGCGATCGGGTTCCGCGGGTGGGTCGAGGCGGCCGACGCCGCCGGGCTCGGCGAGGAGCTGCACGACGTGCTCGACGCCACCCGGATCATCGCCCGTGGGCCCAAGGCCCGGGGGGCGATCCAGGCCGCCGGGCACGACGCCGACTGGGTCGCCGAGTCGGAGACCTCGGCCGAGATCCGCGACTTCCTCATCACCGAAGGCGTTGCCGGACAACGGATCGCGGTCCAGCACCACGGAGCCGGGTGCGAAGAGCTCGACGTCGACCTCGCCGCCGCCGGCGCCTCGGTGACTCCCCTCGTCGTCTACCGGTGGGGCCCACCCCCGGACGCCGACGCGGTGGCCTGCGGCGTGGAGCAGGCGGCAATCGGCGACATCGACGCCGTCGTCTTCACCTCCGCCCCCGCTGCCGCAGCCTGGCTCGACGCCGCGCAGGACGTCGGTGTGCTGCCGTCGATCATCGGCCGGGCCCGCACCGGGCGCCTCGTCGTCGCCGCCGTCGGGCCGGTCACCGCACGTCCGCTCGAGCACGTCGGCATCGCCCCGCTGCTCCCGGAGCGAGCGCGGCTGGGGTCGCTCGTGCGGGCTATCGTCAGTCACTACGAGGCGATGGTGTCCACCGCCGTCGAGACCGTCGCCGGACCGCTGCAGCTGCGCAGCACCGCCGCGCTCCTCGGCGACCGGGTGCTCGCCATCTCCCCGAGCGGCCTGTCCGTGCTCCACCTGCTCATCGACGCGAAGGGAGATGTCGTCACCCGTGCCGAGGTCCTCGAGGTGCTGCCGGGCGACTCCGCGAGCGGTCACGCCGTCGAGGTGGCCGTCGGCCGCTTGCGTGAGGCGATCGGGGACCGACGGGTCGTCGAGACGGTCGTCAAGCGGGGCTACCGGCTCGCGACGGCCTGACGCAATCCGCTTGCGGCTCCGCTGACCTGCCGCGAGGGTGAGCGGATGACCTCCCGCATCTCGCACACCACCCTCGACTGCCGCGACGCCTACGCCCTCAGCGAGTGGTGGAAGGGCGTCATCGGCTACACCGACGTGCCCGGCGACCCCAACCGCCCCGGGCACGAGGAGTGCATGCTCGTCGACCCGGTCACGGTGCACAGGGTGCTCTTCATCGAGGTCCCGGACCCCACGCCGGGCAAGACCAAGATGCACTACGACCTGCGGCCGACCGACCTGACGCAGGCCGAGGAGGTCGAGCGCCTGCTCGCCCACGGCGCGAGCCTCCACGCCGACCTTCGCGGGCACTACGGTGCCGGCACCGGGTGGGTGACCCTCGTCGACCCGGAGGGCAACCTGTTCTGCGTGCTGAGGTCCGACGGTGAGCTGGCCGCCCGGGACTGATCAGGCCCCGTCGCCGGCCTCGAGCCAGACGATCTCCTCGAGAGCGAGCCGCTCCCGACTGGTCCCGGGTGACGGGATCTCGCCCGGGCGATGATCGGCCACGCCGAAGGCCGTCATCGAGACGACCTCGAGGTGCGGCGGGACGGCAAGCTCCGCCGCCACCCCCTCGCGGTCGAAGGCCCGGAACTGGTGGCTGTCCAGCCCGATGGTCAGCGCCTGGACGCACATGTGCGCCACCGCCTGACCGAGGTCATAGGTCGCGAACTCCGAGTACTCCCAGCCCGGCGCGTCCTCGATGCCCACCACGGCGAGGTTGACCACGATCGCCGACGCGGCGGGCGCCCACGCCCCTGAGCTACGGGCCAGGTGGCGCACGATGCGCTCGTGCACGTCGTCCCCCCGCACCCCCACGACGAAGCGCCACGGCTGCGAGTTGCCCGCGGAGGGCGCCCGCCGAGCGGCCTCGAGCATCGTCTCGACGTGTGCTCGCTCGACCACGGCGTCCTCCCGGAAGCGCACCGGGCTGAAGCGGTGGGCCAGCGTCGGGTGCAGCTCGGGGAGGTCGGGGATCGTGCACGAGGTCATGGCTCCAGTGTGCTGCCGAAGGGGGGCACTCCCCCTTCGCCGCGCCCGGCAGATCCGTGCCACGGTGGGGCGATGAACGCACTCGAGGACCTCACCCGCACCCTCGACCGGCTGCAGGGTGCCGGCGAGCTCGCGGGCTGGGCGGTCGGCGTGGCGGATGCCGACGGAGCCCGCCTGCGCGTGGGTGGGGCCCGCTCCCCCGGCGGAGCACCGATGACGCGGGACACCCAGGTCGCCCTCAGCTCGTGCACCAAGCCCATCGGTGGCGTCCTCGCACTGCGCCTGGTCGAGCTCGGCGTCCTCACCCTCGACGACCCCGTGGCGGCGTGGCTGCCCGAGCTGGCCGACCCGAGGGTGCTCGTCGACCCCGCTGCCGATCTGTCCGCCACCGTCCCCGCCGAGCGACCGATCACGCTGCGGCACCTGCTGACGATGACCCCGGGCTTCGGCTGGGTGAGCGAGCCCGGCCCCCTCGCCGATGCCCTCGCCCGTGAGCAGGTCGCCCCCGGCCCCTGGTGCCCGCCCATGTCACCCGACGACTTCGTGCGGCGACTCGGCAGCTTGCCGCTGGCCGACCAGCCGGGCACGGCCTGGCGCTACCACACGGGAAGCGACGTCCTCGGGGTCCTGCTCGCCCGGGCCACCGGGTCGAGCGTCCCCGAGCTGCTCGCCGAGCACGTGCTGCGCCCCCTCGCGATGACGGGCACGGGCTACACCGCCGATCCCGACCGTCTCGCGCCACCGCTGGCTCCCGAGGAGGGAGGGATCAAGCCCGTCGAGATCCCCGTGGTCACCTACGTCGAGCCACCTGCCTGTGCCTCGCTCGCCACCGGACTCGTCTCGACCGTGCCCGACCAGCTGGCCTTCCTGCGCTCCCTCGTGGGCGGGCCCAGCGTCCTGTCGCCGGAGTCCCTCGCGGCCCTGCGCACCGGGTCGCTCACCGACGAGCAGCGGCGCACCGCAGCGGGGTTCATCGAGCCCGACAGCGACTGGGGCCTCGCCGTCGAGGTGCGCTCCACGGGCGTCATCGGCTGGGCCGGTGGGCTCGGCACCATCGGTTACGCCGATCCGGCGACCGGGCGAGCGGCCTTCCTCGCCACGGCGGTCACGGTCGAGTCCCCCGCGACGATCACGGCCTTCGACGGCTTCTGGAACCTCTTCGGCTGAGCGGCATGGCATCCTTCATTGACATGGGCCGCGCACTCGTCCTCGTCGACATCCAGGACGACTTCTGCGAAGGGGGCTCCCTCGCCGTGACGGGTGGAGCCGCAGTCGCCGCACGGGCGGCTGAGCGCGTGCTCGACGACTGGCAGGGCCACGACCTCGGGCACCGCGACTACGCGGCCGTGGTCGCCACGGCCGACTGGCACCACGACCCCGGCGAGCACTGGGCCACCGACGGCGAGCCCGACTACGCGACGACCTGGCCGGTCCACTGCGCTGCCGACACCCCGGGCGGCGACTTCCACCCCGCGCTCGAGCCCGCGCTGGCCCACGTCGACGAGGTCTTCCGCAAGGGGATGACGGACGCGGCCTACAGCGGCTTCGAGGGCATCAGCGCCGGCGACGGTCGCACCGGCCTGAGCGCGTGGCTGCGCCACCACGGCATCACCGACCTCGACGTGGCCGGCATCGCGACCGACCACTGCGTGCGGGCCACGGTCCTGGACGCGCTGCGCGAGGGATTCGCCGTGCGGCTGCTCACCGACGCCATCGCCGGCGTCGCTCCCGAGACGACCCGGGCGGCCCTCGCCGAGATGGCGGCCGCCGGGGCCACGACGGACGGCTCGTGAGCGGCCTCCCCCCGGTCATGGCCGGGCGCACCGTCCTGATCACCGCCGACCGCCGCAGCGACGACCTCGCCGATGCCTTCGCCCGGCGGGGCGCAACGATCCACCACGCACCCGCGATGACGATCGTCCACCACAGCGACGACGAGCAGCTCGTCGACGACACCCGCGCCCTGGTCGCCGACCCGCCCGACACCCTCGTCATCACGACGGGTGCGGGTCTGCGTGGCTGGATGGAGGCCGCCGAGGTCGCCGGGCTCGACGAGGACCTGCGCCGGGCCCTGGCCGATGCCTACGTCGTCGCTCGCGGGCCGAAGGCCAAGGGCGCGCTCATCTCCCGCGGTCTGCGCGCCGACTGGGTCGCCGAGTCCGAGACGGCCGCCGAGATCATCGAGCATCTGCTCGAGCGGGGCGTCGCCGGCACGACCGTGGCGGTCCAGCACCACGGCAGCGGCTCCGACGGCATCGACGACGCCCTGGCACAGGCCGGGGCCAGGGTCGCTCCCTTCGTCGTCTACCGCTGGGGTCCCGCGCCGGACCCCGCAGCGGTGACCGCCTCGACCCGCGACGCAGCGGCCGGCCGGGTCGACGTCGTGGTCTTCACCTCGGCACCGGCCGTCGCCTCGTGGTGGGCCGCCGCCGAGGAGGCCGAGGTCGCCGACGAGATCGTGCGCCGCACCCGCGAGGAGGATCTGCTCGTCGCGGCCGTCGGTCCGGTCACCGCCGCGCCGCTACGAGCGAAGGGGGTCGAGCCGCTCGTCCCCGAGCGCAGCCGCATGGGCGCGCTGATCCGCGCGGTCCTGCTGCACTACGGCGACGGCGCCGACGCCGCTCAGCGCGGCTGACGCCCCCGCACGACCTGGGTGCCGGCGATCTTGTCGTGCAGCGCCTGCCGACGCGGGTCCCGCAGCGGCCACAGCAGGTCGGCGAGCGTGACGAAGAAGACGAGATAGCTCAGCAGGGGCACCATCGACAGCAGTCCCACGCCCAGGGGCAGCAGCATCCGCATGAAGGCCGTGCCCACCGCGAGGCGCCCGGGCTGGTCGACGCGGCGCACCGACAGCCCGAGCATCATCTTGCCGGGCGTCGCGTTGCGCGCCCTGAGGAAGCCGACGTGGTAGACGCACTGGACCAGGAGCGACAGTCCGGTTGCGATGAAGAAGTAGGTCCAGTCGAACATCGCGGTGAGCTCACCGGGGGTCAGGCCCTCGATGGCGCCCTGGTCGCCGCGCAAGGCGGCGTCGTAGACGAAGTTCCAGTAGTCCGCCAGCCACAGCCACCAGGCCCAGCCGGCGACGAGCAGGTTGAGCACCGCGACGATCAGGCCGTCGACGATGTAGGCGCCGACTCGCGGACCATAGCTCGCCAGCGGCTGCCCGTCGGCCGTCGTCGGCTCGGGCTGGGCGTAACCGTGGGCAGCGGGCGTGTGGCCACCGTGGCCCGGCCACTGGTGCTGCCCCTGCCGCTGGCCGTGACCCTGCCACTGACCGTGGGACTCGGTCGGGGTGGGCCGGCCGAAGACGTCGGTCCCGGGTCGAGGCTGCCCGGCCGCCGGGCCGCCCGATGCGCCGGCGTACGGTCCTCCGGCCGGGTCACCACCGGTCGTGGGCTCCGCCGGGGGCCGCGGCTGCCGGGTCTGCTTGGGCTCGGTCCGGTCGCTCCAGATGATGCCGTCGAAGTACCTCAGCCGGGAGTCGTCGTCGGGGTCGTCGTACCAGCCGGCGCGCTCGGGGGTGCTCATGCCCTCACGATCTCATGGCGCTCGACTCGTCCCGCAGCACGCCCGAGTCGGCGGTGTGGGACGAGTCGACGCGATGGCGTCGGCTGCGGGCCCAGACGATCGCGACCACCGCGAGGACGACCGCGACGGCGGCGAGCGTGGCGCCGACCGGCGAGCGGGCCGCAGCCGCGAGCCATGCCCGCGCCGCAGCCAGGCCGATGGTCGCGTAGATCGTCGCCCAGACGATCGACCCGAGGGTCACTGCGGGCAGGTAGCGGCGCAGGGGCATGCGCGTGAGGCCCGCGGTCGCGTTGACGGCGGTCTGGATGCCGACCGTGAAGAAGCACAGGACGACGGCGATCGGGCCCCAGCGGTTGACGAGCTCGCGGGCCTTCCGCCACGCGGGAGCGGCCTCGCGCTCGGCCCCACGCCAGCGGCGGCCACCGGCGGCGGCACCACGTCCGAGCCAGTAGGTGGCATTGGCCCGCAGCATGACGATGACGAAGAGCCCGCCGAAGGTGGGCAGGAACTGGGACCAGGTCACGTGGGGGCACCGGCGGCAGCATGCTCCGGGGCACGCGCCGCACCCAGGTCCGCGAAGACCCGCCGGTTGAGCTCGAAGCTGTCGACCGCCGCGTCGAGGCTGCGCCGGCGGGTCGGCTCGTCGACCTCGAGGGAGTCGAGCGCGGCGCGGTAGGCGTCCTTGTAGGGCTTGGGCTTGGGGATCTGCTCGAAGTGGTAGAAGTTCAGCCCCTCGGGCGCGATGCCGTGGTGGCGCTGGACCATCCGCGCGATGATCTGCCCGCCCGAGAGGTCACCGAGGTAGCGCACATAGTGGTGGGCGAGCATCGCCTCCGGGGTGTGCCCCTCACGCAGCCCGGTCGCGTAGTCCGCCGCCGCCGGCACGACGTGGATCTCCCCCGTCGCCAGCCGCGCCTCGAAGCCGTCGCCGGCGAAAAAGCGCATGTCCTGCTCGAGGGAGGGCACGCGGTCGAGGCGGTGGTCCATGACCGGCGACAGCAGGGGGTGGTCGGCGTACTCCGACCACAGCACCTCCTCCAGCGCGCGGTAGATGACCAGCTGCTGCGCCACCAGGGCGACGAAGGCCGGGCGACAGGCGAGTCCGCCCATGAGCTGCTCGACGAAGGCCGACCCCTCGGCGTCCTCGTGGGCCGACGCGGTCTCGGTCCGCAGGGCCGTCGACAAGGGCTGGTCCATGAGGTCTCCCGGGTGAGGTGAGGGTTACCTCATCCTATCCGCGCGGTCTCGGCGACAACGGTGCGGGAGCGGGGGGTGGACCAACCACTCCCCGCTCCCGCACCAGCAACGTCCGGCGACGACTCAGAGGTTGCCGCGCTTGTCCTGCTCGCGCTCGATGGACTCGAAGAGCGCCTTGAAGTTGCCCTTGCCGAAGCCGAGCGAGCCGTGCCGCTCGATGATCTCGAAGAAGACCGTCGGCCGGTCCCCCAGCGGCTTGGTGAAGATCTGCAGCAGGTAGCCGTCCTCGTCGCGGTCGACGAGGATCTTGCGGGCCTTCAGCTCCTCGATCGGCACACGGACCTCGCCGATGCGGGCGCGCATCTCGGGGTCGTCGTAGTAGGCGTCGGGGGTGTCGAGGAACTCGACGCCCTCCTTGGTCAGCTCGTCGACCGTGCGCAGGATGTCGTTCGTCGCGAGCGCCAGGTGCTGCGCACCGGGGCCGGTGTAGAACTCGAGGTACTCGTCGATCTGCGACTTCTTCTTCGCGATCGCGGGCTCGTTGAGGGGGAACTTCACGCGGTGGTTGCCGTTGGCGACGACCTTCGACATCAGCGCCGAGTACTCGGTCGCGATGTCGTCACCGACGAACTCGGCCATGTTCACGAAGCCCATGACCCGGTTGTAGAAGGCGACCCACTCGTCCATCTTGCCCAGCTCGACGTTGCCGACGATGTGGTCGAGGGCCTGGAAGAGCCGCTTGGGGGCGCCGTCGCGCTTGACGAAGGCCGAGGAGCGCTCGACGTAGCCCGGGAGGTAGGCACCGCCGTAGGTCTGGCCGTCGACGGTGCGCTGCACGAGGGTGTGCCGGGTCTCGCCGTAGGTCGCGATGGCGCCGATGCGCACCGAGCCGTGCTCGTCGCTGACCGTCTCGGGCTCCTGCAGGACGGTGGCGCCGGCCGCCTTGGCCTGGGCGATGCACGTGTCGACGTCGGGCACCTCGAGGGAGATGTCGACGACGCCGTCGCCGTGCGTGGCGTGGTGGGCGATGAGCGGGCTGTCGGGGCTGACCGCGCCCTTGACGACGAAGCGGATCGAGCCGGACTTGAGGACGAAGGCCTTGTGGTCGCGGTTGCCGTGCTCGGGGCCGGAGTAGCCGACGAGCTCCATGCCCCAAGCGCTCTGGTAATAGTGCGCCGTCTGCGTCGCGTTGCCGACGACGAAGACGATCGCGTCCCACCCCGTGACCGGGAAGGGATCGCGCTCCTCGTCGTACTCGACGAGCCCGACGAGCTGCTTGAGCTGGTCGAGGTCGAGCTCGGCCTCGCGCTCCTGCCTGGTGAGTTCAACCGCGGTGTTGGACATGGCGTCAGGATGGCGGGGTCGCGAAGGGTGTGCAACGGCACCTCATCCGCCTGCGCACGCTGCGCAATCTGTTGCCGTGCCACGGCTCTTCACGGGACAATCTGCACATGAGCACCGTGCCCACGCCGTCCCGGGTCGTCGACGACCTCGACGCCCGCCTCATCGCCCTGCTGTCCGCGAGCCCGACGATCGGTGTCCTCGGCGCCTCCCGTGAGCTCGGGGTGGCCCGCGGGACGGTCCAGGCCCGTCTCGACCGCCTCAGGACGAAGGGGGTGATCCGCACCCTGGCCCCGACGATCGACCCGGCGGCCCTGGGCTATCCGGTCACCGCCCTGTGCACCCTCGAGATCCGCCAGCGCCTCGGCCACCAGGCCGTGGTCGACCACCTGACGGCGATCCCGGAGGTCCTCGAGATCCACAGCACGACGGGCGTCGGCGACCTCATCATCCGCATCGTCGCGACGGACAACGCCGACCTGGGGCGGGTCATCGACATGATCATCGACGACGTGCATGTCGTGCGGGCGAGCACCTCGATCTGCCTCGTGACCCACATGGAGATGCGCACCGGCCCCCTCGTCGAGGCGGCCGCGCACCGGCAGTGAGCGCGGGCCGGCCGTGGGCTGCGCTCTCTCAGATCTTGTCGGCGAGCAGCATCCAGGCGAGGATGATCGTCCCGACCATCACCCCGATGTGCGCGATCTGCGACAGCCAGGGCCCGCGGGTCCACGAGTCGCCCTGGAAGGCCTCGGAGTGCCGCGAGCCGGTCCGACGCCACCGGCCGAGGAAGCTCAGGCCGATGAGCGAGGCGATGACCATGCAGATGATGGCCAGCCAGGCCGCGGCCGCCGACGTGTGCACGTCGAGCAGCCGGAGCGAGATGAGCCCCAGGCCGATGAAGAGCGTGATCGACTGGGCGTTGAGCACCCACCCGGAGAAGTCGGTCATCCCGCGCTCGCCCTTCGAGCGCCGCAGCCGGAGCGGGGTCAGGACGAGCACGAGCACGCCCAGGGCCACGAGGATCCACGCGAAGACGGTCATGTCCCCATGATGCCCGCGCCACCGCCCGGATAGGGGAACCAGAAGACGCACATGCCCAGGACGAAGGCGAACCCGTGCCGGTCGTCGGCCCACACGCCACTCCAGAAGCTGCGAGCCGTCATGCCAGCGCGTTCGCCGTCATGAAGGCCGCCCAGATCGAGCCGACGACCAGCGCGATGCCGGCCGCGCTGAGCCATCCCTGGCCGTCGGGCTCGGCCATGCGGTGCCAGCGCACCTGCGCGAGCGTGAGGAGGCCGGTGCCGGCGAGCGCGACCGGCACGCCGGCGAAAAGCCCGGGCAGCGCGTTGTCGAGCGCCAGCCAGGCGTAGGCCGCGGCGAAGACCGGACCGAGCACGAGGAAGCACGTGCCGGCGCGCCCCCTGGCCGCCGGGGTCACGTCAGCTCCGCCGGGTCATGTCAGCGCCGCCCGACGAACCAGCGTCGGATCCGCTCGATCCGCTCGGTCACCTGCTCGCTCGTCGCCTGGGCGAGCTCGGGCCCGCCGCACGCACGCCGCAGGTCCATGTGGATGTTGGCGTGCGGGGAGCCGGTCTTCGTCGCATAGGCCGCGACGAGCTTGTTGAGCTCCTTGCGCTGGGCCGCGAGCGCCCGGTGGGCGGCGATGGGGGCGTCCTGGTCCTGGCGGGTGCGGCCGGTCTTCTTGGACTGCTTCGTCTGCCGCTCGCTGAGCAGGGCGTGCACCTGGTCGGGCTCGAGCAGCCCGGGCAGCCCGAGGTAGTCCTGCTCGTCCTCGGAGCCGACCTCGGCGTGCAGGCCGAACTGCTGCTTGTCGTAGAGCACGTGGTCGAAGTGCGCGTCCGACTCCAGCGCCTCGAAGCTGCCGAGCAGGTCGTCGCTGGCGCCCTCGTCGCGGTTGGCCGCGGCGAGCATGCCCTCCTCCTCGGACCACAGCGGCGCCTCGTCCTGCGCCGCCTCGGGCCGGTCGAGGGCGTGGTCGCGCTGCTCCTCGAGGGTGCCCGCGTGGGCGAGGATCACCGGAACGCTCGGCAGGAAGACGCTCGCGGTCTCGCCGCGGGCACGGGCCCGCACGAAGCGCCCGACCGCCTGCGCGAAGAAGAGCGGCGTCGACGTCGAGGTCGCGTAGACGCCGACGCACAGCCGGGGCACGTCCACCCCTTCGCTCACCATGCGCACGGCGACGAGCCAGCGCGAGGTGCTCGCGGAGTAGTCCTCGATCTTCTGCGACGCGCCGTTGTCGTCGGAGAGGACGACGGTCGGCTTCTCCCCCGTGAGCTCGGTGAGGATGCGGGCATAGGCGCGGGCCTGGGTCTGGTTGGTCGCGATGACCATGGCGCCGGCGTCGGGCACACCGCGCCGGACCTCGGTCAGGCGCTTGTCGGCGGCGGCGAGGACCGAGGGGATCCACTCCCCCTTCGGGTCGAGCGCGGTGCGCCAGGCCTGGGCCACGAGGTCCTTGGTCATCGGCTCGCCGAGTCGCGCGGCCACCTCGTCGCCGGCGCGGGTGCGCCAGCGCATCGCCCCGCCGTAGGCCATGAAGAGCACCGGTCGGACGACGCCGTCGCGCAGCGCGTCGGAGTAGCCGTAGGCGTAGTCGCTGCTGGAGCGCAGGATCCCGTCCTCGCCGTACTCGTAGCCGACGAAGGGGATGGGGTTGGTGTCGGAGCGGAAGGGCGTCCCCGTGAGGGAGAGCCGCCGCGTGGCGGGCTCGAAGGCCTGCAGGATCCCGTCACCCCACGACTTGTTGTCGCCGCCGTGGTGGATCTCGTCGAGGATGACGAGCGTGCGCTCGGCCTTCGTCCGGTCCTCGTGGACCGAAGGGCGGGACGCCACCTGGGCGTAGGTGACGGCCACCCCGTCGTAGTCGCTCGACGTCACCGCGGTGGTGTTGGAGAACTTCGGGTCGAGGTGGATGCCGACGCGGGCGGCCGCGTCGGCCCACTGGGTCTTGAGGTGCTCGGTCGGTGCCACGACGGTCACGGCGGTGACCTCTCCGGCGGTGAGCAGCTCGGTCGCCACCCGCAGGGCGAAGGTCGTCTTGCCGGCGCCGGGCGTCGCGACGGCGAGGAAGTCGGGTGCGCCCGAGGAGAGGTACTTCTTCAGGGCGTCGGCCTGCCAGGCGCGCAGCGCTCCGGCGGTACCCCACGCGGCCCTCCGGGGGAAGGCGGGTGACAGGTGGGACGCAGCAGACTGACTCATCGCAGGGTCACCTTAGATCGCCGGGGTGACGACCTCCCAAACGGCCGGCGTCAGGACCGCGCGTCCTGGAGCACCATCGTCTGCACCCCGGTGCCCAGGTCACCGTGCTGGTCCGCGAGCGTCGTGTGGACGGTGCCGCCGTGGCCGGGGCTCGCGAGCGCCTGGGAGCTCATGCGCACCCATTCGCCGTCGGGGTCGCGGTCGAGCACGACGTGCAGGTCGCAGTTGATGTAGGTGTGCTGCCGGGGGTCGACGGTCAGGGTGATGCCGCCACCGGAGTCGGCGAGGACGAGGGCCCGCTCCCACGGGCTCGGCTCCTCGTCGGGCAGCAGCGGGACCAGCTGCCGGCCCCAGGCCACGGCGGTGCCGCCGGTGCCCACTCCCCCGGAGACGAAGCGCCACTCGATGGCGCTGAGGTAGCCGTCGGCGTGCATGCCGGGCAGCTCCAGCCGCGAGGAGTCGTCAGTGGCCCCGGGTACCGGCTCGATGCCGCTCTCGCGCAGACCGGTGAGACGCGGGAAGTCGTCGGGAGCCCGCACGATGCGCCAGGCGCGGGCGACCGCCACGGGTCGTCCGTCGGCACTGGCCGTCGCCTCGAGCAGCTGCATCGAGCGGCCGCCGCGGAGCACGGTGACGTCGACGGTCAGCGGCGCGACCGGGATCGGGCCGAGGATGTCCAGGCGGACGTCCGCGAGCCGCGTCCCCGGCGCGGGCTCGTGGCGCTCCATCGCCCGCGCGAGCAGCGCGGCTGGTGGGCCGGCGTGCTGGGCGTGCGGCGACCACGGACCGGCCGTGGCGCGAAGGGAGTCGAAGGTGCGCTCGTCGAGCTGCCGGTAGAAGGAGCCCACGTCGCCGATCAGTCCTCGCCGTCCTGGGGGTCGCGCAGACCGTCGTAGATCTCCTTGCAGATCGGGCAGACGGGGAACTTCTCCGGGTCGCGCCCGGGCACCCACGTCTTGCCGCACAGCGCCTTGACCGGCTCGCCGGAGAGGGCGCTCTCGAGGATCTTCTCCTTGCGCACGTAGTGGCTGAACCGCTCGTGGTCACCCGGCTCGGCCAGCTGCGGCGTCGGCTCGGTGCGCTCGAGGACCGAGGTCGACGTCGAGGGGCCACCGGGCTCGGCGATCGGGCCTCCGGGCTGGCTGGGGTCGGCAGGCGTGCTCATGCCCTCCATCGTAGGACGCGCTCCGCTCCACTCCCCCTGCGAGGGCCCTCTCCCGCTGCGCGCGCGTCTCCCGGTCAGCCTGACGGCGTTGGTGTCACCTGGTCCCCCTTCTCCGGGCAACCAGGTGGCGCCAAGGCCGACGGGTGACATCAACGCTGCCGAACCGTCCCTGGCCGTCTTCCCCGCTCCCTGAGGAGGTCGCGCAGCGACCGTCTCGAAGGGTCAGTTGAGGTCGGGGTCCGAGGGATAGGTCGAGACCCAGCCGAGCGAGCCACCCTGGCGTCGCAGCACGCGGCGCCACAGCGTGGCCGGCTCGCCGTCGAAGACGTCACCGACCTCGGCGTCGACGACGTACCAGCCGCCGCGCGCCCGCTCGCCGGCGAGCTGGTCGGCGCTCCAGCCGGAGTACCCGGCGAAGATGCGCAGGGCGCTCACCTGCGGCCAGACGATCTCCTGCGGGGAGTCGAGGTCGACGAGCGAGATCGCACCGAAGAGACGCTTCATGCCCGGCGGCGGCTCCTCGTCGCCGGGCAGCCCGGCGATGCCGATCGCCGAGTCGAGCTGGACCGGGCCGCCCTGGAAGACGCGCTGGGGCGCGCTCGCCCCGGCCTGCCAGCCCGGCAGGACGTCGTCGACGGGGGTGTCGAGCGGACGGTTGAGGATGATGCCCTCGGCCGTCTCGTCGTCGTGCTGCAGGACGAGCACGACGCTGCGGGCGAAGAGGTCGTCCGTCAGGTCGGGCGTCGCCACGAGCAGCTTGCCGGCGAGCGAGGAGTCCATGGTCCGACCCTAGTCGCGCGGGCGACCCCGGTGACCACCCTGTCGGCCACCACGACCGCCGCCGGCACCGCCACGTCCTCCGCGGCCGCCGCCACGGTGGTCGCGTGCGCCGCGGGGACCACGGGTGCCCGAGTGGCGACGCGCCGGCTTGGGGTCGACGAGCTTGCGGAAGTCGGCGTCGGAGATCGGTTCGCCGCTGGGCTCGGTGGCACCCATCGCGGTGAGGGACTCGTCGTCGAGCGCGGTCTTCGTGGGCCGCGCCTCGATGCCGGCCTGCTCGGCCATCCGGATGACCTCCTTGCGCTGGTGCGGCAGGACCAGCGTCACGACGACGCCGGCCTCGCCGGCCCGCGCGGTGCGGCCCGCGCGGTGGAGGTAGTCCTTGTGGTCGCCGGGCGGGTCGACCTGCATGACGAGCGACACGTTGTCGACGTGGATGCCGCGCGCGGCGACATCGGTCGCGACGAGCACGGGCAGCGCCCCGGTGCGGAAGGCACCGATCGTCTTGTTGCGCTGCGACTGGCTCAGCCCGCCGTGCAGCGGCGCCGCGGCCACACCGGCGTCGCGCAGCTCGCCGGCGATCCGCTCGCAGCCGAGCTTGGTCCGGGCGAAGATCACCGTGCGGCCGGGGCGCGAGGCGATCCGGGCGGTGATCTGCTTCTTGATGCTCGGCTCGATGAGCAGCAGGTGGTGGTCCATCGTCGAGACACTCGCCGCGGCCTCGTCGGTGCTGTGGGTCACCGGGTCGTCCATGTAGCGCTCGACGAGGTCGCCGACACCACGGTCGAGGGTCGCCGAGAAGAGCAGCCGCTGACCGTCGGGCGCGCAGTCGTCGAGGATGCGGGTGACGTCGGGCAGGAAGCCCATGTCGGCCATGTGGTCGGCCTCGTCGAGCACCGCGACCTCGACCTCGTCGAGGGTCAGGGCGCCGCGGTCGAGCAGGTCGACGAGGCGGCCCGGGGTGGCGATGAGGACGTCGACGCCCTTGTCGAGCGCCGCGGTCTGACCGGTGTAGGACAGGCCACCGGCGACGAGCTTGATCCGCAGCCCGCTCACGTGGACGAGCGGCTCGAGCGAGTCGCTCACCTGCATGGCCAGCTCACGGGTCGGCACGAGGACGAGGCCGCGCGGCTTGCGGCTGCGGGCCCGACCGCCGGCGAGGCGGGCGAGCATCGGCAGGCCGAAGGCGAGCGTCTTGCCCGAGCCGGTCTGGCCACGGCCGAGGACGTCCTTGCCCGCGAGGGCGTCGGGGATCGCGGCGGCCTGGATGGCGAAGGGGGTGGTGATGGCATCGCGGGCGAGGCGCTCCACGAGCACCTCGGGCAGGCCGAGCGCGGCGAAGCCGTTGTCCTCGGCGATCGCGACGGGTCCGCTCAGCGAGGTGCGGGCGGAGGAGGTCCAGGTGTCGGCCTCCTGGCGCAGCACGTCCGGGTCCTCGACCTGCTCGACGCGCGGCGCGAAGCCGCGCCGCTGCTGCTCGCGCTCGAAGCGCGGGGCCGCACCCCGGCGCCGCTCACCGCGGTCGTCACGACGCTGGTAGCCGCCCCGGTCGTCACGGTCCCGGCGCTGGTAGCCACCGCGCTCCTCGGAGCGGTCGTCGCGGCGCTGGTAGCCGCCGCGGTCGTCACGCCGACCACCGCGGTCCTCGCGACGCTCCCAGGTGCGCTGGCCCCGGTCCTCGGTGCCGTCGCGTCGCACCCGCTTGGGGCGGTCGCCGGCGGGCACGTCGTCGCGGTCGCGCCAGCGGTCCTTGGCCCGGGGGGCGTCGGTCGGGGCCTGGCCGCGGTGATAGGGCTTCTTCGGGCCCTTGGTCACGGCCTTCTTCTTGGCAGCATTCTTCTGGGCAGTGGTCCAGCGGGGCTTCTTCTTCGCAGGCACAGGTCGACTCTCTCGCTCAGGGGGAGGTGGATGGGCGAACACGCAACGCAGGCGCGGGCGACATCCGAGGTCGAGTGCGATCGTGCGAGTTCCTAGAGGCGGCGACGACGCGGTCGCCGAACCACTAATAGTACCCCTATTGAGGCGGCGCCGACGCCGGCGAGATCCGCGGCGACGTCCCACGGGTCACCGGAGCGGTGCGGCAGCACGACGTGCTGGATGATCTCGCTCACAGGAGCGTGCACGGCGCACACCAGCGCGACGAGGGGCCACCACCCCCTTCGTCCCAGACCGGCGACGAGCACCGGCAGGGCGAAGACCAGCGCGTGGACCGCCTTGTCCCCGTGGGGAATCGGCGACGGAGGGCCGGGCGCCTCGGGTGCGTAGAGCACGGCGACCTGCAGGGCGAGGGCGGCCACGAGCATCGCCGGCACGATCAGCCGGCGCGTGGGCGTGGAGGTCATCGGGCCAGCACAGCACACGGCCGATGGGGCCTCGCACGCCGGACCGTCCTACAGTGGAAGTCATGAGCAAGATCACCGATCTGGATCTCGAGAGCTTCCGCTCCGCCGTCACCGGCGAGGGAACGGTCATCGTCGACTTCTGGGCGAGCTGGTGCGGTCCGTGCCGTCAGTTCGCCCCGGTCTTCGAGGCCGCGGCGGATGCCCGGGAGGACATCACCTTCGGCAAGGTCGACATCGACGACAACCCGGAGCTGGCCTCGATGGCCAATGTCTCCTCCGTGCCGACCCTCATGGCCTTCCGCGATGGCATCCTGCTGCACCAGAGCGCCGGCGCGCTGCCCAAGGCGCAGTTCGACCAGCTCCTCGACGCCGTCCAGGACGTCGACATGGACGAGGTCAAGGCGCAGGTCGCCGCCCGCGAGGCCTCGCAGGGCTGATCCCGCGAGGTCACCTCCCTTCGACCAACTCGGGTGCGAAGGGGGTGGTGCGCACCCTCGATCTGTGGTGGGCTGGAGGACCACCCACCACATCAGGAGGAACGCATGGGCATCGGCGACAAGATCGAGAACGCCAAGGACCAGCTCGTCGGCAAGGCGAAGGGCGCCGCGGGCGACGCCACCGACAACGAGGACCTGCAGGCCGAGGGCCAGGTCCAGGAGAGCAAGGGCGACCTCAAGGCCGCCGGCGAGAAGGTCAAGGACGCCTTCAAGTGACCTGCTGACCACAGACATGACGAAGGGCGGGGCCGTGACGGTCCCGCCCTTCGTCATTCCACACGCGTGTGTGATGGAACGAGTCCCGTGCCGAGCGTGCGAAGCACGGGACGTACGTGACGTGCCCAAGATGGTGGAGGTGGCGGGAATCGAACCCGCGTCCACTGGCAGACAAACAGGGCTTCTCCGGGTGCAGTGCGCTATGGATTTTCTCGGCCCCGGGGCTCGCGCGCACACGTTCCCCGACAGGCCCAGTCACGTAGGAGTCCCGCGATGTCCCGTGACATGACATCGCAGCAAGATCTCTAGCTGACGCTGGGATCTAGGTCGAGATCACACCTAGGCCAACGGACTTCGGGCTCGCTCAGGCGGCGAGGGCGAAGTCGGTGCGCTTGGAATTGGCACCTATTGGGTGTGCACGGGGCGTTGACGAGATGACCGTGCATCCTCGACCCGCTTCCCCTGAAGGACCGGCCAATGTCGAAACCGATCACCCCCATGGGATGGACACGTCACGCTGTTCAGTTGTGGTCACTCAGTATGGACTCAACGGTGGCCGGGTCCAAACACATTCCCTAGCGGCGACGCTTGAACTGGTCGGACATCGCCCGCTCGGCCTCGCGGCGGTCCTGCCGCTCGCGCAGCGTGTGCCGCTTGTCGTAGGCCTTCTTGCCGGTCGCAAGGGCGATCTCGACCTTGACCCGGCCGTTCTTGAAGTACAGCGACAGCGGCACGATGGTCCGCCCGCTCCCCTGCGCCTTGACCATGATCTTGTCGAGCTCGGCCCGGTGGAGCAGGAGCTTGCGGCGGCGGCGCGGCGTGTGGTTGGTCCACGTGCCCTGGACGTACTCGGGGATGTGCACGCCCTCGAGCCACAGCTCGTCGCCGTAGAAGATCGCGAAGCCGTCGACGAGGCTGGCCCGGCCCATGCGCAGCGCCTTGACCTCGGTGCCCATGAGGGCGAGACCCGCCTCGTAGGTGTCCTCGATGTGGTAGTCGTGGCGTGCCTTGCGGTTGCGCGCGACGACGAGCTCGCCCTGCTCGGTCTTCTTGGCCATGGTGGTCTCCCCCTTCGCTGCTCGTGGTGGTCGAGGGGTCACGGTACCCCGAGGGGACAACCGGTCCACCACCGGATTTGTGCCCGAAGGGGGGTCAGAGCCAGCCGCGGGGGTCGACCGGGGTGCCGTTGGCCCGGGTCTCGAAGTGCAGGTGGCAGCCGGTGGACGTGCCGGTAGTGCCGACGTAGCCGATGACCTGGCCGCGCGAGACGTGACCGCTGCGGACCGCGAAGGACTGCAGGTGGTTGTAGGTCGTCGCGAGCGAGGTGCCCCGCTTGACGCCGTGGTCGATGACGATCTGGTTGCCGTAGCCACCGGTCGAGCTCGGCGGCAGGGCGGAGATGATCGTGCCGCTGTCGGCGGCGTAGACCGGCGAACCGCACGCCCCCGCGTAGTCACGGCCGGCGTGCAGGCGCCAGGTCTGGTGGATCGGGTGGAAGCGCAGGCCGAACTCCGAGCTCACCGGGGCATTGCTCGGCGCCTGGAGGACACCGCTGCTCGTCGGGGCCGGCGGGTTGGGGTCGGGCGCCGAGGCGCCCCCGGAGTCGGAACTCGTGTCGTCGGAGGTCGTGTCGGTCGAGGGTGCCGAACGTGCGGCTCGGGCCCGGGCATCGGCCTCGCGCTGGGCCTGCTCCTCGCGGGCCTTGCGGATCGCGGCCTCGCGGATGCGCTGCTTGCGGGCCCGCTCCTCGAGGATCTTGGTGAGCTTGTCCGACTGCGCCTGGAGGCTGTCGACCTGCCGCTGGTCCTCGCGCTTCGCGTCGCGCAGGTCGGCGGCGGCGCTCGTCTGGTCGCTCTCGAGGGTCTCGAGAGTGCGCTGCTTGCGGTCGGCGCGGTCGCTCGCGGTGCGGGCGGCGGAGAGCTTGCTCTCCTTGGTCGCCTTGGCGTCACTGGTCTTCTTGCGCAGGGCCGACAGCTTGTCGCCGGTCGAGACGAGGTTGGCTCGCGAGGTGCTCAGCTCCTCGAGAGCCGAGCTCTGCGTGTCGCCGACGGACTCGGCCATGATCATCTTGTCGACGAAGGCGCCCGGGTCCTCGCTGCCCACGGCCACCGACATGCTGCCCAGACCCTGCTGCTGGTAGACCTCGCCGGCGAAGCCGGCGACCGCGCGCCGGGAGCTGGTGATCTTGGAGCTGGTCTCCTTGAGGTCCTTCTCCGCCTTGTCCTCGTTGGCCTTGGCGAGGTCGTAGGCGGCGACCGCGTCGTCGTACTCCCCCTTCGCCGTCGTCTCGGCGTCCTCCGCGGCCTTGGCGGCACTGCGGGCGCCGGGCAGCTTGGCCCGGGTCGATTTCAGGCGGGTGTAGGCGCTGACGAGGTCCTGCGAGGTCTCGTGCAGGTCGACGCGGGCATCGGAGAGCTTGCCGTCGACGGCCTTCTTCTGGTCCTGCGGGTCGGGGTCCGCGGCGAAGGCGTAGCCCGCACCGGACGCGAGGCACACGACGAGGGCCGCACCGGTGAGGGCGCGGGCTCGGCGAGAGACAAGGTGACGGGCAGGGCGAGGCATCGAGGCCAACGGTAGACGCGAGGTCCCCCGGTGAACAGCACCCCGGGGGACCTCGGCGTGGCCCGACTCAGACCTTGAGATAGCGCCAGAGGGTGACGGTCGAGGTGCCGACCGCCAGGACGACGACGCCGACGAGCAGGAAGGGGGCGATGACCCACACGTCGTTGGACGAGATGAAGGCCGTCCCGGAGTTCTCCTGCAGCAGATATCTGTCGAAGAGGGCCCAGGCCGACACCCAGAGCAGGCCGATCGCCATCACCGCCCCGATGAGGCCCGAGGCGACCGTCTCGATGATGAAGGGTGTGCGGATGGTGCGGTTCGACGCACCCACGAGCTTCATGATCGCGATCTCGCGGCGACGGGTGAAGGCCGCCTGCCGGATGGTCGTCGCCATGAGCAGCACGGCGGAGACGAGGGTCAGCGCCGCGAGCCCGACCATGACGGCGGTGATGATGTTGATCGCCCGGAAGAGCGGGGAGAAGACCTCGCGCAGGTTGGGCACGCTCGCCACACCCGGGGCGCCCTCGAAGGCCGAGGCGACGGTCTCGAACTCCTCCGGGTCGGACAGCTGCACGCGATAACTCGGCGGGATGTCACCGACGCGGATGTGACCGGCGAGCGGGGAGTTCTTGTAGTCCTGCTTGAAGCGCTTGTACGCCTCCTCCTCGGACTCGTAGTAGACGTCCTTGACGAGCGGGCGCATCTCCTCGAGCTGGGCGGCGACGGACTCCTTCTGGTCCTGAGTGGCCGCGCCGGTGGAGCAGTTGGGCTGCGCGCTGGTGTCGGTGCACATGTAGACCGAGACCTGCACGCGGTCGTACCAGTAGCCCTTCATCGCATCGACCTGGCGCTGCGCGAGCAGGCCGACGCCAAGCAGGTAGAGCGAGATCATGGTCACGAGGATCACCGACACGGCGATCGACTTGTTGCGCCGCAGGCCCTCCCAGGCGTCGGCGAAGACGGAGGGCTTCATCGCAGCAGGTCCTCCGCGTCGTCGTCCCAGTCGTCCATCGCATGCACCTCACCGATCGGGCGGTCGTCGGGAGGCGGGACCTCCCCTTCGTCGTGGTGGTCGTCGTGGCGCTCGGCCTCACGCTCGTCGCGGTCACGGGAGTCGACGACCTTGGGCACGTAGCTGCCGCCCTCCTCGTCGCGGATGATGATCCCGTCCTCGAGCTCGACGACGCGCTTCTGCATCTCGTCGACGATGACGTTGTCGTGCGTGGCCATGACGATCGTCGTGCCGGAGTCGTGGATGCGACGCAGCAGCTTGACGATCTCGAGGCTCGTCGCGGGGTCGAGGTTGCCCGTGGGCTCGTCGGCAAGGAGCACCGGCGGCTTGTTGACCACGGCGCGGGCGATCGCGACGCGCTGCTGCTCACCGCCGGAGAGCTCGTGCGGCATGCGCTTCTCCATCCCGGCGAGGCCGACGAGCTCGAGGGTCTCGGGGACGAGGGCGCGGATCGCGCGGCGCGGGCGGCCGATGACCTGCAGGGCGAAGGCGACGTTTTGCTGCACCGTCTTGTTGGGCAGCAGGCGGAAGTCCTGGAAGATCGTGCCCACCTGGCGGCGCAGCTGCGGCACCTTGCGCTGCGGCATGCGGCGCAGGTCGTGGCCGCCGACGAGCAGACGCCCGGAGGTGACGACCTCCTCGCGGATCGCCAGGCGCATGAGCGTGGACTTGCCCGAGCCGCTCGCACCGACGATGAAGACGAACTCGCCACGGTCGATGTTGAGATCGATCTCGTCGAGCGCGGGGTGGCTCTGGTTGGGATATCTCTTGGTGACGTTCTCGAAACGGATCATCAGGTGCTCGGGGCCTTACGCGGACGAAGGGGGGCAAACGGCCGCCTGCAGGATATGTCGCTTCGCTGCGAGCCCGTGACACCCGCGTGACCTCGGCGCGTTTGGGGTCCTGCCGGCCGTCACCCTTCGACGTGACGACCTTCCCAGTCGTCGTGTCGGTGACGCAGATCGTTGGCCGCCTGACCCACAATCGCGCGCAGCTCGTCCACATCGATCTCGTCGTCGTCGCGGAGGTCGTCGTCCACCTCGAGGTCCTCACATCCGAAGAAGACCCGCTGCAGCACCTCGTACCGTTCCTCGTCACCAAGTCGCGCGTCCGACTGGTAGGTGGCGAAGAACCGCTTACGGAACTCAAGCGGATCACTCTCGGCGTCGACGAACCCCCTGAAGAGCTCGATGTACTCGGCGTCCCGCACGCCGACGGGCGATGTCATTGAAGAGATCCCCTCTCCTCGATATTGCGCACTTGGTCGGGCGCGGCCTTCCACCCGCTGATGAAGTCGCCGTTGGGCTGGCGCGCCGTGACGAGACCGGTCTCGGGGTTGTAATCGAGGATCGCAGGCTTGCCTCGGTAGTAACCGTCGATGTGGCGAGTACCGGGATCGCTCACATGGCCGTCAACCGCCTGCCGGAACTTCTCGCCGTTCGCCTTGTTGTAGTTACCTTCGACTCCGAAATCCTCTGCGTGTGCATCGTACTTCTTCTGCACCTTCGCATCGGAAGGAAAGTTGTTCGGCGGCGGGTCTGCCATCTCGCGTGCACCGCCTCCGTGCTCCCGAATCTCCTCCGGGGTCCGGTCATCGGTGTTCTTGGCGGCATCGGACGCGCCCTCGTCAGCCTTGCCGGAGTCGTCAGCCGTGTCGGAACGGTTGGGCGTCTCGGGCCCGTCGTCCGGCGCCTTGGGCGGTGCCCCGTCGGCGGCCGCTTCGTTTTCGACGTCGCGATCCGGCCCCTTCTTGGGCCCGTCGGGGCGATGCTTGGCGACATCCGTCGTCCGGTTGACCGTCTTCTCCGTCTTGACGGCCCCCTTGATGACTCGACCAGCCGCCCCAATCGGGCGCCCAACGGGGAGCACAGAAACGACGTCGAGGCCCTGCTCCCACCGCGGCTTGTTCTTCCAGTCCTCCGCGGCCTGCTTGGGGTCGTCCACCCAGTCGGCTGCGGTGTTGAGCTGGTCCGCGCCCAGCTTCCAGGCCAAGCCGCCGCCACCGGGAACGAGGTAGAGGATCGGGTACTTGTCCACGGCGTCGTTCATGAACTTCGCAGCGCCGCGCATCTTGTCGACGGTCCCGTCCTTGAAGCGGTCCCACCCGCTCTTCGCCGTGCTGGTGGCGCTCATGGGACCGTCGAGCTCGGAGGCCAGGTCCTGCTCGACCGCCTGGGTCCGCAACTTCTGCGCGTAGGCCGTGATGTCGCCGCCGCCGTCGACGAGGGCCGGCTTCGCGCTGAAATGCCAGTCGAAGACGAACCGGTCGCAGTCGTCCCCGCCCCAGGAGTCGGCGAGCGTCTCGGTCATCGCGCCACCCTCGGTGGCGAGGTCCCCAAGTCGCTCCCCCAACCGCTTGAGCTCGTCAGCGATGCCGATGCACCGCTCGTAGTCCATCCCCTCGGTCACAGCCACGGAGCGACCGTGTCACGTGCAGAGTTCTGTGGCCATGGGGAGAACTCCCCATGCCTTCGTGCCAGCGGATCCGCCAGTAGGAGTCGATCAGTCCTCGGACTTGGCCTGCTCGATGCGCCAGCGGATGCCGGCCTCGATGAAGCCGTCGATGTCACCGTCGAAGACGGCGGAGGGGTTGCCGGTCTCGTGCTCGGTCCGCAGGTCCTTGACCATCTGGTAGGGGTTGAGGACGTACGAGCGCATCTGGTCGCCCCAGCTGGCCTTGACGTCGCCGGCCAGTTCCTTGCGCTCGGCGGCCTCCTCGGCCTTCTTCTGCAGGAGCAGTCGCGACTGCATGACGCGCAGCGCGGCGGCGCGGTTCTGGATCTGCGACTTCTCGTTCTGCATCGACACGACGATGCCCGTCGGGATGTGCGTCATGCGCACGGCGGAGTCGGTCGTGTTGACCGACTGGCCGCCGGGACCGGAGGAGCGGAAGACGTCGATCTTCAGCTCGTTGTCCGGGATCTCGATGGAGTCGGTGCCCTCGATGAGCGGGATGACCTCGACCGCGGCGAAGGAGGTCTGGCGCCGGCCCTGGTTGTCGAAGGGAGAGATGCGCACCAGACGGTGGGTCCCCCCTTCGACCGAGAGGTTGCCGTAGGCGTAGGGGACGTTGACTTCGAAGGTGGCCGACTTCAGGCCCGCCTCCTCGGCGTACGAGGTGTCCATGACCTTCGTCGGGTAGCCGTGGCGCTCGGCCCAGCGCAGGTACATGCGCATGAGCATCTCGGCGAAGTCGGCGGCGTCGACGCCACCGGCGCCGGCGCGGATCGTCACGACGGCCTCTCGCTCGTCGTACTCGCCGGACAGCAGAGTGCGCACCTCGAGCTGGCCGACCGCCTTGGCGACCTTGGCCAACTCACCCTCGGCCTCGGTGAGGGTGTCGGCGTCGCCCTCCTCGGTCCCGAGCTCGACGAGCGCCTCGAGGTCGTCGATGCGCGCGTCCATCGCATTGATCCGGTCGAGCTCTGCGTTCGCCCGGGAGAGCTTGGAGGTCACGACCTGGGCGGACTCGGGGTCGTCCCAGAGGTCGGGGGCGGCGGCCTGCTGCTCGAGCTCCGCGATCTGCGCCTCGAGGGCAGGGACGTCGGACACCTCCCGCACCGACCCCATGGTCGTGCGCAGGTGCTTGATCTCGGTCTCGAAGTCGACAGCCACGACAGGTCACCTTACGGCAGGAGCAGCCCGCTTCCCTACGTCGGCTGGGCGCTGCGGCTCTCCCGCGGGTCGCTGGCGATGAACTGGTTGATCCACCGCGCCCGGGGGTCGCGGTCGATGAGCAGGCTCTTGACGAGCAGGGTGCACGGGATCGCCAGGAGGGCACCCAGCGCACCGAAGACGTAGGCCCAGAAGACGAGGGAGAGGAAGGCGGTTGTCGCGTTGATGCCGACGGCGTCACCGGTGAACTTCGGCTGGAAGATCGACTGGATGACGAAGTTGACGACGCAGTAGATCGCGATGACCCAGATCATCGTCGACACCCCGCCCGACAGCAGCGCGATGAAGGCCGGTGGGATGAGGCCGAGGACGAAGCCGATGTTGGGGATGTAGTTGGTGACGAAGGCGAGCAGACCGAAGGTCATCGCCAACGGCACCCCCAGCCAGACGAGCGCGAAGTAGTCGATGACGGCGACGATGATGCCGAAGACGGTCGAGACGATCCAGTACTTGCGCACCCGGTAGCCGAAGTCGACGAGGGCGTCGGCGACGTCGGGCTTGTGCCGGTGGATGGCCGACAGGCGCCCCTTGAAGCCGCCGGCGTCCATGACGAGGAAGATCATCACCGTCAGCAGGAAGAGCATCGTCGTCGTCAGGCCGGTGATCGTGTTGGCGAGCGACGTCGCCAGGCCGGTGAGGTTGCGCAGGTCGAAGTTCGAGATCGCCTCGTCGATCTCTTGGGCCTCGATGCCCTGCTCGAGCAGCAGATCGCGTCCGTCGCGCACCAGCCCGGTGAAGGTGCTCGTGTACTCCGGCCTGGCCAGCTCGTTCGCGAAGCGGCTCGCCGCCAGGCCGATGGACGCTCCGAGGAAGGCGAGGATCCCGTAGAGCATGACGATGAGCAGCAGCCCGGAGATGATCGAGCCGAGGAAGCGGCGCAGGACCTTGTAGACCGGGTAGACGGCGATGATCAGGGTCATCGCGAGGAAGGTCGGCGCGATGATGCCCGACACCTCCCGCAGGCCGGAGATCGCCACGGCTCCGGCGGCCAGCCCGAGCAGGATCGTCAGGGTCGGCGACAGCGACACCCGCACCCGCGACTCCTCCTCGGGCGCCTCGTGCTCATGGGTCGGGTCGGGTGTGCGCGTCTCGGCGACGGGGATGGTCTCGGCGTCGTCGTCGGCCTCGTCGGCCGGACGCACCTCCCCGTCGGTGGTCTGGACGACCTCGTCCTCCCCATCCCGGTCGTTGAGGAGCTCGCTCTGAGAGTCCCCATCCCGGTCGCTGAGGAGCTCGCTCTGAGAGTCCCCATCCCGGTCGCTGAGGAGCTCGCTCTGCGAGCGTCTCGAAGCGACATCCGAAGGGGGGTCCGTCACCTCGTCCTGCTCCGGCTTCGGCTCCGCGTCGGGCTCCTCATGAACGGGCGCCTCGACGACGTCGGCCTCGACACCGTCCGGCTGCGCGTCCTCCCCCGACCGTTCCTGCTCCACGCGTGCATCCTCCTGGACGAGATGGTGCGGTCTGCCCGCCGGCTCATCGTGTCACCTCAAGGTGCGGCGTGGGGGCAGGCACCTCAGCCGTCGACGAGCTCCACGAGATGACCGTGGTCGAGGTACCACCGCACCGGGTGCTCCGCGACGATCATCGCCCCGCCGCCCGGCTGCCCGAACCACGCGACCGCCGTGCCCTCCCGGGCATCCGGCAACCCGTCGACCACGCGGTAGCGGTGGTACTCCGCCCCCACCATGTCCGGCGGCTGCGAGCGCATCGCGAAGGGAGTGCCCAGCGCGAACAGCTGCGACCCCGACTCATGGCCGACCCTGTCCAGGACATCGCCCGGCCCCACACCCGGCTCACCCGCAGTGCCCCGCTGCCGGGTCCGCTCGACGATCCCCTGGCCCGTGGCCTGCCCCCTCCGGGCAAGCTTCTCCGGGTCGGGGGCCCTCTCGATCGGACCCCGCCCCTGCACCAACCGCTGCAGCACGTCCACCGCCAGCCGAGGGTCCTCGAAGGAGTCGTAGTGCCGGAAGCGCCCCATCGTCATCCCACCCACATGGAATGCGCCCTCAGACACCACCACCGCCCAGCGCCCTTCGGGCGGGGCCTCGTCAGGTTCGCTCGGCGCCGGAATCGAGGACACAGCGACGTCGCCATAAAGACCGCGCTGCGACAGATGAGCCCGGAGATTTCGATCAAGGTGGGCATTGACCTTTCCCTGCACGAAGGACCGCAGGTCGGGGAAACGATGCCTCGCCGTCTGCTTCCCCCGGCTCCACCCCGTCACCTCGATCGAACCATCGCCCAGACGCTCCAGACGGGTAGTCCCATCCGTCTCCCGGACCTCAGGATCACCCAGCCACCCGATGTAATCCCAATCGCGTCCCACAGAGCGCAAGTACGCGTGCAGATCCTCAAGCGTTGCGACGTCACGTGGGTGCATCTAGCTCCTCCAGATATCCATTCTTCACGTACCACCGGATGTCATGCTCACCGAACTTGTACTGCATCGCACCACCGGGTTGCTCGAACCATGGCTGGATGCGGCCCTCTGTCACCGAGTCTGGCAGCGGCTTCACCACTCGGTATCGGTGGTACTCACGACCGACGTCACTCGGTGGGAGAGCACGCTGGTCGAAGGGTGTGCCCTGCGGGGCCGCGAAGTTCCCGTCCTCCGCTTGGCCCAACCGGTCGATGGTGTCGCCCACCTTGAGAGTGTTCGGGCGAGGTGGCTCGGCGAAACCGTCGTCATACGGTGCGCCGTTCTCCTTGCTGGGGTACCGCCAGTTCTTGGTCTCCGGGTCGTACCACTTGTCGTAGAACTCCTGCTTGTCCATACCGGCGAACCGGTCGAAGTCGGGATCGTAGGCACGCCCCTCGGGCCCGTCCGTCGGGATTGGGTCCTCCTTGACGTGATAGTCAGGGAGCTCGTCGAAGTCCACGTGCTGTCCCGGAGGAAGGGACTTCGACGGCGCGTCCGGGACCGCATCCGGCGTGACGTGCTTGCCGCGATAGCCGTCGTCACCCCACCTACCGACCTTCGACACCTGATCGAGGACTTCGTCGGTGGCCTTGGTGGCGGCTTTGCCAAGGAGCCCGGCAGCGGGGATGACGGTGGCAACTGCGCCGGCTTGGTCGAGCCCGGAGGCCTGGTCCCACCAGGCTTTGGGGTCGTCGAGCATGGCGCTGGTTTCGTTGACGGTGTCCTTGAGGAGGGAGAAGGGGACGCCGGGGCCGATCGGTCCCAGATTGGTTTTGGTGAAGGGCGCCATGAACAGGTCTGCGAACTCGAGGCCGTCGTTGGCTTTGTGGAGTGCCCAGCGCGTGTGCCTGAGCCCGGGCAGGTTCCTGAGGTGGTCCTTGTAGACGTCGTTGGCCCAGTCAGTGGACTGATCGGCGATGTGGAGGTACTTGTTGCGCCACTTCTCGGGCCACATCCAGGGAACGAATAGGCCTTCGAACCACGTCAGGTTCGTTCCCCTCCAGCGGTCATAGGACTCAAGGAGGAAGGGGCCGAGTAGTGGGGCGCCGGGGACGTTCGGCAAGGCGGCACCGGTGCGGATGCCGTGGCGGACGCCCTTCTTCCACCAGTCGATGGGGTTCCCGTCGGGCAGGTCGAGACCGGCGAAGGTCGTGCGGAGGTCGGGCCAGAAGGGACCAGGTCGGTCCAAGCCGCGGGAGTGTTCGAGCGGCCGGGGCAGGGACGGACGTGGCGGCGTGTTGGTGCCGTTGGAGGCGTTGTCCTGTTGGTCAGCCTGTTCGTGGAGTTGGCGGGCGAAGGTGGTGAGTCGATCGGCTGCGGTCGCGAGTTGTGGCGCGGCGGTCTGCCAGTCGCCGGCGAACTGCTCGGTGTCTGCTCCGAGCCAGGCGTCGAGAAGGGTCGTGAGCTGGGTGGTGCCGGTCTGCTCGAGGTCGTGGAGATCGCGGGCGGTCTGGGCGAGAGTATCGGCGAGGTGCCTCAAGCGTCGGGTGTCAGCGCCGTGGGTGAGCGAGGTGGACACTAGAAGGTCGGTTTCTTCGTGCGGGGTGTGCCGTTGATGACTTGGTTCTCGCCGATAGAGACGTCCGCGGTGTCGGTCATCGGGGCGTCGAACGTGCCGGATTGGCCTCCGCCGCGCCAGTCGATGACCCAGTGGGCGGTGGCCGTGACGGTGTAGTTGCCGGGCTTCTTGTACGTGTACAGGCAGGCGCCCGGGGGTGGCTGGTCGGCGTATTTCTCCTCGAACGGGACCCCCGGGGAGGGGCAGGTGATGGAGTCGAGGGTGCCTCGTTCGCCGAAGTCATAGGTCAGGGCCTTCACGCGTGCACTCAGGCGCACGGTCAGGCCTCGTTCGGACGCTGAGGTTGTCAGAGGGCCAGTGTGCTTGCTGGTGGGATCGTCGATCCACACCCAGGTGGGGAGGCCGACGATGCCCATGCCGTCGCGGGTGGGGGCCGAGGCGATGTTGGGGTGTTTGATGCCGAGGCGAGCGACGAGTCGCCGGGCGACCTGTTCGGGATCGACGGGCGCTGCAGGGCCCGCGGGTGGGTTGCGTGACCACGCGGCGTAGGAGCCTTGGTATCCATCAGCGCCGTGCGCGGAGACGCCGGGCTCGAGGGTGCAGGTGTATATCGCGCCTTCGGTGTTGCCCTTCCACGCGGGGTCGGACTTGGGTGGTTGGGGGTCGGCGAGCTGGACGCGGCAGTTCCATTCGTCGGACCACCAGCCGTCGGAGTTCTCGCAGGGCACCTCCTTGGAACCTTGGGAGCCGGTGGCGGTGCAGGTGCGTGGCGCAGCGGGGGTGGACGAGGCTGGCTGCGTCGAGTCGCCCTTGGGGTCGCCATCGGGAACGCCGCCCTCGGGCGGGCGCGGGTCATCGCTGTCGGCGGGGTCACGGGTGTCGTCGGCGCTGGCGACGCACTCGTTGGCAACGCTGTCGAGAAAGGTGCCTTCGGGGCAGTCCTTGGTGAGAGGAGCTGCGGTGACGCTACCGGTCGCGTGGAAGCTGGCGAGCAGCGGGAGGGCGGCTAGCAGTCCGCTCGCTCGTTGGATTCCTCGCTGACGTACCACTTGTCCCCCCACTGCTGCACGGTGTACTCGCTTGGCTGGTGCGCTTGCCTTCGCCGGTGCGCTTCCCCTTGGCGTCCTTGACGACGAACTTGCTCGCGTCGACGCATACATCGACCTCGACGGTGGCGCGGTCCTCGCCAGGCACGGACTGGGAGGTGACGTCCCGGTAGGACATCTCGCCCTTGCCGGTCATCCCGTTGCCACGCGCCGCCTGCATCCGTTGCTTCACCTGCAGGCTGGCCGGGTCCATCGCCACGGCGTCGATGTCGTTGAGAGATTTCTGCGGGTTGGCCCACAAGTCTCTGGTGACCTTCTGGTACCTGCTGACCGCTTGTTCGGCCGCGATGAGGTCAGGGTCTTTGGCCGGTGTCGAGGTCTGGGCGGAGCTCGGGGTGCGTTCGGGCTCGACTGTTTCGCTTGGGTCGGGGTCATTGCCGCAACCGGCAAGGACGAGTGCCGCGGCAGCCCAGACTGCGCATGTTCGCGTCTTCACGCGGTGTTTCTCCCGTTGTCGATGGTCAGGTCGCGGGCTCCAGAGCAACACATTTCGTCCAGCACCGCATCTTGAGCGCTGGGAGCCAGGTTCGCGGGGTGATCGTCAGCGCCGTCGCCCTCGGCCCGGGCCGAGGGCGGCGCAACAGGCTCACCATTCTGGGAGCTCGTCCGCCGCCAGAGCCACGGCTCGACCGACATCTCCGAGAGTCGCTTGCTGCGGCACGTGCCGCGCGGACTGGTGGGCGGGAACATCCCATGCTCCCGTGTCCCCGCAGATCGCCTGTGGGTAGATGGTCAAACCATGCCCGACCGCCTCGACGAGGACCTGACGCTCGCCCCCAACGCGTTCGGCCTCGTCTGGCTGTGGGCGGCGCCCCGTGGCCAGGGCCAGGACCTCCACGACGACTCGCCCCAGCTCGTCCGCCGCAGCATCCCGCCGGACGCACTCGACGGTCGAGGACGCCTTCCCGGACTGGCCACCGCCACCAGCGTCGATTCGCGCTGTGGCCATCCACGATTCACCGGCACGACGGACGGTCACAGCTCCACTTGTGGGCAGTGCCAGAGGACTGTGCATTTCTGTGCGCCACGAGCCCGCCGGACGAAGAACGCTCGCACTGGCTTCCGCCGCGAGGTCTGCACACTCCCGGACACTCGCGCCAACAATGGCGGCGTCTGTGCCCTCGTTGAGTTCCACCGTCGCGAGATCCCCGCCGAAGCCCCCACCTGCGCCTTCGGAGACCATTGGCTCCAGCAGCAATCGGCCGCCGCGACGAGTCACGCTGACAAGCACCGTCTCCGTCGACAGCACGGCGTCGGACGGCAGACCCAATCTGGCGGCAACGTACGACCGTCCGGGCTCGCCCTTCGCGCTCAGCCTGGGGTCCAAGACGCCGGACTCGCCCAGGAGCTGCAACACCGCACGCCCCATGGCCGCGTCCGACGGCGCCGACAAGATTTCCGAGATGGAGGTGTCGGTCGACCCCGGATGGGAGGCGAAGAAGGTGTCGACACCGACGTAGTGCTCCACACCGTGCCGGTAGACGCTCACTCGCTGTTTCATGGCCTTCCTTGACCGCCACCTAGGTTCCCGTAGGGCATTCCCGAGACGGGCAATCCCTGACCGCCCCGGCTACCCGGGTGTCACTCCTGCCCTGGCCCGGGACTCGACGGTCACCGTCACCGACCCACCCAGCTCCTGCAGCAGGCCACCGATGAGCGGGAGGTCGGCCTCGCCGGTCAGCCGGACCACAGCCGTCCGCCCATCTGGGCTACCTGTCCCGTCGGCCACCTGCCAGCTCTCGAGACCGTGCGGCAGCGGCCGGCTCGCGAGGTGCTCGGCGGCGCTCTCCTGCACGGTCGCGTCGTCGAGGGGCAGGTCGGAGTCGAGGCCACGCTCGTAGACGAGCTCGGCGCTGTCGTCGGTCGCCCCGAGCGCGGCGGAGTCGGCCGCGTCGAGCAGACGCATCCGGGAGATGTGGACCGAGGTGACGGCCAGCGCCCCGATGATCAGGGTGAGGGCGATGACGGTCAGCCCCATGATCAGCAGGCTCAGCTGCCCGCTGTCGTCACGAGCCCGGGAGCGAAGGGAGGTCATCGCGCCTCGTACCTGGGCACGGGCGCGGTCTGCGTCGCCGAGACCGGGATCTCGAGCGGGACGACCTCGCGGAAGAAGGCGGGCACGAGCGGCATCGGCACCTGCACCCGGGCACGCGAGGTCACCGACTCCCCCGGGGTCAGGCACGGGGTCGCCGCGCAGTCGACGGCGATCGTCCCCTGCCCCGGGAAGCCCTGGTCCTCGAAGGCGATGTCGGCCGCAGCCCGGGACCGGGCCGTCGCCGAGGCGTCGTCCTCGGCGGTGACGAACGCCCTCGCCGACTCGCGAGCGGCCTGGGTCACGGCGTAGGAGCCGGCCTGCACGCGGGCGAGGCACATGACGAGGTAGATCAGGGGGACGAGGAGCAGGATCGCCAGCCAGACGAACTCGATGACGGCCGTACCCCCTTCGTCCGCCAAGCGGTCTCGCACACCGAGCCGGTCCACCGTGGCTCCCCCGACGCTCACTGGCTCTCCTCGAAGGCCCGCCCGGTCACCTCGAGCTGCTCGCCGGGACCGAAGGGCCCCACGACGGGCAGCGGCGCCGTGACGTCGACGACGACGACCTCGACTCCGGCGTCGGTGCGGTCGACCCGCGCGGTGACGTCCTGCGCGAAGCGCCCGGACAGGCTCCGACCGATGAGGTCACGTGCTCGGCCGGCCCCCTCCTGCGGCGTCGAGCCCTCACGGGCGCCGTAGCGAGCGCCCTCCGAGGCACAGGAGATGAGCGTGTTGCGCACGTGGAGGGTCAGCCCGAGCTGGAAGACACCGAGGAAGACGAAGAGCAGCAGCACGGAGGTCAGCGTGAAGTCGACGACGGCCGATCCCCGGTCGTCGTGCAGCCTCGCGGCTGGGATCAATTGTGGACCTGGTCGGGGCCGGTGACCCCATCCATCGCACGCTCGAACATCCCCTTGAGCTGCTCCCCCGCGATCGCCCAGATGCCGGTGACGAGGGCGGCCGTCATCAGGGTGATGAGGACCCACCCGGGCACGTCGCCCGTCTCGTCGTCGAGCCGGGCGGTGGCCCGACGCACGGCGTCGGTGAGGTGGATGTGTGCCTTGACGAGCTGGTCGCTCATGTGTGTCTCCTTCGTGGCGTGCTGGTTGGTCACATCTGGAACTGGAAGAACCCGAGGCCCGGGAAGAGGGCGAAGAGGATGGTGACGGGCAGCACGCCGAAGACGACCGGGACCATCATCGCGATCTCCTTCTTGCCACCCGCCTCCATGATCAGGCGGCGTCCCTCCTCGCGGACGTCCTGCGCCTGGGCGCGCAGGACCTCCGCGAGCGGGGTGCCCCGCTCGACCGCGACGACGATGCCGTCGACGAAGCGCGCGAGCGAGGCAAGACCGGTGCGGTCGGCGAGCCCTTGCAGCGCCGCCGGGAGGCTGGCTCCCGCGCGAGCGTCGGCGAGGCAGCGACCGAGCTCGTCCGACAGCTCGCCGTCGGACAGGCGGACGACCCGCTCGAGGGCACCGGCAGCACCTTCGCCGGCACCCACCGCGAGTGCGAGCAGCTCTGCGACGGTGGGGAACTCGGCGAGCATGCGCGCCTCGCGCCGATCGGCCTCGTGGCTGAGCAGGGTGTCGCGGACGACGACGCCGATGGCGAAGCCGAGCAGGACGAGCACGAGCAGGAAGAGCGGCGAACGCCCCTGCCCCGTCACGTAGACGACACCCAGGACCCCGCCGAGCACCGCGCCGACGAAGCCGTAGACGACCTGCTCGGCGCGGAAGTGGTCGGTGTCGGGAACGCGTCCGGCGCGCAGCAGCCGGCGGCGCACCGACGCCGTCCCGCCGAGGACCCGCTCGACGCGCTGGGCCAGGTCGGTGACGACCGGCCGCAGGACGGCCGGGATGACGGCCGTCAGGGAGACGTCGTCAACCGCGAGCAACCGCGAAGGGCGTGGTGTGTCCCGCAGGTAGGGAGCCAACCGGTCGTCAAGAGTCGCCCGACGGTGCCGCGGCAGCCCCTGGTGGACCAGGACGAGCCCGAGGGCGAGCACGAGACCGAGCAGCGCCCCGCTGCGGGCCAGGCCGATGTCGTGGAGGAGGTCGGTCATCGCAGCACCCGCTCCTCCTCCGGCAGGCGCCCGATGCGCACCATGACCCGGTAGGCGACGACGGTGGCGACGGCACCGCCGGCGAGGACGAGCACCCCGGTCGCCGTGTTGTAGGCCTGCACGGACTCGGGGCGGGTCGAGAGCATCGCGAGGACGAGCCACGGAGCGGCGACGGCCAGCCGGGCGGCGTTGACCGTCCACGACTGGCGGGTCTCGAGCTCGGCGCGGGTGCGCGCGTCCTCGCGCAGGAAGGTCGACAGGGTCCGCAGCAGCGAGCCGAGGTCGGACCCGCCGACCTCACGGGCGATGCGCAGGGACTCGACGAGCCGGTCCCCCACCGGGTCGGCCAGTCGCGTCTTGAGCCGGTCGAGGCAGTCGTTGAAGCGGCCCGTCGTGCGGTAGTCGCTCGCGAAGTCGGCGAAGGCAGGGCGCAGCTCCTCGGGTCCGCGGACGGACAGCTGGGCGAGCGCCTCGGGCAGGGCGAGCCCGGCCCGCACCGCGGAGGTGACGTTGTCGACCGCGTCGGGCCACAGGTCGCGCAGGTGCGCCCGTCGCGAGCGCGCCCGCACCCGCACGACGGCGACCGGCACCCACCCGGCCATGACGGCGAAGCAGAGGGCGATGGCCGGTACCCCGGTGAGCGCGGTGACGGTCAGGAAAATCAGCAGGAAGGCGATGCCGCACGCGGACAGGAGCAGCCGGGGGCCGATGCCGCGGTAGCCGGCCTGAGCGAGGTCGTCCCCGAGCCGACGCATGACGCGGCTCTCCCGATGGACCCGTTCGCGCTCCTCCCGCGGCCACGCGGACCACCAGATGAGGAAGAGACCGGCGCCGAGGAGGGCACCGAGCAGGACACCGGTCATGCCGTGCCTCCGGCGAGGATCGCGGCCACGTCGTAGCCAGCGCGCTGGAAGCGATCGCGGTGCGGCGGGTAGCCGTCGGCCCGCACGAGCTTGTCGTCGCGGGTGGTGAAGATGTCGCTGATCTCGACGACGTCGTTCTCGATCCGGCCCGGCAGGGCGACGATCTCGCGCACCCGACGCACGCCATCGGACTCGAGGGCGGCGTGCACGACGAGGTCGATGGAGCCGGCAACGGTCGGCACGACGAAGCGCGAGCCGACGTTCTCCCCCGCCAGCAGCGGCAGGGTGCACATCTTCGTCACCGCCTCGCGGGCGGAGTTGGCGTGGATGGTGCACATGCCCGGCAGACCCGAGTTGAGCGCGATGAGCAGGTCGAGGCTCTCGGCCTGACGCACCTCGCCGACGATGATCCGCGAGGGCCGCATGCGCAGCGCCTCCTTGACCAGGCGGCGCAGCGGCACCTCGCCCAGACCCTCGAGGTTGGACTGGCGACACTGCATCGACACGACGTCACGCAGCGGGATCTTCAGCTCGAAGACCTCCTCGCACGTGACGACGCGCTCCCGCGGCGGGATCGCCGCGGACAGGCAGTTGAGGAGCGTGGTCTTGCCCGCCTGTGTTCCTCCCGCGACCAGGACGTTGAGCCCCGAGGCCACGGCGGCCTGCAAGAAGGTCGCCGCCTCCTTGGTCAGCGTGCCCAGCCGCACGAGGTCGTCGAGGTGGTCGGCCTTGACGACGAACTTGCGGATGTTGACGACCCAGTGCTCCCGGGTGATGTCGGGGATGACGACGTGCAGCCGCGAGCCGTCGGGCAGCGTTGCGTCGACGAAGGGAGAGGACAGGTCGATCCGTCGCCCCGAGGACTTGAGCATCTTCTCCACGAGGTCGCGGACCTCGTCGGAGGTCAGCACCGTCGAGGTCAGCTCGGCAACACCGTTGCGCGCGACGAAGACCTGGCTCGGGCTGTTGATCCAGATCTCCTCGACCTGGGGGTCGTCGAAGTAGCGCTGGAGCGGCCCGAAGCCGGCGACCGTGTCGAGCACGGACTTGACCGCGTCCTCGAGGTTGCCGAGCATCGGCAGCCCACCGAGGGTGCTGCGCTCGTCGTAGTCGGAGACGGCGGCGCGCACGAGGTCGGCGACCTCGGCCGTCTCGCGGATCGGGTCGAGGCCGGATCGGCGGATGAGCTCGCGGACCTCGGTCTCGACCGTCTTGACAGCATCCATCGGCTGATCCCCCCTTCGTCGTGTGGCGTCGTGCTCGTGGACCTCCTCGGTCCACTGGGCCACGACGGTACTGAATTGCGCGCGATCCGCATCTCGAGAATCCACAGGCCCGCCCGCACCGCTTGCTGAACGGTGTTCAGAAATCGTTCGGAACCGTGCCATGATCGGCGCCGAACCCCGACCGAGAGGCCCACCGTGTCCACCCAGCGCTCCACCGGCCGTGACCTGGCGCAGGTCGCCGTCTTCGCCGGCATCATCGCCGTCCTCGGCCTGATCCCGGCCATCGCCCCCTTCGGCAATGCCGTCCCGATCACCGCGCAGTCGCTGGGCATCATGCTCGCCGGCGCGATCCTCGGCGCCCGACGCGGCGCCCTGGCCGTCCTCGTCCTGCTCGCCCTCGTCGCCCTCGGCCTGCCGCTGCTCGCCGGCGGCCGCGGCGGACTGGCGGTCTTCGCCGGCCCGAGCGTCGGCTACCTGATCGGCTGGCCGATCGCGGCCTGGGCGGTCGGCGCGATGACCCAGGCGATGGGCACCCCCTATCGCACCGCCGTCGGCATCGGGATCAACGTCCTCGGCGGCGTCCTCCTGCTCAACCTCCTCGGCGTGATCGGCATGATCCTGCGCGCCGATCTGTCCGTGAGCGCGGCGCTCGTGGCCGCCGCCCCCTTCCTCCCGGGTGACCTCGCCAAGGCCGTCATCGCCGCCGTCGTCGCGAAGGGGGTGCACGCGGCCTACCCGGGTCTGATCCGCGCCCGACGCACGGCCCGAGAGGATGCCCTCGTCTGAGGTCCACGTCCTGGCGGCGGCGGACCCGGTCGCGGCCTTCGTCGAGGCCGACCGGCAGGGGCGGCTCGTCGCGCTGCCGACCTCCGGCACCTCCGGTCGCCCGCGGACCGTCGTGCGGACGACGGCGTCGTGGACCGACTCCTTCGCCGCGGTCGCCGAGCTCACCGGCACCACCGCCGCGAGCCGGGTGTGGGTGCCCGGCCCGGTCACCGCGACGATGAACCTCTTCGCCACCGTCCACGCCCGCTGGGCCGACGCGCACCTGGCCCCGAGCCTCGCCGAAGCGACCCATGCGCACCTGACGCCGACCTCCCTTCGTCGGCTGCTGGCGGACGGGGCCGACCTCGACGGTCGCACCCTCGTCGTCGCCGGCGACCGCGTCGACGAGGCGACCGCCGCCGCGGTGACGGCCGCGGGTGGGCGGCTGCACCACTACTACGGTGCGGCGGAGCTGTCCTTCGTCGCGTGGGGCGAGCACGCGGGCGACCTGCGGCCCTTCCCCGGCGTCGACGTGCAGGCGCGCGACGGCGAGCTGTGGGTCCGCTCCCCCTATGTCAGCGCCGGCTACCTCGAGCCGAGCCACCAGCTGCGGGGCGAAGGGGGCTGGGTCACCGTCGGCGACCGCGGCGAGGTCGTCGACGGGCGCGTCGTCGTCCACGGACGCGCTGGCGGGATCACGACGGCCGGCGCGACCGTGCGGGTCGCCGACATCGAGGGCGTGCTGCGTCCCCTCGCGCACGGTGACGTGGTCGTCGTCGGGCTGCCCCACCCCGACCTCGGTGAGGTCGTCGCCGCCGCCGTGACCGATGCTGGTGACGTGCAGCGCCTCACCTCCCTCGCCCGCGAGCACCTCGCGCCCGCCCAGCGGCCCCGCCGCTGGCTGCACCTCGACCCGCTCCCCCGCACCCGGCACGACAAGGTCGACCGCGACGCCGTCCGCGAGGCCCTGGAGGCGACCCGATGAGCTCTCCCGTGATCGTCGCCGCGGCCCGCTCAGCCATCGGCACCGCCGGGCGCTCGCTCGCCGGGGTCACCGCCGACCAGCTCGCCGGACCCGTCCTCGCCGCGACCCTCGCCCGCTCCGGCCTGGCACCGGATGACGTCAGCGACGTCGTGCTCGGCAACTGCATGGGCCCCGGTGGTGACGTGGCCCGCTCCGCGTCACTGGCGGCCGGGCTGCCCGTCACCGTCCCTGCGCTCACCGTCGACCGGCAGTGCGCGAGCGGCCTGGCCGCGATCGACGTCGCCGCCTCGCTCGTGCGCGGCGGGACGCGCGCGGTGCTCGCCGGCGGCGTGGAGTCGGTGAGCACGGCCCCGTGGCGGCACTGGCCGCCCGTCGACGGTGCCGACCCGGTGCGCTACGAGCGGGCTCCCTTCGCGCCGGCAGGGTGGGACGACCCCGAGATGGGCGTGGCCAACGACCTGCTCGCGCAGGAGGCCGGCGTCACCCGCGAGCGCCAGGACGAGTACGCGGCCCGGTCGCACGCGCGGGCGGTGGCCGCCCGGGATGCGGGGGCCTTCGACGCGGAGGTCGTCGCCGTCGCCGGCGTGACCCGCGACGACCGGCCCAGGGCGACGCTCACGGTCGACAAGCTGGCGCGGCTGCGGCCGGCCTTCCGCGACGAAGGGAGCGTGACCGCCGGCAACTCCTGCGGCATCAGCGACGGCGCCGCCGCCGTCGCGGTCGTCGACGCGGCGACCCACGAACGACTGGGCGTGCCCGGGCTGCGCATCCTCGCCACGGCGACGGCCGGCGTCGAGCCGAACCGCCCCGGCCGCGGGCTCGTCCCCGCGACGCGGGCAGCCCTGCAGCGCAGCGGGATCGGTCTCGACGACCTCGACACCATCGAGATCAACGAAGCCTTCGCCGGCCAGGTCCTCGCGTGCTGCGACGAGCTGGGCGTCGACCCCCTTCGCGTGTGTGCGCAGGGTGGAGCGCTGGCGCTGGGCCACCCGTGGGGCGCCTCCGGGGCCGTGCTCGTCGTGCGGCTCTTCCACCAGCTCGGCCCCGGCGAACTCGGCCTCGCGGCGATCGCCGCCGGCGGCGGGCAGGGAGTGGCGATGGTGGTGCAGGCATGCTGATCGACGTGCGCGACGTGACGCACGGCTTCGACGGGGGCGCGCCGGTGCTGCGCGACGTGACCGTGCGGCTGACCGAGCAACGGGTCGGGGTGATCGGGGCCAACGGGTCGGGCAAGTCGACCTTCGCGCGGATGCTCAACGGGCTCGTCGTGCCCGAGCAGGGCACGGTGACGCTCGACGGTCTCGACACCGCGCGGCAGGGCAAGGAGGTGCGGCGGCGGGTCGGCTTCTGCTTCACCGACCCCGACGCGCAGATCGTCATGCCGACCGTTGCCGAGGACGTCGCCTTCAGCCTCCGACGAAGGGGGCTGACCCGCACAGAGGTCGACGCCCGGGTCGAGGCGGCCCTGGCCGCCCACGGCCTCGCCGGTCGCGGCGACCACCCGGCGCACCTGCTGAGCGGCGGGCAGAAGCAGCTGCTCGCCCTGGCGGCCGTGCTCGTCACCGAGCCCGACCTGCTCGTCATGGACGAGCCGACGACGCTGCTCGATATCCGCAACGCGCGCCGGGTGGCCGAGGTCGTGCGGGGCCTGCCCCAGCAGGTCGTCCTCGTGACCCACCACCTCGACCTGCTCGCGGACTTCGACCGGGTGCTCGTCTTCGACCGCAGCTGGCTCGTGCACGACGGCACGCCCGCCGACGCGATCGCCCACTACCTGCGGCTCATGGACGACGACCGGTGATCGGGCTCTACCGCGAGGGCGACTCTCTCCTGCACCGGCTGCCCGCCGGGGCGAAGCTGCTCGCGCTCCTGCTCGTGGGTGTGGCCTCCCCCTTCGTCCGCTCGCCGTTGGTCACGGTGTGCGCGCTGCTCGTCGTGCTGGCCGGCTACGCCGTGGCCCGGATGCCGGTGCGGGTGCTGCTGCAGATGCTGCGACCGCTGCTGCTCGTCATGGTGCCGTTGGCGATCTTCCAGACGGTCGTGGCGGGGTGGCAGCGAGCCGTCGTCATCGTCGGGGTGCTCGTCGCGCTCGTGCTGCTCGCCAACCTCGTGACGCTGACGACGCGCACGAGCGAGCTCATCGACGTCGTCGTGCGGGCGAGCGGCCCGCTGCGGCGGGTCGGGGTCAACCCCGAGCGGGTGGGCCTGATGCTGCAGCTGGCGATCCGCGCCGTGCCGCAGGTCATCGACCTCGGGCGGCGGGTGCGCGAGGCGCAGCACGCGCGGGGCCTGGCCGCCAGCCCACGCGCCTTCGCCGTGCCGCTCATCGTCGGCGCGTTGCGGCGGGCGGATGCGATGGGTGATGCGCTGGCCGCGCGGGGTCTCGACGACTGAGCCTGTGGACAACTCTCGGCGCCGCTGACCCGGATCGACCTACGGTGCCGTCATGCAGCTGCGGATGACGATCATCGACACCGGCAGCGGGGGGCCCGAGACGATCGACGTGCGCGCCGAGGCGCACCACACGCTCGGCGACCTGCTCGCCGCGACCGGGCACGCCGCCGCGACCGCCACCGTCCGCGGCGAGACCCTCACCCCGGACGCTCCCCTCGGACTGCCGCCGCTGCTCGACGGGGCCGAGCTCATCGTCGGCGCCACGGATCCCGCTGTGGGAGAGGCGAGCCGGGCCCCCCTTCGCCTGGTGTCGGTGAGCGGACCCGACGCCGGACGCACCCTGGAGCTCACGCCCGGGCGGCACACCATCGGCCGGGGCGATGCCGCGACGATTCTGGTCGCCGACGACGCGCTCTCCCGGGAGCACGTCGAGCTGACCGTCGACCGCGACGGCGTCCACGTCCGCGACCTCGGCACGACCAACGGCACCACCGTCGACGACGCACCCCTGCCCACCGACGGCGCCCGCGTCCGCTCCGGCAGCCGGGTGGTCGCGGGGCACACGACCTTCGCCGTCGAGGCCCACCGCCCCCGCCCCGCCAGACGCACCCCGAGCGGCGATGGGACGCTCTCGGTCAACCCCACACCCCACCTGCCCCAGCCGACGGCACCCGCGACCATCCGAGTCCCGCCCGAGCCGACCGCCGGTGCGCGCCGCCGCATCCCGTGGCTCATGGTGCTGCTGCCGCTGCCCTTCGCCGGGCTGCTGGCGGTCTTCTTCGGGCCGCGGATGCTGCTCTTCGGCCTGCTCTCACCGCTGCTCGTCCTCGGCTCCACCCTGTCCGACCGCACGACCTCGCGACGCGAGCACCGCGAGGCCCACGCCCAGTGGGTCCGCGACCGGGCCGACACGGGTGAGCGCCTCGCCGCAGCCCTGCGCGCCGAACGACGCCATCGCCTGCGGTCGGCACCCGACGCGTCGGCGCTGCTCGACGCGGCCCGCGGGGACTCGGCACGCCTGTGGGAGAGGCGCCCCCAGCACGACGAGCACCTGTGCCTGCGGCTCGGCCTCGGCGCCCTGCCCGCGACGATCGAGGTCGAGCACCGCGCCGGTGCCCGCGAGCACCCCGTGCTCGACAACGCGCCCCTGTGCGTCGACCTCGCCGAGGTCGGCGTGCTCGGCATCGCCGGCCCGCGGGCCACCCGGGACCGGCTTGCCCGGCACCTGCTCGGCCAGCTCAGCACGCTCCACTCGCACCACGACGTGCAGGTGAGCGTCGTCGGGGACGACGACGGGTGGTGGTCCCCCTTCGCCGGGCTGGTCCACCTGCGGGCCCACGACGACGTGCCCGGGTCGGCACGCGTCGCCACCGGCCGCGAGTCCGGGGCCGCGCTGCTCGCCGGCCTGGCCCACGTCGCCGCCGAACGTGCCGCCACCGCACCCGAGCGCCGTCGCGAGGGCGACCCGGTGCCCGTGGCCCACGTCGTCGTGGTCGACGGTGTCGGTGACCGGCGCACCGACCCCGGCCTGCGCACGATCATGAGCGAAGGGGGTCCCGCCCGCGTCCTCGTCATCGCCCTCGCCGACACCCTCGACCAGCTGCCGCACGAGGCCCGCGCTGTCGCCGCCCTGGACGGCGACCGGGTGCGGCTCCTCGTCGCCGGCCAGGAGGCGGCGAGCGGTGTCGTCGACGGCACCGGTGATGCGTGGGCACGGCGCCTCGCCGCGGCCCTGACCCCGCTGCGCGACGCCACCCCCGACGCGCAGGGCGGGGCGCTGCCCGGCGGCGCACGGCTCGTCGACCTGCTCGACCTCTCCCCCGACGACGCGGATGCGATTCGAGACAGGTGGCACGGACCCTTCGAGACGGCCGCGGGCGGCCTCCTCAGGGAACGAAGTGTGGATCTCGAGGTCACCGTCGGGGCGGCGGGCGACGGGGACTTCCGCATCGACCTGCGGCGCGACGGGCCGCACGCGCTCGTCGCGGGCACGACCGGATCGGGCAAGTCCGAGTTCCTCCAGAGCTGGGTCGCCTCCCTCGCGGCGCACCTGTCGCCGCAGGAGATGACCTTCGTCCTCGTCGACTACAAGGGCGGGGCGGCCTTCGCCGAGTGCGCGCGGCTGCCGCACACGGTCGGCATGCTCACCGACCTCGACCCGGCCGCGGCCGAACGCGCCCTGACCAGCCTCGACGCCGAGCTGACCCGCCGCGAGCACGTCCTCGCCGCGTCGGGGGCCAAGGACATCGACGACCACCGGGGCGACCCGCTGCCCCGGCTGATGATCGTCATCGACGAGTTCCGCATGCTCGCCGAGGAGCAGCCCGACGTCATGGCCCACCTCATGCGCATCGCTGCCGTCGGCCGCTCGCTCGGCGTGCACCTCGTGCTCGCCACCCAGCGCCCCGGCGGCATCGTCTCCGCGGACATCAAGGCCAACGTCAACCTGCGCATCGCGCTGCGCGTGCGCGACCGCGCCGACAGCGACGACGTCATCGGTTGCCCCGACGCGGCCGAGATCCCCGAGACGGCCCCCGGCCGGGCCCTCGCGAGCACCGGCGGTGGTCCGCCGCGCGCCTTCCAGACCGGCCGGGTCGCCGGGCACGCCGCCGGTGTCGGCGGTGCGCTGCTCGTGCGCCGCCCCGGCGAGGCCTGGCCTACGCCGCCCGTCGTCGACGACCTCGGGCCGACCGACCTGCAGCGTCTCGTGCGCACGATGACCCGGGTGGCGCAGTCGCTGGCCATCCCGGCACCCCACCGACCCTGGCTGCCGCCGCTGCCGGAGAGCATCGAGGCGGCGCGGCTGCCCGACGACGAGGTGACGGGGGCTCCCTTCGGCCTCGTGGACCTGCCCGCGGAGCAGCGCCAGTCGCCGCTGACGTGGTGCACGACCGATGCTCACTGGATGCTCGTCGGTGGTCCCGGTTCCGGTCGGACCACGGCCCTCGCCTCGCTCGTCACCGCTGCCACGCAACGGTGGTCGGCGGACCGGCTGCAGGTGCAGGTCGTCGGTGACGGGTCCGCGCGGCTGACCGGGCTGTCCGCCTTGCCGCACGTCGGGAGCATCGTCGACGGGGAGGAGGCGACAGTCGTGGGCCGCTTCCTCGAGCGCCTCGAGTCCGACCTCTCGGCGCGGCGAGCAGCGTTGCGGGCCAGCGGTCACCCGACCCTCGACGCGTGGTGGGCAACCCACGAGCGCGAGGGGGGTCCGCCTCCCCCGCCGCACCTGCTCCTGGCGATCGACGGCTGGGGTCGGGTGACGCGACCGCGCGGCTCGCTCGACCTCGGCGAGAGGGCCGAGACCCTCGAGACGCTCATGCGCGACGGCGTCGCCCTCGGACTGCGCGTCGTCGTGGCCGGTGGCCGCGAGCTGCTGTCCGGCCGGGTTTCGTCCCTCGTCGGCACCCGCCTCGTGCTGCACCTCAGCGACCGCGGCGATGCCGCCGTCGCCGGGCTGGCCCGGACCGAGGTGCCCGACCGGCTCGTGCCCGGTCGGGCGCGGCTGCAGCCGGGCGGCTCACTCGTCCAGGTGGCGTTGCCGGGCTTGGCCCCCTCTGGAGGGGGGGAGTCTGCGCATGGACCCTGGGTTGTCGAGGACCTGCCCGAGTCGGTCTCGGCCGCGCTGCTGCCCGGGGCGACCCGCGACCACCTCCCGCTCGGGCTCGGCGGCTCCGGTCGGGAGCCTGTGGTCTGGCAGGCGGACGGGGCCCGGCGCTTCCTCGTCTGCGGACCGCCACGGAGCGGGCGGTCGACGACGCTCGCACTGCTGGCCCGGCAGGTGGGCGCGACGGGGCAACCGCTCGTCGTCGTCGGCTCGGGTGAGGTCGCGGCGGGTCTCGACGTTCCCGTGATCGGGCCGGATGATCGGGACGGACTCATCGCCCTTCGTCAGCAGCACCCCGACCTGGCGGTCATCGCCGACGACCTCGACCGGCTCGATGGCACCCCCGTCGCGGACGTGCTCAGGGAGATCCTGCGCCGGCTCGACGCCGACCGCGGGCTCGTCATCGGCGCGACGGCCACCCAGACGGCCGTCGGCCAGGTGCGCGGGCTGGTGTCCGACCTCGCACGCACCCGCACCGGCCTGCTGCTCCAGCCGACGGCCCGCTCCGACGGTGACGCCCTCGGCCTGCGGGTCCCGCCGCTGCCGCGGGTGGCCGGTCGGGGCTACCTCGTCGTCGACGGGGCGGCCGAGGAGCTGCAGGTCGCGCTGCCGCGGGTCGAGGTAACAGCGACCGGATAGACGGTCGGGGATACCTCGACCCACTCAGCCGGGGGCCGGCGCGATCACCCCAGCCGCGGCGTGCGCGGGGGCTCGGTGCGCCGCTGACCCGTTGCCTCGAAGGCCGCCGCGATCGTCAGCAGGCGGTTGTCGTCCCAGCCGCGACCGGCGAAGGTCAGCCCGATCGGCATGCCGATGTCGCTCATCGTGCCCATCGGCACGGTGACCGTCGGGATCCCGAGGTGACGGGGCACGAGGTTGCCGTTGGCCACCCACACGCCATTGCGCCACGCGAGGTCTGCCGACTCCTCACGCACGTCCGCGTCGGCCGGCCCGACGTCGGCGACCGCCGGGAAGATCACCGCGTCGAGCCCGAGCTCGTCCATCCACTCCTCGAGGTCGACCCGGCGGGTCTCCTCGAGGCCGCGCAGACCCCCTTCGAGCAGGGGCAGGTTCGTGACCTCCTCGACGACGCCGACCTCGCGCGCCCGGGTGACATAGTCGGCAAGGTCGAAGTCGAGCTCGCCGTACCGGTCGGGCAGCGCACCCGCCGGGTGCGGGAAGATCCGCGGGCCGTCGACGTCGGCGAGCCGGTGCAGCGCGGGGTCGCCGTTGGCCCGCAGGAAGGTCTCCCACCCCCACATCGACTGCTCCCAGATCTCCTCCTCGAGATAGCCCTCCGGGAGCAGCCCGCGCGTCGCGATCGTCGGCGCACCGGCACGGTCACCGTCGTAGTAGGACACGACGGGGAAGTCGGTCTCGACGACCTCCGCCCCCGCCGCCTCGAGGTCCGCTCGCGCCGCCGCGAAGAGCGCCATGGAGCTCGGCCGCGGCACGATCCGCTCGCCGATCGGCCCGCCGAAACCGACGCCCGTGCCCGCCTCCTCGTCGGTGCCGAGGTACATCCGCGGCACGCCGAGCCGCAGCCCGCGCAGCGGTGCCGCGCCGTCCGCGGCGAGCGCCGGGTAGGACCCCGGCCGCACCTGCGAGGCCGCGGGCACCTCGATCCACGGCTGGGTGCGCCACAGGTCACCCGTGGTGTCCGGGTCGTCGGCGACGACGACGTCGAGCACCTCGAGCAGGTCGGCCATCGTCCGCGCGTGCGGCACGACGACGTCCATCGACGGCACGAGCGGCCAGTTGCCCCGCACCGAGATCACGCCCCGCGAGGGCGTGTAGGCACACAGCGCGTTGTTGCTCGCCGGTGCCCGCCCGGAGGACCAGGTTTCCTCCCCCAGGCCGAAGGCCGCGAAGCTCGCCGCCGTCGCCGTGCCCGAGCCGTTGGAGCTGCCGGAGCCGAAGGCCGCGGTGAGGAAGTCGCCGTTGTAGGGGCTCTCGGCCCGGCCGTAGACCCCACGCTGCATGCCGCCGTTGGCCATCGGCGGCATGTTGGTCAGGCCGATGAGCACCGCACCGGCGCCGCGCAGCCGCTCGATGGTGAAGGCATCGCGCTGCGCGACGAGGTCGGCGAAGGCCGGCGACCCGCTGGCACAGGTGAGCCCGGTGGCGAGGTAGGAGTCCTTGGCCGTGTAGGGGATGCCGTCGAGCGGGCCGAGAGTCTCCCCCTTCGCCCGGCGGGCATCGCTGGCGCGGGCATCGTCGAGGGCCGCGGGGTTGGGCACGACGACGGCGTTGAGCCGTGGGCCGGCGGAGTCGTAGGCCTCGATGCGGGCCAGGTAGGCGCGGACCAGCTCCTCGCTCGTCGTCTCCCCCGACTCCAGCGCAGCACGAAGGGAGGCGATGCTCGCCTCGACGACGTCGAAGCCCATCACGCCACCCCGTCCGGCAGGTGCGGCGAGGGCGCCATGAGCGCCGCGACGGCCCCGGCGAGCGCCAGGGCCGCGAGCCCGAGGCCGAACCACAGGCCGTTGGTCTGGGCCAGGGTCCAGGCGGCGGGCAGGAGCAGGACGTTCCACACGATCGTCGGGCTGCGGGGCCACAGCGCGCCCTTGACCCATGCCCCGGCGAGGACGGCGAGCAGGATCGCGAAGATGATCGCGACGACCATCGACATCGACGCGGTGCTCGGGTCCTCGGCCCGCCCGTCGGCCAGCTCGAGCCCGTAGATCGCGGCCGTCGCGAGGAGCAGGAGGGCCTCGACGGCGCTCACCGCGGCGGCGGCGAGGGCAGGTGGTGTGGGGCGCGAAGGGGGGTTGCTCGGGGTCACGTCCTGCAGCGTAGGTGACCCAACACACGCCGTGCGGGAACACAGCTGTCGTCCCACACTGTTGGCATACGCCGCAGTAGCGTGAACAATGATGTGTGTTTTGGGTCGTGGACGCCCCCGGCGGGCATGACCCAACGTCGGCCCCGGCCAGCAACACACAGCGTGCACGACCTCCCCGACGACAAGGAGCACCACCCCCATGGATTGGCGCGACCGCGCAGCGTGTCTCGACGAAGATCCCGAGCTCTTCTTCCCCATCGGCAACACCGGCCCAGCGATCGCGCAGATCGAAGAGGCCAAGAAGGTGTGCCGCCGGTGCGAGGTCGTCGACACCTGCCTGAAGTGGGCCATCGAGTCCGGCCAGGACGCCGGCGTCTGGGGTGGCCTCTCCGAGGACGAGCGCCGCGCGCTCAAGCGTCGCAAGGCCCGCGCCCGCCGCGCCGGCTGACGTCCACCCCCTGACCGCGCCGTCTCCGAGCACCCGCTCGGGGGCGGTTTCGTCATGTCCGCGACGGTGCCAGGTCAGCCGTCGACCGGCCGCAGCCGCGCGCTGAAGCGCACCCGGGTGCCGCGGGGCTCGGCATCGTCCCAGCGAATCTGCCCGCCGAGGTCGTGGACCATCGAGGTGACGATGCGCGTGCCCAGGCCCGCCCTGCTCGGGCGAAATCCCGTCGGCAGACCCTGCCCGTCGTCGACGACGGTGACCCGCAGGATGTCGCCGCCCTCCTCCGTGGTGCGGTCGGCCTCGACCGAGACCGTGCCGCCCTGCGGCACCCCGTGCTCGATCGCGTTCTGGATCAGCTCGCTGAGGATGAGCCCGACCGCCGTCGCGTCCTCGGCCCGCATCATCCCGAAGGACCCGGCGAAGCGGGAGTCGACGGCACCCGTCAGGCGGGCGACCTCGACGACCGCCCGCAGGCCGCGCACGGCGACGTCGTCGAAGTCGAGTGACTCGGCGAAGCCCGTGCTCAGCGCCTCGTAGATCATCGCGATGACGCCGACCCGGCGCACCGCCTCGTCGAGCGCCGTGCGTGCAACCCCGTCGGGGACGCGCCGGGACTGCATGCGCAGCAGCGCCGCGACGGTCTGCAGGTTGTTCTTCACCCGGTGGTGGATCTCCCGGATGGTCTGGTCCTTGGTCATCAGCTCGTGGCCGCGGCGCCGCAGCTCCGAGACGTCTCGGGCCACGACGATCGCTCCGTGCCGGTCGCGGCCGTGCATGAGCGGCACGGCGCGCAGCGCGAGCGCCGCGTCGTTGGCCTCGAGGTCGGCGCGCCACGCCGCCCGCCCCATGGCGACGAGGGCCAGCCCCTCGTCGAGCTGCCCCTGCTGCCCGGTGACGTCGGCGACGACCTGCAGGAGCACCTCACCCTCGATGGGGCCCTGGTGGCCGATCTTGCGCAGCGCGCTCATCGCATTGGGCGAGGCGTACTCGACGACCCCGGTCACGTCGAGGCGCATGACGCCGTCCCCGACCCGCGGCGCGCCGCGGCGGGCGCCGCTCGGTGACCCCGGCGCGGGCCACGTGCCCTCGGAGACCATGAGGAAGAGCTCGTCGCCCATGTGCCCGTAGCTCTCCTCGAGCCGGGTCTGCGGGCGGCCGCTGTCGAGCAGGTCGTGGATGCTCAGGACGCCGACGGTGCGCCCGGCCCGGCGCGCGGCGCGGGCCCGCTCGTGGATGAGGTCCTGCCCCCGCTCGCGTACGTGCTCGCTCGCCCCGTCACGGGCGGCGTGGGCGACGAGGTCGCCGAAGATCGTCGCCTCGCCCTGGCCGACGATGTCCTCGACGAAGACCATCGGGCCGGTCATGGGGCGGGTGTGCGCGGCGGCGACCCACCCCTCCTCGCGCGGGAGCCACAGCACGAGGTCGCTGAAGGACAGGTCGGCGAGCAGGTGCCAGTCCTCGACGAGCAGGTGGAGCCACTCGGTGTCCGCAGCCTCGAGGCCGGGGGTGGTCCGCAGGAAGTCCGACAGTGTCCGCACGTCGCGATCCTAGTGACGTGCGGACACTGCCGGACCGGGTGATCAGCGGGTGACCGAGCGCAGCGTGCGCAGCGCGACCGAGAGCGCGGCGACCCCCGGCGAGGGCAGCTGGCGGATCCCGGCGAGCTGGGTCTGCACGCGCTCGACGGCCTCGTCGTGCTCGCGCGACCACTCCGCGAGCCGGGCCGAGGCGTCGCCGCCCTCACGCTCGAGCACGGCACTCGTCAGCGACTGGAGGGTCGCGTAGAGGTCGTCGCGCAGGGCGCCGCGGGCCATCGCATCCCACTGCTCATCACGGGGCAGGCGGGTGACCATGATGAGCAGCTCGTCGATGCCGAAGGTCTCGGAGACCTGGTAGTAGGTCTCGGCGACCTCGAGCAGCTCGCGGCCGCTCTCGTGCGCCATGTCGACGATGTCGAGCACGGAGTAGAGGTCGAGCAGGATCGCGGTGCGCCGGGCGAGGTCGCTCGGCACACCCGCGTCGACGAGGTCCTGCGTCTTGCGCCCGAGACGCTCCGCCTGGGAGCCGCGCAGCAGGTCGGGGATCTGCGGCGCCAGCGTCGAGACCGGCTCGCCGAAGCGCTCGATCTCGCCGGTCACGTCGAGCTTGCCCGCGCGGTTGGCGAGGAACCACCGCACCGCGCGGTCCATGAGCCGGCGCAGCTCGAGGTAGAGCCGGGTCTGGGTCTGCGTCGGCACGACGTTGTCGAGCGCCTCGACTCGGGCGACGAACTCGTCGAGGCCGAAGATCTGCCGGGCCACGAGAAAGGCTCGCGCCACCTGCGCCGACGTCGCGCTCGTCTCCTCGACGGCCCGCTGGACGAAGGTGATGCCGCCCCGGTTGACGAGGTCGTTGGCGACGGCGGTCGTCACGATCTCCCGACGAAGGGGGTGTGCCTGCAGCTGGTCGTGGAAGCGCTCGCGCAGCGGCGTCGGGAAGTAGTCCGTCAGCTGTCGCTCGGTCGCCGGGTCGTCGGGCAGGTCGGAGTCGAGCAGGTCGGACTTGAGCGCCAGCTTCGAGTAGGCGAGCAGGACCGACAGCTCCGGCGAGGACAGGCCCTGACCGGCGTCGAGGCGGTCGTGCACCTCGGAGCTGCTCGGGAGGAACTCCAGCCCGCGGTCGAGCTCGCCCCGCTCGGTGAGGGACTCCATGAGCCGCTCGTGGACGACGAGCATGTCGCCGTGCTGGGCGCGGGCATTGCCGAGCAGCACGTTCTGCTCGTAGTTGTCGCGCAGGACCTGGTCGGCGACCTCGTCGGTCATCGACGCGAGCAGCTCGACGCGGGCGTCCTCGTCGAGGGAGCCGCGGCGGATCGCCTCGCCGAGCAGGATCTTGATGTTGACCTCGTGGTCGGAGGTGTCGACGCCGGCGGAGTTGTCGACGGCGTCGGTGTTGACCCGCACGCCCGCCCCGGCCGCCTCGATCCGGCCGCGCTGGGTGGCCCCCAGGTTGCCCCCTTCGCCGATGACGCGGGCACGGACCTGCCCTCCGTCGACGCGGATGGCGTCGTTGGCCCGGTCCCCCACCTCGGCGTGGGACTCGTCGGCGGCCTTGACATAGGTGCCGATGCCGCCGTTCCACAGCAGGTCGACGGGCGCCTGGAGGATGAGGTGGATCAGCTCGGTGGGCGTCATCGACGTCGCCCCGTCGAGTCCGAGCGCGGCCGCTGCCTGCTCGCTCACGGGGATCGCCTTCGCGCTGCGCGACCAGACCCCGCCGCCCTCGCTGATCAGGGAGCGGTCGTAGTCGTCCCACGTGCTGCGCGGCAGGTCGAAGAGCCGGCGGCGCTCGGCGAAGGAGGCCGCCGCGTCGGGCTGCGGGTCGATGAAGACATGCAGGTGGTTGAAGGCCGCGACGAGGCGGATGTGCTCGGACAGCAGCATGCCGTTGCCGAAGACGTCACCGCTCATGTCGCCGATGCCGACGACGGTGAAGTCCTCGGTCTGGGTGTCGTGGCCGAGCTCGCGGAAGTGCCGCTTGACCGACTCCCACGCGCCGCGCGCGGTGATGCCCATGCCCTTGTGGTCGTAGCCGACCGAGCCGCCGGAGGCGAAGGCGTCGTCGAGCCAGAAGCCGTACTCACGGGCGATCGAGTTGGCCAGGTCGGAGAAGGTCGCCGTGCCCTTGTCGGCGGCGACGACGAGGTAGGAGTCGTCACCGTCGTGCCGCACGACCCGCTCGGGCGGCACGATCGCGCCGTCGACGCGGTTGTCGGTCACGTCGAGCAGGCCGGAGATGAAGGCCCGGTAGGCCGAGCGGCCCGCCTCCATCCACGCCTCGCGGTCGACCGACGGGTCGGGCAGCTGCTTGCCGAAGAAGCCGCCCTTGCTGCCCGTCGGGACGATGACGGCATTCTTGACCATCTGCGCCTTGACGAGGCCGAGGACCTCGGTGCGGAAGTCGTCGCGCCGGTCGCTCCAGCGCAGGCCGCCGCGGGCCACCGCGCCGAAGCGCAGGTGGACGCCCTCGACCTGCGGGCTGTGCACCCAGATCTCGAAGGCCGGGTGCGGCTTGGGCATGTCGGGCACGCGGGCCGGCTCGAGCTTGAGCGAGATCCGCGGCAGCGGCTCCCCCTGCGCGTCCCGGACGAAGTAGCTCGTGCGCAGCGTCGCGGCCATGACGCCGACGAAGGCCCGGATGATCCGGTCGTGCTCGAGGGAGGTGACCTCCTCGAGCGCGTCGTGGATGCGCTGGGTCACCTCGGCCTCGGCAGCGGTCCGCTCGTCGTCGGCGAGGCCGCCGTAGCGCTCGGGGTCGAAGCGGGTCTCGAAGAGCTCGACGAGGTCGCGGGCGATCTCGTGGTTGTCGACGAGCGCGGCCTCGAGGCTGGTCTGCCCCCAGCTGCCGCCGGCCTGGCGCAGGTAGCGGCCGATGGCCCGCAGCAGCGCCACCTGCCGCCAGGTGAGCCCGGCACGGATGACGAGCGCGTTGAAGCCGTCGGACTCGGTGCGCCCGGCGCGCACGGCGATGACCGTGGACTCGACGAGCTCGCGCAGGTGCTCGTGGCTGCGCGACTCCCACAGGGCGGCGTCGGGCACCCGCAGGCTCATGTCGTAGACGCCGGCGGTGACCCCGTCGGCACGGGTGAGCGTGTAGGGCTCCTCCTCGATGACCTGGGTGCCGAGGTCGCGGAAGATCGGCATGAGGTCGTCGAGGATCAGCTCGTCGAGGCTGAAGAGCTTGATCCGGCGGATGCGCGGGTCCTCGCCGCCGCCGTGGCCGCGACGGGGGTCGTAGAGAGCACAGGCGAAGGGGGTGTCCGTACCGAGGCGGACGAGGTTCTTCAGGTCCGCCACGGCCTGGGCGGCGTCGAAGTCGTCCTCGTAGTCGACGGGGAATCCGCCGGCCCACGGGGCGATGAGCTCGCCCGCGACCTCGGACCCGACGAGCTCGTCGGCGCGCCGCACGAGGCGCTCCTCCCACGTCAGGGTCGCGTCGGCGACCGCACGCTCGAGGTGGCGCTGGGCCTCGCCGATGGGCATGTGGACGCCCTGCGAGCCGCGCAGGATGTAGTAGAGCCGGGCCATCGGCTCCTCGGAGACGTGCGCGGTGAAGCTGACCTCGTCGGCGCCCGTCGCCTCGCGCAGCTCGTCCTCGACGCGGTGCCGCACCGTCGTCGTGTAGCGGTCGCGGGGCAGGTAGATGATCGCGGAGACGAACTGCCCGCCGGTGTCGAGCCGCAGGAAGGTCGCCGTGCGCATGCGGTGGACCATCTTGAGGATCGAGGTGACGACCTGGCTGAGGTGCGCGACCGGCGCCTGGAAGAGCTCGTCGCGGGGGAAGGTCTCGAAGAGGCGCATCGCGAAGGCACCCGAGTGGCTGTCGCGGGCCCAGCCGGAGTCGGCGAGGATCTGCTGCACCTTGTCGGAGATGAGCGGGATCGTCAGCACCGAGCTCGTGTAGGCGGTGGACGCGAAGAGCCCGGCGAGACGGCGTTCGACGAGCCGGCCCTCGGCGTCGCGGAAGCGCACGGCGATGAGGTCGGGGTGGGCGACGCGGTGCACCGGCAGCACGGCGTGCGACTTGCCGATCGCGAGGCAGTCGACGTCCTCGCCGCCGCCCCCGAGCGGCGTGATCGCCTCGGCGGTCGTGTCCTCGCGCAGCACGCCCAGGCCGCTGCCGGCGATGGGGGTGATCTCGCCGCCGTCGATGGTGTGGTCGCGCGAGCCGATGAAGGTGAAGTGGTCGTCGACGAGCCAGCGCAGGAACTCCGCGGCCGCGGTCTGCGACTCGCTGCTGCCGACGCCGCGCCCCTCGTCGAGCGCGGTGACGAGCTCCCCCACCGCCGCCGACATCTGGTCCCAGTCGTCGACCGCGGCGGCGACCGCGTCGACGACCTCGGAGACGCGGTCCTCGACGATCGCCATGTCGCAGCGGTCGGCGAGCTCGATCCGGATCCACGACTCGTCGTGCAGGTCGGCGTCGGGGTGCGGCGTGCGCGGGTCGGCGTCGAGCACCTCGACGAGTCGACCCTCGGCGTCGCGGCGGACGACGAAGAGCGGGTGGATGAGCAGGGAGACCCCGATGCCCTCGGCCCCGAGCTCACCCAGGACCGAGTCGACGAGGAAGGGCCGGTCGGAGGTCACGATGTGCAGCACGCCGTCGGCGGCCCGGACGATCGACTCACCCGGCGCCCGCGTCGCCGCCACCTCACGATGGCTGGTGGCCATCGCCACCAGGTCGTCGACGGAGCGGCCACCCAGGGCCGTCGCGTCGACATGTCGCAGGTACCGCTCGACGAAGGGGGCGTCCGCGCCGGCCGCGGTGGCGGCGTCGACGAGAGGGCCTTCGGTGTCGGTGGCGGGGTGGGCAGGCAGCTGTGCCATGGATGGGCGTCCTCGGTCGCGTCGTCACGTGTCGCGGGACCTCGTCGTCCCGCTCACGACGAGCGTAGCCCCTATGACACGCGTCACGTGCACCCCCCACAGCGGGTCCGGCAGGGGCGGCGCGCGGCCCCTGTGGACGGCCTCCGACCCCGGGACCACGCCCGTCGCTAGGCTGACCGGACCATGCCCCCTTCGCACCCTCGCCCCGAGGACATCCAGGTGCTCGCCGACGCCCTGTCCGCCACGGGCGAGCACACTGCGGCCGCCGGCGAGCTGCTGCTCGACCACCTCGTGACCGTCGGGGACCACGCGACCCAGCAGGCGCTCGACGCCATGGTCGACGACGCCGTCGACGGCCTCCGCGAGATCTCGGCGGGCTGCCGCGAGCTGGCGCTCTCCCTCGGACCAGTGGCCACCCGGGCCAGCGCCTCCGACCGTGCCACGGGCACCGGGACCCGACCACAGGTGCGGGAGCTGCGATGAGCCACCCCCTGCTGGGCGACCCCGGCTCGCTGAGCGCTCTGGCGGCCTCCCTGCGGAGCCGTGCCGTGGTGCTGCACGCCGATGCGCAGGCCCTGCGCCTGGCCCTGGCGGAGGCATCGCCGGGCTGGCGCGGTCCGAGCGCCCTCGAGCGACGCCAGCGGGCCGGGCAGCTCGCCGAGGCCACCTCGGCCACCGCCGGTGCGATGGACGCGTGCGGCCGCAGCCTGCACTCGACCGCCACCGAGCTCGCCGAGGCGATCGCCCGCCTGCGGGCGATCGAAGAGGAGGCACAGGCCGCAGGCCTGGCCGTGCGTGACGGCTCGGTCGAGCGTGGCTGGGGCATCGCGGGCGTCGCCGACGCCCGCTCGGTCGAGCAGTCCGAGCGACTGCGCGAGTCCCTGCAGGAGCGCATCCACCAGGTCGTGTCGGTCCTCGGCCGCCACCGCGCGCTGCTCGCGGCCGAGTGCGCTCGGGCGAGCGAGCTGCTGCGCTCGACGAGCACAGCGCTGCGCTCCTGACTCCGGGGCCCGCAGCGCTAGCGTGTGCCCATGAGGATCACCCGTGAGGCCGCCCTGCCCGCCGGCGTCGAGGACGCCTTCGCCGTCGTCGAGTCGCAGGACTACCAGGAGGCCAAGGTCGAGCCGCTCCCCGGATCGACGGCGACGGTGACGCGCACCGGCGACGCCGTCGTCGTCCAGACCACCCGGGTGCTGCCGACGGCCGGCATGCCGGGCCCGGTCGTCTCGATGGTCGGCGACACGCTGCGGATCGACGAGCAGCAGACCTGGCACCCGCCGACCGCCGACGGCTCGCGGCGCGCCGACATCGACCTCACGGTCGCCGGTGTGCCGCTGCGCATGCGCGGCACCATCGATCTCTCCCCCGCCGGCGCCGGGTCGCGCCTGGCCGTCGCCGGCGACCTGACCTGCTCGATCCCGCTCATGGGCAAGAAGGTCGAGCAGGCGGCCCAGCCGGCCGTCGTCGACTCGATCGACGCCGAGGTCCGCCTGCTGACCGAGCGCCTCGCCTGACTCGCCCGCGCCACACGATGGCGAAACCCTGCAAGACCCTAGGGTTTTGCAGGGTTTCGCCGTCGCGCGGGGGGCCTACTCGGCGGCGAGGTCAGCGAGCTCGGTGACGTCGTACCAGAGCAGGTCGTCGTAGCCGGCCCCGACCTCCCCTTCGTCCTCCTCGACGTGGAAGCTCACGATGTCGGCGAGCTCGACGACGACGGCCGCGTCGAGCCGGCCGCCGTCACCGGTGCCCGGCGCGTCCGGCAGGTCCGCCGAGGCGACGACGCGACGCCCGGGGCCGAGGTCGCGGGCGGCGTCGAGCGCCTGGCACATCGCCTCGAACTCGAGGTCCTCCTCGTCGGCCGTCGGGTCGAGGGCGCGGACCGCGTCCGTCACGGCGAAGGGGGCGCGCTCCGGCAGTCGTCCCGGGGCCGGCACCGCCGCGAGCTCACCGAGGAGCATCGGCACGTAGACGCGCATCAGGCACGCCCCCTCGGGGCCGAGCGCAGCTCGGCGAGCGCGTCGTCGATGGAGCGGGCGAGCACGTCGAGGTCGGCCATCGAGTCACGGTCACCCGTGAGCCCGTAGTAGACCTTGCCGTCGTAGGAGGTCAGGCCGATGGACAGGCCCTGGCCGCGACCGAGCGGCATGACCGGATAGGTCTCGATGAGCTGGCAGCCCTCGACCTCCAGTGACTGCTGGGGGCCGGGGACGTTGGTGATGACGAGGTTGAAGAGCCGTCGGCTCATGGCACTGCCGAGCCGGGCCCCGAGCGTGTGCAGGGTCGGCGGGGCGAAGCCTCCGATGCCGGCCAGCGACGTCGCACCGACCCCCTCGACGGAGGTCGACTCGATCTGCTGGCGCATGGCGAAGGCGATCTGGTGCAGCCGCATCGACGGCGTGTTCTCCCCGATCGGCAGGTCGATGAAGCACGCGGCCATGGCGTTGTCGGTGAGCGGGTCGCCGGACCCGTCGACGATGCTCAGCGGCACCATGACCCGCAGGGTCGTCGTCGCGGTGACCGGCAGACCGCGGGTCTGCATCCAGGCGCGCAGGGCGCCGGTGATCGTCGCGAGGACGACGTCGTTGATCGACACGTCGTCGACGTAGCGGCCGCGGGTGAGGCGGCTGCGGATCTTGCGGTAGTCGTCGAGGTCGGTCTGCACCATGACATAGCGCCGAGCAGCCCCGACGGTGGTGCGCAGCGGTGAGCTCGGGGCGGGACGGGTCCCGACGCGGGCGAGGGTCGAGACGACCCGGCCGGCCGTCGCGGTGAGGTCCCGACCGGTCTGGGAGACGTCGCGGAGGCCGGAGCCGATGCCGCGCACGACACGTGCGGGGTTGAGGACCGAGCCGAGCAGCGCGTCGGTCACCATGCGCACGTCGGAGGGGGCCTTGCGCGGCTCGCCGGCCCCCTCGTCGACGGTCACGGCGTCGGGGTCGATGAGCAGCTGGGCGAGGTCGACCGCGTGGATGCCGTCGACCATCGCCTGGTGCGCCTTCGTCACGACGGCGAAGCGGCCACCCTCGACGCCCTCGACGAAATAGGCCTCCCAGAGCGGACGGTCACGGTCGAGCGGTCGGGCCATGATCCGGCCGATGAAGTCCTCGAGGTCGGCCGCGCCACCCGGCGCCGGGATCGCCGAGCGACGCACGTGGTAGCCGATGTCGAAGTGCGCGTCGTCGACCCACACGGGGTTGTCGATCCTCGCCGGCACCTCGCGGATGCGCTGGCGGTAGCGCGAGTGCCCGGCGATGCGGTCCCCGACCACGGCGACGAAGCGGTCGTAGTCGAAGCCCTCGGCAGACGGCTCGAAGACCATGACCGACCCCACATGCATGGGAAGCGTCGGCTCCTCCAGGTAGAGGAAGGACGCGTCGAGGGCTCCGAGTCTGTTCACCACGGGCTCATCGTGGCACGTGCGCCGCACCGGTGGCAGGCCCGACCACGACGAGTGATCCGCGTCGTACCCGCGCGCGGCTCGGGCACCCGACCTCGCGGGCGACCGCACTCAGGCGCGTCGCAGCAGCCGACGCCGCGGACCGGCGGGGGCCGAGGGTGCCGCGACGCCGAGCAGGTCGGCCGCGAGCCCGGCGATCGCTGCCCGCAGCGGACTGCCCGGGGCGGCCTCGGCGAGGGTGTGCCCGGCGAGCACGGCGGCGTCGACCGCCGCCTGGTCGTCGGGCAGGAAGGTGATGTCCTCCAGCCCCGCGAAGCGCTCCATCGACTCGGCGACCCGGCGCCGCGGGTCGGGGCCAACGGATCCGGCGCGCAGCCGGTTGACCACCGGGCGCGGTGTCGGCGAGGCCACCTGACCGACGGCCTGCACGGCCCGCACCATGCGCTGCAGGCCGACCGGGTCGGCGGCACCGACGAGCAGCAGCTCGTCGGCCTCCTCGAGCGCGGTCAGCGTCGTCGCGTTGCGACGTGGCGCGGTGGTGTCGTAGCTGAGCTCCTCGTCGTCCTCGATGCCGAAGCCGCAGTCGAGCACGACGAAGGGCGCCAGCGACCGGCACAGCTCGATGATCTGCTCGACCGCCGCGGCCCGCAGCTCGGGCCAGCGGCTCGGGGTCGGGATGCCGGTCACGACGCGAAACCGTGGCGAGACCTCGACCGCGAGCCGGGCCAGGGCGGGCAGGTCGAGTGTGCCGAGCTCCGAGGCGCGGGCCGCGGCCGCGATGCCGGGCGCCTCGTCGAGCACGCTGAGCAGCTGGGCGACGGCGGCGCCGTAGGTGTCGAGGTCGACGAGCACGACCGGTCGGCCGAGGGCGGCCAGCTCGCTGGCGAGGTTGACAGCGAGCGTGCTGCGACCGGGTGCCCCGGTCGGCCCCCAGACCGCGACGACGCGGCCGCGCGCGGGCGGCGCCTGCGGGGCGGGCGTCGCGTCGGTGACCGGCGCGATGGGGGCGGTCGGCGGGTCCTCTCCCGGCCAGGTCTCCTGCGCACCACCGGCGAAGGGAGCGCCCGTCACCGCGGCCGAGGTGAGGACGTCGACGAGGTCCTCGCGCGGGGTGCCCACGTGCACGTATCGCTCGATGCCGAGCTGGCGCGCCAGCGCCTCCGCCAGGTCCTCGACATCGGCCATCGAGGCGAGGCCGCCCGAGGCGATGACAGGGATGCT